>Ga0210395_10001578_pt1 | contig 17630 bp, 16 predicted proteins | sample IncBWH4OmetaG_FD_150861 | JGI IMG/M metagenome (GOLD analysis project Ga0210395, IMG submission 150861) | Forest soil microbial communities from Barre Woods Harvard Forest LTER site, Petersham, Massachusetts, United States - Inc-BW-H-4-O ...
GGTTTTTGGAAATTCTTTCCCCCGATCCCAAACACCGGCCGGAATGGCGCAATGACAGCGGGCGGCTCGAACTGGCCCAAGCCATCGCCAACCCGGCCAACCCGATGACCGCGCGGGTGCTCGTCAACCGGCTGTGGCAGCAGGATTTTGGCCGCGGCTTCGTCGATACGCCCGACGATCTCGGCAACCAGTCGTCGCCTCCGACCCATCCGGAGCTGCTCGACTGGCTCGCCACCCAGTTTATCAAGGGCGGCTGGTCGATCAAGAAGCTGCAACGGATGATCGTCCTCAGCCAGGTTTACCGCGAAAGCAGCGACGACAATCCAGCCTACGCCGACACCGACCCCGACAACCGCCTGCTCTGGCGCGCCAACCTGCGCCGCCTCGATTTCGAGGAGCTGCACGACGAGCTGCTCTTCATCGCCGGCACCCTCGACCTCACAAAAATTGGCGGCAAGTCCGTGCTGCTGAGCAGCGCCGACTTCGCCACCCGCCGCTGCCTTTACACCTATATCGACCGGCACAACCCGCCCGAACTTTTCACCCAATTCGATTTTCCCAACCCGAGCGTGCCCTCCGGCCGGCGCTATGAGACCCTCGTACCGCAGCAGGCGCTCTTTCTCATGAACAGCGCGCTGGTCATGGAAACCGCGCGAAAACTCGTTGATCGACCCCAATTCCAGGATCTCAACGATGATTCGCAGCGCGTCAGCTTCCTCTACCTGGAGATTTTCAACCGCCTGCCATCGGATAAGGAAATCGACCTCTGCCTCGACTACATCCAGAGCAACCCCGGGGAAGATTCACCGCTCGCGATTGCCTCCGAAAGAATGGCCCAAGCCAACAGCATAGCCGCCAAGCGCCGGGCCGCCATCGCCGCCAAGGCCGCCAAAAATTTCCGGGGCAACAACGCCTTCCAGCCGGAACCTGCCGGGGCCGCTTTTCTCGACCGGACACCCGTTGACGCTTGGACCAAATTGGCGGACGGCCTGTTTCAAACCAACGAAGCGATTTTCTTGAATTGAAATTTCGCGGTGTAGCCGTTTTAAAAAATGGATCGGCAGGGGAGCGGCTGTTGTGGGCGGGGTGCCCTCACCCCGCCCACAAATAAATTTTGCATCATTTAATCATGAAATTTTCCTTCGCTCCCATTATTCGTATCACCGGGCTGGCCATTGCGCTCACCGCCCTCGAGTGCAGGGCGGACAACGATCCGCTGGTTTACACCGGCATCATCAAACCGATTATGGCGAACACCTGCGTGTCCTGCCATGGCGAGAAAAAGCAAAAGAAACATCTCCGGCTTGATTCGCTGGCGGCCATTATGAAAGGCGGCAAGGACGGCGCGGTCGTGGTACCGGGAAACGTCGACAAGTCCGACTTCATCGACCGGATCGAACTCGACCTGAAAGACGACGACCACATGCCTCCGCAGGGAAAACCGCAATTAACCGACAAGCAAATCCTGGTCCTCGAATGGTGGGTCAAGGCGGGGGCGCCCGGCGACGTGCCCTTAAGTTCGGTCAAAGCACCTGATGACGTCAAAGCGGCGATGGGCAGCCACTAGGCGGCTGTTCAAGGTTGGATGTCCACGCCCACGGTCTTCCCCGCTTCGCCGCCGGTGGGCAGCGAGGCGGTCTGCGCGAGTTCCCCGACTTGCAGCCGGATCGACGCGAGCTTTTGCGTGGGATCGGCGATCCACGCCTCGTGCTCTATTGTATCGACCAAAACAATACAGGGTCGGTCGACCCAGACCAAGAGATCGCCCGGCAGGTTAACCTTGCCGGGCCGCCAGAAGACCACCCCAAAGATTCCCCGGTCGATTTGCACCGCTTGCACCTCGGGCGAATTCGTGACCACCGTCGCCCTGGTGTTTGCCCCCGCCGGCAGGACGATGTAGGCATAGCTGGCATCCTGCGGCGCATTCCCATGATCCAGCCAAAGCGTGAAAACATTGCTCGTGACGTCTTCCTTCGGGGTGGTCGGATTGTTAAACACTTGTTTCCAGTTGCCCGTGACCCGGCCGGCTTTGAGATGGATCGTGCATCCACCGGGAAAAACATAGCGCCAGCCGTCATGCTCGACCCATGCGACATTTGAGCGCGTGGTTCCGCTCGTCGTCTTGAGCGATTTCACCTTTCCATTTTGCTGGAGCTTGATGCTGCCGCGCAGCAGGCATTGGTTGATGGTCGTGACAATCGGCGCCTTGGCCTCGCCGCTGATTCCAGCGCCCAGGCAAACGACCGAGTTTGCACCGAAAAACCAGGCTTTTTTCGCCATCACGCCGTCCTGGACGTAGTCCAACGCAGCGCAACCGTGCATGCCGTCGGAGACGCCGCCGACAAAATCGCTTGGGACCGAGGAAGTCTTAAACTCAAGTCCCGGGACATCCGATTGGGCCTCCGTCGTCTTAAACGCCGGAAGCTCGGTTTGCGCGCAGGTGACGCCGGGAATCTTGCGCCAGTCCCAGACCGGGAAAATATCCGTGTACTCGTCGCCACTTTGGTAAAGATAAAGCGCCCCGTCCGCCAAATAATAGCCGGAGAGATTTTCCGTGTTCACCAGCTCCTCGCCGATCACGCGCTTCGAGGACATCTTGAGCGTGGCGGCAAATTGGTCGGTGCGATGAACCATATAGTCCGAGCACCAGAAATATTTGTTGCCGACAAGGTCGTTGGAGGCGCCGGGCTGGTTGCGCGCGATAAAGGCCTGGTAGGCCGGGGCCGAGCTGGGATCGAAGACGGCGGCTTGCGCCATGGCGCCGGCCGTTTCGGCCGCAGCATCGAATGGATGATGCGGCTTGAGCTGACGCCCGCATGAGCTGATGTCCATCGCTCCACGCCACGACACCCAGTTTTCGCCGTCGAGGAGGTAGTGCCGGAAAACCTCTAATTTATCCTCCGGCAGTGCCCACGGCGTTCCCCGCAGGACAGTGCCCCAGCGACAAATTTCCTCGGCGAAGGCGATGCCATAGTTGCCGAATTGTTGCTGCGGGCCGTGCTGATGAAAGCTGTAGTCAGGCTGGATCCCCTCGTCCGTTGAGACGAGAAGTTCGCTCCAAATGTTCGTGGCGGCTTCATTGATCGAAGCCTCGTCGCCTTTCAATAGGCCAAGCATCAAGGCATTTCCGACGAGCCATACTTTGTTCTGGCCGGCCATACCTATTCCGTAACGGGCCAGGCTGATCTGCGTGGCGTAAGCATATTCATCCGGCGTCAGGTTTTCGCCGAGGAGCAACGCGCAGGTGCCGATGAACTTGGGGATGCCGATCTTATTCTCCCACCAGTTGGGACATTGAAAATCATGGCGGATCCAAAACTGAAAAGCCCGATGAACGGAATCAAGGAGGCGTTCGCGATCGTCCGCGGAAACATCCATGCCGCCGGCCAGCGCCATGGCCATCGCCACCATGCGTTTGCAATGGTCGTGGGGAGGCCAACCCGAACGGGCGGGCGAGGCATAATCGAGGTCGGGCCAACTTCCGTCCGCCTTCTGTGAGCGGGCGTAAGTGAGTGCCTTGGTGGGATCGGGCTCTCGGCCCTCGATTCCCTTCTGGCGATTGAAGACACGGAATTGATCCACCACCTTTTGCACTGCGGGAGAAGCTTGGGCCACCGATGGCTCCGCCTGAAGCGCGGGGCCAAAACAAAAAAACAGGGACACGCCCAAAAGGGCTTTCCAAAAAGTCGCAAGGTGCATGGAAACCCATCTTGAACATCCAACATTCAACATCCAACACCCAAAGTTGAAGTCCAGTCTCACAAGTATTTTGCAGCTAGCGTCGAAGGTAACTTCTTTGGACCATCCTTCGCACCATTAAGGTTCTTCGTGCCGCGCATTCGTAGCCTTGAGCTGTTCGACAAGCTCAGGATCCCGAGCATTTTCGAGAGAGTCAAGGCCCCGAGCAAGTCGAAGGGCTGGTCGAAAGGGACAAAGAAAGGTGAAAGCGGTTGATCGAATCCTATTATTGGGTGTTGGGCGTTGAATGTTGGATGTTGAGTGTTCGAGGCCATGCAAAACGCCCTGTCGCGCTTCCAATTTTAAATTTTTAACCAGCTTCTTGTGATTAATGGCCGAATCCGTTTGGCGCCGGCCTCTATTCGCACCGGGGAGTTGTACCCGAATTGCACGGGGAAATTTCTTATCGGACGGGCTCGAACAAAAAAGGTGTTATGATGTCTTTCGTGCTTCCAAAAAATCTGCCCGATGAAACTTCTCCATCTCGAAGACAACAGCAACGACGCCGAGCTCGCGGAGAACGTTCTTCGCAAGGCATGGCCCGCCTGCAAAATCAAGCGCGCGGACACACACAAGGATTTTTTGGCCGCGCTCGATCAGGGTAAATTTGATCTCATTCTGTCAGATTACACCATGCCGGACATGGATGGGCTTAAAGCGCTCGATCTCGCCTTGGAGAAATGCCCGGACACGCCGTTTATCTTTCTTTCCGGAACCATTGGCGAGGAGCGCGCCGTGGAAGCACTGAAGCGCGGGGCCATCGATTATGTGGTCAAAGACCGCCCGGCCCGCCTTGTGCCCGCCATTCGCCAGGCCCTCGATAAAATCGAGAAAAAAAACCAACTCAAAGAAGCCGAGCAGCGGGTTCGTGAACAGGCAACGATGTTAAACAAGGCGCACGATGCGATTTGGGTGACCGACCTCAAACAGCGCATCACTTATTGGAACCCCAGCGCCGCACAGCTCTCTGGCTGGACACAGGAAGAAGCCCTTGGTCACGATGTTCGCACCTTGGTCTTCAAGCATGACAACCAACGCTACGTCGACGCGCTGCAAAAACTTACGGCCGACGGCCAATGGCGGGGTGAGCTGCGTTTGCAGACCAAGGCAGATTCCCCGTTGGTGGTCGAAAGCCGCTGGACGCTCGTGACCGACCAGGCCGGCGATCCTGAATCCATTCTGTTCATCAACACCGATATAACCGATAAGAAAAAGCTCGAGGCCCAAATCCTGCACACGCAACGGATGGAAAGCATCGGAACCCTGGCCGGCGGCGTGGCGCACGATCTCAACAATTCCCTGACCCCCATCCTCCTGGCCATGGGCGTCCTTCGTGATAAGGCGCCCAATGTCGAAAGTCGCGCCATCATCGAAAAAGCGGAATCGAGCGTAAAACACAGTGCCGCCCTGGTTAAGCAATTGCTCGCCTTCGCGCGCGGCGCCGATGGGCATCATAGCGAACTTGATCTGCGCCTGCTCGTTTCTGACGCGACGAAATTCATGCAGCAGACGCTTCCGCCCGAAATTCATCTTGAGACACAAATCAATGACGATCTGTGGCCTGCAGTTGGCAATACGACCCAGCTTAATCAGGTCCTGCTCAATCTTTGCTTCAATGCCCGAGACGCCATGCCGCCAGGCGGCGGCCGCATCAACATCTTTACGCAGAACTTGGTGGTGAGTGAAACAATTAAGTCCAGCCTGCCTGAGGCCACCCTTGGTCCCTACGCGATCATTGCCGTCTCCGACACCGGCCGCGGCATTCGCCCGGAAAACATCGAACGCATCTTCGATCCATTCTTTACAACCAAGGAGTTTGGCAAAGGCATCGGCCTTGGCCTGTCCGCCGTGCAAGGCATTGTGAAAGGCCATCATGGTTTCATCACCGTCAATAGCATCATGAGCCAGGGGACGGTCTTTCGGATTTATTTGCCGGCTCTTCCGTCCCGCGCAAAGCCGCCGGCTTTCCTCGGGCCATCGGACACCGCGTTGGCGTCATCGCCCACCGGCCAGGGGGAGGAGCTGTTGCTCATCGACGATGATCCAAACGTTCGGGATGTCGTCTGCGACCTTCTCGAAAGATATAACTACCGGGTCACGACCGCCTCGGTGGCCCTTGAGGGACTGGAAGCCTTTCGGTTGCGACAGGATGAAATCAAACTCGTTATCACCGATTTGCACATGCCCGGAATGAGCGGCGCCACGGTCATTCGTGCATTGCATGCCAAGGACCCCGACTTGCGCATCATCGCGATCAGCGGGAATTCGAAAACTCCCCAGTTGAGTGAAGAAATTACCGCCGATCGGCTCATGTTTCTATCCAAGCCATTAACCGTGGAGAAACTTCTGACGACCATCAGGCTGATGCTGGATCAGCCATGAGCTGTTCAGCGTTTAACTTTAATCTACACTGTGGAGGTACGGAATACGCGGAGCCGGCCTTATTTTCGGCTTTTATTCAACGATTTAGTGACTCGACGCTTCTTTGCTGCACTGCTTACCATGCTCGAGATGGCCCGATCTCGCAAAGCTCTGCCCCAGCAACGCTACGGAATAGCCGAATGGTTTGGACGCGACATCCTCACGATTAGCCAAGAAGAACGCGAGGAACTAGCTGCAAGTGCCAGCACACGACGACCCACTCAACACTGCCCTTATCAAACGCAGTATTGGGGCGAAAACGTCTGGTGCGGCAAGGCTGGCGGCGTTTGCTCGATTCGTCAGTATGAACGCGCTGCTGATGGCTCCGGGAAGTCATTGGGCGGACAGACTGCGATTTGCCCCTTCCGCTTTTACGAGGAAGGGACCGCTGTACGTGACGTTGCTCGTATGGTTCTCGAAGCCACTAATTTCTCCGTAGCTGGTGAAGTAGAATTTCTTCGAAGCCGTGTGAACAACGAATACGTGGGATCCATCGACGCCGTTCTCTACGATACTGCCAATACGAAGAACTGGTGTGCCTTAGAACTGCAAGCTGTCTATTTTTCGGGTAACAAGATGAGCCTTGAATTTCCGCCTTTAGCATTGAGTAAAACCGTTCCATTTCCAACAGGTGACAGACATCCAGACTTCCGCTCCAGTGGACCAAAGCGGCTTATGCCGCAGCTACAGACCAAGGTTCCGACACTACGGCGTTGGGGTAAACGGATGGCGGTGGTGGTCGACCAAGAGTTCGTACGCTACCTAGGAACACCCACACGGCTTCAAGAGGACCTTTCACTCTGCGATCTGGTGTGGTTCATTGTGGGCTATCAGCCTGGCCAACCCTTTAGGATTCTTAATCGCTACATGACCACATTGGAAGATGCAGTGGAATGGCTCACGGGCGGCATTCCCGACACACAACGTTCATTTGAGGCACGGCTAGGTACGCGGAAAGCTCACCAGATAAAACCTGTGCTCCACTCGGAGCCACAAGGGCCCATTTCGACTGAAGATTCTGCTGACAGTCCAAGAGTCTGACGATTCATCGGTTGCCAGTAGCAGCGAGGCAGCTGCTGTAATTACTCATCAATTGTAACAGATTCAGCTTGCTAGAATACAAACCCTTGTAACAGATGTAGCCCATGCCAACATCTTCAACGACTTATCGTGGAAAATGGAGGTGTGGCTCCACCACCGTTGTGCGTGTCCCCAAAAAACTCGTGGCCCAGTTGATGGATTATATGCAAGTGTTAGATGAAAAGTTTGCAGGGTTGCCTGTCGAAAAACCAAGGTGCGATTACTTTACTGCATCAGATGTATCGCGCGAACGGCCTGTTAATGTAGCGACCATTCCACAACGCTCACCTTTTCGTTACCCGGGCGGCAAAACTTGGTTTATTCCGTATGTTCGCTCATGGCTTCACTCAAAAGAGACGCGGAGCTCTGTTCTTGTGGAGCCGTTCGCAGGGGGCGCCATTGTAAGTCTTACTACGGGTTTTGAGCAACTTGCCGATCATGTAGTGATGGCCGAACTCGATCCTAATGTCGCTGGCGTATGGCGCGCCATCTTTGGGGGGCAAACCGAATGGCTCGCCACGCGGATTGAGCAATTTTCTTTAACCAAACGAAACGTTGCCGCCGTTCTCGATCAACCATGTTTGACTCAAAGAGAATTAGCATTTGCGACCATTCTTCGGAATCGCGTTCAACGCGGTGGGATTATGGCCCCAGGAGCTGGCCTCGTTAAGGAGGGTGAAAATGGGCGGGGGCTACACTCAAGGTGGTATCCCGAAACTTTGGCGAGACGAATCCGTGAAATTGCAATGCAACGCGAGCGATTCACGTTTTTTGAGGGCGATGGGTTCGAGATAATCCGCCGTTATGCTGATGTTGAAGACGCAACGTTTTTCGTCGATCCCCCTTACACGGCTGCAGCTCGACGACTTTACAGCCATTGGGAAATCGATCACGCTGAGCTATTCAAGACACTCGCGGGCGTTAAAGGTGATTTTCTGTTGACCTATGACAATACCCGCGAAATTCGTGACTTAGCAGAGGAATTTGGGTTCGAGTCAGAAACTGTATCGATGAAGAACACTCATCATGCCAAAATGACAGAATTAATTATTGGCAGAGATTTGTCTTGGCTGCGCGAGGCTGCGCACAGTCGCGAAATTCAAACACAAATCGCTCTTTAGCCGTTAGACTAAACTCGCTCCGCTTATTCATACCCATTCATGTCCATTCGCGGTTCGAGCCCGGGTTTTATCATCCGTACCTATCCGCGTAATCCGCGGGGAAAATCCGGATGTTCGTGGCCGCTCTTCGCGACCTTTGCGTCCTTCGAAGTGAAAATCTTCTGATCGATCGGTGTCCTTGGGTGTTCAAGGGGATTGCCGGAACGCCTTCCACCGCCCAATCTCGGCGGCGCAATGAACCCCTTCCGCAAACTGTTGTCCGCTCGGAATGAGATCGTCGCGCGCGGCCGTTATCGGCTGGATAATTTTTTCACGCGCGGGGTTACGGCCCAGTTCACGATTCTTTTCGTCCTCATGGTCGGTTTGATCTTGAGCGGCACCATCGGGCTGTGGCTGGGCCTCTATGACGCCAGCAACAAGGACGTCGCCTCCGTCGGCCACAAAATGGGCGAGGGTTTCTGGGATGCCGTGTGGTGGTCGACCATGCATATCTTCGATCCGTCGTACGTCAGCCAGGACTACGGCGCGACCACCGCCATCGTCATCCTCGGCCTGGTGATATCGATGCTCGGCCTCGTGCTATTTGGCGGTGTGATCGGCTTGATCTCCGCCGGGGTGGAACGAAAGCTCGACGAACTCAGCGCCGGCAACCGCGCCGTGGTCGAATCCGGCCACATCCTGATCCTCGGATGGAACACGAAGATATTTAGCGTGCTCGACTTGTTTGAAGGCTATCACAAACAGGTCAACGTGGTGATCCTGGCTAATCACCCGATCGCGGAAATGCTTTCCATGCTGCGCCTCGGCCGCTCGCTGTCCAAGCGGATCAAACCGGTCGTCCGCAGCGGTTCGCCGACCCAGCTCGCGGAGCTGGAACGGGTAGCCTTTCGTCATGCCTACAGTATTATCGTTCTCGGCGATGAATCCCATGCGAACCCGAGCGAGGAACCCGACCTTTGCACGATCAAGACGCTGATGCTGCTGGCGGGGAACCTGCCGCCCGAACCCGCCCGGCCCAAAATCGTGGCGGAACTGCTGCAACGGGAAAACTTGGAGGTGGCACAAATCGCGTCCCAGCGCTCGATTTCCCTCATCTGCACGAGCGAGGTCCTCGGCCGGATGATCGTTCAGTCCTCCCGACAGCCCGGCTTGACCCAGGTCTATAGCGAACTTTTTGGTTTTGCCGGCAGCGAGATTTATATCCAGCCGCATCCCGACTGCGCCGGCCGCCCGTTCGGCGACCTGATGTTCGAATTTCCAGACGCGATTGTCATCGGCACCAGCACGCTGGCGCACAACGACGGGCGGCCCTATTTCAGTCCGCGCCTAAATCCAGGCAAGGATCACATGGTGGGAAAGGACGAATGGCTGATCCTCCTTGGTGATGACAGCCGGATCGTCCATCGGCCAAATCCATCGATCCACGGCCGAACCGAGTTTGCCATTGCCCCAACCGCGCGCGACAAGGTCCGCGAACAGGTGCTGATCCTCGGATGGAACAGCCATGTTTTCAACATCCTGCAGGAATATGACACGTTCCTCAGCGCCGGCAGCGAGATCACGATCGCCTCGCTCTTCGCGCCGGGGAAAGCCCGGGCCCTCCAGGACGAAACGCTTTCCCGCCCGCTGGTGAATGCCGCGGTTTCCTGCGTGCATCTCGACTATACCATCGCCTCCCGGCTAGACACACTCCTCGAGGCCGGCCCCGGCACTTGCATCATCCTGGCCGACGAATCCAGCGAAGATCGCGACCCTGATTCCCGCACCATTGTCACGATCCTGCTGGTCCGGGATTTCGAGGCCCGGCATCCGGAGAAACGGCTCAAACAAGTCGTTGCGGAAATTCTTTCCGTCGAAAATGCCGACCTTCTGCAGAGCCACAATAACACCGACATCATCGTAAGCCCGCGGCTTGTCAGCATGCTGCTGGCCCAGGTATCGCAGCAATTGATGCTGGAGAACATTTATTCGGAATTGATGAATGCGCACGGAAATGAAATCTATCTCAAGCCCGTTGGCCGATACACCCGTCGGCTGGCCAATGGCACGTTCACCGATGTGGTGCGCGGCGCGGCCATGCTCGGCGAACTGGCCATCGGGCTAAAGATCCACGCCGATGCATCGAACCCGGCCAAGAGCTTCGGGGTGCGGATCAACCCACCGAAGGATACTCCGCTCTCCCTGTCTGAAAATGACGAGGCGATCGTCATCTCGGTCGGCGGACGCAACCTCGCGGCGTGAGCGGCGAGCGCCCTGCCAACGCAGGGTGATCGAGTAATTAGCAGTTAGTATTTGGCCGTTACAGCATTTCAACCACTTATGTACACTTAAAGTCACTGATAGTATAAAGTTGGGTTCGAACTCGTTTTTTATCTATTTCTTCCGGATCAGTGACCATCAGTGTGCATCAGTGGTTAAAATACTCCAGCAGCCATGCGATCAGCTTGGCGCCGCGCCGCCGCCGGGCAGCAGTTCGTTGACCGCCGCCATCAGCGTTTCATTCGAAAATGGTTTGGCCAATACTTTCGCCGCGCCCAGCAGCTTCGCGGTGTGGAGATAGTGCGCGGCGTTGTGCAGCCCGCCGCCCGAGATCGCGATAATTTTCAACGTCGGGTTCTTCTTTCGAATCTTCATCAAAACCTCAAAGCCTTCCTTCTCCGGCATCACGATGTCCGTGATCACCAGGTCGACGCTGGCTTGTTTGAACATTTCGAGTCCTTCCCTGCCGTTGCGAGCCTCGATCACGGTGTGGCCGACATGGACCAGCGTCAGAAACAACAAGGTGCGAACCGATTCATCATCCTCAATGAGTAGGATTCGTGCCATGATTGTGCCTTGTCGTTGATAATTCGAATTTGGTCGTTAGTCCCATCGCCAATCTCCAAAGACCAACTACTAGTTTCTAACCATCAATTTCCAACTACTAAATACCGACTCCGTGCCGATCGCACGATAGGTCCGCACATAACGAAGCCGCCTACGACGCGGCATCTCGGCCAGCAGGTGCTGGCGCCTGAAGCCCTGTGCCGGAGGACGATGACGGTGCAACCCGGTCGACACAAAACTGCGCAAATGTGGTTAGAAATTCCATTCGCTCGCGCTGGAATTCGGCGCTGTTGGAATCCTTGCCGGTAATGAGCCGGGCCAGATGGGGAAACGCGATGGGCGCGATCTCCATCGCGACGAGCGAAAGTAGCAATTGGGATTGATCGAAGAATTCCGGCCAGTTTCCCGGGCCGGCGTTGAGACGCATCTTGGCCACCGCTGCTTCCCAATAGCGGCGCGCTTCGTCCTCGTAGCGCGCGTTCTCTTTTTTCCGCTCCAACCCTTCCCGGATCAGCAACCACGACCACTCCTTGTTTAGGCGATAGAAATCGCTCCAAAATCGGATCGCGCTGACCGGATGTTCCGGCGCCGCCTGCGAGGCGCGCTCGTTTTGAAATGCGGACTGGAGCACAGCCGCGAAAAGATCGTCCTTGTTCTTGAAGTGATAATAAATCCTTCCCTTGCTGATCTTCGCCCGGCGCGCAATATTGTCCATTCGGGCCCCGGCCAAACCCACGCGGGAAAATTCCTTCACGGCGAATTTCAAGATTCGGTCGCGCGACACGGTTTTCTTTTTTGAAGCCATGGATCTTTAAGCAGTATTTGAAGAAAAATGAGAAACGAGGTGCGGTCTCGTTTCGAAATCAGATAGGAGTCCAACCCGGGGGCAACTAGGAAACGGGCCAAGAAGTTGCTGGGACGTCCGGGATATAAAATCAAGTTTATGTGCAGAACCATGGGCTGCCCCTCGCAACTTAATTTATATTATTATGAATTGTAGCGGTTTATGTTAATATTTTCAGGTCTTCCCTCGCCTGGACCGAGGCGTCTTGCGAAAACGATGACAAATTAAAAACTGACTAGTTGGTTTTTTTTATAATGGCATGTAAGCTGCTTTTAATCGGGCTAACCCATGCCCTCCGCCCATCCATCCAGCCTGCTTACCTTGGCCCGACGCTTATGGGCAGGAATGGCTGCCGTGGCCCGCTGGCCGCAACGACCCGATTGGCCGGTTGAGTCCGTGCTCTCCGTTTCAGGACTGGATCAGAGCCTCTAGGCCCAGAAAGCACCACGAACAATGGTCCCACTTGGCAAAACATCGCCGCTCAAATCCGGGCCCGTCCGCCGCACCGCGCCGCTGGCTTGGTTCGAATTGCGCCGCGACATTCCGGCGTGGATCTACAAGACGCTCGCGGCGGTCAGCTTTGCCACCGTCCTGGCCGGCTGGGCCTGGCTGAGCCATCAAGATTTCATCAATCCGATATTTCTGCCGACACCGGAGCGCGTGTGGGACTCGGTGCAATCGCTGCTTTCTGACCACTACCTCTGGAGCGACATAAAAATCAGCCTGCTCCGCGTCACCGCAGGCTTCCTGCTCTCGGCCGTGATCGCCATGCCGGTGGGCGTATGCATCGGTTCATTCAAAACCCTGGAAGGCCTGTTTCAACCCGTGACCGAGTTTATCCGTTATATCCCGGTCCCTGCGCTCATTCCGATGGTCATGCTTTGCTTTGGCATCGGGGAACTGGCGAAGGTCATGCTCATTTTTGTCGGCACTTTTTTTCAACTCGTCTTGATGGTGGCCGATGAGATCCGCCGCGTGCAGTACGACCTGCTGCAGGTCAGCTACACGCTGGGCGCCCGTCGCAGCGAGGTATTGCGAAAGGTGATTTGGCGGGCGGCGATGCCTGGAATATTCGACGCGCTGCGCCTGTGCAACGGCTGGGCGTGGACTTACCTGGTGGTGGCCGAACTGATCGCGGCCAATGAGGGACTGGGCTACCGAATCCTGAAGTTCTCGCGCTTCCTGCAAACGCCGAAAATCTTCATCTACCTTTTTCTTCTCGGCTGCATCGGGCTGACCATCGATCTGGCCTTTCGTAAATTCAACGCCCGCCTGTTTCACTGGGCCGACACGACCAAGCGATGAAACTGGAAGTAAAAGGCCTGGAAAAATGTTATCGCTCGAAGCAGGGCGACACCGTGGCCTTGTCGCCGACCTCGTTCGAGGTGGGCGATGCAGAATTTGTGAGCTTGGTCGGTCCATCGGGCTGCGGCAAGTCCACGACGCTGTATCTGATCGCCGGGCTCGATCAAGCGACGCAGGGGGAGATCCTGCTGGACGGCGAACCGGTGGCCGGGCCGGGCCATGACCGGGGCATGGTTTTCCAAAACTATACGCTCTTTCCCTGGCTCACCGTCCGGCAGAATGCGCGGTTCGCCTTTGGCCTGGCGAATAACCGCGGCGGCAAGACGGCGGCCGATGCCGGCCGCGCGGATTCGCTCCTGAATTTGATGGGCCTCCGTAAGTTCTACGACGCGTACCCACGCCAGCTTTCCGGCGGCATGAAGCAGCGCGTCGCGATCGCCCGGGCGCTCGCGAACCGGCCAAAAGTGTTGCTGATGGACGAACCGTTCGGCGCCCTTGACGCCCAAACGCGCGAGGAAATGCAAGAGCTGCTCCTGCACCTGAGCCGGCACGAGAAAACCACGATCCTGTTTGTCACCCATGACGTGGAGGAGGCGATTTATCTTTCGACGCGCATCCTGGTTTTCTCGGCCCGGCCCGGCCGGATAATCCGGGAAATCACCGTCCCGTTCGGGCCGGACCGCACGCTGGACTTGAAGCTCAGCGATCAGTTTATCCGGCTAAAACGCGAGATCATCGGCCTGCTGCAGCACCTGCCTGAGCCCGACCACGACCGCCGGGCCATCCTCGAAAACCTTGTCAGCACTTCAATCGCAGAAAAATCCACCCATGACCACTAAACACACCATCCATAAGTTTATCCTCTCCGCAATAATTGCCGCGAGCGTTCCGCTCTCGCCGCTTCGTGCCTCCGACCTCAAGCCCTACAAGGTCGGATTCAACAGCTGGATCGGCTCCATCGCCTTCTTCGTGGCCAACGAAAAGGGATTCTTCAAAGATGAAGGGCTCGACGTGAAGCCCGTCAGCTTCAGCTCGCCCGGCGACACCCTCGTGCCATTGATGGCCGGCGATCTCGACGCGGCCCTGAGCACGGCGGATACGGTGATCACCGTTCTCGACAAAGCGCCCGGGCAGCTAAAGGTCGTCTACATGACCGATACGTCCGCCGGAGCGGATGCGATCGTGGCAAAGAAGGACATCGCCGACATCAAGGCCATGAAAGGCCACACCGTCGCAGCCACCTTGGGTCAGTGCAATCAGTTGCTACTCGAGAAGGCCCTCATCAAAGCGGGCCTGACCGACAGCGATATCGTGCTCACCAACATGAATGCGGATGATTCCGGGGCGGCTTTTGCGGCCGGCAAACTGGACGTCGCCGTGACCTGGGAACCGTGGATCACCAAGGTCTCCGCGGAAAAGACCGGGCATGTCATCTTCAGTTCCGCCGAGACCCCGAACCTGATTCTCGATATCCTCGCCATCAGCACCAAGGACGAAGCGAAGAACGCCGCGGAAACCCGAGCGTTTCTGCGCGGGATGAATCGCGGCTACGCGTTTGTCGAGCAGCATACCGATGAAGCCTGCGCGATCGCCGGCAAGGTGCTGGAAGAAAGCCCCGAGGACGTGAAGGCGATGCTTCCGAAGGTGGCGCTCTACAGCCCGGCAAAAAACATTGAAATGATGGATGACGGCGCGGCCGCGAAAGCCTCGGGCGAGGTCGCCGCATTCTTTAAGGAAAAGAACGTCACCGATACCACCGTTGATGTGACGCACATGTACGATTCCTCCTATTTGAAATAAAATCCGGACCGTCGATTCGCGCGTGGCCGCCGATAAAAATCCGGTGGCCACGATGCGCGAAGACCGGCGTTCCCTTTACCCATCCAATCATGCCTAAGACCGCTTTGATGATGATCGATTTCCAGCGCGATTTCTGCGCCGCCGGGGGATATTCGGACCGGTTCGCCGGACTCGACTGGGTTCGCCCCATCATCGAACCCGCCCGGCGGCTGCTGGAAGCGGCCCGAAACGCCGGTCATTTCGTGGTGCATACCCGCGAGGGCTACGCGCCGGACCTTTCGGATTGTTCCCCGAATAAATTGCAGCGCAGCCGAAATGCCGGCAGCGAAATTGGCACGACCGGCCCCATGGGACGGTTGCTCATTCGCGGAGAACACGGCCACGATATTATCGATGAACTGAAGCCCATCGCCGGAGAGGTCGTCATCGACAAGGCAAGCTTCGGCGCGTTCTGCGGCACCAACCTCGAAAGCATTCTCCGGTCCCGGAATATCGATACGCTGGTGTTCGCCGGGGTGACCGCCGACGTGTGCGTCCATACGACGCTTCGCGAGGCCTATGACCGATGGTTCAAGTGCTACTACGTCGCCGATGCCATCTCCTGTTTCGATTCCGAAATTCGCCGCGCTTGCGAAAAGATGATCAGTGAGGAAGGCGGCATCTGGGGCGTGTTGACCACGGTGGACGAAATGACGCAGAGCTGGAAAGCCTGAGTTTTCCGGCGGACATCCTGCGTCCGCTCATTTCCATCTTCCCTTGAAAACTCCCCTCAACCGCGCGGCCGATCCCCCGCTGCCCTACCCCCGCATCGAGCTCCGCGATCTCTTCTCCATCGCCCGATGGCAGGAAACGATCCCGTGGCAGCCATTCAAAGACGGCTTCGAAATCCACCGACTTTATGGCGACGGGATTACGGGTCCGACGGCCGCGCTTCTACGCTGCCGGGAATCCGGAACGCTGCCATTACATCAACATCTGGGCTATGAACATATCCTGCTGCTGACCGGCTCGGAGCGGGATCAGAACGGCGTCGCATCCACCGGCACCCTCACGATCAACCCGCCGGGCTCCTCTCACCGGGTGGCGAGCGATGAAGGCAGCATCGTGCTCGCGATCTGGGAAGCGCCGGTGAAAATTCTATGAGCGGGTGTCCAAATTACTCATGGCCCTGCCATCCGTCTTGTCCACCGTCGGGTCCTTCGTGCCTTGGCGAAGGCGGAAGCCATGGCGGAGGATGCGGCCGCCGCCGACCGATCACTTGACACCGGCCCGATTAGTATCAAGATACTATTCTGATGCCGCGCAAGCTTCGTCAACTTATAGCTGACCTTGAGCGTGCCGGCTTCTCCGCAGTCCCGACCAAGAGCAGCCATCGCAAATACAGACATGCCACCGGAACAACGGTCATTCTTTCCGGCAAATCAGGAGCCGATGCCCACCACTACCAAGAAAAAGACGTACAGCGTGCCATCGCCGCCACCAAGGAGACAAAACCATGATAAGACCAATTGTTCGCGCCGCCGTTAAAACGACGGCTGCCCATTATCTAAAGATCGTCGAATGGTCCGACGAAGACCAATGCTTCGTTGGGCGCTGCCCCGGCCTCTTTTTTGGCGGATGCCATGGCCAGGACGAGACGAAGGTTTACAAAGAACTTTGCAAACTTGTGGAAACGCACATCGCAGAACTGTTGCTCAAAAAGGAAAACTTGCCGCCAGCGACCGCGGGTAAAACCTACAGCGGTAAATTCATTGTCCGGATTGGGCCGGAACTCCATCAAAAGGCAGTCCTCAAATCGGAAATGCGCGGTGAGAGCCTTAACCAATTCGTCGCCGAAGCCATCGCCAACGCCTGACGCCCGCGAAGCTCGCTTTAACAGCCGATATTAGGCTTCGTTTTTCGCGCGAGCCTCAATGGAAACGCTCGCGGGCGGACCTTCGATCGCCCGCGTTTTCATTGCCTCGACTCCGACCAAAGGATTCATTGGTCTTGCGCGCATGGATTTGTTGCCGTTCGGAAAATTGCCGGCGTACCGGCCAAGGAAATTCGTCCCGCAATTCGCCGACCTCGGCGACTCGTCGCAGATCACACCGCTGTTCGACCAACTGGAAAAACGCGCCGCGGCTTGCACGACCGCCGCCGAACTTGAACGCTGGTTGCTCGATTGGAGCGAACTCAGCGCCGCGATCGATGAAGAAGGATCCCGCCGTTACATCGCCATGACTTGCCACACGGACAATGCCGATGCGGAAAAATCCTACCTGCATTTCGTCGAAAACATCGAGCCACAGATCAAGCCGCGCCAATTCGCCCTGGAGAAAACTTACGCCGCCCATCCCTTGCGCGCCCAATTGCCGGCGACGCAATTTCACGTTTTTGACCGCGATGTTAAAAATCGCGTCGAATTGTTCTGCCCGGAGAACGTTCCGTTGGAAACCGAGGACAACAAATTGTCCCAGCAATACCAGAAATTGACCGGCTCGCTCACGGTCAAT
>Ga0210395_10001579_pt1 | contig 17630 bp, 15 predicted proteins | sample IncBWH4OmetaG_FD_150861 | JGI IMG/M metagenome (GOLD analysis project Ga0210395, IMG submission 150861) | Forest soil microbial communities from Barre Woods Harvard Forest LTER site, Petersham, Massachusetts, United States - Inc-BW-H-4-O ...
AACCGCTGGTCCATCGGAACACGCCGGAGACATGCCAGCCGCCAATCAAAGCGTTCAGCACCGGCGAAGCGCCGGCCCCGAGCATCTGGCCCTTGCCGAAGGGCAGACGATAGACCAGGTTCCCGTTCACCTGATGGTACGCATTGAAATCGGAGAGTCCGCGCAAAGCCAGCGGATCCCAGGCATTGATGACAATACCGCCGCCGTTCAGATCGTTGCCCGTCCCACCAGTTCCTTCATAAGGACCGATGCGCTCGGCTGCCGACGCCTCGTCGAACGACTTCGATAGCGTGTAATTAAATTGTCCCTGCAGGTTCGCTCCCCAGCGGACACTGTAGGTCACCTGCAACGCGTTATAGTCCGACGTTCCAATGTTGCGCCAGGCGTATAGCGAAGCGAATTGGTCATGGTAGAAATCGTACGGACCGTTCTTGCTGTTGGGCAGCGCGGGGCTCAGTCCGGTAATGGAGGCGGGCAAATCCATCAGGAACAGAGAGAACGTTTCGTTGTGCGGGAAACAATTCCAGAGTTCGTAGATGTTTTGCGTGGCCGTCGGATTTCCCGGTAGTGTGCCGGCGGCGCAATTGTCACCGTTGGCCGCCACTGCGGATGCGACACTCGCTCCTGCCCAGCCTGGAAACGTGTTCTCGAAGAAGGGCACGGGTTGGATCTGGTTGACAGGCGTGGCGACGGCAGCGGCTTTCGAGAGGATGGGGGCTTGCTGGAAATACGTCGTCTTCGATACAGGATCTGTTTGATTGGCGGGCTGGGCCAGATCAACCTGCAAAGGCAGACGCCGCGAGACCGTGCCCACATAGGCGACCTGAAGCGATGATCTGGAGTTGAGTTGGCGCGAGAGCGAGAAATTGAAGCGGTGCGCGTAAGGAGTCTTCAAGCTTTGATCCAGCCCCCAGTTAATCGCAAAGGTCGTGGGACTTGGTGTAGTTGGGAAACCGCCGGGTGGCGTGGGTCCGAACAAACAGCCGGGGCCGCTTAAAGACGGGCACGGCGTGGGTAAGCAAGACTGGCCGGAGGACCCCGGAATCAGACAGGTAAAGCGTGGGGCACCGGCAACCGTCACCACACCCGCGGGATTTCCCAGATCAGTAGAGAGGCCGAGAGAGCCGTGCTGGTCAAAGCTGTTTACGATTGGAATGCCGAAGTGGTCGTACATGATGCTATAGCCGCCGCGAATCGAAAACTGGTCTTTCTTTCCGAGAATTTTTGAGACCCACCCATCGCCGGTGTCCGGCGCCCAGGCTACAGCGATACGCGGTGAAAAATCTTTGTGGTCCCAGTTCCACAGTCCGGGTCCGTTATTTTTGGGTCCGCCGAGTTCGAAAGAAACCTCCCCGGCATTGTTGGCGGGCAGGCCTTGTGAGGATAATTTGGCGGTGTTATTGAACCAGTTGGCGAGATTTAGACTCGAGCACGCGCCGCCGCCGGCAGCCTGCACGCAAGGCGCAACCTGCAATCCGTTGGTTTCGTAAGGCGGAGCTTCCAGTACCCAGCGCAGGCCATAGCTGACGGTCAAACGTGGCGTCATCCGCCAGGTATCCTGGCCATAGAATTCGTAGTCGTTGACCGCGAAACGGCGGTTGAGAGGCGCGCCCTGGGCCAGCGGAGCGCCGCTTCGGTTGTAGTTATAAATCCCGTCGCCTTCGGCGAAAATTCCCACCAGAATCCCGGCCGCCTCATCATAATTCGGGCCGAAGTTCTCATTCACGGCCGGATAGCCGTTATTGGCCGGATCCAATGGACTGGGAGTGTTGGAGATTCCGCCAGTGTTCAGATAGACCGGGTTGGTCTGAACGTCGGAGAACGATTCAGCATAGCTGGTGCTGTTGTTGCGAATCAGAAAAAAATCCGCGCCGAACTCAAACGTGTGGTTCTTGCGCGTCCAGTTCAAACTGTCGGTCAACTGGTTGCTGGGCACAAAGTAAGTGACGGAGCGAGTGAAAGGAACAAGGTTGTCGAGCCCAGTAAACTCAATCGCGGGATACTGAGAGACACCGGCGTTCTCGGTTCCCTGGCGGATGAAACCCCAGCGAAAGTTGTTGACGAGCCTGGGGTTGATAAGTGAGGTGAGCCCAACCGTGGAACCCTTGCTGTCGTCCAGCATTATGTTAGCGGCGGGCTGGCCGGGAAACTGTCGCAGTCCGGGCAGATTGTAGTTTTGCATCTCTCCGCGCCAGAACAGGGTCTCCGTGCCGCTGGAGTTGATGTGCCAATCAGCCTTGAGGAGGTATGTGTCTTTCTTCGAGTCAGCGTTCGAGGAAAACTCATACCCAAGCGTATTCAACCCATCGCCGGCGTTCTCATTGGGAGCCGGATATTGCGAGAGAATGGCCTCGATTCCCGCGCTGGGGCCGATCCCGAGCGGGTCCATGCCTTTGATTTGTTGCGGCGTCAGAGCAGAGTAGCCGGACTGCACGGGATAGCTTGCCCCGCTTGCGCCTATAACGCTGCCCCCCGGACAAGCCGTTTGGACTGTGCACAAGTACTGCAGAATACCGTCCCGCATTTCCGCGCTGGGCACGATGCGCAATTCGGGGTTGCCCTGGGCTTGCCGGAACCCTTCATAGTTGGCGAAGAAGAAGAGCCGGTTCTTCTGGATAGGCCCGCCGACGGTGACGCCGAATACGTTGTACGAAAGCTCGGGTGCCTTGTTAGATTGGTCACTGCTTATTTGCGAATATCTCAGGAACGGGTCATTCGCGCTGAACATGGTGTTGCGGTTGTACTCGTAGACCGAGCCATGAAAGCTATTGGTGCCGCTCTTGGTCACCAGCGCGACCTCGGCGCCGCTGGAATAGCCGGTGTCGGCATTGGAGTTGGAAGTGGTGACCCGGAATTCCTCGACCGAATCGGGCGGCGAGTTCAATACACTGGTAAACGCGTAGCCATTGTTCTGGTCGTTGACCCCAATGCCATCCAGCGTTACGTTCGATTGGTCGCTGCGCACGCCATTCACCGCGCCGCTGCGAGTGTCCGTGGTCGCATTCAGGTTATCCCCCAGGTAGGCGACACCGGGCTGCAGGCTCAACAACTCAACCACATTGCGGCCGGCGATGGGCAATTCCGCGATTTGGTCTTGCTCGACAACGTTTCCCAGCGACGCGTCACTTCGATTAATGAGTGGCGTTTCGGCTTCGACGGTGACCGACTCAGCCACGCCTGCAACCTGCAACCGAATCGGTATGGTGGAGGGAGTACTGACCACGAGGGTGACCTTCGCCGCATGATAGCGCGCAAATCCCGTTGCATTTACCTCCAGTCGATAGTCACCCGGAGGCACGTCCACGAACTGGTACAGTCCGGCCGCGTTGCTGGTGGTTGTCCGCTGGAGGCCGGTCGCCGGGTTGGTCAAAGTAATCTTCGCGCCCGCAACGCTGGCGCCAGACGGGTCAGTAACGCTGCCGTTCAGCTGGCTGGTTGATTGCGCCATGGCAAACGAGGTCAGGAATGCCAACCCTACGAAGAAACAAATCGCGCGCCTCACACTCTGCACGCATAAAATGCCAAACCAGCGCGATCGCCCATCCTGCACTCTGCCTGCTTGATAGACCTGCGTCATCGACATGGCCTCCTGGGGCAGAAGAAAACGTCGGGCGAAGCGCGTGATCACAAATCACGCCTGCCTGGCGCATCTCCGTTGCCTGTTCTTATTCTGGGTCGGATCCACCGTGTCCCGTCCAAGTGCCGCGAATTATACTCGAAGACCGCACGTCTGGAGCATTGATAAAAATGTGATCGCAAAATGTTTTGTTTCGAACTGGCGCGCGGTAGGCAAAGAAGCCGCCCTTGCGGGCGGCTTCTTTCCATATCGATGGCTGAATCCTACGCGGCAGTTTCGTCTGACACGGGAGGCTGGAATGGTTCGTCGTAGCTGCCCCCATAGATCGACGGCACCTTCGACCCCATGGGACGCAGATATGTAGCCAGTTCACCGCGATGGTGAATGCTGTGGTTGTTGAGGAAGCCCAGATACGGAACTGCCGGAAGATTGAAGACGTTGTAGAAATTGATCGGCGTCAGCAATTGCTGGGGCGTCATCTTCGCTACGCGAGCTACCCCGCGCTTTATGTTCTCATCGTACCAAGCGACCACCTCGGCTGAGGTTTGGGGTTTGTGCTCGGGATTTGCCATGTTGAACTTCAGGTCGGCAATTCCATCGAGGAATTGAATGTCGGTGTTGGCCAGATGCCACGCCAGTTCCTTGGCGGTACGACCGTTGGGGTCGTGCTTGTAACTCGATGCCGCATCGGGCACGGCGGCAATGACCTTCTTGGTGATTTCCGCTTCCCGCAGGATGCCGTCGAGCGTCATCGCGCAGTAGCCTTGGGCAAATTCCGGTGTCAAACCTTGCTGGGACATTGTTTCCTCCTTATGAGGGTGTTATGTAATTCGTGATCTAACAAGCCGAAAGGGGCGCTGGATGCGCCCCTCCGGTTAAGTCGCTACGAGCGCAATTATACTCCGACTGGCTGCTTGCTGCGCACGGGCACCGGTGTGAGCCAGCCGTGGCGGTCGGTTTTCTCTCCGCGCACGATGGCGTAGAACTCTTTCTGAATCGCCTTGGTGATTGGACCGAGTGTGCCGTTGCCAACTTTGATCTTGTCGACTGTGCGGATCGGTGTGACCTCGGCTGCGGTTCCGGTGAAGAAGGCTTCATCGGCGATGTAGAGCATTTCGCGCGGAATCATCTGCTCGACAAGCGAAATGCCGAGGTCGCGCGCGATCTGGAGGACGGAATCACGAGTAATTCCGGGCAGCACCGAGTTGCCCAGCGGAGCTGTGATCAGCTTTTCGCGGTGCACGATGAAAACGTTCTCGCCCGAACCTTCGCTGACGTAGCCGTTGATGTCGAGCGCAATGCCCTCGGCGAAGCCGTTGACGATGGCCTCCATCTTGATGAGCTGCGAGTTCATGTAATTCGCGCCGGACTTGGCCATGGCCGGCAGCGTGTTCGGCGCAATCCGCGTCCATGAGGAAACGCAGACGTCGCAGCCTTCACTCTCGCCGCCCAGATATTTTCCCCACGGATAATTGATGATGTAAACCTCCGTTGGCGAGTTGAAGGGATTCACTCCTGCCTCACCATAGCCGCGGAGAATGATGGGCCGCACGTAGCAGGGCCACGCGCCGTTGCGGCCAACCGTCTCGAGCATGGCCTTCACCAGTTGCTCGCGGGTGTAATCGACATCGATGCGGTAGACCTTGGCGGAATCGAGCAGGCGCTGAATGTGCTCGTTTGCGCGGAAGATTGCCGGGCCCGAAGGCGGCGCGTAGCAACGGATCCCCTCAAACACAGAAGAACCGTAGTGCACGACGTGAGACATCACGTGAATCGTCGCATCGTCCCAGCGGATCAGCTTGCCGTTGTGCCAGATAAATTCCGATTTCTCGATCGCCATGCGAACTCCTTCGGCAGGAAACTGGTGAAGTGTGTAACGAGGGCTGAATCTTTCCTCTGGCACTTGCAGGGGAACGAGGCGTGAACCCAACCAGCGTTACAGAACATTATAGCTGAGGCTTACCACACAGTCTCTACTACCTTCGATTGCCGGATACGCGCATCCGCCGTCACCAGAGGCATGCCCTCAACCATCGCGGTTGCGGCGATCAAGCGGTCCGCCGGGTCTCGGGGAAACGACTCTGGCAAACGCGCGGCGAGGACTGCAACCTCCACCGTTACCGGTCTAAGAATGACTCGCGCTACCAGTTCCCGAACGAATGATTCCACGCTCACAGTGACCACGATTCGACCGTTCTGGGCCAGCCACGCCAGTTCCCATACTGTGATGGTTGCAACCCCAATCCCTGCGTTATGTTGTCCGTGCTCCTGTCTGGCCTCGCGGATAGTCTCCCGCGCGCGCCGTGACAGCCGCTTCGAATCGTTCGCCATCCAGTAAAGGACGTGAGTGTCCAGCAGGATCACTTGTTTTCCTTCATTTGCTCTCCCAATCCTCGAGCGGTGTGACAGGTCCAACGATATCGCCAACTACCTTCGCCTTTCCGGCCATGTAATCAAAGATATCGTCGGCTCGATTTTCGGCGGGGACCAGTTTGACCACGGGTTTGCCGTGCTTGGTGACGACGATTGGTTCTCCGCTCTGCATGACCTGATCCATAATCGCCAGGCATTGCGCCTTGAACTCGCCAGCGGGAATCTGTTTCATAGTATGGTCATAATATTATGACTATGGGAAGAATGCAAGAGGGTTTCTCATCCCGAGCGGCGGCGCGCGACGTTGCGGGCTGGGGGCGCGGGCTTGACCCGGGCGGGCGGCTTGGGGCGAGCGGGTTCGGGTTGGGCCGCAACAATTGGCGGCCGTGGACGCGCGATGCTGATGGGCTTGGGGCGTGGGATTCGCGCGAGTGCGCCGGCCTGGGCGAGAGCGGCCGACGCGGGTTTCTGCGGAGCGGTTGTGGCGGGATAGTTGGGGACTTCGTGGATCATCTCGCTCTTGTAGATATCGAAGTGGACGCGTGGAGAATTTTTCACGGCGATGTGAAGAGCGCGCAGAATTAGTTGGGCGCGGCGGAAGTCGATGGTGTTGCGAACCAGGGCGTTGATTACTTCCATGAGCGAGGCCTGGATGCCTTCTTCGTTTTCGATGAGGGCGATGGGGTGAAGGCGCGACTTGGTGGGAGTGCGCACGCCGCGAATCATGCGCTGATGGAAATAGCAGAAGACTTCGCCGCGCAGAGCGGGTGAGCCGCAAGGGACTCCGTTGACCTTGATGTGAGTGCAGACGCGGATATTCTGGTTTAGTGGCATGGGGTTTGGACCTTTCAGATTCAGATTGGAGATTTTTTCAGATCGAGTTGGTAAATTATTGATCTGGCTGGAGTTGGAGTCGATGATCTGGAGACAGTCTGCGTAAAATCTTGATAGCCAAGGGTTTGTGCGGAAAATATTGAGAAGATGGGACTTGGCTATGGCTAGTTGGTTCGGGTTGAGTGTGGAAAGGTATTCCGGGAGGCTTGGTCTGCGGCGAATCATACTATTACCAGTTTAGGGAGGGGGTGCAAGGTCGGATGTCACAGGGGGAGTGTGGAAAAAGCCGGTTTGGCCTGCCAGAGACGGTTTGGGGGTGGGGTGTACAGACCGCAAAGCTCTGTTTCCCACAGGGTCAATGAGTGTAAACGCCTTCCATGAGAAGGCCGGTCGGAGTCAAGTCGATTCTTCAGTGGCTTCATTGAACAAGGTTTTTTCTCCCGCCGAGTGGCCACTGTCGCCATGCTTCCATCCGCACTCTTGAGGAGCGATTGGTTTCGCTCGGTGCATGTTGTGCGTTCTCGGTTCAGCCGGTGCTGCCATCTGTTTGGCGCCCTGGAGTTCCACTCTTGAAGAGTCGAACCTGGGCCAGGCGATTAACGCAGTCACCGGAACTCGGCTTTGGGCTTTTGTCTTTCCTCTTCCTGGAACGGTTTTGTTTTTACGCGGCGGCGGCTACTGTCGTTGGGCTGCTGTTGTGCAAGGGTTCGTACACTTCTCCGCTCGCCCACAGGTGATGCAGCAAGACCGCCAGCTTTCTTGCAGTTGCCACGATGGCTCGCTTCTTGCTGTTCCTCCCTCCACGTTCAGCTAGTTTCAGGCCCCAGCGCCTGAGATCACAGTCCGGACCGAACGGACCCAGAATGTGCTGCGCTCCCTGCACCAACAACGTCCGAAGATACGGATCGCCTTCCTTGCTGATGTGCATCTGCGGCTCGCTCTGACCAGAGTTTCTTCGTCCCGGCTGCAGCCCCAGATAGCAGCCCACATCGCGGCTCTTGCGGAAGCGATCCGGGTCTTCCAGCGTCAGCAGGAACGTCAGCGCGATCAGCGTGCCCACGCCCTTCACCTGCTTCAGCAGCGCTACCTTCGGATAACTCTCTTGCGCGAGCTTCTCAATCCGTTCGTTGTACTCGCGAATCTGCTCACTCACCGATGCGATGCCGCTCAGCAGCGGCTCCAGTGCCGTTTGCAGCTCCGGACTCAGCCCTTCGGCCTTCTCGGGATTCATATTGCGCACGTTGCATCCGCGCAACCGCTCTCCGTAACTCTTGGCCAGCCCGCGCGCCGTGTTCACCAGCGCGGTCCGCGCTCGCACCAGTCCGGCTCGCGCCCGGATCACCGTCAGATCTGCCTGCGCTTTCGCGCTGCGATGCCTCACCGGACTCAGCAGCTGCGGATCGATTCGGGCCAGCCGCGCCAGGGTCTGCGCATCCAGCCGATCGTCTTTCTTGCGGCTCTCCCCGATCAGCCCTACCTTGCGCGCATTCGCCACCATCACTGCATGCCCCAACTCGCTAAGCAAGCGACTGATCCAGGGGGAATGCGTCCCGATTTCCAGTGCGATCCGACTGCACGGCTGCGCGCCGAAGGCTTCCTGCAATGCTTTCCCGCTCGTACGTACTCGCTGTTCCCTTCGAATCTGGCCGGCTTCATCCACCGCGCAGTACCAACTGTTGCGGCCTCCCAGATCCAATCCAATAGTCAGTTTCTGCTGCGAAATATTCCTGCTCTGCGCTGCTGCTCTGGTGCTAACCTTCTTCATTGCCGGTCTCCTTTATCTCTTGCGCTTCGAGCGCGTCGATAACTTGGGAGCGTACAGCATCCCGTCGGAGACCGGCCTTCTCATCCCATCTGCTAGTGTCAACCTCCCAGCTATTCAGGAGCCACAGCCGCAAAAGGGGAGATCATGCCTTGACAGGGAATCAGGGCCGGATGAGAATTGTCGAAATCTCCCGGAAAGGCGCGTGGTTATGCCGGAGAAGAAGGTCTGTTTCGCCGATTTCGAATTGGACTTTAGCCGCTTTCAGTTATACCGCGCCGGACAGGCCGTGCGCCTGGAAGGTCTGCCCTTGCAACTGTTGATGTTCCTAGTCGAACACCAAGGCCAACTGGTGAGCCGCGAGCAAATCGCCAATTCCTTGTGGGGCAAGGATGTATTTGTCGATGTCGAACAGGGAATCAATACCGCGATCCGCAAAATACGTATGGCTCTGAACGACGACTCGGTGCAGCCGAAATATTTGCAGACGGTGGTAGGGAGGGGATACCGCTTCGTGAGTCCGTCCCATGCGGAATCGCTGCCCGGCGAGGGAAACACATTTTCTGCCGAAGAATTGGGACGGGCTGTCATGGCGGCAGCCGGCTTGGAACCGGACGATCCGAAAGACCAACCATAAAGAGCGGATCGACTCCCATTCGACGGCGCTCGTGCTAAAGGATTGCAAGCCGTGCTGGGACACTCCCACCGTCAGAGAGATAGCTCTGGTTCTGTGATAGAAGATTCTCCCGCTCCGCGCGAGAGTTGCTACTGCCGCCGTCTCCGCCATCCAATGCAACCCCGATCTGCCCCCGGCTCTGAGCCGTTAGCATTTGCCGTCAGCCAAAGGCATTTCTTCAGATCAATTCAGATTGCTTCAGACTGGCTCCATGGACTTCTTTTGGGACAGAGTTGAAGATCGGGTGGTTCTGCTGGGAGTGGAAAGGGGCACTTCAATGAACCGCGCGATGAGCCATTACAGGATGAGGCGGTTTCACTTCGCGCTGAGTTTGGTCTTTTTGCTGGTCGGCGGTTTGTGCAGTCAGGCGCAACGGAGTTCCGCGCCGGTCAGCAATGCCGCGCTGCCGCAACTGAAGTTCAGCGGGACGTTAACCGACGACAGTGGCAAGCCACGCAGCGGAGTGGTCGGCGTCACGTTCTTCATCTACAAAGATTAAAGACGGCGGTGGTCCACTGTGGTCAGAAACGCAGAACGTTGAGGCCGATGCCGCTGGACGCTACTCGGCGATTCTCAGTTCGGCCACTGCGGACGGCATACCGCTGACTGTGTTCCGTTCGGCGGAAGTGGACTGGATCAGCACGCATGGTCTCGGCGGAACCGGGAGCCCTCGAAGGCTCGGGAGGGTCGAGCTTCCAGGTTACCTGGAAGGCGAACGGTCCTTAAGCAGGTTTGCAGCGACAGCTGTCGGAGCGAAAGGTTGGCAAGCAGGGCAGTGACTGCCTGTCGAAAAGCGGGAGGCCCACTTCGTGTGGGGGACAAGGAGTGGGCCTTCCAGCTTAGCCCCTGGGAGCGGGCATACCGCGGACCACAATGGCAGCGGGCCGCTACTGTCCGCAGGGGGTAGTTCGGTAGAGAGTAATGCAAATTTTTTCACATTGACGCGAACCGGGATCGAGGGGAGAATAGCAGCCGTTTTTGGAGTCCAAGGAAGATTCCAGCTGATACGCTGTCGCTCCCGTTTGCGTTTGCCCAGGAGGAGCACATCCCAGTGACCAAACAACATCGTGACCAACCGGGGCGTGCCCCAAGGGACGTCCGCCGCAAGCTGCTGACTATTTGTCTTTGGGCGGTGTTTGCCTCCGGACTAGCGATTGAGGCGTTTGCGCCACGGCTCAAGATCGAGAATAACGCCTTTATCATGCCACCAGCCGCGATGCAGCAGGGAGCCCAAATTCGTCCGGACGTTCTAGTCGACCACGAGCGGCGGATGCAGTGGGCGGCCGGTGCTCTCACGGTCGGCGGCGCCATCGCGCTCGCGATCTGGTACCGACGAACCCTGGCGGGCGCGCTGGTCTTCTGGAGAAGTTCCGATCCGCAGGACCGTTGAGGGTCGCTGTCGAAAGAAAGGCGGACAAAGGCTGGAATCGCCAGAGTTTCTTTCAAAACTCGCTTAACCGTTACCCTAATCACCCACTCGACGAGAGCTCTCAGGATTCGGGCGATCGTCGCTAACTCCCTGGATGTAGCTCAGGGCACAACAACTCTAAAAGGAGGAATTACAATGACCAATAAGAGACCATCTCGCGCAGGCACGCTGTTGCTGACGGGGGTCGTCGCTGTTTTGACGCTTACCGTCGCTCTCCACGCTGCCCAAACCATTAGTATGCCGAACGCAGCCGGGGTCAAGTACAGTCTGGCTCCCGGAGCGACCAGTGCCGCGGTCACACCCGCTGAGAACACGCCTGTGCTCGTCATGGGTGTGCAAAACAGCCTCGGTTACCGCGGTGTGGGGCAAGTGGCGTTGCTTCACGTCCCTTCAAGTTTTCTGGAATGGACGGGAATCGAGTCACCAGCGTCTGCAGCCATTACCTCGGGCTTCTCTTCCACTTCCGGAACCCACATTGTGTACCTGGATTATTCGCACCTGGTAGACATCGAAGTGGCGAGCGCTGACACATTCGTGATTCACAACGCGAATACCAGCGTTACGATGAACGGTGTTGTGACACTGATTTGGTAAGCGCATGACTGCGGGCCGTGGGTTATGAGCAACCCACGGCCTTATTAGTGGCAACCTTCGCAAACCAGCCCACCACCAGTTGCGAGGGCGGCGGTCCCCAGATGAGTTCCTCAGGGGCTGAAGCCCTTACCCTCGCTGGACCGCTTATGCCCCGCTGAAGTCGTGCCTTTCCCGGGCGGACCGCTCCCCGAAATGCCCGATATTGCTTTCCAAAATTTCTGATCTCAGAGGGAAATGTTTTGAATGATCCAATCCGGTGGACGATTGGCTGCGTACTCAGGATGCACGGGAGTTGGGCGATGTGGTCCGGGTGCGCGAGCGTTTCTGACTTCAGGCGAGTCAACTCCCCCAAATCAACGAGGAGATTGGACTGTGAACCTGAATAAAGAAACAGCAATGGAATCTGGCAGTGGGGCGGATGAGAATCCGTCTGGCATGTCGCGACGAGCATTCTTCAAACGGGCTACGGTTGTCGGAGCCACCAGTGCGGTTGCGATTGGTGGACTTGTCAGCCTGGCCTCGGCACTCGACACAGAAGTGAACTCAACGGACAGCAAGCGCAAAATGGGCGGCGGTCGCTTAACCAAAGGAGACCGCGATATTCTGATCGCGGCGGAAATCGCGGAGGCGCTGGCGGTGACCACCTACTCAAACATCATCAATACCTCGCCGTTCTTTGGCCGGCTGCCTTCGGATGATCAGGGCTATTTGGCGGGGGCGCTGCAGGAGGAGATGTCGCATTATCTGCTGGAGCAACATGCGACGGATCAACTGACGCCTTTCACGTCGTTTTTTTATCCCGTCAACATGTTCGCTGATGCGCAGACGACGTTGAACACGCTGGTCACGCTAGAAGATGCTTTCATCGCGGCCTACCTGGTTGGAGTGCGGAACTTCAGCACCACCGAACTGCGAGTCACGGCGGCGCGCATCATGGGCATTGAGAGCGACCACCGGACGCTGGCGCGCGTGATCGGTCCTGATGTGGCGGTGCAGGATGGGGGACCGATCGCGACGATAACGGGCTTTCAGGCAGTCGCGGAGAGTGTTGCGCCTCCGAACAACAACGGGTATGAAAGAACCTTGTGCCTAAGCAAGATCGAGCAGGCGGTGCAGGCTCTGCTGCCTTTTGTGGATGTCACGGCTGCCGGGGCTGCGGGGTTTGATACTTCGAAGTCGTTTCCGTTCGAACCCTTTAACCCGACTTTGCCAAATCCGCTGGGGGAATTTATTTCGTTCACGGGATGTTGAGCGGGACGCGATGAGGCCGCGAGGGTGGGATGGAATCGCGGCCTTGTCGCAAGCTCAATCATGATTTGGAAACAATTTCTGAGCGCTGAGTAAGGAGGCTTTTGTGATTGAAGGATTATTTCAGCCGATGCATCTTAGTTTTGATTTTTGGTATTGCGCTGCTGGTGTTTGGTCCGAAGAAACTGCCGGAACTGGGCAAGGGGCTGGGGGATGGAATCCGCGGGTTCAAGGCTGCGATGAATCCGGCGGAGGATAAGAAGGATGGGCCAGAGGCGTAGGGCAGTGGAGGGCTGGCTGGCCGAACGTGAGTTCTCGCGCTGCCGTAGAATCTCTTGCCATGGACCATCACACTGTGGCCGCGGTAAGCATCGCGGGGACTTGCCTGGATGTGATTGGGAGCCTCTATCTGGCTTACGACTTGCTGGGCGGGCAGCATGGGCCCTTGCGGTTGCTTACGCGGGCGGTGACTTACTCCATTGTGTTCGGAGTTGGCTATGGACTTGGGCTTGGTCTTTTGTTTGGCCTGATTTCAGGTGTGGCAACTGGAGTCACGCTTGCGATTGAACTGAATCGAGCGGCCCGCGGGCTGGATCACTATTCGACTTGGTGGGAAGGACTTTTTAGCGCGATACGAAGCATTGCTTTCGGCGCTGCCCTCTATCCGAGTCTGGGTTTGGAATTTGCCGCTGCCTTTGCGGCGCTGCTTACCGTGGGACAAATCTTTGCTTATTCTCGCGGCATGCGTCCGGCGCTCGACTATGCCGCGACTGGCAGGCCGCGGATCACGCGAGCTCAGGCTTGGGGAATCCTGCTGCGAACCGTGGGCTACACGGTGACAGCGCTGCTTTGCAGCGCTCTGGTGCAGCACGTCGACCACGTCTGGTGGTTCGCGATTCGCGTTGGACTGGTGATCGGCATTGTGACTGGATTCGGTGGCGCGGTTGTTCCGATGATCGAGTACTACGCTGACAAGCTTCCCGAGCGGCGACTGGGAGCGTTTGGCATTGTGCTCATTCTTTGCGGATTTGCGTTGCAGTCGTTTCAGTACTGGGTGGCGCTACTGGATGTGAGGTTGACGTAGCGGGCATGGTGAGCGCTTACGTCTAGGCCGCTGGACAGCCGAGGGCGGCTGTCCCCACATGGCTTTCTTAGTGGTTTGCAGTTTCTGCCGGCGTCAGGCTTGCCTTCACCGTTGCGCCCGGCAGCTCATCTCCACGAAAGTATTTATCTTTCTCTTTGGCATTCACGGCTTTCATTTCGGGCATGGCTTCGTAGGGCTTGCTGTAGTCGTTGGCGGCGTTCCAGAACAAGAAGCCGATGCCGCCTTTTTCTTTGGCCGTGGCGACCTGCACTTTGATGTACTCGGGGGAATAGGTCTTGGTACGCCAGCGGAAGGCTTGCAGCCAGGGGCGGATCACGACTCCACTACCTTTTGTAATCAGCTCGAAGCGCTGCATGGATTCGCCGATGAAATGTTCGGGGGCGTCGCCAGGGTGCTCGATGTTATCCATGCCGAAGAAGTGCGAGGGGTAGATCATGGGCGAGAGCACGTCGCAGTATTTCGCCATGCCGACGATGTCTTGTCCGGTGTGGGAGAGATCGACGGGGTGCTGCCAGGCCATTACGCCGAAGACATCGAGTGAGAGCAGGACTCCGGTGGGATGCAGTTCGGCGTAGGCTTTTTTCAGGAAGCTGACGATTACGTCGGAGCGCTGCATTTCATGTGAAGCTTTGGTTTTGCAGGGGCCTGCGTTCGTGGTGGTTCCGCCTTGCTTCGCATCGGCGGGACCCCTCGGCTTCGCTCGGGGCAGGCTCTCGAGGCGGCCGTCTCCACATGGCTGGTCTCCACTAGCCTCGTCTTTACCTGCTTCGCCCTGATGCTCGGTCTGAAATACGAAGCTGGCGTCTTTTTGGTCGCCTTCCGCGGGGAAGCGGACGTAGTCGAACTGGATTTCGTCGGCGCCGGATTGGGCTACGAACTTGGCCAGGGCGATGTTGTAATCCTGAACTTTGGGGTTGGAAGAGTCGGTCCAGACCAGCTTGCCGTTTTCGCGCCAGGGCTGGCCGGTTTTCTTCGACTTCACTGCCAGCTCGGGATGCTCGACCACCATGCGCTCGTCCCGGAAGATGGCGACGCGGGCTATGGCGTGCATGTTTTCGGAGTGCAGGAAGTGGACGAACTTGGGCAGGTCGTGGATGTAGACCTTGTGCTGGCCGAGCAGCGGATGCTCGAAGGGAATGTTGACGCTGCCGTCGGAATCCTTGATGTCGAAGACTACGGCGTTGCCGCCGACTTCGCGCCAGTGGCGGATGATGCGGAGTCCGTGATCGCTGGCCGCCATTACGCCGGTGAGGTAGATGGCGCGGACCTCAAAATCGCGGGGAACGGGAACCGTTTTCTCGACGATGGGCGCGGGCAGGATTCCGGGGATGGTGATCTGCTCGCCGTTTTTCAGGATGTTGCTGGAGCGGTTGCCGTTTACTCGGCGGATGGCTTCGGATAACTCCGACGAAGTCAAATATCCCGTGCGCTTTAGATATTGATGCGCGACCGCGGGAATGCTTTCGCCGCGCTTCGCGGTGTAAATCTCAGTTGCCGAAGAGGTCAAAGATGGCAGCGAGGTCTCTAATGAAAGCTGGAGTCTGGGTTGCGATACGGATGATGACGGCTGCAGTGAAAGTTGCAGGGTAGACGGTTGAAGTTGCGCGCCTTGCGGCGCGGCGGCGGCCACCGGTTGCGCGGTTTGCGCCTGTGCCGCCAAGGCTGAGGAAGACCGCGGGTTCAGCCGCATGGCGGCGACGGCAAATAGAAGACACGAGACGGTGGCGATGGTTAGAACTGACGAGCGGCGCAAATTTCCTCCAGGACCCTACCTAGGCTGGATGCTATCCCGCACAATCGACATCGGCCAGTTACAAACGGTCATCTCCCCCTCGTTTGAGGAGCTTTCAGGGGAGCAGGGCTTCAACGCCGAACGTCAAAACCTTAAACACAGGGGTCACTGGGGAACACAGGGTGGAGCTTTGTGCGGTACTGGTGTTTCCTCCTTGCGCAAAGTATTTCTCTTCCTCCCACTTAACTTTCACCGGCTGCCTAGTCTAATATCGTCGGCGGTTGGCTAAGTCGAGCCAGCTTATGGGGTTTTCGCTTGTCTAATCCGTCGTTTGCGGGTGGCCAGAGGCTTGCTTATTCCAAGGCAGCCGGGACGGGTTATCGGGTCGGGCAGGCGGCGGGTTCCAGATGACAAAATCTGTCACTTATGGGACGGTGGGGAGTCGCGAGGCGGGCCTGGAATGTCCGGTGAAAGCTGGCAAAGGATTAGGACAGGATAGAGACAACGACCTTATGAGACCGAACCTTGCTACCGTGCTCGATCCGAACCGCCGCAGCGCTGATGCGGGAGAGTTCGAAGCTGCGCTGCGCCGCCGCATAGTAGGTCAGGACCAGGCGGTCGAAAAGGTCGCCGAAATTTACCAGATGTTTCTGGCCGGCCTGAATGCGCCCGGACGTCCGGTGGGGAACCTGCTTTTTCTGGGGCCGACGGGATCGGGCAAGACGCGCGTGGTGGAGGCGATGGCCGAGGCTTTGTTCGGCGATGCGCATGCCTGCATCAAGATTGATTGCGCGGAGTTCCAGCACTCGCACGAGATTGCGAAGCTGATCGGTTCGCCTCCGGGATACCTGGGGCACCGCGAGACTCATCCGCTGCTGACGCAGGAAGCATTGAATCAGTGGTTCACGGAGAAGCTGAAGCTTTCGATTCTACTGTTTGACGAGATCGAGAAAGCCAGCGACTCGTTGTGGCAACTGCTGCTTGGGATTCTCGATAAGGCCACGCTGACGCTGGGCGATAATCGCCGGGTCGATCTTTCGCAGTGCATCATTATCCTGACCTCGAACCTGGGGGCCAGCGAGATGACGAATCTGATCGATGGCGGGCTGGGCTTTGCGCCCAAGGTGGTAGAAGTCGACAACAATTTTGACGACAAGATTCAGCGGACCGCGGTGGAAGCGGCGCGGCGCAAGTTTACGCCTGAGTTCATGAATCGCATCGACAAGACGGTGGTGTTCAAGACCCTGCGCGACGAGCATCTGGCGCAGATTCTCGATATCGAACTTGGCATGGTGCAGCAGCGCGTTCTGATGGCCGCGGGCACGAACCAGTTTGTGTTTAATTGCACGGCTGGGGTGAAGGAGTTTTTGCTGAAGGAAGGCACGGACCCGCGTTACGGGGCGCGCCACCTGAAACGGGCCATTGAACGGCACCTGGTTTTCCCGCTGGCGAATCTGGTTGCGACCAGTCAGGTGAAGCTGGGAGATTTTGTCCGCGTCGATATGGCTTCGGAAAATCAGATGATCTTCGTGAAGGAAGCGGAAAACACGATGGCGCCGGTGCTGCTGGAGCGTTACGGTGCCGCGGTTGCCGCTCTGCCCGCAGCACGCGCGGCGCGCACCGCGGCCAACAACCGCCGCGACTTAGGGGCCAGTCCCATCGCGGAGAGCAAATAAATTTTGGTAGGTAAAACTCGCTAGACCGCATCTCGCGAGTTCCTCGTGGCGCCGGATCCCTCCGGCGCCTTTTTTCTTGTGGGCGATGCGCGTAGTTTCCGCCGCATACCAAAGTAACCCAACGCTTTTAGCGGTCCTGCCGAAGGTGAACTCAGGGAATGTGCCGGCGTCTGCGCTGGCTTCGAGGAGAGCTTCCGTGCGAAGAGGGAGAATCTGGGCTCGCATTCGTTGTGCGCTAGTTGTGGCGCTGATTGTTCCTGCCTGCGGTTGGGCGCAGAATGCAGGCCAGAATTCGAGCGACCCCGATCAGGAAACCATTCGCCAACTGGCGGAGCAGATAAAGCAGTTGCAGCAACAAGACCATGACCTGCTGGAGCGCATCAAGATTCTGGAGGTGAAGCAAGCGCCAGCTTCACCCGGGACCGAGGCCGATGCTTCCTCACCGTCCACATCCCCCCAACTCGCTCAACAGACTGCGCCACTTCCTGCGCCACTTCCTGCCCCAACACCCACGCCGCCGGCCGTGCCGCACGACCGGCATGATTTGCATGGCATTCAGTGGCGCGGCTTCGGCGAGGTAAATTACCAGGTTCTGAACCAACGCCAACCGGAACTGGCAACCGG
>Ga0210395_10001580_pt1 | contig 17624 bp, 20 predicted proteins | sample IncBWH4OmetaG_FD_150861 | JGI IMG/M metagenome (GOLD analysis project Ga0210395, IMG submission 150861) | Forest soil microbial communities from Barre Woods Harvard Forest LTER site, Petersham, Massachusetts, United States - Inc-BW-H-4-O ...
AATGCCGGGAGACATGATGCCCAAGCCGCCCGGGAGCGGACTGCAAATCCGCCCGCGGGCACCGCCCTCGCCCCCATGACGCGATGTGCCTCCGCGCCATGTCCTTCATTGGAGCGAGGATTGTGCAGTAACTGATAAAGAGACTTATGTCAATGAAAATGAGACACGATATCCAGCCTCCCCTGCAGGGGGAGCAAAGGCGGCCTCCGGCCGCCGTCTTTCGTACTAAGAACGCCGATGCGAAGCATCGGCTATGCGCGCTTTAACGCGGCAGGTGGGGATGTGCAGAGAAGGCGACGACCCACCCGACCGCCGGAGCCTGCCATCGGGCCGGCCACTTCGGGCCGGACCCGTTGGGCGGTCGATCCTCCCCTTGTGGATGGGCCTAGGAAAAGCGCTAGGGCAATTGCGCGGCCACAATTTTTTTAACGTGCCGGCGGACAAGAAGGTTCCGAAACTTGTCGAGATAGCTGCCTATTCGGAACGCCCAAGCGCAAACATGATCGATTTCATGCGCAATAACGCGATCCACTCAGCATGGCCGCAGGCCGATCAATGGCTGACCTCCGACCTAGGAGGAAACATCGAAAATTTTTCGCCAGATGATTTGCTCGCCAACTGAGTTTTCGCGTCAGTTTGTATCCATCCCTCTGTCTTGAGGCGCGCCTCTGCCAGTGTTCGAAAATATGAATTGATTTCTGTCGCCAGAAAAGATCGATCATTCCTAAAGGCGGCAACGCATTCGCTGCCAGAACCCGCAAACGGAATAACGATTATGCTGGCCGCTGGCGAGAAATGCCTAACCAAGCGCTCCGACAGGGCAAGCGGCTTTTGAGCGGGATGATCGACTTTTTCATCTCTGAACCGACGGCCGGCTAAGGTCGGAATAGGCCAAACATCCCCGGCGATTCTACCGCTCGGATTGGGCTGCCAAACCTTCCCGCCCTTCGTGATCTTATATTTTAGCCGCTCCTCGCTTTTGTACGGCTCCCGGATTTCTTCGAAGAAAAAATCATCGCTTTTCGTGAACCACAACAAGGGTTCATAAGTCGCCCTTGGAAGCCGCCGATTCCCGCAAAACCCATTCTCGTAGTGCCAGATGAATTGCCGCCGATACTGCATTCCAAGCTTATATAGGCTCACTTGATTGTAGCAGAGATAGTTGTGGATGCCGTAGAGCAGCAAATTGCCCGACGATTTCAGAACGCGCTGCGATTCCTTGAGCCAACGTTCACACCAAATCGCCCACTCTTCGATGTTGCTCCACGATTCTTCGACGCCAAAGCTCTTATCGATCCCGTAAGGCGGATCAGCAATGATTAAATCCGTGCAGCCGTCGGCGAGCGAGCACAGAAACTCGACGGCATCCTGACTTCTAATCTCATTCATCGGCGGTTTTCTGAAATATCAGCGCGTATTGATGATGGAGGTTCGGTACATAAGAATACGGATAGCCATAGGGAAAAACGCGCTTGTGCTTCTGGTACATGATCTTGACGCCTTTCAACGACCACTTGCCCAGTAGCTCCATCCGCACCGCCAAATCGGAATGAAACATGTAGTATTTGGCCTTGTGCCTGAAGTCGCCAACGATAATGACCGCGTGCGCCTTTGACCGCATGTTGTCGGCCAGTTTTGTAAAAATGGTTGCCAGCTCTTCCACGAATTTTTCGTAGTCGGTGGTCTTCGAAAGATCGCCTTTGATGTCCCCGTAGTTGTGCATCACGCCGTTGCTGATACGCTCTTGCTTGGCCTTGTGGTCCACCTTGTCCAAGATGCCCCAATATGGCGGGCTCGTAAGGAGCAAATCGAATTTGTTCGCGGGCAACGCCACGTCGCGAATATCGCCGCAGATGAGTTCGTACAGTTTCGCGGCGAGCGTACCGGGAAGTTCCTTTTCGAGACGATTGCGCGCCAGCTTGGAGAAGTAGGGGCTGATCTCCACGCTGGTCGATTTTCGCCCGAGCAGGGCCGCCGCCTTGGCGGAGGAAGCTACCCCTCCGAAGGGGTCAAGAACTCGTCCACCCTTCTTCGTAAAAAACTCGATGAATCTCGTTACATCGGTAAATGAAAATGGGGCTGGATGTAGTTTCTCGTAGTAAGCTTCCCCCGATTTACTTCCCAGCCCTCTTTGCACGAATACTGAGACCGTGCGCGTAATCCATTCCGGTGCCGTTAAATCATTCAGTTTATTACGAGGGTGTACTGTCATTGCTCGATTCACTCTTGATTCGGGTTCGAATCAGCCTGAGTTAAATCGAATAGCACAACGAAGAAAAAGGGTCTTCTCCCTCCGCAAAAATTGTTCGGCGAGCCCACAGGCCGCTGCGCGATTGGAATGATGGCCGCCATGCGGTCGTGGACCACCCCGACCAGTTCATTGGCGGGGACGGTGATGATGCAGCAAGCGCACGGCGCTTCGCGCCTTTGCCCACCCTACGCTTGCTGAACCCCATTCCGCGGACAGTAAAACCCTGCTGTAATTACCTTGATCGCCAGCGTCGTCCTGCCGGTGCAGGAGCCGACCACGCTCACCGTCAATCTGAGGACCGCGAAGCGCTTGGGCTTGTCATTCCTGGCAAATTGTTTGCTGCAGATGGAGAGGTGATCGAATAGATCCCATGCCGCTCCGGCCGCGACCAACCGGCTGCCCAAGTGATGGTTGATTATAGATCAAGTGATGGTTGATTAGAGATGAAGACAATTATTATTTCCGGCGCCGACGCGGCTTACTGGCCGCTGCTCAGTGGAATGCTGCATTCCATTGAACAGGGCGCTCGAAAGGAGGGTATTACCGTCGGGATTCTTGATTTGGGGCTGGCGCCTGAACATCGCGACCGGCTGCGGAGCTACGGCGCCATTGTGGTCGAACCCGGGTGGGACTACCCGGTCGCGCATTTCAGCAAACCAGCGCCAACCACCTTTCGAGCGATGACGGCACGCCCGCATCTGCCGCGCCATTTCCCTGGATACGACATGTACATTTGGCTGGACGCGGATTGTTGGGTGCAGGATCCGCAAGCAATCGCGCTGCTCGCCTCCGCGGCGAGCCAGAAAAAATTTGCGATCGTCCCCGAAGTGCATCGTTCGTATTTCACTTTGCAGCCCTATGTGGAATGGCTCCGTGATTGTTACCGACGTTGCTATAATGACAATGCCGCGAACTGGCTGGTCTACTATCCTCTTCTCAATTGCGGTGTTTTCGCCGCCACCGGTGACGCTCCGCAATGGGGCAAATGGCAGGAGCATCTGGGCAGAATCATAAAACGGCACGATGAGTTTTTCTTCTTCGCCGAGCAAACCGCGTTGAACGGCGCGATTCGGGAGGGGGAGCTCGCAACGGCTCTGCTGCCCGCGCACTGTAACTGGATGTGCAACCGAGCGATGCCGGGGATCAATTCGGAAGGAAATATCTATGTCGAGCCTGAACCGCCCTACCTTCCGCTCGGCATCATTCATTTGGCTGCGGCTAAATCCGGAGTATGGCCTATTCTGGATCAAACCGGAAAGACACACATGAGAACCTTGACCTATCCGCCGCTGCCGATGTGACCTTGCGCAGGCGGCCGGCAGCGCGACAGTGCCCGCGGCCGGACGCGTTGGTGCATCACGGCGTTGATTTGGTCATCGCGGAATACAAGAAGAAGCGCAACGCGATCTCAGGCAAGGAAGTATCCGGCTGTATCGACCACGACCGGCGCAGCGGACCGCGGTGAGCGGACATTCCACGGACACCCGGTCGCTTTTTGACCCATATGCCACATTCTCGATTCGCGTGATATCATTGCATGCCGGTTGTGGCAGAGCGGGAATGTCACATGCGCAAATTGCGACACTATGGCAGTGCGATCCAGGAGGTTGCCGGAAACGGTCTGCTTCACCGTCGGGCGCTGCTCGGCCACGGTATCAAGGTGGTCGGAGCGATGGGCGCAGGCGCGATGGGAAGCCTGACCGGCGCTGCGGCGGAGCCCTTGAGCGAGGCGCCGTGGAGCCTCGAACCGGGTGATGTGACGCCGCCCTATGGGCATCCTTCGCCGTTCGAAAAGGGCGTGGTCCGGAGCGTCGACAATCCGAAGAACGAGCCGAGCGGCTCTCGCGCGCGGACGCCGCACCAATTTCTCAAGGGCACGATCACGCCCAACGGTCTGCATTTCACCATCGTGCACGCCGGCATTCCCGACATCGATCCCGCCCAACACAAGCTTCTCATCCATGGCATGGTCAAGCAGCCGCTGCTGTTCGATCTCGATGCGCTGTCGCGTTATCGGATGGTGACGCGCGTCGGATTTGTGGAATGCGGCGGCAATAGCGCGCCACTCTTCTCCAACGAACCGATCCAAGCCGACCTGCAGGCGCTGCATGGTCTCGCGTCCTGCGCGGAATGGGCCGGCGTGCCGCTGGCGACCTTGCTCGACGAAGCCGGTGTCGAGCCTGGCGCCAAGTGGATCATCGCCGAAGGGGCCGACGCGCCGCATCTGTCGCGCAGCGTGCCGCTCAGCAAGGTCATGGATGACGCGATGATCGCCATGTACCAGAACGGCGAGCGCATTCAGCCGGGCCAAGGCTATCCGATGCGGCTCTATCTGCCGGGTTACGAAGGCAACATGAACGTGAAGTTCTTGCGCCGGATCCAAGTCACCGACCAGCCGGGAATGACCTACTTCGAATCGAAAATCTACACCGACCCGCTGCCCGACGGCAAAGACACGCAGTTCTATTTCGTGCAGGAGGTGAAATCGTTCATCACCTCGCCGTCACCCGGCCTCGCGCTGCGGGAGCCGGGCGTCTATGAGATTTCGGGCGTCGCCTATTCCGGCGACGGCAGGATCGCGAAAGTTCTTGTCTCCGCCGACGGCGGCAAGAGCTGGGGAGAAGCCGCCCTCGACGAACCGCGGCTACCAAAAGCCTTCACCCGCTTCAGCATGGCATGGCGCTGGGACGGCGGACCGGCCATCCTGCAGAGCCGGGCGTGGGACGAAGGCGGCCACGTCCAGCCGACCCGGGAGGAGTTCGTGTCAAAACGCGGACAGACCTCAAAGCCGCCGTCGGTGCTCGGATTCCCCGGCCACCACTTCAACGCGATCACCAGCTGGGCTGTGAACCCCGGGGGCGAGGTGCGGCATGTCTATGCCTAATCTTGCGATCACGACCTGCGTTCTCGCGCTGGCATTCGGTGCGGGCGCAGCGACTGCCGACAGCCCGCGGCTGGGCAAACCGATCGGCCAAGCCGATATCGCCGAATGGGACATCAACATTCTTCCGGATGGGAGCAATCTGCCGCCCGGCAGCGGGGTAGCCGCCGAGGGCGCAGCAATTTTTGCCGAGAAATGCGCGCTCTGCCACGGCGATCACGGCCAAGGCGGCCATGCCGTGCGGCTCATTGGCGGGCCGGCGAAGGCGAGTCTCGACGGCGGCAAGACGATTGCGAATTATTGGCCATACGCGACCACGCTGTTCGATTTCATCCGGCGCTCGATGCCCTTCACGCAGCCACGTTCACTCACCGATCATGAGGTCTACGCGCTCGTCGCCTATCTCCTGGCGGAGAACAGGCTGATCGGCAACGACGATGAGATGAACGCCGCGACGCTTCCGAAAGTGCGGATGCCCAACCACGACAATTTCATCGTGTGGTTCCCCGATCGTATCTAGTCGACCGCGCGGCGCCGCGCGCCTTTGCCCGCCCTACGCCGTCTGATGTCGTTTCAGGAACGTGCGCGCGCGGTTGATGGTGCGGGCCTTCAGTTCCGGCGGCTCCTTCCAGGGAAACACTGTGATCTCGGCATTGGGCGCCAGCGAGGCGATGTCGATGGCGATCTGGAGCGGATGCGCGACGATGTCGTCGGGCAGGACCAGCATCGGCGTGCCGCAGGATTTCGCGAAGTCGCGCGACACGCTGTACACGAAGTCGGGCTGCACGCGGTAAAGGTTGTGCAGATACGGCTCGATGGTGGCCATCGATACGTCAGGGCGGCGCTCGATGAACTCCTTGGCCCAGACGTCCCTGCCGGACTCGTACATATAATCCGGCTTATCCGGCCGGTGCCCGACCGGCTGGCTTAAGATCGCCGCGACCACGCGCTCAGGCGCGCGCTCCATCAGCTTCATCCCGAACGGGCCGCCGATGCAGTTGCCGAAGAAAAAGAACTGGCGGATGCCGAGATGGTCCATCACGCCGAGCTGGTCGTCGGCGAAGGCGTCCCACGGATTGTCGACCGGAACCGGGCCGGTCGAATCGCCGTTGCTGGCGTTGCGCTGGTCCATGGTGATCACGCGGAAGTCGTTCTTGAACTCCTCCATGATGTTGATCACCGCGGTCGGCCAGTTGCTGATGCGCGAGTTCAGGCCGCCGCCGGGCGTCGCCAGCAGCGGGAAGCCTGAGCCGATTTCGGCGTAGCGGATGCGGACATTGCCCTTCTCGTAGAATCCGACCTTGGTGCCATCCGGCAAGCCCTGCGGCGCTCCCGCCTGCGGCGCCTGAGCGAACACTTGCGGGGCGGTGGTTGCCGCGGCGGCGGCCGCGCCGGTTGTCAGAACGGTGCGTCGGCTCGAATCGATCATCGGCGACCTCCCTTGTCGTTGTCGCGGCGCACAGCGTTGCGACCCGGCCGTCTCCGAGAAGCATGGCGCCCAGCACTTAAGCCGTCGCGGCAGCTCCAGGATTTTGAGCGCTGTTTGGTTGTACCACAAATCAGCAAGCGCAGCGCGGGCAAAGGCGCGGTTCTAGGGAGGAGGCCTAAGCATCGGTCACGTCGGCGCCGGCCTCGTGCAAGCGAGGCCTGGCGGCCGTCAATGCGTTCCAGGCCGCGAGAGAGTCCATGTAATCTCTCCAGTGCGTGATCCTCCGGTTTTCGATCTTGATAATCGAGCAGAACCGATTGTCGTACTTCACGCCCGTCGCGACGATCGTCCCATGGACCTCGTATTCAATGACGACGACACGACCGTCGTCTGTCTTATGGACAATCAACTTATCGGCAGCCTGAAGCGCGATGTTGTCGACATAGCCCCTGAACGCGGCCATCAGGTCGGTCCGCCCCTTAATGACGCGAGGCCAGCCGGGGACGTCGTAGAGGACTTCGTAGACGACGTCGTCGGTGACGATGTCGAAGAAGTGCACGCCATCGACGAGATCGCCCAGCGCGCCTCGAACCAATTCGAAGTAAGGGGCGGCGGGCTCGTAGGCAGCGTATTTCGGCATTCGGCGCTCTCCATGTGCTTCGCAGGGTTGTTTACAGACTGAGAGCTACATATAAATCGGAAGCTTGCTTCGAAGAAGAAGGCACTTTGAGATCAGTCGCTTACACCGAGGCAAGTTATGAAAAAACCGGCAAAGCCGGCCACCCAGCAAGCTTAGCTTGCTGATAGCCGGAACCGCCGAACAACGCCATGACACCGGTCAGGAACGATGGAGCTCGGAAATGAGGCGTGGTCTTGTAAGCATCTTCATCGTCGCTGCCGGCCTGTTGCCCGCCACGGTCGCTCATGCCGCCGGCGCGGTTTGGCAATAAAGGGTTAGTTCGTTGGTAAGCTGCGTTTCAACTCAATGAACGGCGAAAGATCAGTGCACGAGTCCATGCCCAGTTCTACTTCTCGAAGCTGCCCGTCCTCCCAAGTCAAAACCCGGTTGTCGCGCACGAGAATGCCGAGTGGATTGTCGCGGTAGATAGCGATACAGACGGCCGGCGTGGTGCCGCCACGGAATAACCCGCGAGACTTTTCGTAAGGCGGCGTGATTCTCGCGTCTCGTATCACATAGCGATTATGAGAAAGAATGTACGCAGCCAGCAGCTCCCGGTAGTTGTTTGGCAGCCTCGCTGTTGCCGAGGATGTTTCTTTGGGATCTGCCGGAGGCGGTGGAATTAGCGGGGTGTGCATCGCGTCACTGGCACATGCACTGAGCACGAACCCGGCAAGTAAAGCGGTTATCGCGGCTGCGACCAGACGCCATCGGCGCGGCGATTGCCCCATGATTTAGCCCCCTTACGCGCTATTCCTTATCTTCCAGAAACGCAACGATGACGGCGATAGCCTGCTGCGGCTGTTCCTCCATGATCCAGTGGCCCGAATTGCCGATGACCGCACTGCGAACGTTTGAGGCGGCAAAGCCGACTTCCGTCGCCAGCTGGCCGCCATAGGAATGGTCACCACCGATGGCGAGCACGGGAAGCGTCAGCTTGCCTTTGCCGAGCAAAGTCTGATTGTCGATCGCGTCTTGGGCAAACGCCGCAAACTGCCCGCTGAAAGCATCGTGAATGGCGCCGGGCCGGGCGTATAACGCGGCGTAATGATCGCGAGTCTCTTCGTCGATGCTGGCCGGCGTTGCCGATAGCTCATTGTAAAAGCGATCGAGCAGGATGCGCTCGCGTCCGGCAACGAGGCGCTCCACGTCCGGTCCCCGGAAGTTGAAGTGCCAGACTTTTGGATTTTTCAGCTGATCGTCCCAGTGACCGATTCCGGGAAGCGGCGCATCCATGACGACCCACCGCGTCACCCGCGCGGGATAGAGCGCCGCAAACGCGTAGCCGACCATGTTGCCGATGTCGTGGGTGACAAGAGCGACGTTCTGCACGCCGAGTTTGTCGAGAATGCCGGCGAGGTCGCGCGCCTGGGCGGTCTTTTCGTAGCCGCTATCTTGATGCGATGACAGGCCCATGCCGCGCAAGTCGGGGACGATGACGGTATGGTCTTGCACCAGGATCTCGGCGAGCGGCACCCACATGTCGCCGGTATCGCCAAATCCGTGCAGCAACAGGACCGCCGGTCCGTGGCCGCCAAGGCGGACGTACTGCGTGCCGCCGCTCACTGCCATTTGCTGGCTATGAAAAACAGCGGGCCACGCCCAGCGGCTTGCCATGCGTCATCTCCGATGAATTGTCGCGTGAGTATCGCCGGTTTTGCCGCCACCTCCAAGGCGCTCGAAGGGCAGGGAGAAGGGACGCAGCCTGCATATTGCGACTTTTGCCCGAAGCGCCGCACCACTTGGACGCTTGACTGATCCATAACTCGTAAGTTATGGATTTTCCATGCCGGCGACATCGAGCGAACTCTTCACCACGCTTGGCGATCCGACCCGCCGGGCGATCTTCGAGCGGCTGTGCCGCGACGGCGAGCAGACGGTGTGGATGCTGACCGAAGAGGCCGGCGTGTCGCAGCCGGCGGTGTCAAAACATCTCGGCGTGCTCAAGAGCGCCGGCCTGGTGCGCGACCGCCGCGAAGGCCGCGAGACCCATTACCGCGCCCAGCCCAAGGCGCTGGCGCCGCTGATCGACTGGATGAGTCTTTACGGCGCGTTCTGGCGCGACCGCTTCGATCGTCTCGAAACGTTGTTGAAAAGGATGGACCAGTGAGTAACCCCGAAACGCTTGCCGTCGTCGTCGAACGGGACTTGCCTTATGCGCCGGAAAAGATCTGGCGCGCGCTCACGCAACCGCATCTGATCGCGGAGTGGCTGATGCAGAACGACTTCGCGCCCGTCGTGGGCCGCCAATTTACTCTGCGCATGGATCCGCAACCGAACTGGAACGGCGTCATCGATTGTCAGGTGCTCGTCGTCGAGCCGAACAAAACGCTGGCCTACGCGTGGGGTACCCTTGGTCTCGAAACTGTCGTGACTTTCACGCTCACGCCTACGCCTGCGGGGACCCACCTGCGCATGGAGCAAACGGGCTTCCGGCCGGATCAGCCGCAGAACTACCAGGGCGCCAAGTACGGGTGGCAACAGTTCTTCGCGAAACTGGAGCAGGTTTTGGCGCGGACGGAGTGAAGTCTGCCGCGTTGCAAAGAAGCGCTCCGCCAAGCGGAGCGCCCGATACGCTCGCCTTACGGAGGATATCCCATTGCATTGGAATACGTGGATTCGGCAAGTTCACCGCTGGCTGTCCATCGTCTTCACGGCGACCGTCATCGCCAATTTCGTCACGATGGCATTTGGGCAGCCGCCCTCCTGGGTGGTCTATTCGCCGCTGCCGCCGCTCTTCCTGCTGATGTTCAGCGGCCTGTACATGTTCGTGCTGCCGTATGCCGCAAAGCGGCGCGGCGGGCGAGGCGCTACGTAAAAAGTGACGTCGCGACGTTTGCTCGAAGCGCCGTGCATTTGAACGCAACGGTCCGAAGCGGCGTCCCAGACATGCCGGGTCCGCAAGCCCACGAACGAACAGGTATTCGCGCAACGGCACGGAAAGTTAAGCGAGACCGGGCGATCATCTCAATCAGCGCCCATGGGCGAATCGAGCGTTCGGTCGGAGGCCGGGTCGGCGCATGAGCACGGCGAAGAGATTGGCTTTGATCGCCGCCGGCTACGCGCTCTGCGTCGTCGCCGGCTTCGCCGCGGTCACCGTCAACGAGCTGCGCATGCCGGCCGACGTGGCGCAGGGCTCGCCCGGCATGGTCGCGTTTGGCGACATGATCCTGTTCGTGCTGGTCGCGGGCTTCGTCAGCCTCGCGCCGACTTGGTTCTTGCTGAAGCTGTTTATCGCGAAGGCGCCGCGCGCGCTCTTGGCCATCGCGGTCCTGGTTGCCGCGTTGGGGCCGGCGAGCTGGCTCGCCGTGAGGCACATGGCCGGCGGCTTGAGCCCCGCGAACCCGCCTGTGCCCGTCAGCCAACTGCTCGGCCTGTTCATCGCCTTCGTCGCCATTCCACGCATGGTCTTTGGCCCGGTTCTGCTGGTGATCGAGGCAGTAGCCTTCCTCCTGGTCCGTAGCCGCGTCACGCGCGCGCTCCTCGTCGTGGCGATGCTGATGGACCTCGTCCCGCTCGGCATGTTCGCGTTCCATATGCTGCGCGCGACCCGTTACTAAGCGCCGTGTCCACCAACGAGTTTCGGGAAGCGCCGATGGGGTTCATCCAGGGTGCGCGGCCGAAAGGGGGTTCACCGATGCGAGACGCTTTGCGCGAACAATTGATTGCGGCGAGAGGAAATCTCAGCCGACAGTTGGAGATTCTACAATCTGCCGCGACCGTGACCGGCAAAGGCGGCTTGGTGCCCCCTGACAATCGTGGACTGATTGTGGACCTTCAACGACAGTTGAGTGAGATAAACGAAGCCATCGCGAACCTGGGTTCCAGTGATGGCTAGGAGCGCCAAGGCGAAGCCTGTGCGATCACACCTGCCAAGCCTTGACCTGCCGCACCATGTTCCAATTGAGCCGGTCGAGGTCGCTATCCATCGCCGAATTCGCTCGCGTATTTGTGAACGCCGCCCAGCAGAACCCGCTGTGTGTGCGCACTGCGATGGTCGAAGTGCCGGGCAATAAGCCGTTGTGCCACCAGTTGTTGGCCTTGTTGACCTCCCAACCCTTGGCATAGCCGGCGTTCGCCGCCGAAGCGGTGGTCATGGTTTCGATCGTCTGCGGCTTGAGAATATTGGGCGGCGTAGGAAATCCGTCGACGTGCATGAAGAATTGCACCAAGTCCGCGGGCGTCGCGATCCAACCGCCGTGCGAGTCCATCCTGGTGACGTTCATGCCGTAGGGATTGCCGCCTTGGCCGTAATAGCGAACCTCTCGGGGCTGCCGTTGCGCCAAGGTGTTCCCCGCGATCGTCATGTCGGTGATACCGCAGGGCTTGAGCACCGCAGCGCGGACATAATCTGCATAAGCTTGCTTGGTAATTTTTTCGATGACCCGACCAAGCACGCAATAGCCGAAATTTGAATAGGCGTAATTCTGACCGGGCGGGTGATCCAGCGGCCGGGTCCGCAGCACCCAGGCGATCAACTGAGCGTGATTCATTTCCAGGTTCTCGAACATCGGATCGTCTTTGCTATTGGACCAGCCGCCGCAGGTATGGGTGAGCAGATGTTCGATGGTGATCTGATCTACCCCCGGATTGTACGGGGGGTGCCCATAATCGGTTCCGGTAATAGCGTTTGGGCCGAAGACTTTATCCGTCAGAGCGATATGGCCTTGTTCGATGAGCGAAAATATCGTGACCGAAGTAATCGTTTTCGTCACGCTGGCGATACGAAACAGATTCTCCGGGGCAACAGCCCCCTTATTCTCCCGATCGGCCCAGCCGAAGGCGTCCTGATAGACGATCGTGCCGCCATGCCCGACGGCGATCGAAAAGCCCGGCACCGCGTATTTTTCCATGAAAGCGCGAGCAAGATCCGCCATCGCGGCGCGCTCGTCCTGCGTCGGCTGCGGCGTGGTATCGCTTGATTGCGCCCGCGCAGAGAACGGACCTGACCAAGCGGCGGCGCCTGCCGATAGGTAAAGAAATTGGCGGCGTGGAAGCATCATGCGAAAAGGACTCCGCCTTAAGTCGCGATAGATGATTTGGCGCCGCGTCTTGCGCTGCTTCTGCTCGGGCCGAAACAATAGCCTAGCAGCAAGCGCAGCGTGCGCAAAGGCGCCAACGGGTCCGCGCAAAGCGCGGCCCGATGACGAACTCCGCGCCGTGCCCGCCAAAGCGCTTCGGGAAGCTCCGATGTCCCGCTAGCGGCGGCTCAAGCAACGCAGTGCGATTGCGGCTGCCGAGACGGCAGGCGCCTGTTCGCCACCATCACTCGGCCGCATTGCACAAGACAGCTTCCAGGGTGGCGTCGAGATAGCGCCCCACCTCTGTCACGCGCTCATCGCCATACTGACCGAAAAACGACGACGGCTTATCGTATTCAAAAACTCCGTTGCCTTGCTCGTCCTCAAACAGAGCCACGCGCAGCGGCGCGTAGAGAGCGGCGGGAAGTTGATGGCGGGTCATCTTTGAAGCGGTGAGGGGATTGCCGATGTCATATTGCACCGCGTTGCGCCTTTTGCCCGCAATCTGCAATAAGGCGCCATGATCGCGCTCGCCGAAGATCGACAGTTTCGGCCCGTTCTCTTCGTAATCCTTGGCACGTTCCCGATCGCCGCTACTGAGCGCCTCGGCGATGCCCATATCGAGCTTCGGGACTGTGCCTTCGAGCTTTCGGCGGACTTCCGTGAAAGGCCGTTCTGACGAAATCCTGATGTGCTCAACTGCAATCGTCCGGGACTTGACTTGAGTCATGTTGCGCTCCCGTTCCCATTCTCTGAGTTCGGTCACCCTGGCAACCGAAGCTCCAGCAGTTGTTGATGTAGAAATTCGCTTGTCCGCCTGTTGGCGAGCGCTGCCGCCGTGGCATTGTAGTGCAGGCCGTTATGCCGGGAGAACGCGTGATGCTGACCCGGATAGCTGTAAACGGTGGCGTTAGGCTTTTTTGCCAGCGCCGCTTTGATTTGGGCCTGCGCCGTCTTTGAGATGAATTCGTCCTCCTCGCCGAGATGCATCAGCAAGGGGGCGCGCAAGCTGCCGACCTCGCCGAGGTATTTTTCCGTGTCGCCACCATGATAGACAACGGCGGCGTCGACCTCATGGCGAGCGGCCGTGATAAAGGCCATCAATGCGCCGAGGCAGTAGCCCTGGAGGGCAACCTTCCCGGTTGACTCGGGTAACTTGACAGCGGCACGGATTGTTTGCGCGATATCGCGCGCGCCTGCATCGCGATCATACGCCCCGTAAAGCCGCAGACCGTGCTGCCAGTCGGCCTCGGACCTTACGTCAAGATCAACGTCAGGCTCCTGCCGCCAGAACAGGTCGGGCGCGATCGCAATGAAACCCTGCTTTGCCAGCTCATCGCAGGTCGTTCGGATGTCGGCGTTAACGCCGAACAATTCCTGGAGAACGACCACCGCCGGTGCGGGTAATTTGGCGGGCCGGGAAACGTAAGCATGGAACGTTCCATCCGGAGACTCGATGGTAATTTGTTTTTCCATGGTGCTCGCCCGATGAATGAGATCGGCCCGCTTTTGGGACGCGCGAACGCATCCCAAAAGTAGTCTTTAAGCAGCAGCGGAAGCATCACCTCAATGACTAGCCGGCGCGGCCGCTGCGGCTTCCTCGATGAGCTTGGCCGCTTCTTTCGGATGAGACATGTAGGCCACGTGGCTGGAATTCACTTCAACCGTCGTGGCATGAGCGCGCTTCGCCATCATGCGCTCCTGCTCCGGATTGATCGAACGGTCTGCGCTGGCCACCATGTACCAGGTGGGCTTGGCCTTCCAAGCGGGGTTCGTGACCTTGTGGGTGAACGAGTCAGTAGATATCGGCACCTGCGACACGGCCATGAAGTGCGACACGGCCGGCGGAATGTCCGCCGCGAAGTCGGCGGCGAAATGCGCCTGTTCAATCCACCAGTTGCCGTTGCTGTCAGGTTTGAATGCCTTGGAGGCTTGTGGGAGTGCCTGTTCGATCGACGCGCAGCTCTCACCGTCATCAAGCGCAAAGGCGGCGATGTAGACCAGTGCGGAAACCTTCGGATTGTTGCCGGCCTCGGTGATGATGGAGCCGCCATAACTGTGGCCCACCAGAACCACTGGGCCGTCCATGGCGTCGATGGCCGCCGTCGCGTATTTGACGTCCTCGGCGTAGGAGGTCTCGGGCGGCTGCGGCACCGACACCGTGTAGCCATCCTTCTCGAGGATCTTGGCGACGGCTTCCCAGCCGGAGCCGTCGGCAAATGCGCCATGTACCAAAACGACGTTTTTGATGGGCGCCGCCGAGGCAGATTCCAGAGTCCCACCCGCCAGCGCAGCGGCCAGCACAGCAACAATATAAAGATTCTTCATGGCATGCCTCCAGTTGACAGCAATAAGAACCCTGCATCGCGTAGCACTCGGGTTCGCGCACACTGTATTGTTGGCAGCGCGCACAAAATTGTACGAATTTGACCGCGTTGTAAGGTTCGGCTGAAAAATTTCCGACAGACAACGCCGCCGGCGATTTGCCGCTGTTTTTATGATTATGGGCCGTTTATACTCTGTACCGTCCGGGACGGTCAGTGCTCGCGTTGAGAGCGCGAGAGCGTTTGTCGCTCACGAGAATGAATTGCCGCTTTAGCAACTGTTATGGAGGCAATGATGGCTGCGGATGCGATCGAGGACGACCTTGCTAGACGCTTCCGGATAGATCGTCCGCCGACACTCTTGGCACGAAAATCTTCAAAAGCACGTATCGGTTTTTCGCGCATGCGGAGCAGTCGTCCGATGGGCGGCTGTTCACTGGCCGCGCCGCCGCAAGAGGCTTTTGCATTCCATGTTCCGTTATCGGTGCCGTTTTTCTCAAACTTATGGACGGCAGGACGGCGCAGAGAAGTGCCCGATCTGCGTCTCGGCGATGCTCAGCTGGTTGATCTCGGCGAGAAGCCGGTCGTCAGTTTGGATATCCCTTTCGATTCGGTTCGCTTTTACATCACGCAGGTTGTGCTTGATGAGATGGCCAATGAAGCCGGAATTCGCCGGGCGAAAGGGCTTTACGCGCCGAATTTTGGTGCCCGCGATTTGGTCATGTTTGGTCTGGCGCAAGCGCTCTCCGGCGCGATGGAGCAACCGGGCGACGGAACTGCGATGTTTTCCGACTGTATCGCGCTTGCTTTTTTCGCTCACGTTGTGCGCGCTTACGGCGGCGTCTCGATCGGGGGACGGAATGCCAGCGGCGGCCTCGCGGCGTGGCAGCTGCAACGCGCCCGCGACTTCATCAATGTCAATTTGGCACACGATCCTTCGATCCCAGAGATCGCGCGTGAGTGCGGACTGTCGAGCGCCTATTTTGCGCGGGCGTTCAAACGATCGACGGGCGTTCCGCCTTACAAATGGCTGACAAAAATGCGCGTCGAGCGCGCCAAAGAACTCTTAAAGGACCCACGTTGCGAACTCGCCGATATTGCCCAGCTCTGCGGCTTTGTTGACCAAAGCCACTTCACGCGTGTTTTTTCCAGGAGCGAGGGTTATAGTCCGGGACGCTGGCGCCGACTCCATCGCTGTTAGCCCGGTGAAATTTTTGCGCTGCCGGGATTGCCCACCCTAAACTTTATGCGCGCCGCACAGCCTCACGCGCCGCGTTTTCACCACCGCGGATAATAGGACGTGCTACCGTACGGGCTGCCGTACTGGCGCGCATAACCGTAGCCGTAACCATAGTACCCGTACCCGTCGTTGCCGCGCGCGACCATGTCGCTCGCGGGCTTGCGGATGGCCAGCCCGCCCTGGGGCTGGTTGTTGAGCACGACGACGAACTCGGTGCGATAGTTCTGCTCGCGGTTCGGCGGCTCGTCGGAGATGATGAGCGAGGATCGCGGCACAGCCGTTGGCGCAAGCGAAGCGAGCACGTCTTGCGGAATGCCGATGCGGTCGAGCGCGTCCTTGGCGTCGTCGCCGTTGTCGATGGTGACCGCGGTCCAGCGCAGGCCGCTGTCGGTGCGCGCCATCGCGGTGAAGATATGGGTGCCGATCGGCTTGTCGGGATCGCGGATCGTGATCGGGATTTCGATGGTTGAGGCAAAGCCGCGCCGCACATAGAGCTTCTTGGTGGCGCGGCTGATGAAGACCGAGACCGGCTCGAGCGCGAGTTTTGCGTCGCGCGCCGCCGCTGCGGTTTCGGTCCGCTTGGCCTCGGCCGCCTTGGCCGCGTCCTTCGCCGCCGCGGCGGCGTCGAGCTTCGCCTTGGCGTCGGCCTTGGCAGCGTCGAGCTGCGTGCCAAGGTCCGCGACTTCGGCTGTGGCCTTTTGCCTTGTATCCTCGGCGCGCGTCTTGTCCTGATCGGTCTTGGCGGCGGCGAGCATCTTCTCGGCGAAGGCGAGCTCGGCGTCGGCGCGAGCCTTGAGATATTCCAGCTTGCGCACGGCCGCAGGCGCCGCCGCCGCCTCGCGCGCCGCTAAGGCTGCGGCGGTCTTGGCCTCGTCGGCTGCCTTGGCGGCGTCTGTTGCGTCACGCGCGAGCGTTTCGGCGCGCGCCGGCGCGGCGGCAAGCGCATCCGCGTTCGGCACGAACAATTTTGGATCGGAAAACTCGACCGGCTCCGCATCGTTCGGCGCGATGATCACGCGCATGCCGATCTGCGTCTTGCCGAACAGGTTCTCGGCGAAGTCATAGGGCATGCGGATGCAGCCGTGCGAGGCCGCATAGCCGGGCAGCGGGCCGCCATGCAGCGCGATGCCCGACCAGGTGATGCGCTCCATGTTCGGCATCCAGGCATCGTCGTAGAGGTTGGAGTGGTGGTCCTTATCCTTCTCGACGACGCTGAAGACGCCAGCCGGGGTCTCGCGTCCCTTGATGCCGGTCGAAACCGGCGCGCGCAGCATCCAGCCGTCGGCGTCGTAGATCGTCACCTGCTGGCTCTTGATCGACACGATCGCCATGATCGGCGCGCCGGCATCGCGCGGCGCCGTTGCCGCGACGGAGTGCGCGGGGTTTGCTTGCTTCGCCGCGGCGCCGGCGGGCGGGGTCAGCGCCATCAGCACAGCCGTGGCCGCGAGAGTCACGATTGTGAATCGATGCGTCACGGCGAATTCCCTTGGCATCTTCACTTCGCCAACAACCCGTTGAGCACCAGATCGAGGTGGGCGTTGAAATAGGCTTTCAGATCCAGCGGCTGGCGGGTATCGAACATCATCATCCACAGATCGACCAGCGCGATTGGCGCGATGACGATTTGCGGCAGGTCGATGATCGCGGAATTGCGGAACTCGCCGCGGTCCATGCCGCGCTGGATCGCCTGGCGCAGCATGTCGAGGCAGGGGCGCAAAATTTCCTGGTGATAACGGTCGGCGAGCTCGGGGAATCGTGGCGCTTCCGCGATCAGCATGCGCAACACTTCGCGGCGGCGG
>Ga0210395_10001582_pt1 | contig 17620 bp, 11 predicted proteins | sample IncBWH4OmetaG_FD_150861 | JGI IMG/M metagenome (GOLD analysis project Ga0210395, IMG submission 150861) | Forest soil microbial communities from Barre Woods Harvard Forest LTER site, Petersham, Massachusetts, United States - Inc-BW-H-4-O ...
GGTTCAAGCGCAAGCCGAGAAAGAAGCACTCTTCCAAAGCGTTGGCTCGCGAGACCGCAGTCCCCTGCAGCGGCGATCCGGTGACATATTTCTCCAGCGAATCGGCGGTGGCAAAACGCACTGCTTGCGGCCCGCACGGGCTAAAGCCCAGTTCCTTTGTGTGCGGGTTAGCGGCACGAGTGAACTCGTGCCCTTCCCGATCCAGAAGCAGCATCGAATGCGCGTCAACACCGAAACCCAGATACGGCCGCCGCGTCCAATACTTCAGATTGTGCCGCGATTCCGACCCGGCCCGGGCGAAATTGGAAATTTCATATTGCGCGATGCCGGCGGCTTCCAGTTGCTCGCAGGCCGCGAGATAGAAATCCGCAGTCGCGTCTTCGCCCGGGACAAAATGCGCGTGATAGCGCGTGCCTCCGGCCATCACTTCGCGGCCCAGGCGCGAGTCTTCGTCCACTTCCAGCATGTAGACGCTCACGTGCGCAGCCCCGGTCGCGCGCGTGTCGTCGAGCGATTGCTGCCAGGTTTCAGCGGTCTGATGCGGAAGCCCCGCGATCAGATCGATATTGATATTCGACATTCCCGCCGCCCGCAGGCGGGCGATGTCATCCAGCACGGTCGATCGCTTATGCAACCGCCCCACCGCCGCGGCCTCGGCGTCAACGAACGACTGCACGCCCAGGCTGACGCGATTCACGCCGCAGCGCAGCAAACCTTCCAACACTTCGGGGCCCAGCGTCCCCGGCGCGCACTCGACCGTCACCTCGGCGTCCGGTCGCACTGCGAATTGCTCCCGGACCGCATTGAACACCCGTTGGAGTTGGCGGGGATCGAGCACAGTCGGCGTCCCGCCGCCGAGATAGATCGAGTCCACCTCGTTCTCGATGCGTCCGCCCATCTCATTCGCGGTCCCCGTGGCATCCGCAATGTCGGCGCACACACGATCCACGTAGCGCTCAAAGACAACTTTCGAAAACACGTCAGACGCGAAGTTGCAGTAGCTGCACTTCGTGCGGCAGAACGGTACCGAAATGTAGATCCCCAAGGCCACTGTTGTGATTATCCCATCCTTTCGCGGACGAGGCCGTCTACGCCACACTCAAACCTTTTCCATCCCGGGCGCGGCCTCGGCCATCTATTTGAGGTACGCTGTTAGAGGCGTTCTAACGCGACTTCCCCGCTGTTTTCGAGAGGTGTCGACCGGGAAACGATGGCCCAGGAAGAAGAAATATTAGGCAAAGCGTATGACAGCCGTCTGATGCGGCGGCTGCTCACCTACCTGCGTCCTTACCGCTGGCAGGTGACGATTGCGATTGCCTCGATCATTCTCAAATCGTTCTGCGATGTGCTGGGACCTTACCTGGTGAAGGTTGCGGTCGACCGCTATCTCGCGCCAGTGAAGGCGTCGGCCTCGTCGTCATCCTTAGGCCTGTGGAGTTGGCTCAGCTCGCGCCCGATGACCGGTATCGCGCAGATTTCTTTTATCTATTTCGGCTTGCTGATCGTCGGGTTCGTGTTCGATTTCCTGAAGACCTACTACGTGCAATGGGTCGGACAGAAAATCATGTTCGATCTGCGCAGCCAGATTTTTCGACACCTGCAACGCATGCACGTGGGGTTTTACGACCGCAATCCCGTCGGGCGTTTAGTGACGCGCGTCACCACTGACGTCGACGCCTTGAACGAAATGTTCACCTCCGGCCTGGACGCGATCTTTGAAGACCTGTTCGTGCTGCTTGGAATTCTGGGCATCATGCTGTGCATGAACTGGAAGCTGGCGCTGATCACCTTCGCGGTGCTTCCGTTCATTGTGGTGGCGACCAAGTTTTTTCGCGACAAGGTGCGTGATTCCTACCGGCGCATTCGCACCGCCATCGCCCGCATCAACTCTTATCTGCAGGAGCACATCAGCGGCATGGTCGTGCTGCAGCTTTTCAACCGCGAGCGCAAGGCCTACAGCCGCTTCTCCGAAATCAACCGCAGCCACATGGACGCCTACAAAGACGCGATCCTGGCTTACGCGCTCTACTATCCCGTGGTCGATTTCTTTTCCGCGATCGCGATTGCCTGCGTGATCTGGTTCGGCGGAAAGGATGTGATGAGTGGCGTCGTCGCCACAAGTATTTCGGTTGAGTTCAGCCGCCATGCGCTGATTTCGTTTCACAGAGTCGCGACCCCAGCTTCGCTCGGCGTGGTGATCGCTTTTACGGCGTACGCGCAACGCTTCTTCCGTCCCATCATGGACTTCAGCGAGAAGTACAACACATTGCAGTCCGCGATGGCGGCCAGCGAACGGATTTTCAAACTGGTGGATACGCCGGTCGATATCGCTTCCCCCGCAGTAACGAAGAAACCGGAAGGCCCCGGCCGCATCGAGTTCGACCACGTCTGGTTCGCGTATCGCGATGTCCCAGACGATGCTCGTGTGGGGACGGACGCCTTGGTCCGTCCAACCGAGCAAAGCGAGTCGGGATCTCTGCCACAAGACGGCAACGCTCCCACCCCCGACTGGGTTCTCCGCGACGTAACCTTCACCATCGATCCCGGAGAAACCGTCGCCATAGTTGGCCACACGGGAGCGGGCAAAACGACGCTGATCTCCCTGCTGCTGCGCTTCTACGACGTGCAGCGCGGCGCGGTCCGCATCGATGGCGTCGACGTAAAAGAAATGGACCTCGCCGACCTGCGCGCCGGCTTCGGCGTTGTGCTGCAGGATCCGTTCCTGTTCACCGGAACGATCGGCGGCAACATTCGCCTCGGCACCGGCCGCATTCAGGACGCGCACGTCGCCAAGGCCGCCGAGGACGTGAATCTCGGCGACTTCGTCCGTGCGCTGCCTAAGGGATTCAACGAAGAAGTCCGCGAGCGCGGATCGACCCTGTCGACCGGCCAGAAGCAACTCATCTCTTTCGCTCGCGCCCTGGCGCATGAGCCGAAAATTCTGATTCTCGACGAAGCCACCTCGAGCGTCGACACCGAAACCGAATTCAAAGTACGCGACGCCCTCGCCCGCATGGTCGAAGGCCGCACCTCGCTGATCATCGCGCATCGTCTGTCGACGGTGCAGCGCGCCGACAAGATCATCGTCATGCACAAAGGCCAGGTCCGCGAAATGGGCACCCACCAGGAACTGCTGGCGCAGCGCGGCATTTACTTTAAGCTGTACCAGTTGCAGTACAAGGATCAGGAGATCGTCTCGGCGGAGAGCTCGCCGGCCCCTGAGTCGACCGTGAGCGCCGACGATTGAGGGCTATAACACTTCCAGATACTTCTTGCGCAGCGCAGCCGCTCCCAAACACAAATCCGAGAACACCCGCGCCGCAAACAACGAATGCGCTCCTGCTCTCCTCATTACTTCCGGGGCGTTTCCGCGGAGCTCACCATACATCTTCATCATTTCGGGGACAGTAGGCTGACTCCCCGGGCTGACGAACGCGTTGCACATTTCCCGCATCACACCGCGCACCGTTCCATCGTGAATATACGCGTCAGTCCCATCCAGATCGCTCAAAGACTTGTTCAATCGTCGGCGCTTCGATTCAAAAACAAACCACCGATGCTTGGGATGCTCCTGCGCCCACGCAACCGCCAGCCCAAGTTCAAATGGCATGTTGAAACGTGGTGTGCGCGGTGCGTTGCGGTCCAGTTGCACTCGCGACAGATCGTGAATCGAGTATTCGCAGCGCTCGATCAGTCCGGCAATCCGGTCAAGCCGACGGTTGCCTGTAATCCCGAGGGTCGCCTTCGGCACAAAGCCCATGGCACTGAGCGCGACAATGTAAGCGAGATAAGTCCGCGTGAACTGCCGATCGTACGGAATGTTCAGGAATACCGACTCTTTCGCTTCTGCCATGGCGACCGGGTGTCACCAGGGGCCCATTTTTTCGCAATCCATTACCGCGATGTCTTCGCCGGCCGTGAGAATGTCTTCTGCGTGCGCACCCTGCTCTTCATAGTTCGCCGCCTGCGCAAGCCTTCGGGAGAAGCACCAAACATGGTTATAATTTGCGCCGCCCGCTTCTGCGGAATTCCCAGCGCTTTCGCTGTCTCTTCCAGAGACAGAGGCTTAAAGTCGAGTTTGACCGGGCGTCGCATACTTCATTTCTCCCTCTCTCTGAACACATTTTACCACGATACCACTTTGGTCTGGGACTCTCTCGGCTGAGTAGCATGAGTCCGCGCTTCTACTTTCACACTGCTTTTCGCCACCTTCATCCTCGGTCAAGACAAGGGTGCTCGGCTTTACAATGCTGTCTTGCGAATCCTGATCTCAGCCGGCGAAGCCTCGGGGGAAATGTATGGGGCGCAGCTCATTGAGGCTCTGAGGCGGGCTGTCGGGCAAAAGCCCGCCGAACTGCGCTCCGCTGGACAGCCGGGGGCGGCTGTCCCCACACGAACTTCGCCCTTCGGCCGTACGGGCGAGTCGCCTGGCCCCGCACGTGCGCTCGAATTCTTCGGCGTCGGCGGAGACCGCATGCGCGCTGCCGGATTCGACATCGTCGTCGACTCCAAAGACCTAGCCGTGGTCGGCATCACCGAGATTCTCAGTCATCTCCCCAAGATCCTCGGGCGCTACCGGCGCTTGATTGCGGAGGCAGATAAGCGCAAGCCGGATCTCGCGATCGTGATCGACTCTCCGGCGTTCAATTGGCGGGTAGCGCGGCAAATGAAGAGGCGCGGTATTCCTACGGTTTATTACGTCGCGCCGCAGTTCTGGGCATGGCGGCAGGGACGCGTGCGGCTGATCCGCGACTACATCGACAAGGCTCTGGTTATCTTCCCGTTCGAAGAAAAGTTCTACCGCGAGCGCGGCGTGGACGCGACTTTTGTCGGACATCCGCTAGCGGAATTGCCGCACCCCGCGATCGAGCGGACTGATTACGCCGCGCGGTTTCACCTCGACCTCGCGAAGCAGTGGATCACGCTCATGCCGGGCAGCCGCGTGAAGGAAGTCAGGATGAATTTGCCGACGATTCTGGAAGCGGCCGCCGTGCTTGGCTCCAGCTATGAATTTTTGCTCCCTGTAGCGCCGACGCTCGACCGCAGTTTGTTATCGAGTCTCATCGGCCAACAGAAGATTGCCCTCGTCCCGGATGCCCTGCCTGCGCTCTGGCACTCTCGCGCCGGCATCGTCGCCAGCGGCACGGCCACGGTCGAGGCCGCCATGATGAACACGCCCTTTGTGATGGTCTATCGCGTCTCGCCGCTTACCTACGCCTTAGGCAAGCCGCGGTTGAAGGTACCGCGATTTGCCATGGTCAACCTCATTGCCGAGGAGGAAGTCGTCCCGGAACTGGTGCAGCAGGATTTCACGGCGGAGAAGGTGGTCGCCCGTCTGAGGGAAATCCTGCCCGATGGTCCTCCTCGCCAACGCATGCTGCAGGGTCTGGCCGGGGTAAAGGCGCGCCTGCGCGCCCCACAGGCTGATTCCGGGGCGGTACAGCATCCGGCGGACCGGGCCGCCGAGATCATCCTTTCGTTGCTCGCGAAGCGCTAAGGCTCCGCCCCAGACCCGATTGTCATCCCGAGCAACGCGAGGGACCTGGGTTGTTGCCGGCGCCGGCGAAAACCCAGGTTTCTCGCTACGCTCGAAATGACAAAGCCGTGGAAACGGCCCCATTCTCCCGTGACAAAATCCTGACATCCTTCGTCTAAACCTTGTGCTCCCAGCATCTTTTACGTCAGAATCTTCATCATAGGAAATGGGTTATCATTTCCTGGAGACTCTCCTGAATGTGGATTCACCCGCGGCGCGCTCTGAGCGTCCTTACGAGTTCCCTGACTCTGGGGTTGGTTGCCCTGCTCGCGCTGCCGTCGGCAGCGGCGGACAAGGCGCGGCTGCGCGTCGACGACTACCAGATCGAGGCTGACCTCCAACCCCATCTCCACCAGATCACGGCTCGCGCCAAGGTCAAGTTCACTGCGTTGCAGGATATGACCGTCGCCGTCTTCGAACTGCACAACGACCTGCGCGTCACCAAAGTTCTCGACGAAAAAGGCCAGTCGCTTTCCGCCGAGCGCGTCACGCAGGACTCGACCGTGCGCGTGCCCCTTCCCGCGGGCCTGTCCAAAGATGCTTCCACCACCCTGACTTTTGAATACGAAGGCCAGCTCGAATCGGGCGACAACAGTCCGGTGCCCGGCCTCAAGCTGGCGTATATCGGCGACGACACCAGCTATTTGTTTTATTCGGGCCGCTGGTTTCCGGTGAGCGGGTTCGGCCTGAACCGTTTCACCTCCACCATCAGCGTGACTGTGCCCGCGCATATGCTCGTGATCGGCAGCGGCAAGTCCTCGGTCACCGACGCCGTGCCGTCGAAGAAGCCCAACGCCAGCGTGCTGCCCACCAAGACTTTCACGTTCGTTTCCAGCAAGCCGAGTTTTCCCGGCACCATCGTCGCCGGAGTTTTTCAGGAGTACAAGAGCGACGAAGCCGGCCTCGACCTGCACGTTTTCTTCAAGCCTACGCATCAGAGCATCGCGCCGGCTTACACCACGACCGCGGTGCAGGAGTTCACCTACTTCATCACGCTCTACGGCCTGCCGCCCTCGCAGAAATTGAACGTGGTGGAGTTGCCCGGTGACACACTGCCCTACGCCTGGGCGCCTGAAATCGCCGCACTGGCCGGGCCATCCATCACAGAGAAGACCAACTACCGCCTGATGGCCAATGCCATCGCGCACCAGTGGTGGGGCGTCTCAGTGAGTCCGGCATCGAAGGAAGACTGGTGGCTGACCGACGGCTTCTCGCGCTATTCCGAAGCGTTGTACGTCGAGAACGCTGCCGGAGCCGCCGGCCTGGAAGAAGCGGTGAAGGATATGTCGGTCGGCGCCCTGGCCTATGACACGGTTCCGCTATCGAGCGCCAGCAAGCTCGACATTTTCTCCACCGAGTTTCAGTCGCTGGCCACCGACAAGGGCGCAATGATTCTGCACATGCTGCGCTGGGTGCTGGGCGAGGACAAATACAACAAGACGATGCGCGAATTTGCCACGCAGTTCGCCGGCAAATCCGCGAGCATGGAAGACTTCAAGGTGGTTGCGGAGAAAAACTACGGCGACCAGCTCACCTGGTTCTTCTCGCAATGGCTGGACTCGACCGGCGCGCCCGAATTTAAAGTGAAGTACACCACCTACCGGCTCGGCGGCGCCGCTGCCACCGCTGCCCAGCAGCCCAAGGAAGAAAAAGTTGCCGGATTCCGCGTGAACGGCGAAATTACTCAGGATCTCGATCTGTTCCGCATGCCCGTCGACCTGCGCATTGATACCGACGGAAAAACCGAGAACAAACGCATCGACGTTCAGGGCACAGACTCCGCATTTACGATTGAGACGTTCGGCCGCCCGCGCCGCATCTCGGTCGATCCCGACCACCATGTGCTGACCAATTCCAGTGACGTGAAGTTGCGCTCCGCAATCCTGCGCGGCCAGGCGATTCAGCAACAGGGAGATCTCGCGGGCGCGCTGGTCGAATTTAACAAAGCCCTCGACCTCAACAAGAACAGTTCCCTCGCCCACTACCGCATCGCCGAGATTTTCTTCTATCAGCGGAACTACCAGTCGTCGGCCAACGCCTACCGGGCAGCCATTGATGGAGACGGCGAGCCGCGCTGGACCGAAGTCTGGAGCCACATCCAGCTTGGCAAGATTTTCGATATCACCGGCCAGCGCGAACGCGCCGTCGGCCAATACCGCCAGGCGACCCAAACCAACGACAACACCTTCGGCGCCCTGGACGAAGCCCGCAAATATCTGCAGAAAGCCTACGAGCGCCCCAAGGAAAAACCTTCCAACTAGGATCGGGAACCGCCGTGGACGCCGGGTTTGAGCGGGAAAGCCGGGAACCGTCGTGGACGCCGGGTTGGACGGGAAAGCCGGGAGCCACTGTGGAAGAGGCGCGCTTCAGCGCGGCGTTAAGTGGCGCGATGATTGAAGCCGCACCCCGTCCCCCCATAACCAAGTCGATGAGCGCAATCGCTGGTTCCGTCACTTGATAGTTCGTGAAGCGCCCCGAATCGTGAACTCGACGCTTCCGAACGCTGGCCCGTCAAGCTCCAACTCGATCGAGTTCGATGCGTCGAGTTCGACGGCGGCGTTGACAATTGCTATTGCTGGCCACACAATCTCCGCCACTTTGTTCCCATTAAGCTTGATGCGTGCGGTACGCACAGGCTGAAAACCCTCCTGATGGAGTTTTAGCCTCAAGCGTAAATGGCGGTTTCACAGTTCCATCATGCTGAAATTCCAATCGCCTTGGCCAAGCGGCGTTCATGTGCGTAGTTGCATGAAAGACGACCGTTCCAATATCTGAATCAAAGTTGGCAACCTTATGTGCAAGCTTCAATCCATGATGTGAGAGCTGGCTTGTCCAACCCATGTCCTGCCCCAGCGCGGCAAGCGTATCCTTTAGCGAGGCCCTTTTCCCAACTGCGTTCGCCAATGCCATTGCCAGCCACAAAAGACGAAGAACTTCATCGCTATGTTTAACCGGATAGGAAAACCGCCAGACTCGTCGTCACCGGCGGCCTTTTCAAGGATTGCGTCGGGTACAAGACCTTCAACACCGTAACGATGCTTTGGAAAGGTCCGTGTGAGTACGGCGTCGAAATCTCCATTGAAGTGATCAGAGACTCCTTTCCGGCAGTGGAGATACAGTCCGCAGAAAAACTCAATCAAACCGGTCTCTTTCTTACCGTTTTCGGCGCATGCCAGCGAGGTCCTTCGCAGAGCTTCCTCAAGATCGGAAGCCAGCGGGTGATCGAACATAATTCGGTGCTCTGCGAGGTTGCGCTGGTAGGCAGTGAGGGGTGGTTCCATGGGCGTTCCTTTGGCACGTTATTCGGCCACTTTGAATCATAGTGTTTTCCGTTGCATACGCAAGGCCGCTGGTTTGGGGGTAAGGCACACGCGCCCTGGGGCGAGAACCAGTGGTGGTTCACCGACGAGTTTGCCGACGGTCCACGCCGGCTGATGGATGCGTTCTGGGCGGTCCCGGAGTGGGCGCCGGCCGACATCGCATCTGCTGGGCTCGTCTTCCGTCGTCACAAAAATCGCCTACGGATATCGCAGATGGTGATCACGCCTTTCGCCATCCTTCTCCTGCTCCTGTAAACTCAACCTGCATTTACGATTCCGCACGCCCGTCCAAGCACACGTGACCCAAGCCGCGAAGCCCGCCATCACCGTCAATAACGTGGTCAAACAGTTTGGACGTTTTGCCGCTTTGCGCGGGGTGACGGCGGAGTTTGACGAGGGACGGTTTCACGCGATTCTCGGCGAGAACGGAGCGGGGAAGACTACGCTGTTGCGGGCGCTGGCGGGGCTGGCGCAGCCGACGCGAGGAGAGATCTCGATCTTTGGTAAGAGTCCGCGAGAGGGTTGCCGCGAGATTGGGTATATGGCGCATCCGTCGCTGCTCTATGACGAGATGAGCGGGATGGAGAACCTGCGTTACTTCGCGAGTCTGTACGGCGTTGCGGACAACAAAACGCGCTGCGCGGAAGTGACTCGGAGCGTGGGGCTCGATCCGGACTTGACGCGGGCGGTCGGACAATATTCGCAGGGGATGCGCCAGCGGATGTCCCTGGCCCGCGCGATTCTGCATGATCCGCGAGTGCTGTTGCTGGATGAGCCGTTCTCGAATGTGGACGTGCATTCGGCGCAGGCCATGGTGGGGCTGCTGAAGGGCATGCGCGATGCGGGGAAGACGGTATTCGTGATCACGCACCAGGCGGCGCTGCTGGAGGGCGTGGCTGACGAGTTTGTGTGGATGCAGGCGGGTCAGATTGTGGACCGGACGAGCACCCTGGCGCGCGAGGGCCTTCAATGAACTCGCTCTGGGCGGTGACCATGGCGACGCTGGTGAAAGACATTCGGCTGGAGTGGCGCTCGAAGGACGCGCTGAATGCCATGCTATTTTTTTCCCTGCTGGTGGTGGTGATTTTTATGTTTTCGTTCGATCCGCTGGCGGAGGAGTCGCGGCACATTGTTGGCGGACTGGTGTGGGTGAGTTTTCTGTTTGCGTCGGTGACGGCGCTCAACCAGACCTGGGCGCGCGAGTTGCGCAATCAGGTGCTGGATGCGTACCGGGTTTCTCCGGCTCCGGCGAATGCGTTGTTTCTGGCGAAAGCGCTAGGGAATTTTATTTTTGTCAGCGTGCTGGAAGCGCTGATGACCCCGCTGTTCGTGATCTTTTATAACGTGCGGGTTCTGGGTCCGGCGTGGCAGTTGATTCCGATCGCGCTGCTGGGAACGTGGGCGCTGGTGGTGAATGGGACATTCTTCGCGGCGATGTCGATTCGCACGCGCAGCCGCGAGATCATGCTGCCGCTGCTGCTGTTTCCGGTTTCGATTCCCGCCGTGATTGCGATGGTGGCGGGCACGACTTCAATTCTGACCGGCGAAGAGTCGGCACACTTTTACCTCGTATTGCTTCTCACCTACGATGTGGTGTTTACTACAGCTTGTCTGGCGCTGTTTGGCACGATTCTGCACGCGGAATGAAACGACTCTTCCCGATCCTCTCGGTTCTGACGGCGATTTTCCTGGCGTACGCCTTTTATCAGGCGTGGTGGGTTGCGCCCACCGACGCGCAGCAGGGGGATGTCTACCGCATCATTTATTACCATGTGCCTTCGGCGTGGACGGCGTTTCTGTTGTTCTTCATTAATTTCATTGCATCGATTCAATATCTGGCCAGCGGGAAGGCTTCGACGCGAACGGCTGCGAAGTGGATTGTGACTGTCATCGGAGTGGCGGGAGTGATTGCCTGCTTTTTGCCGCCGGCGCAGCGGTTGATACCGGCGGGGATGCGTCCGAGCGCAGTGGCGACGACGGTGCTGTTGATTCCGATCTTCTATTTTGTAATTGGGTGGCTTTTCCCCGGAGATCGCCTCGATGTGCTCGCGGTGACGACAGCCGAAGTGGGCGTGGTTTTTTGTACTATCGTGCTGGTGACGGGGCCGATCTGGGCGCGGCCGGTGTGGGGAATCTGGTGGGCGCCGGGCGATATCCGGCTGACTTCGACGCTGGTGTTGTGGCTGATTTATGTGAGTTATCTGGTACTGCGACGCTTTTCCAACAGCGCGCAGACGGAGTTGCTGGCGGCGGCTCTGGCGGTATTTGGGGCGCTGGATGTGCCGCTGGTTTATTTTTCGATCTGGTTCTTCCGGACGCAGCATCCGCAGCCGGTGATCGGCGGAGGTGGGTCGATGGATCCACGCATGCTGGATACGCTACTGATCAGCTGGATGGCGTTTCTGTGCTTCGCGTTTCTGGTGTGCTGGTCGCGCTTCCGGCTGGAACTGCTGCACCGCGAGATCGAAGAAGCGCATGCCATGGAATCGCTCGGCGGAGCGGCGGCCGGGGCCAGTCTTCCTCTCAGTCGGAGTGCGCGATGAATGCTGTGAAGTTTCTGATCGCCGCCTATGTTGCCACCTGGGTGATTCATGGGGTGTATCTGGGGAGTCTGGTGCGCAGGTTTGGGCGGCTGCGGCGGGAGGAGAGAGAAGTGAAGGCTTCCGGCTTCCGGCGCTCGGCTTCCGGGTTGCAGCGGGAAGATTGATCTCAACGAGAATTACCTCAGGCTAAAGCCCGCCGCTATAACTTAAGAGTCCTCTCGCAGCGCTGGAAGCGCTGCGCCACCCAAAATCACCGCATTGAGACTCGGAAGCCGAGAGCCGGAGGCCTGAAGCCGAAAAAGTCAGAACCGGCGGACAGGAGTGTCCGCCCCACATTCATTCGCCACGCTCACTTCAGTTGGTGGATTTCCATTCGGACTGCAGAGCGGCGAGGAAGTCGGGGGCGCCGGTGGAGCGAAGGAATTCGTAGTCCTCGATCATGGCGGCGGTGCCGATGCGGGAAGAAGGAAGAGGATGTTCGACGCGGATGACGCGGGCGGTGAAGCGGACGCGAACCGCGTCGGTGAGGGTGACGTGGGGCGGGAAGGTGAGGGTGACTTCGAGTTTGGTCCCAGCCTCGACGGGGCGGTCGAGGTAGAAGAAAACGCCGCGGGCGCTGACGTTCTGAGTCTCGGTTTGAACTTCGGTGGTGGCGGAGTCGCTGGAGCCTTCGAGTCGGACGATGGCGGGCAGCCGCATGTCGAAGCGCCGCATCATCCGCCGTTCCTGTGAATTCGGTTGCATGGCCAGAACGCTCGGTGAAGAGCGCATATTCCCCCGGAAAAGCGACACGGCATACGGCAAAATGCCCCAAAAAGCGAGGCGTGAAGTTCGGCTGAATACGGCCCCGTAGCCCTCAATGTATAGAAACATCAGCAGTTTGCAACAGCAAAATGCCGGTTGGAACTGATTCGGTTAATCCGTTCGGATTTCGGAACAGAATCCGTCCGGGGAGCCGCGGGAGGACGCACGTGCGCGCATGGCTCGGTTGAGCTACGAGCAATCGCGCTGCCATTGCAGATCTTAGTGAGCCGTACGTTTTCTCAGAAGAATGAGCGGGTTGCGAAGTCCGATGAGCCGATGTGAGCGCGGCCCATGCAAGCGGTTGCGGACTTGGGGATCGTCGTTTTCCAGGACCGGGTTCACGCAATTTTTTTCACGCCACTTTTGTGCCATGGCGCGGCATCTTTCGACGCGGTGGGGCGCATCTGACGAAGCCTGGAGCGGTGACGGAGGGGTGCGTCGGAGTGCCAGCGCATGCAAACTCGGCCGAGCAGCGCTCGACCGGACAGCCGGGGCGGCTGTCCACACATGAGTTGGGCGGGGGGGTCGCTTGACTTGTCTATCCGTCAGATGTTTAAGTAGTTATTTAAATTTTTCTGCCAGTTCCAGTGACAAGCAAGCCGCGGTCAGGTTCGCCGGCGCGAAGCTCGATGGATGTGTGCGCCGTCCCTAATCTCTGCACTGCTCTGAGCGAAAACAGATCTTGAGCGAAAACGATCTTGCCAGAACGAGCTCGACGAGAGCGATTCGGGTAAGCAAGATCGGAACGGGCAAGATCGGAAGAATACTGGGTTGAAGCATATTGGTTTGAAGCATATTGGTTTCACTGCATCGGAGGAACGAGTGAACTTGAATCACCGTTGGTTGGGAACATCCGTGGTAGGAGTTCGTGTTCTGGCGGCAGGGCTGATGCTGCTCGCGGCAGGATGCGCGGTTCTCGGGTGGGGTTCCCGCTCACGCCAAACCGCCGCGAACGACGCGGCCCAGCCTTCAGCGATTGCAGAGCTGGGGGCGACGATGCCGAGCCAGCTGGGGACCGAGCATAGCGAAGCCAAGGGAGAAGTAGAGTCCCGCGCACGCTCGCTCTTTGCCGGACTGCCGCTGATCTTCGAACCGAACCGGGGACAAGGGAACCTCGACGCCGCCGATCCGCGAGCTAAGTTTGTGACCCGCGGATCGGGGTATAGCTTGTTTCTGGGCTCCGAGGGCGCGATTCTGAGCGTAACTTCGCAGGGCCGGCCGAAACGGGGTACGTCAAAGGGCGGCTCGGGGCAGCACACTGCGTCCCAGATCCGCGTGCATTCGCTGGAGATGAAGCTGGCGGGAGCGAATCCAAACCCCACTGTGACCGGCGCGGATCTGTTGCCGGGCAAGAGCAACTACTTTCTGGGGAATGATGTCGCGAAGTGGCGTACGGCTGTGCCGCAGTTCGCCCGGGTGCGCTACGACAATATTTATCCCGGAATCAATCTGGTTTTTTATGGAAATCAAGGCCGTCTTGAGTACGACTTCCTGGTAGCGCCCGGGTCCGATCCGGGGCAAGCTGAGCTTGAATTCAACGGGGCGAAAAAATTGGAGCTGAAAGATGGGGCTCTGGTCATCAAGGGCGAGGATAGCAGCGTGCAGTTCGAGGCTCCGCGCGTATACCAGGAAATCGCGGGGCAGCAGCAAGCCGTGGAAGGCAGGTTCGTTCTGCGGGGCGCCAACCGCGCGGGATTCGCGATTGGATCCTACGATCACTCGCGCGAACTGGTCATCGACCCCATCCTGACGTTCTCAACGTATTTCGGGGGCAGCGGAGACGAAGGTTCGCTCTTGATCGGTACGAACCGCGTCTTCGGCCGCCCGACCTCCGTTGCGGTCGACGGAAACTTCAATATCTACCTGGCAGGTTCGACCACGTCGCCTAATCTCCCGACGACTGGTACGGTGTTTCAGCCCACCCTTGCTGCGGGAGCGACGCAGAACGTTTATATTGCCAAGATCGAGCCGCCACTGGGCCAGACGCCTGCGCAGCTTCTGTATGTGACGTATCTGGGTGGCGACGGGACCGACACTCCGGTGGGAATCGGAGTGGATGGCGCGGGCGATGCATTCGTGGCTGGGACAACCACTTCGAATAACTTTCCCACCAGCGCCACCAACGCGTACCAGATTGTCCCGGAAGCGGGCAGCGCGGGCACCCAGCACGTATTTGTGACGAAGTTGAAGTTTGACGCCACAGTGCTGCTGTACTCGTCCTATCTTTCCGGCAATGGCAACGACATCGCCAGCGGGATGACGATCGATGCGTCAGGTTTCCTCTACGTAACCGGCACGACGACGTCAGGCGTGGCCAACTCTACCGATCAATTCCCGGCGAGCACGCTACCGTTTGCGCAGCCCTTTCAGAGTATTTCGCGGGCCGCCGCGGGAGTGGCCCAGTTCTTCGTAACCAAAGTCAACCCCACTGCGCCGCAGGCCAGCAGCATTGCCTACTCGACCTATTTCGGCGGAGGCAACTTCACACCTCCTCCTCCTCCCCCCGCGCCGCAGACGCCGGCCATCGGCGGAGGCATCGCCGTCGATACCAACGGCAACATGTACTTCACCGGCACCACCAATTTCACCTACACCGGATGCGCGGGATGCAGCAACACCGACTTCCCCATCCTGAATGCGTACCAGCCGTGTCTGAACCAGCCGCCTCCAGCTATCATCGTGAATCCGCCGCAGTGTACGAACACCTCAGAAGTGTTCCCCGACGCGTTCGTGGCCAAGCTCAACCCCAACGCGAACCAGGGACAGCAGCTGATCTGGTCGACCTACCTGGGTGGCAGCGGAACCGACCTGGGCGCGGGAGTTGCGCTGGATACGGGAGCGGCGAACGTGTATATCGTCGGGACCACGAACTCCATCGACATCGGCAAGAGCACAATTACGGTCATTACCTCGGCTCCGTTTCAAGCCTGCCTGGATAACCAGTTCGTAGCGGGAAGCAACCCGGTGCAGTGTACGGCGGTCGCGGGAGCCCCGAACGATGCGTTTGTAGCGCGGTTGACGAATCCGACGAGCAGCACGACCACCACGCCCGTGAACGTGGCGCTGAATTATTTCTCATATCTGGGAGGCGGCGGCGAGGAAGCCGGATTGGCCATTGCGGTGGACTCCGGCGCGGGCGCCGTAGTGACGGGATGGACGCAGTCCACCCCAGCTTCGCCTTTTCCAGTCTCACCGCCGGCCAACCCCATTCAGAGCGCTCTGACGGGCTTCCAGGACGCGTTTTTTGCCCGGCTGAACACGACCACCACCACGACAGTGGGGCAGACGCCGACAGGTTCATGGGCCAGTTATTTTGGGGGAAACAACACGGACTCCAATAGCGTGTTGAGCGAGGGTACCGGCGTTACGCTGGATGTGAACCAGAACGCGTACTTCGCGGGAGACACGAATTCGCCGGACTTGCAGGTGCAAAAACCGCTGGTCACGGCAGCGGCCGTGAACCCGGTGAATGGATACAACGGCGGCTATGATTCGTTTGTGGCGCAACTGGGGCCAGCATACAGCCTGTCGATCGCTGGATTTCTGACCCAGGGCACGAACCAGCAGTACATCAGCGCCGGGAACCCGGCCCAGTTCATCTATACGGTAGCCAACAACGGTCCGGATCTGGCTAGTGGGCTCACACTGACGGACGATCTGAGTTCTGCTAGCACAGGAGTGACGCTGAACTTTGGTACCGCGAGCGTGAGTGGCGGGACCTGCGGAGGAGGCTCGACCAATACCACGGTGAGCTGCAGTCTTCCGCCGCTGCAGTCGGGCTCGGCGGCGACCGTCACCATCGTTCTAACGCCCCTGCCGACCGGCGGCGGGGTCACCGGGTTCAATGGGGGCTCGGTACAGGTAATGGGGCCGGGGAACATTGTTCAGGCGCACACTTCGGTATCGGCGAACATGTCCGACTTCAAACTGGCGGTGACTCCGCCGGATAAGAGCGTACCGGCGGCCGGGGATACGGCCACGTATCAGGTGGTACTGACTCCGCTGCCGGTTTATGGTTCGCCCATCTCTCTGGCGTGCACCGGCCTGCCGCCTGGGGCGGCGTGCAACTTCAGCAGCGGCACGGTGACGGGGCTGCAGGGGCCCGGAACTTCAACGCTCAACATTACGACGACGGCGCGGCCAGTGACGACGATCGGGTCTATTTTCGGGGCGCGACAGTTCTATGCGATCTGGCTGGCGATTCCCGGATTGACCTTGCTGGGTGTGGGCGCCGGTGGGGATCGCCGGCGGCGACGCATGATGGGAATATTCTTCGCTGGTGCGCTCTTTGCGCTGCTCCTGCTGCAGCCGGCTTGCAGCACTACGACTACGCAAGCGCCGGTCAGCGGAACGCCTGCGGGGACGTACCAGATTACCGTTACCGCGACGTCCGGGAGCGACACCAAGAGCGGAATCATCACGCTGACGGTTCCGTAGGGTTGGCGGGGAGAACGAGTTGTAGGGACTTCCACCGTTGACCTCGTGAAAGTCCCCACTTCTCGCGAAGGACGCGAGAAATGGGGCACCCCATGTACCGTGGCCCCGCGCGAGTACTACGCGCCGGCGGAGAGTTTGTGGTGGCCTTTGGCTTCGGCGATTCCGTACTGGCGGATCTTGTACAACAGCGCTTTGTAGCTGATCTGGAGAATCGCGGCGGCTTGCTTGCGATTCCAGTTGGTCTGTTCCAATGCCTGAGTAATAGCCTGCGCTTCGGCTTCGTCTTTGGCGGTGCGGGCCAGAGATTTCAAGCCACCCTGTTCTGCTCCCCGAGTTGAAGAATCCCCGTTCGGTCCGGCGTTGCCGTCGTTGCGGGGAAGAAGCTCGCTGACGGCCAGGTTCTCGTCCCCGAGAATCAGGTAGCGCTTCAGGAAGTTGTTCAACTCGCGCAGGTTGCCCGGCCAGGAATGATTCTGACAGGCCTGCAGCAACGCCGGAGAGAGCGGCAGAGGGGCGCGCGCATAACGCTCGGCCATCAACGTCATGGAGTGCTTGAGCAGGATGGGAATCTCTTCCTTGCGTTCGCGCAGCGGCGGAATCTGCATGGTGAAAGCGTTCAGGCGATAGTAGAGATCTTCGCGCAGGCGCTTGTTGGCGAGAGCTTCGGGAATGTTGATGTTGGTCGCGGCCAGAATGCGGACGTCGACTTTGATTACGCTGCGGCTGCCCAGGCGCGAGAACTGTTGGTCTTGTAAGACGTGCAGGAGTTTCGCCTGCAAGAGCGGCGGCATCTCGCCGATTTCGTCGAGCAGGATGGTGCCCTTGTTGCAGAGCTCGAATTTTCCCGGCTTGGCATGGGTCGCACCGGTGAAAGCGCCCGGCTCGTAGCCGAACAGTTCGCTTTCGAGCAGGTCGGCTGGAACCGCGGCACAATTCACTTTCAGGAAAGTGCGGTGGGCGCGCGGAGAGAGCTTGTGGAT
>Ga0210395_10001585_pt1 | contig 17600 bp, 18 predicted proteins | sample IncBWH4OmetaG_FD_150861 | JGI IMG/M metagenome (GOLD analysis project Ga0210395, IMG submission 150861) | Forest soil microbial communities from Barre Woods Harvard Forest LTER site, Petersham, Massachusetts, United States - Inc-BW-H-4-O ...
TGGCCGACCCGGCGGCCGTGTCGCGAGGCCGCCCCCGCGACGTAAGCGCGGACTTTGTGGGTATTCCAACCAATGTCTCGTCGGGCGGGGTCAGACGATGTCAAAGGTTGGAAACTGAGCCGTTCCGGCGATGCAGCCGGCGAGGCCAGGGTCACCAGTCCACAGTGTGTACCGGCGCCTGCCGTGAACGGCCAAGGCGTGCTCACTCTGCTCGATCGCGTGCATCGCGAAACGGCGGGCCCGCTCCAGCCAAATCGTGTCGCCGGTGCGCGCGAACAGCTTGAGGAAGGCGAACCCGTTGCCCGCCGTTCCGTGGCAGAAGCCAGCCCCCTTCGCGAGTGGGCCCGCTTTCCAAATGAGTTCACCGCCGGCCACCAACAGGTCATCAACCGACGCATCGGGGAAGCCGGCGAAGCAGGTCACCATACCTGGGGCGCCATGGCATTGTTGCACCAGCAACGCCGTGCGACCTGGCCGATGCATCGCGACCGATTGTGGCCAGTTCGCCAGACCATCCTCGACCAATGCAGTGCGCCGAAATGATTCCGTCAGCTGCGAGGACCAGCGAATCCGTGGCTCCATGGCCAGCAGATCCCACCCACGCAGGATCGCGAAGGCATTTCCGGCGAAGCCATGGACGGCGCCAATATGAATGGCCCTGTGTCCGTACACCGCCTGCTCCCAAAGGTGGCACCCTACCTCGGCGCAATGGGTCATACGTTGCCACAGCAGATCGGAATCGCGCACGAAGCGGTCGGCCCATGGCGTCCCGCCATCGGCCTCGTGCAGCCAAATCGAGGCCAACATGGTGCCTGGCGAACCCCACATGAGCTCACGGATGACGCTGTCAGCGTTCTCGTCGACTGCAACACCAAGCGGCTCGGCGATCGTCTTCATTCCCCGCACGCCCTTGAAGCAATAGGATGCCGGTGTCGCCCACCAACAGGCCGTGGAGCCCCGCTGACAAGTCTTGAGCCCGTAGGCCGATCAGCCATTGCGTTTGCAGTAGCCGCGCACGGTTCGGTTCGAGCAGACTGGCCACCGTCGCATACAAGTCCGGTCGGTGGTTGCCGAAGCCACGCTCCGCCAAATAATGCAGCGCCCAGATGACGCCAGCGGCGCCAATCCAGACACCGCGCTCGACGTCAGGGACCACTTCAAGCGGAGACGCCGGCCACACACCGTCCGGCAACACCCGTGCCACCGTGTCCTTGAAAATCCGTTCAATAGCTGCTCGGGCTCCCGCCGAATTCCACGTCGTATCCGCCAGGCCCTCGTGGCGAGCGGGATCATACAACATTGGACGTTCTCCTCGCGCCGTGCATCCGGGGATATCCGTCGATGCTCTATCGCGACATTGCGCGCCAGGGCAACGGCTCGCGGGCTGTCATTGGAGGGGAACTGCGGTATGTGCTGGCTCGCGCGCCAGATGCACGGGCCGATCTTGCCGCCGAATTGCCCGCGGTGGGGCAATGACGCCACGCGGATCACGCCGGCTCGCCACGGACTTGGCACATGAGAGGCGTGACGAAGCATGGTTTTGGTAATCGACAGTTTATGACTTCACTTCACTCGCCCTGGCAGAGCAACGGGGTGCGCGGCTGGTGACAGCGGATGGGCGATTGCTGGCGCGCGTCGCCGGAAACTGCCGGTTCCGGCCAACACAAATCCCGAAGTCACCCAGCCGCCCGCCCGCCCAAGGCAGGTTGGCCGTTTGACTGCCGCCCTACGCCGCCGCCAGTGCGTCGAACAGAGGCTTGCCGTCGGTGCCGCCCATCAGCGGATCCACCAGATCCTCTGGGTGCGGCATCAGGCCAAGCACGCGGAGGTTGGGCGACAGGATGCCGGCGATGGAACGCGCGCTGCCGTTGCGGTTGGCCTCCGGCGCGATCTCGCTGGAGGGCGTCGCGTAGCGCAGCGCAACCAGTCCGTCTCCTTCCAGACGGTCCAGCGTCGCATCGTCGGCGAAGTAGTTACCATCACCATGTGCCATCACCGCACGAAACACCTGCCTGCGCTGATAATGGCTGGTGAACACGGTGTCGGTGCGTTCGACACGCAGGTGGCAGTCCATCGACAGAAAGCGCAGCGAGGCATTGCGCAGCAGGGCACCAGGCAGCAGGCCAGCCTCGGTGAGTATCTGGAAGCCGTTGCATACGCCCAGCAGGTAGCCACCACGCGCGACGTGTCGGCGCACCGCGGTCATCACCGGCGAATGCGCCGCCATCGCACCGCAGCGCAGGTAGTCGCCATGTGAGAAGCCGCCGGGGATCACGATGAGGTCCAGACCCGCGAGATCGGTCTCCTTATGCCAGATCATGCGCGGCTCTGCCCCGGAGCGTCGCAAAGCGATCGCCATGTCGCGCTCGCGGTTGATTCCGGGGAAGATGACAATGCCTGCCTTCACGGGTGCCTAACCCTCCCCCTCCCCTTGCGGAAGGTTGCGTTATGCATCCACCAGTACCCGGAAGCTCTCGATCACGGTGTTCGCCAGCAGCTTCCGCGCCATCTCTTCGGCGACGGCATGGGCGCGTTCCGGATCGCTCTCGGCCAGCTCAAGCTCGATCACCTTTCCCGCCCGCACTTCCCCGACATTGCCGAACCCCAAGGTATGCAGCGCGTGACCGATCGCCTTGCCCTGCGGGTCCAGCACGCCCGGCTTCAGCATCACGGTCACGGTGGCCTTCACTGCATGAGCTCCGGGCCCTTCATGTCGCGCACACCGGCCTCGGGCAGGATACCAAGGCGCTTGGCCACCTCCTGGTAGGCCTCCTCGACCTTGCCGAGGTCGCGGCGGAAGCGGTCCTTGTCCATCTTCTCATTGGTCTTCGAGTCCCACAGCCGGCAATTGTCCGGGCTGATCTCGTCAGCCAGAACGATGCGCATCTCCTCATTCTCCCACAGCCGGCCGAACTCCAGCTTGAAATCCACCAGCGTGATGCCGACGCCGAGGAACAGGCCGGCGAGGAAGTCGTTGATGCGCAGTGTCAGCGCCACGATGTCATCGATATCGGCGGCGTTGGCCCAACCGAAGCAGGTGATGTGCTCCTCCGACACGATCGGGTCCTCAAGGGCATCATTCTTGTAGTAGTACTCGATGATCGAGCGCGGCAGCCGTGTACCTTCCGGTATCCCCAGCCGCTTGGAGAGGCTGCCGGCAGCGACGTTACGAACCACCACCTCAAGCGGAATGATCTCGACCTCGCGGATGAGCTGCTCGCGCATGTTCAGGCGGCGGACGAAGTGGGTAGGGATGCCAATCTCTGCCAACCGCATCATCAGGTATTCGCTAATGCGATTGTTCAGCACTCCCTTGCCGGTGATCACGCCCTTCTTCTGTGCGTTGAAGGCGGTGGCGTCGTCCTTGAAGTACTGCACGAGAGTGCCGGGTTCGGGCCCCTCGAACAGGATTTTTGCCTTCCCTTCGTAGAGCTGGCGGCGGCGGGCCATCGCGATCCCCTTTTGGGCAGTACGCCGTCCCGCCCTGCGTGGCCGGGATGGCTGGGTTGGATATAGCAGTGCATGGCCCCGGCCGCCATGCCGAGGGTCATCAGACAAGGCTGAACGGCGCCTCGTCCGGCGCGCCGGCAGCGAACAGCCAGACCGGGGGGGCGGCCTCAGGAATCGCCAGCAGCGAGGAACACACCGTGCCGAACCCGGCACGCGGCACCACGTTCATCTGCTCGCCGGCGTCCCCGCGTCGATCGGCAAGGATTTCCTGCCAGGCCCGCCAGCCCCGGATCGGATCAGGGGTTGGCCTCGGCGCCTCCATCGCCTGGAACCGCGCCAGATGGCGGGCAACCCGGGGGCTGTCTGGGTCGTCCGGATCGTGCGCGGTGACCATGTGGAGGCCTGCGGCCAGACTTCGGGCTTCCGGGCGGCCGTGACCGAGTCCGCGCACGAAGATCGCGCCGGCCCGATCGGCCAGCAACAGGTTAAAGCTGCGCCAGGCGCCGGCATCGAGAATGGCGATCGCGGTGGCGGCCGCATCGGCGGACCTGTGCTCCAGTGCGAGAAGCGGCAGTTCGCCGCGGCTTCGCTTGCCGGCGGCCGGCCCCAGGCTGCCCGGACGGTTCAGGACGGCGGCGACCACGCCGTCGCGGTTCAGGCCCATCCACGTGCCGCCCCCCGAACGGTCGCGACCCGCGATGATGCCCGGCCGATCGGGCCAGTAACCGGCTGGAGGATCCCATGCACGGTTCAGCATTTCGTCCCGATTGGCGGCGAGCACGAGCGGCCAAGCATGGCCGGGGCGGATCAGGACGACGACGGTGCACATATTGCCGGTGGCAGTGTTGGTCCGGGCCATACGTCACAACTGGCAATGCCCGTCAATTTCCGGGATATCCGTCGCTCGGATGGATGATCCTGGGAGGGGACCCCATGAGCGAGTTAGCAGCTACACGACGAAGTATTCCTGCATAGGTGTGCGCCGCTCGGTATCCTGGAAATGCGACTGCATACCGAGGACGGCCGCTGCGGTGGGGACTTGTGCCGCACCTTGCGCTGATGGGGCAGCTCGACCGCTAGACCGGGCTGATCCGTTCCCAGGTCAGCTCGCGATGATGCAGCACGCCGTCGATCTCGCGCGGTGGCGGCTTCAGCACCATGCGGTCACCGTCGAACCGCACGCCACGGACCTGTGCGGTGCCGATCAGCGCCGGATTGGGCGCAGCATCGACATGCGTCGTCAAAGTCGCGCCGTCGAACGTGTAGTCGCCACAATAGCCGCCGTAATCGCGTCTGGTGCCGGCCGGCAGGTCCGTCCGTCCGTCCGAGAGCGCGGCCATCATCCGCCTGTCCGCAGTGAACACGATACGACCGATTGCCTGAGGTCCGTACGGCAGCGGTAATGGCCGACCCTCGGCATCAAACGACTTCGCTGCGACCAGACGCCAAGTGCCAATGAGGTCCGGCATTGCTTCCTCTCCTGCTTTACTGCGTTTCTCCCGCTAGCTAGGCCGGCAACAGACCTGAAAGCCTAATCGAACACACGGGCGAAGATGTGGTCCACCTGCGCCAGGTGAGCCTTCCCATCCAGCGCCGCATCCAGTTCCGCCGCCGACACCCGCCGCGCCACGTCCGAATCGTCCAACAGATTGTCACGGAAGCTGCGTCCCTGCTGCGTGCCCAACTTTTCCCATGTCGCCATCGCGTTGCGCTGGACGATGGCATAGGCGTCCTCGCGCGAGATGCCTGCTCGCGCCAGCGCCAGCAGGACGTCACCGGAATGCACCACGCCGCCGAGGCTTTCCAGGTTCGCTGCCATTCGCTCCGGATACACCACCAGCCGCTGCATCATGCCCGCCAAGCGCACCAGCGCGAAATCCAACGCGATCGTCGCATCCGGCCCGATCACGCGCTCGACGCTGGAATGGCTGATGTCGCGTTCATGCCAGAGCGTCACGTTCTCCAGCGCCGGCACCACGGCGGCACGCACCACGCGCGCGAGACCGGTCAGGTTCTCGCTCAGCACCGGATTGCGCTTGTGCGGCATCGAGGACGAACCCTTCTGGCCGGGATGGAAAAACTCCTCCGCCTCGCGCACCTCGCTGCGCTGAAGGTGCCGCACCTCGGTCGCCAACCGTTCGATGCCCGCAGCGATCACCGCGAGCGTGGCAAAGAACATCGCGTGCCGGTCGCGCGGGATGACCTGCGTCGACACCGGTTCCGGGGACAGCCCCAGCTTCGCCGCCACGTAAGCCTCGATCCGCGGATCGATCGAGGCGAACGTCCCGACGGGACCGCTGATGGCCGCCACCGCCACCTCGGCGCGCGCCGCCAGCAGCCGGACGCGGTCGCGGGCGAATTCTGCGTAGTGCCCGGCCAGCTTCACGCCGAACGTCGTGGGCTCCGCGTGAATTCCGTGGCTGCGCCCAATGGTCAGCGTGTACTTGTGCTCCAGCGCACGCGCCTTCAGTGCGGACAGCACCGCGTCGAGGTCCTTCAGCAGCAGATCCGCCGCCTGGGTGAGCTGCACCGACAGACAGGTGTCGAGCACATCCGAACTTGTCATGCCCAGGTGCACGAACCGGCTGTCCTCACCGACTGCCTCGGCCAGCCAGGTCAGGAAGGCAATCACGTCATGCCGCGTTTCCCGCTCGATCGCGTCGATGCGATCGATGTCAGCCTGACTGATGGCAGCGAGCTTCGCGCCCCCCTTCTCGCGGATCGTCCGCGCGGCGTTCGCCGGGATCAGACCACATTCAGCCATCCCTTCGGCGGCCAGCGCCTCGACCTCGAACCAGATGCGATAGCGGTTGGCAGGCGCCCAGATGGCCGCCATCTCGGGTCTGGTGTAACGCGGAACCATCGCTGCCCTGTCCCGTGGTGGTGGTAGGTCAGCTAGACCGTTGCGCCGGTGGCTGACAAGGGCGAACCGCTTGCACCAGATAGCTCTGACCGCCGACCTCGCCGCACTGGCGCAAGTCATCGTGATCGACGTCACGCTGGCCGGCGACAACGCGATCGTCGTCGGCATGGCGGTTGCCGGCCTGCGCGCGCAGCAAAAACGCCCGGCAATCCTGCTCGGCATTCTCGGCGCGACGGCGATCCGCATTGCCCTGGGTGCCATCGCGCTGAAGCTGCTGGCGGTCATCGGATTGCTGCTCGCCGGCGGCCTGCTGCTGCTGTGGGTGTGCTGGAGGATGTTCCGCGAACTTCGCCGCCAGCGTGGTCATGAGAACTCCGAGACCGCTGGACATAAGACGCTCGGCCAGGCGATGACGCAGATCATCCTGGCCGATGTATCGATGAGTCTGGACAACGTGCTCGCGGTGGCCGGCGCCGCGCACGGTAGCACCTGGATACTCGCTGTCGGGCTGCTGCTGTCGGTTGTGCTGATGGGGGTTGCCGCCAACCTGATCGCCAGCATGCTCGAACGTCTGCGGTGGATCTCCTGGATCGGTCTCGCAATCGTGCTCTATATCGCAGTGGTTATGATCTGGAGCGGCGCGCACGAAGTGGCCGGGGCTATCCGCCCCTGATCGCGCTGACTTGATCGCTTGGAGGTCGCTCACGGCAAAGCGACCGCTCGCGGACCGAATTTCGCCACGAACTCTGGCCCTCCTGCACATGTCGAAACGTCCTTCGACAAGTCATGCACCATCGTTCGCGGGGGAGTGAGCATCATGCCGAACCGGAGACCAATACTGATCGTCGAGGACGACGAAACGCTACTGGACATGCTTAGTGAATGCCTGGACGAAACGCTGGAATTTTCTGTGACCACAGCGGCGAGCATTGAGGCCGCCGAGAAAATTCTTGGCCATGAAGACACGCATTTCGACGCCGTGATCCTCGATATTGGCCTGCCTGATGGCGACGGACGCGACTATTGCGCCAGGTTGCGGCGGCAGGGGCATAGCATGCCGATCATCATGCTGACTGGTGCCAACGAGGAGACGGATGTGGTGCGGGGGCTGGACTCTGGCGCCAGTGACTACGTCGCCAAGCCGTTCCGTGCCAGCGAGCTGGTGGCGCGCCTGCGTGCACAGATGCGGATTTTCGATCGGAGCGAGCAGGCGGTATTCCCGGTCGGGCCATACACCTTCCGCCCTGCGAAGAAGCTGCTGCAGGATGTCGCGAACAACAAGCGAATCCGCCTGACCGACAAGGAGACGGCGGTTCTCAAGTTCCTTTATCGCTCCGAAGCGGCGGTGAACCGGCAGATCCTGATGCACGAGGTGTGGGGGTACAACGCCACCGTCACAACCCATACGCTGGAGACGCACATCTACCGGCTGCGACAGAAGATCGAGCCCGATCCGGCGCACCCGTCACTGCTGGTGACCGAAGGTGGTGGCTACCGACTGCGTCCAGAGACCGCACCGATGACCGAGCGGTGGTGACCGACCAGGAGGCTCTGCCCGACGCAGAGCCTCCTCGGGCGGGGTCCTGACACCCCGCCCCGGCGGTCCTATCTTGCACACATCGCCCCCGCGCACGCAGGGGCCAGGGCAAGGAGGATTCCGCCATGCTGAACCCGACCTCTCCGCTGCCGTTGAAGGACCCGACGCTGTTCCGTCAGGCCAATTACATCGACGGAAAATGGGTGCAGGCCGATAGCGAGCGTACGATCGTTGTGAAGAACCCTGCGACCGGCGAGGCGATCGGTGAGGTTCCGGCATTGGGCGCCGCTGAGACACGCCGCGCCATCGAGGCGGCGCACCGCGCGCAGGGTGCCTGGCGAGCGATGCTGGCGAAAGACCGGGCGGCAATCCTGCGCAAGATCAACGACCTCATGCTGGCGAATGCTGATGACCTCGCGGTGATCATGACCGCCGAGCAGGGCAAGCCACTGGCCGAAAGCAAGGGCGAGATCGCCTATGCCGCCAGCTTCATCGAGTGGTTCGCCGAGGAGGGTAAGCGGATCTACGGAGACACTATCCCGCAGAACGCCAAGGGCCGCCGCATCGTGGTGCTGAAGGAACCAATCGGCGTGTTCGCCGCGATCACACCATGGAATTTTCCGGCCGCGATGATCACGCGCAAGGCGGGTCCGGGATGGGCTGCGGGATGCACCGGCGTCATCCGTCCGGCGAGCCAGACGCCGTTCTCCGCGCTGGCGCTGGCCGTACTGGCTGAACGGGCGGGAATGCCGGCAGGCGTGTGCAACATCATCACCGGGCCGTCGGGCGAGACAGGGGCGGAACTCACCTCGAACCCACTGGTGCGGAAGCTGACATTCACCGGCTCCACCGAGGTAGGCGCCAAACTGCTCGCGCAGTGCGCGCCGACGATCAAGAAAACCAGCATGGAGCTCGGCGGCAACGCGCCGTTCATCGTATTCGACGACGCCGACCTCGATGCGGCGGTGACCGGCGCGATGGCGAGCAAGTACCGCAACACCGGCCAGACCTGCGTCTGCGCCAACCGCATCCTTGTGCAGGACGGCGTGTATGACGCGTTCTCCGCCAAGCTGAAGGCGGCCGTGGAGGCGATGAAGGTCGGCAACGGCATGGAACCCGGCGTGAGCCAGGGGCCACTGATCAATGCAGATGCGGTGAAGAAGGTCGAGGAGCACATCGCCGATGCGGTGAAGCGTGGCGCCTCAGTCGTGACCGGCGGACATCGCCACAAGCTCGGCGGCACGTTCTTCGAACCGACGATCCTCGCCAACGTGCCGAACGACGCGATGATCTTCCACGAGGAGACCTTCGGGCCGGTGGCGCCGCTGTTCCGCTTCAAGACCGAGGAGGAGGCGATCAGGCTCGCTAACGACACCGAGTTCGGCCTGGCGTCGTATTTCTATGCACGCGACGTGGGGCGGATCTTCCGCGTGGCCGAGGCCCTGGAATACGGGATCATCGGCATCAACGAGGGGATCATCTCGACCGAGGTGGCACCATTCGGTGGCATGAAGTCGTCGGGCCTGGGGCGCGAGGGTTCCAAGTACGGGATCGAGGATTACCTGGAGATCAAATACCTGGCGCTCGGCGGCATCGGGACGTAGCCGGACGGAACCGCGGAGCAGTCCTGTTTTCCCGCGCGCCGCGGTTCTGGTAAATCAGGCTGATGAAGTCACCCAGACGCGACACGTTCAATGAACGGCTGACTACCGCGGCAGACGCGAAGGCCGCCCAGTTGGCAAAGTTCCGCGCCAGGCCGGCACCAGACAGTCCGGAGGCGCTCGAACGCCAGGCGGAGCTTCAGGCCATCGCCAACGCCCGTGAAGCGCGTAACGCCGAACGCTGGACAGCTCGGGCGGCCGAAGCGGCGAAGCAGGCCGCCGAGGAGAGGGCCCGCGCGGCCGAGGAGGCAGAACGCGTGGCGCAGGAGAAGGCGCGCGCGGCAGCCGAGGCGCGCGAGCAAAAGGCGGCCCGCGACGCGCGTTACGCGGCTCGTCGCTCCCGTCGCAAGTGAACTCCCTAGGATTTTGGCGTGCCTGTCATCCGGGCAAATGCCATGCGGTCCTTGTTCTCGCGCATCAGGGCCGTGAAGCTGGGTATGGTATCGAAGCCCAGGCCAATGGGCAGCGCCGTGTCGGGGTCGGGCTGGACCCGCGCGTAGCTCTGGCCCGCGACCTTCTCCCATTTCCCAGCCGGCTTCTTCACCTCGAGGTTCACGACCGTCGCCTTGAACACCATGCGAACGATCGCCTCCTTCGGGGAGGACGGCTTGGTCAGGCTCGGGCAGCCGGCAATCATCTGCCAGCCGTTCGCCAGCGCCCAACCGGTCAGTTCGTCCTTGTCCACCTCGGTTCCCCCGTTGGCGTTCAGGTCGTGTAACGCACCCCCGACGCTCCCTGACTGACAATGTCGCTCACGAGCCACGGACGGGCGCCGCTTTGCAGGACGTGCCGCAACAGGGCGGCGGGTGCCCGTTGGAACAGGATGATGTTCCTGTTCTCACATCGCGCGTCAAGCACTCGCCTGATATCTGTCACCACGGCTACGCCTTCCCATTTCTCGGACAGGAAGTCGACGGCCCACTGGCGCGCAGCCTGCTCCAGCTCTGGCATGGTGAGCATAAGGGTCTGCATCGAACCCTCCGAGCCCAATTCAATTACAATTACCCTTGTCGCACGCAACAGTCCGGCGAACATTGATTTGGATCAAAGCGTCAGTGCGTCGCACCTTGACCGGGGCGGACCTCCATCAGCCGAGCAAGCGGCAATCAAACCACCGTGGTCTACTGCTTGCGGGGAATAGAGCCTCTCGGCACATTGTATGAAAGTGGCATCACCGGGAGGGACCAGAGTGAGACTTCTGGCATTGATCGGCGTCCTCGCGATCATCGTTGCAGTCGCTGCCGCGGCGTTCTTCTTCGGCGGCTTCTACAGCATCGCAGCGACCGAACAGGACAGCGGCGTCGTTGCCTGGGCGCTGATCCATGTCCGGGAGGCCTCAATCGATCGGCACGCCACCAACACGCCGCCGGGCTCGCTGGACGATGCCGCCACGGTGAAGGCAGGCGCCCACGCCTTCGCCGAACGCGGTTGTGCCAATTGCCACGGCGGACCGGGCGTCGGTTGGGCGAAGTTCTCCGAAGGTCTGAACCCTGGTCCGCCCGACCTCAAGGACGTCGTTGGCGGTCTTGAGCCGCGCGAGCTGTTCTGGGTGGTCAAGAACGGCATCAAGATGACGGGCATGCCGAGTTTCGGCGCGATCGGCGTGCCTGACGAGGAAATCTGGTCGATCGTCGCCTTTCTCAAGAAACTGCCGACCGTCTCGGAGGCGGACTACAAGGCGTGGAGCACATCGGCGCCATAACGTCGAGTTGTCAGCTCTCAGCCCCCCGCCCTACTCTGCCCGCTGAAAGCTGAAGTAGAGGCCGTGATGGACTTCGACCTTTTTGTCATCGGTGGCGGCTCCGGCGGTGTCCGTTGTGCGCGTATTGCCGCCGGCCATGGCGCACGCGTCGGCGTCGCCGAGGAACGCTTCTGGGGCGGCACCTGCGTCAATGTCGGCTGCGTGCCGAAGAAGCTGCTGGTGCAGGCCGGGGAATACGGCGCCTGGGCCGAGGACGCCGCCGGGTTCGGCTGGAAGATCAAGAAGGGCCCGCATGACTGGGCCAAGTTGATCGCCGCGAAGGATCGCGAGATCGGCCGGCTCAACGGCATCTACAAGCGGCTGCTCGACAATGCCGGAGCGACCATCTTCGAGGCCCGCGCCACGTTCATCGATCCGCACACGCTCGATGTCGGGGGCAAGCATGTCACGGCCCAGCGCATCGTCATCGCGACCGGCGGCCACCCGGTGCGACTGCCGATTCCCGGCGCGGAACTCGGGATCATCTCCGACGATGCGTTCTACCTGCCGCACATGCCCAAGCGCGTGGCGATCGTTGGCTCGGGCTATATAGCGGTGGAGTTCGCCGGTATCTTCGCCGGTCTCGGCGCGCACGTGGATCTGGTGTACCGCCAGCCCCTGCCGCTGCGCGGCTTCGACATGGACCTGCGCGAATCACTGGTCGAGGCACTCGGCGCGCAGGGCATCGCGCTGCATCCAGGATCCCGGCCGCAGAAGATCGCAGCACATGGCGACGAACGCGTGCTGACCTTCGGCGAGCGACACGAGCTGCGCACCGACCTAATCTTCTTCGCCACCGGTCGTGCCCCGGCGACCAAGGGGCTCGGCCTCGACAAGGTCGGCGTGACGCTGAACGACGCCGGTGCCGTCGTGGTCGATCAGCACCTGCGCACCAGTCAGCACCACATTTACGCCATGGGCGATGTCACTGACCGGCTGAACCTGACGCCCGTGGCGATCGCCGAGGGCCATGCGCTGGCCGACTCGCTATTCGGCCACAACCCGCGCGCCGTCTCGCTGCGCAACGTACCGACGGCGGTGTTCTCCACGCCGCCGATCGCCACGTGCGGTCTGACCGAAGAGCAGGCGGCGGAACACGGCCCGGTTGATGTCTATGTCAGCAAGTTCACGCCAATGCGCCATACGCTGTCCGGCCGCGCGCGCAAGAGCACATTGAAGCTGCTGGTCGATCAGGTGAGCCAGAAGGTCGTCGGCGCGCACATGCTGGGCGAGGACGCGCCGGAGATCATGCAGGGCCTGGCGATCGCTATTGTGATGGGCGCCACCAAGGCGGACTTCGATCGCACCATCGGCATCCACCCGACAGCGGCGGAGGAGTTCGTCACGCTGCGCACACGGACGCGCGTCGTGGAAGTGGCAAAGGCGGCGGAGTAGTCGAGTCAGACAGCCGCCCAGTCCTCGGTCTTCAGCCGCGGCACGCGGTTAATTCGCGCTGGTTGGCGGTTACCAGTACTGCGCCGCGGCGACGCGCCTGTCCGGCGATGAGCACATCATATGGGCCACCAATTGGAGTACCGGCGCGTTCGAGTGACGCCCGAATGTCGTCAGCCTCCATCGCATCGTCTTGCTCGAAGTCGAGCACCTGGATCGGACCCGATAGGAAGTCATCTATACGATGTGACTCACGCCGCGGGTTCGTGCTCTTAGCGGCGCCATAACGGAGATGGAACAACACAACGATCGAAACCGCTACGACCTCGCGCGCATTCAGTGCGACGGCAACACGTGCACGCACAGCCGCACTGCTGCCGTTGATCAGTGCGATGACCGCGTTCGTATCGAGGCAGATTATTCGTCAAAGCTTACGTCGTCCCAAGGCGGCATCGGAGGTTGCTGCCTTCCCTCAGGCATGAACTGCATGTCGCGGTAGGCATCCAGCCGATCGGACCAAGCTCGCAGGTCGGTTTCGATCGGTTCCAACGGGATGCCGCGACCAATACGTCTGACACGCACTTCATTACCCGGAAGCCGGAATTCCTTTGGCAGGCGGACAGCCCGGGTCTACCAGATGGGTAGCTACCAATGATATCTGTTGGTGCATTGCGTCCGGCGCGAGCATGGGACCGCTGCCGTGCGCCAGTCTATTGCGCTATGTTAGCAAACCGCCGAAAACACGGTCCCGGATAGGGAGAAGACGACCTTGAAAAGACGTGCCTTCATCACCGGCGCCACTGCGGCCGCAGCCCTGCCGCTTGCTCGTCCGTCCGTCGGCGCCAACTCGAAGACACTGATCTTCGTGCCGCAGGCCAACCTGACCAGCCTAGATCCCGTGTGGACCACGGCGACAGTCACCCGAAACTTCTCGCTGATGGTCTACGAGACCCTGTACGGCCGCGACCAGGCATTCAACCCGCAGCCGCAAATGGTCGCAGGCCACATCGTCGACGACGACGGCAAGCGTTGGACGATGAAGCTGCGCGACGGGCTGGTCTTTCACGACGGCACGCCGGTGCTGGCGCGAGACTGCGTTGCCTCGTTGCAGCGCTGGCTGAAGCGCGACGCGGTCAGCGAGACGTTCAATGCCCGGGTCGATGCGCTCGAGGCTGCCGATGATCGCACGCTGGTCTGGCGGTTGAAGAAGCCGTTCCCGCTGCTGGCGCATTTCCTGTCAAAGGTGCAGCCACAGCCGGTGATCGTGCCGGCGCGCCTCGCCGCGACCGATCCCTTCAAGCAGCTCACCGACATCGTCGGCTGCGGGCCGTTCCGTTTTTTGCCCGACGAATTCGTCTCCGGCAGCCACGCGGCATTTGCGCGCTTCGACAAGTATGTGCCGCGGCAGGAACCGGCATCCTATACCGCAGGCGGGCACAAGGTGCTGCTGGATCGCGTCGAGTGGCGCGTCATCCCCGATTCAGCTACCGCAGCGAATGCGATAACGGCCGGTGAGGTCGACTGGCTGGAACTTCCATCGCCCGATCTGATCCCGATGCTGAAGCGCGCATCCGGCGTCACGACGGAATTGCTCGACATCTATGGCACGGTGGCGATCCTGCGGCCGAACAGCCTGATCGCGCCCACCAGCAACGTCGGCGTGCGCAAGGCAATGATGGCGGCGGTGGACCCGCGCGAGGCGATGATCGCCGCGATGGGCGAGGATGAGTCGGGCTGGCGCGCACCGATGGGCTTCTTCCTGCCAGGCTCGCCCGCCGCCAACGATGCAGGAATGGAATTCCGCAACAAGCGCTGGAGCACAGACGACGTCAAGGCGATGCTCGACAAGGCCGGCTATGGCGGCGAGCGCATCGTGCTGCTGCATCCGACCGATCAGATCATCTACAATGCGTTCATCACCGTGGCGGCGGACTCGTTCCACAAGGTCGGGCTCAATATCGATGAACAGATGGTGGATTGGGGCACGGTTGTGCAGCGTCGCACCAGCAAGGAAACAGTCGACAAGGGCGGGTGGTCGATCTTCCCTGCCGGTGCACCTGGTCCAGAGTTTGTCGATCCGATGCTCGCGAACACGCTGCGCAGTCCCGGTGCAAAGGCGTGGTTCGGCTGGCCGGACGACCCGAAGATTGAAGCGGCGTACGAAGCATGGATCGATGCACCGAACGACGCCGAGAGGCACAGGCACGAAGCCGAATTTCAGTTGGCGGCTTTCAACTACGTGCCGACGATCACGCTTGGACAGTATCTGCCCAAGTCAGCGTGGCGATCGAACGTGACCGGACTGCTGAAGGGCTCGGCACCTGTGTTCTGGGGCGCCGACAAAGGATAAGCTATTCAGTCGGGCGTTGCTCCGACCACGGCCGCGCGCACTCGAACGTTGCAGCCACTCGCAGCAACAGCGCATCGTCGCCAGGGCGAGCGATCAACTGAATCGCCACGGGCATGCCGGCGGCATCGAAGCCGCACGGCAGGCTGACCGCAGGATTTCCGGTCAGGTTGAACGGCATGGTGTACGGATACCACGACGCGCGGATGTTCTCGACCAACTGGTTGTCGATCTCGATCGGCCCGAAGAAGTCCTGATCGATCGGCACCGCGCTGCGCGACAGCGTTGGCATAGCGACGATGTCGCAGGTGTCGAACCACGCCTGCACCTGCCGATAAAGCCGCGTGCGCTGGAAGATCGCGTCGTACAACTCCGCCGCTGAGTAGTTCGCCACACGATCCATCTGCCGCACGAAGGTCGGGCACATGATCGCGCGATGTTGCTTCAGGTGATGTCCGAACTGCGCCATGCGATAGGCGCCGTTGTTGACGAACCACACCGCCTCGGGATTCTCGAACGCCGCGGTCAGCTCCGCTACGTCTGCGCCAAGCTCTGCAAATGTTGCCATTGCAGCCTCGCAGCTCGTCAGCACATCGGCCGCCACCGCGCTGTTGCCGAGCCGCGAGCGCCACGCGATGCGCAGTTCCTTCAGATCGCCGTCACGTGCCGCGGCAACGAAATCGGCTTTCGGCCTGCCCGTAGTGAGCGGGTCGCGCAGGTCTGGTCCAGCCATTGCATCCAGCATCAGCGCGGTATCCAGCACCGTGCGCGTCATCGGCGTGGTGTAGGATATGTTGCCGAACCCGTCCTGCGCGTACTCCTGTGGCACCACGCCGAGCCCCTGCTTGAATCCCACGACACCGTTGCACGCGGCAGGAATGCGCGTCGATCCGCCTCCATCGGTGGCGACCGCGATCGGTACCAGTCCGGAGGCAACCGCGACCGCCGATCCACCGCTCGAGCCGCCAGAACTGCGATCGGCGCCCCAGGCATTGCGCGTGCGCCCGAACAGCGGCGCCTGCGTCAGGCATTGCTGGCCGAACTCCGGCGTTGTCGTCTTGCCGACCACGATGGCGCCTGCTTGCTTCAGTCGTGCCACCGCAACCGCATCATGATCGGGAATATGATCCTTGAAGATCAGCGAACCCCAGGTCGTGCGAATATTCGCTGTCGGGATCAGGTCCTTCACCGCAACCGGCACGCCATGCAGCGGCCCGAGCTCTGCACCCTGCATCACGGCCGCCTCCGCCTCACGCGCCGCGCCCATCGCAGCATCGGCGGCGATGGTGATGAACGCGTTCAGCACGGCCTGGCTGCGCTCGATGCGATCAAGCGCCGCCCGCACCACCTCGACCGGCGACACCGCCCGGCTGCGAATCAACCCGGCCAGATCGGCTGCGGAGGCATATGCGAGGTCCATGTCTGCTCCCTGACCGTGCCGCTTCATGTTACACCACGGCGAACAGGGAGAAAGCATCATGCGAACCGGCGCCGATTACCGCCAGTCTCTTCGCGACGGACGTCGTGTCTGGGTGATGGGCGAAGGACTGATCGACGACATCACGACGCATCCCGCTACCCGTGCGATGGTCGATGAATATGTCGCGTGGTATGATCGCCATGCCGATCCGGCCTGGGCCGAGACCGTACTTGGCGATGACGGCATGCCGCTCTCTTACCTGTCGCCGAAAAGCTCCGACGACCTCGTCCGCATGGGACGCTGCTTTTCCGCCACGACGTTTCTCAGCGCTGGCAACATCACGCACACGCCGGCCTATGGCCACCTGATCGCTCTCGGCATTCTCGCTACGGTGCAGGAGCGCAATGTCTCAGCCAGACAGATCGCTGATGCAGCCGCATATCTCGACATGATCGACCGGACCGGACGGTTCCTCACGTTCTGCGGCGGCGGCGCCACGATCGGCTATCGGATGCGCGAGGATCCCTCCCAGCGCGCCGCCTTCCGCATCGTGCGCGAGACCGACGCGGGGCTCGTCATCAGCGGCAAGATCGGCATGCACACCAGTCCCGCCTATGCCGAGGAGGTCTTCATTGGTGGCGCCCAGACGGGCATCGAGATCGGCGCGCATCGCGCCACGTTCGTTGTCCCGGTCGGCGCGCCGGGCGTCACCACTGTCTGCCGCAGGATCGCGGTGCGCGACGCCAATCCGTTCGTAGCGCCGCTGTCCAGCCGTTACGACGAGCTGGATGGGCAGATGTGGCTGAATGAGGTGTTCATCCCCTGGGAACGGATCTTCCTGCTCGACATCCCGCCGGAACCGATCGTCCGTTGGCTGCTCTGGCATCAGCTCTATTGCTGGTTGTCGAAGGGCGAGTTCACGCTGGGCCTCGCACTGGCCTGCACGCATGCCATGGGTCTGATGCAGCATGAACAGACGATCGACTACCTGATCGATCTGGTGATCGATGTGCAGACGGTGCGGAGCTGCCTGACCGCGGCGGAGCGCGACCCGCAGTTCACCCCGCAAGGCCATTGCTGCCCGAACCATCTGCATCTTGCCACCGGCAGCATCGCGATTCTGAAGGCACGGCAGCGCATGAGCGAGATCATGCGGATCGTGCCCGGTTCGTCACTGGTGGTCGCGCCG
>Ga0210395_10001589_pt1 | contig 17578 bp, 10 predicted proteins | sample IncBWH4OmetaG_FD_150861 | JGI IMG/M metagenome (GOLD analysis project Ga0210395, IMG submission 150861) | Forest soil microbial communities from Barre Woods Harvard Forest LTER site, Petersham, Massachusetts, United States - Inc-BW-H-4-O ...
CGTGGTGCGCACCGATGAATTCACCAGATGGGTAGGAGGACTTCGGCGCGAATCCACCACGCTCGATGAGGCTACGCTTCTCGAGTTGGCTCATCCACAGATTGCCGGCCCGCCCGTGCGATACGCCAGAGTGGAACCGGCCCTGTTTGATCACATTTCATCAGGCCACCTGACGTCGCAACTTTCCCGAGTTCAGGAGCGTTGAGCATGTTCGGCAAACTTACATGGGCGGCCATTCCAATTCATCAGCCGATCATTATGATTACGGCCGCCGTGATTGGAGCCGTCCTGATTGCAACGGCTGGTCTGATAACTCGGAATAGATGGTGGCTACCACTTTGGCGAAAGTGGATTACGAGCGTCGATCACAAGCGAATCGGCGTCATGTATATGGTTTTGGCGCTGATCATGTTGATTCGTGGCTTTGCAGACGCGCTAATGATGCGAACGCAACTGGCTTTTGCCGCCGGTGGTGCTGCGGGATACCTGCCCCCGGAGCACTACGACCAGGTCTTCTCGGCTCATGGCACGATAATGATCTTTTTCGTGGCAATGCCCTTTATCGTCGGGCTAATGAACTTCGCGGTTCCGTTGCAGCTCGGTATTCGCGATGTGGCCTTCCCGGTACTGAATTCGATCAGCTTCTGGCTGACGGCCTCTGGGGTTCTGTTGGTCAATCTCTCGCTGGTGGTCGGCGAGTTCGCACGTACTGGTTGGCTTGCCTATCCACCGCTCAGCGAGACTACGTACTCACCCGGAGTCGGAGTGGACTATTACCTATGGTCTTTGCAAATCTCGGGAGCTGGCACATTGCTATCCGGAATCAACCTGACGACGACCATTCTTAAGTTGCGCGCACCGGGCATGGGGTACAGCCGAATGCCAGTGTTCTGCTGGACCGCTTTAGCCTCCAATCTGCTCATCGTCGCGGCCTTTCCGATTCTGACCGCCACCTTCGCCATGCTTCTTCTCGACCGGTATTGCGGATTTCACTTCTTTACGACCGAGCTAGGCGGCAACCCGATGATGTATATCAACCTCATCTGGATATGGGGTCACCCAGAGGTCTACATCCTAATCCTCCCGGCTTTTGGCGTTTTTTCCGAGGTAGTTGCCACCTTCTCTGGCAAACCATTGTTCGGATATCGCTCGATGGTAATGGCCACAATGGCTATCTGTGTTCTTTCGTTTACGGTTTGGCTACACCACTTCTTCACCATGGGAGCAGGCGCAGACGTAAATGGTTTCTTCGGCATCATGACCATGATTATCGCAGTCCCCACCGGCGTGAAGGTCTTCAATTGGCTTTTCACTCTCTATGGCGGCCGAATCCGCTACACGGTTCCAATCTATTGGACATTGGGTTTCATGGTGACCTTTCTCATCGGCGGTATGACCGGCGTGCTTATGGCGATTCCACCGGCGGACTTCGTACTGCACAACAGTCTCTTTCTGATCGCCCATTTTCACAATACGGCTATTGGCGGAGTGATATTCGGCGTCATGGCGGGGTACTCCTACTGGTTCCCCAAGGCTTTTGGCTTTCGCCTCAATGAGTTACTCGGGAAAGCGGTGTTCTGGTGCTGGTTCTTTGGATTCTACCTGGCCTTCATGCCGCTATACGCGCTGGGTCTTATGGGCGCCACACGTCGCATGCAACACTACTCGAATCTCAACTGGCAGCCGCTCATGCACGTGGCATGGATCGGGGCCATGCTCGTGTTTCTCGGCATAATTCTGACTGGTGTCCAGCTCTACGTCAGTATCAAGCAGCGAACACGGACTGCTGATGTAACCGGAGACCCATGGAATGGCCGGACTTTGGAATGGTCGACACCCTCTCCTCCCCCACCTTGGAATTTCTCGATTCTGCCCCATGTGGAGCAATCGGACGCATTCTGGGGAACTAAGCAGCGCATACCGGCACTAGAGGGATCGCGCGCCCAATGCCACGCGGCGGCGGCGGCGCCGCACTACGAGCCACTGCACGTCCCCGCAAACACGCCAATAGGAATTCTACTTGCAATCTGCGCATTCGCTGTCGGCTTTTCGCTCATTTGGCACATATTTTGGCTGCTTACGATCGGACTGCTGGCGGCCGTCGCAATCACCTTGCGGCAAGCCTGGCGCCGGGATGAGCTTCACGTGCCAGTGGAGCAGATCGTCGCATTTGAGCGATCTCACGCGCGTGCGGGCGCAGAGACATGACCACTGTGGCGTCTACAGCGGACGGAGCTGGCGTTCCGCTGTCGTTTCGCGGTCCGGCATCCCTACGGATCGTGGCAGGATTTGGTTTCTGGCTCTTTCTGCTGTCAGACATCATTTTATTCGCGGCGCTCTTCGCAGCATATGCGGTCTTATCAACCGAAACTGCCGGCGGCCCGGCTGGCCGGGATCTCTTTGATCTGCACAGGGTCTTTCTTGAAACCGCCTGTCTGCTACTCTCTAGCGTTACCTGCGGGTTCGGATCCTTGGCCATTCAGGAGCAGAGCTACGGTTCCACCTATCTTTGGTTGCTTGTAACTCTCCTTCTCGGATTGGCATTCCTGATATTCGAGGCTTCCGAGTTTGCAGGTTTCGTCGCTGCGGGCGCCGGACCTTCCCGCAGCGCCTTCTTGTCAGCGTTCTTTACGTTAGTGGGCACTCACGGATTGCACGTCGCGCTGGGGTTATGCTGGCTCCTGATCATGCTGCTGCAGCTGTGGACGTTCGGTTTCGACGACAAGGCCCGCCGCCGTCTATTCTGCTTTGGCCTGTTCTGGCATGCCTTGGACATCGTCTGGGTTGGGGTATTCACGATTGTCTATTTGGGGGCGCGTACATGAACGCCAGCTCCGACGCGCAAGGTAAAGTGCCTGAACTCACCGCGCGGACGCACGGGAGCCGTCGCAGCTATATCATTGGGCTTGTATTTGCTGTCACTTTGACCGTTGGTTCCTTTTGGGCCGCCTCAAGCGAGCAGATATACAATCCCGGAATCCCGCTATTGTTGGCAGTTCTAGCGATTGCTCAGATTGGGATCCATCTGGTCTTCTTTCTCCACATTTCGAGCGCACCGGATCAGACGAACAACTTGCTCTCGGTTGCTTTCGGCGTCTTTGTCGTTGGTCTGATCGTCTTCGGCTCTATGCTCATCATGGCACATCTGAAGCACATGTCCGTGCCCATGGATACGCTGCTACAAATGCAGCGATAGCCGCCAAGTCCGAGCGGACTACTCTGGGCTGCTACTTAGGCAGGATCCGGCTGCACCGAGGATTCCGCCATGATCAGAATGTCCCGGTTCTCGAAAGTGAGACTTGGACCATCGGTTGTCCCAAAAACAGAGACGTCGACCATAACTCGGGCTAAGTCATCTGACCGTATGACCAGGTTAGGAAATATCTTGCGGAACGCCGGGTAGGCCAGTCGCAACAGGCGATACCCGAACGTCGGTTCTACTCGCGGCTCGACAGGATAGATGTATGCGGGTCTAAAGATATAGAGGTGAGGGAACCCGGCCCCAGCCAGCGCCCGCTCTGCCGCTCCCTTGTAGCGCGCAAAGGCGATCCGACTGCGTCCCGCGGGATCGGCACCAGTACCACTCAAAAACGTGAATCCGGCATTCGGGCTCGCTCGGCGCAGAACGCGCGCGAATTCGACCGTGTAATCGACGGTGACTCGGCGCAGTGCCGTGTCCGATACCGCACCGGTGTACGTGCCCAGACAAAATATCGCTGCATCCTGATTCGCCAACACACCTTCGAGCGGCGCGCAGTCTGTGAACGTCGTATGGATCACTTCTGTCACCTTAGGATGCGCAAATCCGATCTTTCTTCGCCCAATCGACGTCACACGTTCAACGCCTGGAATTTGAAGCGCGTAGCGAAGAGCAGCACCGCCCACCATGCCGGAAGCGCCCAAGATCACCAAACGCTTCATGAGAGGAGACGCTCCTCTATCCAGTCTACGTACAGCAACCGCTCTGAAAAAAGCCACACGCCGTCCACCTTCACGAGGGTGTCCAGATAGCGAAGCGACGCCAACATTAGCCGCCGGGTCCCGGCCTGGGCCAAGACATGATGCGCCAAACAGTATGCCTCTCCTGTGGCTCGATCGGCCGTCAGTGTGAATACAGTGCTCTGGCCAATAAAGTGCGTGGTGGTCTCATACTGGTTCAACTCAGAAAAAACCGGGGCGAGCGCCTCCCGCGACCGCAGCGTCTGCGAAGGGATTGCATCCTTCGCATTCATATACACAACAAAATGAGTGTCCGCGGTAAACAGCGCCATTTGTCCTTGAGCATCGCGGCGATCCGCGCAATGCGCATAGGCTTCAATTGTCTCACGGATCGCGAGGCGGTCCGCAGCTTCCGCAAATGAAACGGCAATATGCTTACTCATAGGAGTTGGCTTTATGCCTCCAGAATGGCCCGTGGTTCCAGAAAGGCTTCAATCCCATATCGACCATATTCGCGGCCAACGCCCGAGTATTTAAATCCGCCCCACGGAGCCTGGGGATCGTCCGTCATTCCATTGATCACCACACGGCCAGCCCGCAATTCAGACGCGACACGCCGGGCACGCTCGACATCACTCCCGATGACGGCCGCATGCAAGCCATATCTGGAGTCGTTGGCGATAGCAATCGCCTCGTCTTCTGACTCGTAAGTAATCACGGAAAGCACGGGGCCGAAAATCTCCTCCCTCGCAATCGTCATATTGTTCGACACGTTCACAAATACCGTTGGTTTAACGTAGAAGCCATCATTCAAACCCTCCGGATGACCTTCCCCTCCGACCAGCACCTCCGCGCCTTCCTCAATTCCCTTGTGGATGTAGGACTGAACGCGCTCGTACTGCTTCAGGGTCGCCATGGGTCCAACGGCAGTCTTTGGATTGGCCGGATCACCCACCGGGAACCCCTGCATTGCCTGCACAATGGCTCGCCGGACCTCGCCTAATCGAGCTTGCGGAACGAGAAGTCGCGTTCCCGCAGCGCACGCTTGACCACTGTTCAAGAAGGCCATGACCAGCGCCATTGGGATCGCCTGCTCCAAATCGGCGTCATCCAGCAGCAAGGTTGGGGACTTGCCTCCCAACTCGAGCGTAACGCGCTTCATGGTCGCTGCGCCGTCGCGCATTATCGACTGCCCGACGGCGACTGATCCGGTAAAGGAGATTTTCGACACGTCAGGATGCCGCACCAGTTCCGCTCCCACGACCTCGCCGCGACCGATAACGACGTTGCACAGCCCCCTGGGCAATTCCGCTGCCTCAACACATTCCAGAAACACCTCAGTCTGCAGAGCGCTAAGCTCACTGGGTTTGATGACCACTGTGCAGCCGGCGGCCACGGCCGATGCGAGCTTCAGCGCAATGAATAAAGCGTTCGCATTCCAGGCAGTGATCAACCCCGCCACGCCCACGGGCTCAAGCATCACGTTCGTTCTGCCCCAACTCTGAGCTAGCGGCAGTTCGTGCAGTGCCTTCTCGGCCTCACTGAATGCGTTGATGCCCGTCTCCACAATGATTTTGGCGAACTGACTCACCCCGCCATACTCTTCGATCATGGCGTCGGTAAGATCGCCAATTCTCGCGGAGGTTGCAGCATGCAGCCTGCGCAGAACCTGTGCGCGCTGGTCCCTCGTCGTACGCCCAAACGTCTCCAACGCCCGTTTCGCCGCCGCAATCGCGCGCCGCGTATCCGCCTCATCACCTAGCGTAACGCGGCCGATCACTTGGCCGTCAGTTGGACGGACGATATCCATAATCTCCCGTCCGTGCGACTCTACAAACGTGCCATCAATATAGTGTTTTGTGATTAATTTCATGCCCTGCTCCGTGCTGTGAGGTCCGTAACCCTACGTCGCATGTCACGCATGCAATACGGACCATTAGCGCGCCCGTTCCGATCGGTGGACAGGGGGTAGCAAAGCATCCTTACAGGGCCAATTGCCATTGCACGTCGGTAGAGCGTTGCTAGACGCCCTTCCTGATGGTTAACACGGAATAGCGCCACCCTACACATTGGTATAGGGCACCTACGCCTTTCGTGATACCAAGTCTCACGATTGCCCGATCCAGAACGAATCAGACGAGATCTATTTCCTCACGCAACCGGCGTCGAAGTGTCGAGCCGGTCCGCCATACGAACCAGTTCGGGTAACGATGCGGCCTTCATCTTCCGCATGACTTGGCCCCGATGAACCTTAACCGTCATCTCGCTCAGGTTGAGTTCTGCAGCTATCAGTTTGTTTGCGCGGCCGGAAACAACAAGCTTCATGATCTGGCGTTCGCGTTCCGTCAGTGCGGCGTGACGTACACGCAGCTCGGCGACGAGCACGGTCCGACGGCGGGTTTCACTATCGCGCTCAATTGCCGCATGGATCGCATCAAGCAGGTCTTGATGATGAAACGGCTTGGTAAGAAATTCGATAGCGCCGGCCTTCATTGCCCGTACGCTCATGGGAATGTCCCCATGCCCAGTGATGAAGATGATCGGCAGTTCAGAACCGGCTCTCGCAAGTTCCTTCTGAAAGGTGAGTCCACTCATGCCCGGCAACCTCACATCCAAGACAAGGCAGCTCGGGGCCTCAGGCCGTTTACTATCCAGAAACTCCTGTGGGGAAGCAAAGGCGTGTACTTGCAGTCCGATGGAGCCCACAAGATCCTCAAGCGCAGCGCGCATTGAAGGGTCATCGTCGATGACATAGACAACAGCTAGTTTGTTGGTCATGACGATTCTTCCCGATTTTCCTTCGATGTGTGCGTTCATTCTATGACTTCCCTAGACGCGTCGAATTGTTGCTCCACCGCTTAAACCGGCAGCGATAGCCTGAACACTGCTCCGTGCGGGTAGTTCGGCTGGGCGGTAAGCTGGCCACCATGGGCCTCGACGATGGACCGACTGATCGACAACCCAATGCCGATCCCATCCGTCTTCGTCGTATAAAACGGCTCAAACAGATGAACCGCGTGGTCGCGGCTCAATCCGGGCCCCGAGTCGCGCACTTCAATTTGAAGAAACTCCGACCCTTCTGTCCAAGACGCGATCGTCAGGTGCCTTGGGCCTGCGTCCATTGAGCTCATGGCCTCAATGGCATTCACTATCAAATTGAGCAGAACCTGCTGGAGCTGCACCCGGTCCCCCTGAACGGGCGGTAGCCCCTCGGAAAGTTCCGCTTCGAGGAGAATCTCCTTCCGACGCAGTTCATGATGCGTGAGCGCTATCACCTCGCGAATAGCTTCATTGACCTGCAGCAACGTCTTCCGCGGTATCTGCCGTTTCATGAGAGTCCGAATCCGCTTAATGACATCCCCCGCCCTTCGACCATCATTGACGATACGCTCGAGCGCACGCCGCGCCTTGGCCATGTCAGGTGGGGTGGCCGCAAGCCACTGGGCGCACGAACCGGCGCTTGTCACCATCGCACCCAGAGGTTGGTTGACCTCGTGCGCGATGGACGCCGCGAGCTCACCCATGGTTATCACTCTCGTTGCATATGCCAGCTCCGACTGCGCTCGCTGCAACTCGTCCTCAGCTCGCTTGCGCTCCACGAACTGACCTATCTGACGGCCGATAGCCGTCATTGTTTCAAGTAGCTCCCCATCTGACTGCCACACGTCGCGGCTGGCCAATTCGATGACGCCTTGAACTTCACTCTCGAGCATGATCGGAAAGGCAAAAGCAGTGCGAAGTCCTTCACGAGCGGCGACATCGTTGCGATCAAAGCGCGAATCCTGAAGAATATCTGGAATACATGCCGCTGTGCGGCTAACCCAAACCCGGCCGGCCAAGCTCGCCCCTGGCTCCAATCGGCGGATCCGGGCAGCCTCTTCGAATTCAGATATTTCAATTGCCGGCGCATGCCACGACGCGGTGCAGAAAAGCAAGTTCGCGTTCCGATCAATCTTCCAGAACGTACCGACGCAATATCCCAGACAATCCCCAACAGATTGAAGAATCTCTGGTATGGCCGTCTCCGCCGTATCCGCCTCGGCCAGAATCCGTGCGACACGATGCTGCACCAAAAGCCTCTGTTCAGAACGTCGACGCTCGGTCACGTCCACTACAGTCCCGTAGTGTTCCAGTAGTTCGCCCTTCTCGCCAATTACTGGGTGCCCAGTCGAGCTCAGGTGCCTTACGGTTCCGTCTGGCATCCTAATTCGAAAGTCCACCGCGTATTCTGACTTCTCGCGCACAATCCGCTCAATCAGTTCCGACAGGCGCGGTCGATCTTCCGGATGAAATCGCCCGGTGATTTCATTAAGTTCAGGCGGGTTACCAGGCCGCGGTTCGTGCCCATATATGCGGAACTGCTCGTCAGAATAGTAGGTGTATCTTCCCAAACCGTAGTTGTAGGCCCAACTTCCGGTATTCGTCATCCGCTGTGCCTCTGCAAGATATGCTTCGCTCTGTCTCAACGCCTGTTCCACGCGTTTACGCTCAGTGAGGTCCAGTACGAAGCCGACGGCTCGTTTTCCATTGTCAAAGGTTGCCGCACCCGACAAAACAGATACGTGACTACCATCTTTGCGAATATATTCCCACTCAAATGGATGCAGCTTCTCGCTACGCAGAAGCTCCACCAGAAGGTCTTGGCGGTCCCGACCTTGATATTGCGTTGCCGTCAACTCAGTCCATTTCAGTCGACCGGAGTCGAGATCCTCACGGTCGTATCCAACAATTCGAAGGAACGCGTCGTTGGCCTCAAGGATTACTCCGTTGAGGTCCACGATCTCTATTCCCACGATATTTGCGTCGACCAAGTGCCGAATCTTTGCCTCCCGCTCAGCGAGATCTCGATACAGCCGCGTATTTTCGAGCGAGATTGCAGCCTGTGAGGCGAGTAGTTTCAACACGGATACACGACTGGCCGCAAAGACGCCTGGTGCAAGGCCGTTTTCCAGATACAGAATCCCTACCAGCTGTCCCCGACTTAAGAGCGGCATGCACAGAACCGAGCGCGTGCCGTATTTGCAAACGTACGGGTCGACTGAAAACGGCATCAGCGCAGAAGCATCATCCAGAATTACGTCTGCCTGAGTACGCGAAACGATATGAAGCACTGCCTGTGGCAGTGCCATTTCGCCAACCGCTTCATCGCGAAGATTAATGACAATTGTGTCACCGATAGCCGCCTCGGCGGCAATTCGGGACCCTACCGCAGTAGCTAGAATGAGCAGACCGCGATTTGCGCCTGAATGCTCCATTGCTGTGCGCATCAGCGTTTCAATGAGCCTATCCAATACAATCTCGCCAGCCACGGCTTGTAGCACCTTAACGACAGTCGCAAGGTCTAGATGCTCCACGGACGCATCAATCGTCCGAGCCGCGCTTGATTCGCGATCCTGATGGCGCAGCCAAGGCTCTCGAATTGTGAGGTGATTCGCCTTGCCAGTAGCCCCCCAGCGCAAATAGCACGAATGTGCGCCTTGCAAATACGCCCGGGCAATTGTTTCCAATCCTCGCTGCGCATAGAAGTGGGCAGCTCGCTCATTGGCAATAGCCTGATTGTGAACAAACCCATTGTCTCGGCAGGAGCTGATAGCGCGTTCGAAGAGCTGCTCCGCATTCAGCAACCGCCCGTCGATCCGGGCCAGCTCCGCTTCCGCTAGCAAGGCGCGATTTTCATAGTCTTCTGGGGAATGCGAAGACCAACTTTTCAGCTGTGCCAGGTGCCGGGTCAGGGCCTCCCGGTGTTCCGGGTGGTCCACGATGTTATCGGTACGGCAACATGCCGCGTGAGCGAGCGCACCGTAAAAGTGGTATTCGGAATGCTCCTCAGCACCCGGAGCGGTCACAGCAGCGAGATGCGCCTTTTCTGCTGCCTTGACCGCCAATGTATAATTGCCCGCGAAGAAGCATGCTTGCAACTTCCGCACCCAATATTTCCCCTCCGCAAGGACAAACGCCGGATTTCCGCATACGCGAGATACAAATTCCGGTTCTCCGATGTAAGTATCAAGACTCCCGAAACTTCCGCCAGCGCCACGGAGCATTTTAATCAATGCCAGTTGAGGCAGAATCATGTCGGCGGCAAAATCGAACTGTGCCGACTTCGCCAGTGCCAATCCACGCTCTGCGTTCGCCTGCGCATCCTGAATGGGCTCGCCAGTGAACAGCAGGCTGGCGGTGATCACCGGCCAGCAAAGGGTAGCAAAATTCTGCTCCGCGTTGGAGTTGGCTACCTCGAAGGCCCGTCGAATAACAGACAGCGCGAATCGCTCATTTTTGACCCATCGACCGGTGTAAATAGCGTAGGCAACGTACGTGCATGCTTGAAATCGCCGCAAACCGCGCTTCTCTACGAGCTCATATCCAAGCTGACCAAATTCGAACCCCAAGGCATGATCGCCGAAGCGCGGGCCTGCAAGCTGCGCGAGCATCACGTAGGAAAAGCATGAACCATCACCGCTTCCGCGCTCCAGGCTTAGGTTTACGGCCCGACAGATCATGAGCGAGGCCAAATTGATGTCAATGAACGCGGCTGGCGGAATTGCGCGAGTCAGGACGTCGTGGGTAGCAAGGATGTCGGCGTCTGTGAGTAGCGGCTCGCTGAGAATGTCCCTAATCTCCCGGAGACCGAGAGTTTTACGAATCCGATCATATTCATTCTTCACGTCGTCTTCAGACGGATGTGGCGAACACCGGAAATCGACTCTGTCGAGGAATTTGAGAGCCACATCGACCGCACGTGACGTCTGGTTCAGGGTGGTGCACACATCTATATGAAGGCAAGCAATTGCCGCCTCTTCGACGCCGTTCCCTGCGCACCCCTCAAGTGCGGCAATCCGCCTTTGCGCATCAAGTGGCCGCCCGGTCAAAAATTCGCACTCGGCACGATTCAATTCCAAGTTGAACCATAAATCGCGACAGTCACTCCATGCTTGATCCGCCAAAAAATTGGCTCCCGCCGCAAGATAAACCAGCGCCGAGGCATAGGCAGATGCCATTTTCGCCCGGGTCGCAGCTGTCAGGCAGAGCGCGGCAACTTCTCGGCGCTCAACCGCGGAGCTGATGACACCGGCACCCCGACAGAACTGATTGACGATGTCAAAGATTGCTGCTTCCGAAGTTTCGGATTTGGCATGCTTCGCGAGAAGGCGGCCGATTCGCAAGTGCTCCGCCGCTCGCGCATCCGCTGGAACCAGTGAGTAAGCGGCCTCCTGAATCCGATCGTGAATAAATTCATAGGAGCCTTCGGAGCGATTGACTAGCCCCGCCTGCACAGCTTCCAGCAGTTGGCTATCCACTTCCCCGATGGACTGGCGTGATGCCATCCCAAGCCAGTTTACTTCGGCGCTGTGCCCTATGCAGGCCATTAGCTTCAGCATACCTTCTGTTCGATCCGGGAGGCGGCTGAGTTTTCCGACCAGAAGTTCCACGACATTCTCGGCAAGACGTTTGGCTCGAATGCTCTGCAGGTCCCAGTCCCACTTTCCGGACTTGTAGTCGAAGGCAATCAGACCTTCCTCGACAAACTCAGACATGAACTGAATGGCGAAAAGGGGATTACCGGCTGTTCCTTCATGGATGTGTACTGCCAGGGCCTCCGCGTGCTCATGTCCGCAATGCAGAGTATCGGCAACCAATTCCGTGAAGTCCCTTGTGGTCAGGGGAGCAAGAACAATTTCCGTCAGACGCGACCCGGTGACTCTCATGTCCGAGAGCTTCTGGATAAGAGGATGAGATGCATCCACTTCGTTGTCTCGATACGCACCGATCACTATGAGATGCGGGAGGTCGGATTGCGCCAAAAGATCTGACATGAGATCGTGGCTCTCCGCATCGAGCCACTGAAGATCATCGAGAAACAAGGCAAGCGGACGTCCCGCGCGCGCGAATACACCGATGAAGCGCCGCATGACCAGTTGGAACCGCCGTTGCGCCTCTTGCCGCGGAATCTCCGGAACGGGCGGCGGCTCGCCGATGATGAGTTGCAAATCTGGCACAAGGTTCACAATGAGCCCGCCATTAGGACCGAGCGCAGCATTAAGTGCAGTGCGCCAGGGCGTCAGTTCATCTTCGCTGTGGGTCAATATTGTTCGGATAAGCCCCTGAAAAGCCTGCGCAAACGTCGAATAGGGAATGTCGCGCTTGTGTTGGTCGAATTTCCCGGAGGCAAATAGGCCCCGTGAGGGGACTAGCGCTTTGTGTAGCTCATGGACCACGGATGACTTGCCAATTCCCGAATAGCCCGAGACCAACACCAGTTCCGGTCCGGAGCCAGCAACGACGCGATCAAAGGCCGCGAGCATCGATGCGATGGCTAACTCTCGTCCGTACAGCTTCTCGGGAATTAAGAGTCGATCGGGGGTGTCATTTTCTCCCAGCGGAAACTCCTCGATCTCATATTTCGATTGCCATTGCGTGAGGCAGTTCATGAGATCGCCCTGGAGACCTCCAGCCGTCTGATAACGCTCCTCGGGCGTCTTGGCGAGCAGTTTCATGACTATTGTTGAAAGTACCTCTGGAATAGTCGAATTCCGCTCGTGGGGTGGCATTGGTCGTCGTGCGATATGGCAATGGACCCACTCCATCGGATCCGTCACTGTAAACGGTAGGCACCCAGTCAGGGTTTCGTAGAACGTCATTCCCAATGCGTAAAGATCGCTGCGTGAGTCGATGGAGCGGTTCATACGTCCCGTCTGCTCGGGCGCCATATAGGCCAGCGTTCCCGCTATGACCTCAGGTGGCTGCGGCTCCTGGTGCTCCCGATTTAAGCGCGAAGCAATACCGAAGCCGACAAGCCACGCCTTGTCGCAAGCGATATTCACCAGAATGTTGGCAGGCTTGATGTCCTTGTGCACGAAGCCGCGACTATGCACATGTCCGACCGCGGCAGAGACGCTTATCGCGAACTTCAAGAACGGTTCTACCTTCATCCCTTGGCGCAGAACGCAATCTAGCGGTAGTGTGCCTTGGTCCTCCAAAATCAGCATTGGCCGGGCGGATCGTTCGAGCAGCGCATATCGTGACTGAACTACGAACGCCGGATCGAGCTCCGAACGCAATGCGTGGTCCAGTTGCATTCTTTGCAAGGTTGATGGCGAGGGATGATTGCTTACGGGGGCAAGCACCAGAACGCTACTGGGTCCCGTTGGCACAGCACCACGGAGGCGACCACGATACAGCGCGAACTCATTGTCATATTTGACCTGTTCCAGCGAGTACTGATCCAGATCAGGTACGCCCTGCCCTGATAGCTCCCGAGCTGCACCAGATGACTCGCTCTCGGCAGCCACTACGTCCATGATCCCTCAGCCAAGGTCTACCGCGGCCTATGTTACTCCTTTGCTCTTGTCAGTCGGTTCTTCCTCGAGGCGTAGCCAGGCGATACGAAGGTATAGCCGCTTTACACCGGCGGTTAGCTGCCCGTTGGCCGAGCCCTGCCGGGCAGTCCCCACGTCCAATGGCGCTACTCCCAGCGCGAATGCTTTCCTATCCCACGCAAGTCCCGGGTCCATCCGGAGCGAGGAATTTGCATGAACCTTCAAGTATCTTGTAATCCAAGGTTGGAGCGGTGCACCACAGTGAAGATAGGAGGCGCCGGCGGCCTCGCGCTGTTGCTGCTCGGCTGCAGCAGCCAGACACCACCAGCCACAAGCGTTCCCCTGCCGCGGGTCTCGGTCGTTACGGTCCAGACCCACGACGTGCCCCTCAGCACGGAGCTTCCTGGACGTGTCGCCGCCTTTCGCACCGCCGAGGTCCGACCCCAGGTCACTGGCATCGTTCTCAAACGCCTTTTTGTCGAAGGCAGCGAGGTTCGAGCCGGCCAGCAGCTCTACCTGATAGATCCTGCGCCTTATCAGGCCGCATACGACAGCGCGATTGCCGCGGAGGCTTCGACCCATGCACTTTTGGAGCGCTATCGGCCGCTTGTAGAGGCCAATGCCGTCAGCAAACAGGATTATGACAACGCCGTAGCTTCCCAGTTGCAGAATCGAGCGGCCCTGGAGGTGGCGCGAATTAATCTGGTTTATACAAAGGTGCTTTCCCCAATTTCCGGACGCATCAGCCGCAGCTTTGTCACCGAAGGTGCGCTTGTGACCGCCAATCAGGCGAACTTGCTCGCCACCGTTCAACAGCTCGATCCCGTATACGTGGATGTCACCCAACCCAGCACCGCACTGTTGCAACTGAAGCATGAAGGAGCATCGGGGCTGCTTCTGACGACTCGCACGGGAAAATCGCAAGTCCGATTGAAGCTCGAAGATGGCAGCGACTATTCCCACACGGGAACGCTTCAGCTATCCGAAGTGACAGTGGACGCAGGTACGGGCTCCATCACTCTTCGGGCGTTGCTCCCCAACCCCGAACGACTACTGCTTCCTGGCATGTTCGTGCACGAACAAATTCAGGAGGGCGTGAGTCCGGGCGCCGTACTCGCGCCCCAGCAAGCGATCGGTCACGACCAAAAAGGCGCGGCCGACGCGTTGATTGTTGGCCCGAACGACATCGTCGAGCTGCGCCCCCTGAAAACCGGCCGAGCCGTCGGTGCGCAATGGGTTGTCACCTCGGGCCTTGCAGCAGGTGACCGTCTCATTGTCGAGGGACTGCAAAATGCCAAGCCTGGCGCGAAGGTAGTGCCTGAGGCGTATAGATCGGCAAATGATCTCTCGACTCTACCATCGACCGTGGCGCCTACCGCGCTCGTCAATTCCGCCAATCCAAGCATTCAATAGACGGAACGTATGGTTAATTTCTTTATCGACCGCCCGATTTTCGCTTGGGTCCTGGCGATCGTCGCCATGCTGGCCGGAGCACTTTCCATTCTTGTGCTGCCCATTGCGCAATACCCAAGTATTGCGCCTCCCGCAATTTCCATTTCAGTAATCTATCCTGGTGCTTCGGCCGACACCGTCCAAAGCACCGTCACACAGGTCATCGAACAGCAGCTCAGCGGCCTCGATCGCTTGTTGTATTTTGGATCTGAAAGCAATGCTGATGGCAGCATGACGATTACGCTGTACTTTGAACAGGGCACGAATCCCGATATCGCGCAGGTACAGGTTCAGAATAAATTGCAGCTGGCAACACCGCTCCTCCCGGTGGAGGTCCAGCAAGCCGGCCTGCGCGTCGCAAAAGCCACTCGCAATTTCCTATTGGTCGTAGGTTTTTACTCCGCTGACGGCACCATGACGAGCGAGGACATTAACGATTACATCGCCTCGCATGTGCAAGATGCGATCAGCCGCACAACCGGCGTGGGAGACTATCAGCTTTTCGGCACGCAGTATGCGATGCGCATATGGCTAAACCCCGCCAAACTCATCAGCTACGGGCTCTCGACAATCGACGTGCGGAATGCGCTGCAGGCCCAGAATGTTCAGGTCGCGGCGGGCGAACTGGGGGGTCTGCCTTCCGTGGATGGGCAACGCCTGCACGCTACCATCATCGGACCACAACGTCTCACATCCGCCGCGGACTTTGGCCGGGTGCTCCTCAAAGTGAATACGGATGGCTCACAAGTACGGCTGCGGGACGTGGCCGACGTGCGGCTGGGCGCCGAGAGCTATTCAATCCACACCGAATATAACGGTCAACCGGCCGGCGGCATTGCCATCAAGCTCGCCACGGGCGCGAATGCCCTGGAGACGGCTAAAGCCGTTCGCTCCACTATGAACGGCCTAGCTCCACTGTTGCCCCGCGGCCTGAAGGTTGTCTACCCGTACGATACAACACCATTTGTGCGGGTGTCGATTGATGAGGTCGTAAAAACCCTCTTCGAAGCGATCGTGCTGGTGTTCCTCGTGATCTACTTGTTCCTGCAGAATATACGCGCTACTTAATCCCCACTATTGCCGTCCCCTGTTGTGCTGTTGGGGACCTTTGCGGTGCTCGCCTTCGCGGGCTACTCAATCAACACTTTGACCATGTTTGGCATGGTCCTCGCAATCGGCCTATTGGTAGACGACGCGATCGTCGTGGTCGAAAACGTCGAACGTGTCATGGAGGAGGATAAGCTCCCGCCGAAGGAGGCCACCCGCAAATCTATGCGGGAGATTACGGGCGCCTTGGTCGGAATCGCGCTGGTGTTGTCTGCCGTATTTTTGCCAATGGCGTTCTTCAGCGGTTCCACGGGGATTATATACCGACAATTTTCAATCACAATCATCTCGGCGATGGCTCTTTCAGTCTTGGTGGCATTGGTATTTACGCCGGCTCTATGTGCAACGCTGCTCCGTCCCCGCACGGATCCCGCCCAGGAACGAGAGCGAGGGTTCTTCGGTTGGTTCAACCGCGGATTCATCCGCATGAATCGTGGCTACGATCGCGGGGTCCACAACGTCACTAAGCACATCGGACGCTATTTGTTGCTATACGTGGTTATTGTAGCAGCAGTGGGAGCGCTATTTGTGCGCGTACCTACCGCCTTTTTGCCGGACGAGGATCAAGGCATCCTGTTCGTCCAAGTGGCCGCCCCACCGGGTACCGCCAGCGAGCTGACTCAGCGCACGCTCAACGAAGTCCGCAACTATTTCCTCACCGAAGAGAAGCGTCTCGTCAGCGGGGTATTTACGGTCAATGGATTCAGCTTCGGTGGCCGCGGTCAGAATGCGGGTCTCATCTTTGTGCGCTTAAAGGATTGGGCCGATCGGCCGGGCCCGCAAAACTCCGTATTCGCGATGGCGGGGCGCGCGAACGCGCGCTTCGCTCAGATGCGCACCGCAGCTGTCGTCGCCTTTGCGCCTCCTGCGTTGCTCGAACTGGGCAATGCCACGGGCTTCGACCTCGAACTCGAGGATCGCGGCGACCTCGGGCACGACGCGCTCATGCAGGCTCGGAACCAGTTGCTTGTACTGGCCCGTAAGAATCCAGCGATCGGAGGCCTGCGGCCCAACGGACTTGAAGATGAGCCACAGTACAAGCTAGATATCGATTGGGAAAAAGCTAGCGCCCTTGGTGTATCGATCGGAGACATTGACGACACGCTCGGTGCTGCCTGGGGTTCCTCCTATGTGAATCAGTTCGTTGACCGAAGCCGCGTGAAACGGGTCTTCCTGCAAGGAGATCCGGAGTCGCGCATGTTGCCGCAGGACCTAGACGCCTGGTATCTCCGTAACAGTGCGGGTCAAATGGTGCCATTTTCGACATTCGCGGCGGCTCATTGGACCGCAGGTTCACCAATGCTGGAACGCTACAACGGCGTACCTTCACTGGAATTGCTAGGGGCGCCAGCGCCAGGCAAGAGCACGGGAGATGCTTTGGAGGCCATGGAGACGGCCGTGGCCAGTCTTCCAAAGGGCGTTGGCTATGAATGGACTGGACTGTCGTACGAAGAAAAGCGCTCCGGGACCCAAACATCCGCGCTTTATGCGATTTCATTAACCGTTGTGTTTCTCTGTCTGGCCGCGCTGTACGAGAGCTGGTCGATTCCTGTGGCCGTAATGTTCGTAGTGCCACTCGGTATCATCGGGACGGTCATTGCCACACTGCTGCGCGGTCTTGGAAATGACGTTTTCTTTCAGGTGGGCTTGCTCACCACCGTCGGTCTTGCCGCCAAAAATGCGATCTTGATTGTCGAGTTCGCCAAAGGGAACGTCGAACACGGTATGAGCCTCATTGAGGCCACAATTACCGCCGCGCGACA
>Ga0210395_10001592_pt1 | contig 17575 bp, 18 predicted proteins | sample IncBWH4OmetaG_FD_150861 | JGI IMG/M metagenome (GOLD analysis project Ga0210395, IMG submission 150861) | Forest soil microbial communities from Barre Woods Harvard Forest LTER site, Petersham, Massachusetts, United States - Inc-BW-H-4-O ...
GCCGATGTCCAGCACCTCACCCACCACCGCGCCGATCTGGATGCGATCACCGACCCTTAGCCCATACTTGCCGATCAGGAAGAAATAGCCGACCACCGAGACCAGTACGCTTTGCATGGCTACCGCAAGGCCCGCGGTGAGCAGTCCGGCGAAGGTCGCGAAAGTGCTGATCTGGGTCACGAAGCTCAGACCGATGACGGCGAGCGCCAGCGTCCAGACCACGATGGTGCGCACCAGCAGCAACTGATAGCGCCGGTGCAGATCCTGGACGTAGCGGGCCACGGCGCGCCGCCACACCTCGCCCAGCACGAAGATCACCGCCAGTACGCCCGCGAGGATGGCGAGGCGGATGCCAAGTGCGGCCAGGGCCTCGTGATACTGCTTGTGGGCGGATGTTTGCCAACTGGCGAGGTTGCGCCGGTACTGCTTCAGCAGCACCTGCTCCTTGCCCAGCGGCAGCAGGATGTCCGAGGTCTGCTTGAACAGCCACGCCAGGGTATCGAACTGATCCCGCAGGCCCTTCAGGGCCGCGCCACGGGCATGGTCGGCCTGCGCGGCCAGAGCATTGCTGCGTGCCGAGAAGCCCTCCAACTGGGCCAGCGGCGCGGCGCTGATGCTGTGGAAGGTGTCCGCGAGCGCCGCGGTACGCTGGTCAACGGCCTGAATGGCGCCGATCTTGTTGCGTTGTCGGAATACTTCGGTTGCGAGGTCCCAGATACCGGAGCGCGCTGGCGCCGCGGTTGCAACGCTCGGGGCCGTGGCGCTGGCAGCGGTGGCGGGCGCGACGGCCGATGCCGGGGCACCGGGCGCGACATTCACACCGGCGCCCGGCACGGTGGCGGCAATGGCATCGATCTGCGCCTTCAAGGCGTTCGCGTTGGCAGACTTCGGATCGCTGCTGCGCACGAACTCGGTCATCGTGTCCAGGAGATTCCGGCGGGCATTGAGCATCGCCAGCTCGCCCTGCAGCTCCAGCAGCTTGGCATCAAGGTCCGCGTTCTTCCTTGCGCCCGCAGCGGCCTTCTGCCGGTCGCCGGCAATCTCCTGCTGCAGGGCCTGCTGTTCATTGTCCAGCTGCGTCTGCTGCTGTGAGTGTGACTGCGATTGCGATACGGCACTGGCGTCGGCGGACTCGGCCTCACTGCTCAAAAGCTCCGCATTGGCGCGCGCGATGTCGAAGGCCAGCCCCACCACCTTGTCCGCAGTCTGACGATTGGCGAACAGAATCAGCAGATCACTGGGCTGGGTGGCGTTCTGCTGCTGGGTACCCAGGGATCGATACCACTCCACGGTGTCATCGAGAATCTGAATGACCTGCGCTCCGCTGATGACCGATACGCGACCCGGGGCGGCTTGCGAGCACGCTGCGTACGGCGCGAGCGCGGCCAACCCGAGCAGCAGCCATTTGCCGATTCTGTGCATCATTGACTCATTCTACGCTGCATTTTCCGCCCGGCGTCGGATAAGCCCGACGCGCAATCAGGCCTCGGGCCGACCGGCAGCTGCAGCCGCAGGGCGCACGCAATGACATCATTGCAGCACTTGCGCGCCAGGCGAACCGCCCCTCATGCCACTGCCGACCCCATTGAGCGATGGCGCACGCCTGGTGCGCCGTACCGTCGAATACTGGAGCTACGACAATGCATCCACTGTCGGGGCGGCACTGGCATTCTATTGCGCATTTTCTCTGGCACCCCTGCTGGTCATCATTTCAACCCTCGCCGGATGGGTGATCGGTTCAACGGCAGCCTATGGACAGATCGGCTATCAGCTCAATGACCTGTTCGGCCCCGCGACCGCGCGCATTCTGCTGGGGGCGGTCAAGAGCTCACAGCAAACTCAAGGATTGATCGCCACCTGGGTGAGTGCCGTCACGCTGCTCATCAGCGCCACCACGGTGTTCTCGGCGCTTGAATACGCCCTGGAGACCATCTGGGAAGACACCACTCCGGCAACCCGTGGCATCAGGGGTTGGATCCGCAGGCGGCTGCTGTCGGTTGGTTTCATCCTGGCACTGGGATTTCTGCTGCTGGTCTCGCTCACCGTGACGACGGCATTGGCGACCTTGCGCCGGCGGGTGGCGGCGGATCATGCCGCGATGGTAGGCGTGATCGGCATCCTGGACCTGGTGATGTCGCTGCTGCTGGTCGCGGGCGTGTTTGCCCTCATCTATCGCTATATGCCGGCGCGGCGCCTGCCCTGGCGGGTGGTGTTGTGCGGTGGCGGACTCACCGCCGCACTCTTCTACGTCGGTCGCTGGGCCATCGGCCTGTATCTTGCGCATTCCACCCAGCCCACTGCCTTCGGGGCGGCTGCCTCATTCGCGGCATTGCTGCTGTGGCTGTACTACAGCGCGCAGATCTTTCTCTTCGGCGCCGAGTTCACGGCGGTGTTGGGTGGCCTGCGGCGCGAGATCGCGTAGCGCCTGGCCCGAGCGCTAGGCGGCGTCGGCGCTGTGCGTGGCAAGCTGCGCGCTGGGACGGGATGCCGACAGGCTCTCATGCGCGCCTGCGACCGATGTGAATTTCAGGCCCACGGCAAAGCGATCGCCGGCCAGGCGCTGGCAGTAGACCACCACCGCATCCAGGTGCTGCTCGCCGACGGTTTCGGCCAGCAACACCGGTTGCTGCACCGACCAGTGGCGGCTGCTGATGACGCGCGCGCCATGGCCGCTGATGTTCTTGATCGAAACCCATTCAGGTGTCGGATCAGATCCGGCCGCCGCCAGGCGTCCGCCCATCATGACTTCCATGCGCCGTTCGGCCCGTTCGAGTTTCATTCCTGACCTCCATTGCGGAATTTCTCCCGGTACATGGCGCGGTCCCCACGCTCGAGCAGGGCCAGGATCGTGGCAGGCCGCAGCGGATCGAAGTCCGCGGCGCCGATGCTCATGGACAGCGGCGGGAACTGCCCGGTTGCATTGCAGTCCTCAATGGCTTCATTGATCCGCTGACGCAGCAGACCGTTGGTGTCCGCGCCGATCTGGCGCGACAGCACCGCGAACTCATCTCCGCCGATGCGGCCGATGATGGTGCTTTCCCCGCAGGCCCGTCGCAGTGCCGTGCTCGCGGCTCGCAGCAGCTGATCCCCGGTGGCATGGCCCAAGGTGTCATTGGTGATCTTGAGATTGTCGACGTCCACGTACAGCAGCAGCGCGCCGCGCCGTTCGCGGCTCAAGTTGCCCAGCAACCGGTTGGCCATCCACTCGAAGCCGCGGCGGTTGTAGACCCCCGTGAGATCATCGGTGATCGCGAGGCTGCGCATGGCATAGAAGAACTCCTCCAGGGCCGCCACCTGCACCCGGATCCGGTCCTCCGTGCGCCGGTTCGGACAGCGCAGCAGCTGCGCAAGCAGGCGCTTGACGCGTTCACCGTCGCCATCCAAGGCCGCTGAGTTGAGCTCATGCGCGATGGCCACATTGCTGGCCGGGGTCGGGCTGGTGCCCCCGATGTCACTGGCGAACGCCGCAGATCCGAACATCACAGTTAATCCTCGCCTGGCACCTTAATCGGGTGCACCGACAGGATAGCCAGCGGCGTCCGCGCTCCCAACGCACCCGCAGCGCGTCATGGAATAAGGGCTTTCTGACGCGCTGTAGGAGGATTCCGTAACGCTAGCTGCGCCTTACCGGGATGCCAGGTGACGCTCCAGCTTGTTGAGCGCGCTGTTCCAGCCTTTGCCATGATCATCCCGATTGGCAACCGTCCCCAGACCCTCCTGGCGCAGAACCAGTTCCGTGCGCGCGCCGCGCGCCAGGAAATCAAGGGTGATCAGGCTCTGTCGTGAAGGATCGGCGTTCCATCCCCAGCTGAACACCAACCGCCGTGGGCGCTCGATGGTCTTGAAGACGCCACTGACGGGGATCACCTGGCCGTTGCTCAGATGCATGGTGATCTCGTAGCGGCCCCCGACGCGTGGCTCCAGCAGCGGGACCTCGCAGTTCATGCCTTCAGGACCGATCCAGGCCGCCCATTGCTCCCGCGTCAGCCAGGCGTCGAAGACGGCCGCCGGGCTGGCATCGAAGAGCCGGCGCAGTTCCAGGGTGGTGTCGTCCTGCGGGGAGGTCAGGTTGGCGTTCGTATTCATTCGTTGTGCTCCGTACGGCGGGTTTTCAGATGGGCATCCAAGCGCTCCAGGCTCCCGCTCCAGAAGCGGCGATGGAAGTCGAGCCAGTCGCGCGCGCCTCCCAGGCCCTCGGGTCGCAGCTGACAGCGTCGGCTCTTGCCATCGCGCTGGTTGTGGATCAGGGAAGCCTCGACCAGCACCTTCAGGTGCCGCGAGATCGCCGGCAGCGACATGGCAAAGGGTTGCGCCAGTTCGCCGACCGTGGCCGGCCCACGCGCCAGACGCACGAGAATGGCGCGGCGCGTCGGATCGCCCAGGGCTTGGAAAGTGCGGTCGAGGAAGGCTGTTTCCTGAGAGTTCATGGCCGTATTTTATTTAACTAATTGGTTAAGTCAATAAGATATTTTTCCCGCCCGTCACGCGCCACACTGAGCATTACAGTGGCGATGCGGCAGGCGTAGGCTTTGCGCATAATCGCCGGCCCGTGAAAAGGGATTTTAGGGGGACGACCATGAAACGATCCTTGTCGCCGGCCGAGCAGGCCCTGTCCGACGCGGCGCTCGATTATCACCGTCTGCCGACGCCGGGAAAGATCACGGTCACGCCGATCAAGCCGCTGTCCAACCAGCGCGATCTGTCGCTGGCCTACTCCCCAGGCGTGGCCTACCCCTGCCTGGAAATCGAGGCCGATCCGAACACTGCCGCGCTGTACACCTCGCGCGGCAATCTGGTGGGCGTCGTCACCAATGGCACCGCCGTACTCGGCCTGGGGGACATCGGTCCGCTGGCCGCCAAACCGGTGATGGAGGGCAAGGGCTGCCTGTTCCGCAAGTTTGCCGGCATCGACGTCTTTGACATCGAACTCGCCGAGCACGATCCCCAGAAGCTGGTGAACATCATCGCCGCCATGGAGCCCACGCTCGGCGGCATCAACCTGGAGGACATCAAGGCGCCGGAATGCTTCGAGGTCGAGCGCCTGCTCACCGAGCGGATGAACATTCCGGTGTTCCACGACGACCAGCACGGCACCGCCATCATTTCCGCCGCCGCCGTGCACAACGGTCTGGAGCTGGTGGGCAAGAAGATCTCGGAGGTCAAGGTCGTGGTCTCCGGTGCCGGCGCCGCGGCCATTGCCTGCCTGGACCTGATGGTGGGGCTGGGCCTGAGCCGCGAGAACATTCTGGCCTGCGACTCCAAGGGCGTGCTGTACATCGGCCGCAAGGACAGCATCAACGAATCCAAGGCGCGCTATGCCCAGCGCACCGAGGCGCGCACGCTGGCCGATGCCATCGTCGGCGCGGATGTGTTCCTCGGCTGCTCCACCGGCGGCGTGCTGACCACGGACATGGTGAAGATGATGGCTGCCAATCCCATCATTCTGGCCCTCGCCAACCCGGAGCCGGAAATCCGGCCCGAACTGGCGCTCGCGGCCCGGCCGGACTGCGTGATCGCCACCGGACGCTCGGACTATCCGAACCAGGTCAACAACGTGCTGTGCTTTCCCTACATCTTCCGCGGCGCGCTCGACTGTGGCGCCAAACGCATCACCGCGGAAATGAAACTGGCCTGTGTGCGCCAGATTGCCGATCTTGCCAAGGAAGAGGTCAGCGAAGAGGTGGCCAGTGCCTATGCCGGGCAGGAACTGTCCTTTGGTCGCGACTACATCATTCCCAAGCCCTTCGATTCGCGGCTGATCCTGCGCATCGCACCGGCCGTGGCGGCGGCCGCGGCCGCCTCAGGCGTCGCCACCCGGCCCATCGCCGACCTTGACGCCTATCGGCGGCGGCTGACGCAGATGTTCGCCGCGGGCGGCCTGGTCATGCAGCCGGTGTTCACCGCCGCGCGTGCCTCGCACAAGCGCCGCATCGTATTTGCCGAAGGCGAGGACGTACGCGCCCTGCGCGCCGCGCAGTTCGCCCTCGATGACGCCTTGGCCGAGCCCATTCTCATCGGCCGGCCGGTGGTGGTCGAACAGCGCATCGCCAAAGCCGGGCTGCGCCTGCGGCCCGGGCACAACATCGAACTGATCAATCCGGATGATGACCCGCGCTTCAAGCAGTACTGGCAGGCCTATCACCACATCATGGGCCGGCGTGGCATCAGCCCCGAGGCCGCCAAGAACGCCGTGCGCCGCTCGACCACGACCATCGCCGCCATGATGGTGCGGCTTGGCGAAGCCGACGCCATGCTGTGCGGCCTGCATGGGCGCTTCGATGCCCATCTGGCCAAGATCAATGATGTGATCGGACGGCGCGCCGATGCGCCCTGCCTGGCGACGCTCAATGGGCTGATGCTCGAGGGGCGCACGCTGTTCATTGCCGACACCTACGTCAATGAAGTGCCCTCGGCGCAGCTTCTGGCGCAGATCGCGCTGCAGGCCACCCAGGAAGTGCATCTGTTCGGCCTGACCCCCAAGGTCGCCTTCCTGTCGCACTCCAACTATGGCTCCTCGCAGCGCGAGTCAGCCTCGCGCATGCGCGAGGCCTACGAGATCTTCTCGTTGCTGGCCCCGAACGTGGAGTGCGATGGCGAGATGCATGCCGATGCCGCACTGTCGGAAACCATCCGCAGCGGCAATCTCATGGACAGCCGCTTGAAGGGCGAGGCCAATATCCTCATCTGTCCGAACCTGGATGCGGCCAATATCCTCTACAACACCATCAAGGTGCTGAACCGCGACGGCACCACCATCGGCCCCATTCTGATGGGCGCCGCCCGACCGGCCCATGTGCTGACCCCCTCCTCGACCGTGCGCCGTATCCTGTCGATGACGGCCCTGGCGGTGGCGCAGGCGCCGCGCGTCGCGCAGGCGGGCTGAAGGGCGCCTAGCCGTCGATGGGTACGGCGGGGGTGTCCAGGATCAGCTGGTAGAAGCCCAGGTCCAGCCAGTCGCCGAACTTATAGGCGGCCTGGCGCACGGTCCCGGCATAGGTGAATCCCAGCCGCTCGTGCAGCGCCACGCTGGTGCGGTTGGCGATGTCGATGCCGCCCACCAGCACGTGATACTGCTGCGCACGCGCCGCGGCGATCAGCTCGAGCATCAGGGCCTTGCCGATGCCGCGGCCGCGACAATCCCTGTGCACGTACACCGAGTGCTCGACGGTGTACTTGTAGGCGGCCCGCGCGCGGAAGGTGCCATAGGTGGCAAAGCCCAGCAGCACCCCGTCCAGCTCAGCCCCGATCACCGGGAAGCCGCCGGCCTCTTTTTCCGCGAACCAGGCGCGCATGCTCTCCGGCGTACGGGCCCGATACTCATACAGCGCCGTGGAATGGGCGATGGCCTCGTTGAGGATGTCGAGGATGGCGGCGCCATGCTGCGGCAGGGTACAGGGGAGGAACTGCATGTCCCTCAGTATATCTCCGGCACCACCATGTCCGGGGGCACCGGATGGCGCGCATAGTCGTTATGACGTTCGCGCTGCGGCAGCACTACGGTGGGTTTTTCCACTTCCGCGTAGGGGAACTGCCGCAGGAAATGGTGCATGCAGTTCAAGCGTGCCCGTTTCTTGTCCACGGCCTGCACCACCCACCAGCGCGCCTCGGGGATGTGCGAGCGCTCCAGCATGGTCTCCTTGGCGCGGGTGTAGTCCTCCCAGCGGCGCCGGGACTCCAGGTCCATCGGACTCAACTTCCACTGCTTGAGCGGATCATGGATGCGGCCCAGGAACCGCACATGCTGCTCCTCATCGGTGATCGAGAACCAGTACTTGATGAGCCGGATGCCGGAGCGCACCAGCATGCGCTCGAACTCGGGCACCGAGCGGTAGAACTCCTCGTATTCCTCGGGCGTGCAGAATCCCATGACATGTTCGACCCCGGCGCGGTTGTACCAGCTGCGGTCAAAGCACACGATTTCCCCGGCCGCCGGCAGGTGCGGCACATAGCGCTGGAAATACCATTGGGTGCGCTCACGGTCGCTCGGCGCCGGCAGCGCCACAACGCGGCAGACGCGCGGATTGAGCCGCTGGGTGAAGCGCTTGATCGCCCCGCCCTTGCCGGCCGCGTCCCGACCCTCGAACAGGATCACCACCTTCTCGCGGGTGGCCACCACCCAGTCCTGCAGCTTCACCAGCTCGGCCTGCAGCCGGAACAGCTCCGAGAAGTACTGGCGCCGGTAGGCCTGTTCGCCACTGTCGGGGCTGATGGCCGCCACCCCCGGCGGCAGGTGCTCCCGATCCTCGATCTCCATCTCCAGTTCTTCATCGTAGCTGTCGGCCAGATCCCGGCTGAGACGGCGGATCAGGTCTTCCTGATCGATCGAGGGCATATCAGACATTTGGCAATTCCACGCGCTAACCGAGGCTTCACATTTAGAGTGCCAGCTTTGCAGTTATATGACGGGGGTTTGATTTTCGCGGCCGCCTTGCTTAGGCTGCGCTCCCAGGCTGCAAACCGAGGGGACTCCAGAACCGGGTGCAGCACGGACGTATAATAAAATCAGCATGTTAAGACATGTTGTGATGGATGTGCATCAGGGCAAGGGAGTGTCATGGCACTGCAATTAGCATCCGACCCGGCCGCCGTTTATGAAGCCCCCACCTCGCAACCCGAGGATCAGATCCTATGGTTGTTGCAGCGACTGGGCATGACCCCCGCTGAAGCCGCCCGCGATCTGGAAGTGCCGGCCGATCAGGTGCACGCCTGGTGCTCAGGGGCATCCAGCCCGCCGAAGATGGCCATCATGGCGCTGCGGCATCTGGCCGACCGCCTGCGCTGGATCGACTAGGCGTCCTCGCCTTCCCGATGCGCCCGGTAGGCCCGGCGCAGCGCGCGCAACAGTTGCGGGCTCAAGTCCTTGACCCCGAGGAAGGCGGCCGAGCCCTTCATCTCCGGGTTCATGCCCAGCTCGTGGGCCGCGGCGATGAATTCCTCGTCGGCCGCTTCCAGCAGCTCCCGTTCCAGTCCCTGGATCAGTCGCTCCAGGCCCACATCAGGCCGTGCGCTCATGCTGCTGCTGCCGTCGTCAGGCCGGCGCGTATCAGGGCCCGCCGCATGCGCCGGCGTGCCGAATCATAATCGGTCTTGCTCAGTCCCAGCGTGCGGCGGATTTCCTCGGCCGTGAGACCATCGCCGAGGCCGGCGATGATCTGCAGCGCCACCGGATCCAGCGCGAATAAAATTCCGATGGTCTGAAGCTCCTGGGCAGCGATGACCCAGCGCTCAGGATCCGGCTGCGGGTCGCAGGCTTCCTCACTCTCGGGCAGCACCACCTGGTACTCGGTGGCCAACACCGGTTGCTGCTGCGTGGCCCGGCGCCTGCGCCGCCAATGCTCGGCCTTGATGCTGCGCATGACGCCGGCGAGGAACGCCACGGCCGGCACGCCGACCGGGATGGCCCGGGAGCCATCCAGCACCCGCGCAAAGGCCTCCTGGAGCAGGTCGGCCCAGCACAGGTCCGGCGGCAGACTGCGGCCATGGAGCCTGGCGATCACCTTCAGGCGCAGCAGGTCGCAGTTGGTGACCAGCTTGATGGCCAACGCGCGCGCCGCGGGCGGCTGCCGGGGCGCGAGCTCCCCGGCCTTGAGCTTTTTAAGATGGCTGTTCACGCCTTGATATGCGCAACAGGGCGGCGGGCGCGGACAAATCCCGATATCGTGTCGCCCCCAGTACTGCCGCAGGAGACATAGCGTTTGGGCATGCCATTTGTGGTCAAGGGCCTGATGATAGGCCTGTCGATTGCCGCTCCGCTGGGGCCCATCGGGATCCTCTGCATGAATCGTACGCTGAGCGAAGGCCCGCGCCTGGGATTCATCTGTGGACTGGGCGCGGCCGCGGCCGACGGCCTGTATGCCCTGGCCGGTACGGTGGCGCTGTCGGCGATCGCGCAATGGATCATCACCGATCGGGTGGAACTGCGCATCATCGGCGGCATCTTCCTGGTGTATCTGGGTGCGCGGACCTTCATGCGCCCGGGCAACCTCCTGCCCGCCAGCGGCAGGCTGCCCTTGCTGCTGCCGCCGGGGTGGCAGGCCGCCTTCATGTCCACCTTCCTGCTGACCCTGGCCAATCCCATGACCATGCTCAGCTTCGCGGCGGTATTTGCCGGACTTGGCGTCACCTCGGTCGGTGTGCTCAGGGGCGCTGATGTGGCCGCCGCTGCGCTGGTGGTGGGGGTGTTCACCGGTGCAGCGCTGTGGTGGCTCATCCTCAGCAGCTGCATCGGGCGTCTGCGCCACTACATCGGCGCGCGCACACTGACGCTGATCAATCGCCTCTGCGGCACGGTCCTGACGGCCTTTGGGCTGTACGCCATCGCCACCTCCCTGGTGCTGCTGCGCTAGACACGGGCCGCCGCGCGGCGCGCCCGGCTGCGACCGCGCTGGGTCATGCCCAGGTTCAGTTCGCGGCGCAGTTTCTTCAGGGTGGCCGCCAGCACCGCCGCATCACCGGATTCAACCGCGCGCTCCAGATGCAGGAACACACCCAGTGCGCCGGCCAGGAAGGCGTTCTGCGCGGACTCGGTCTGCCGCGGCGTCGCGGCGCGCGGCAGGAACGAACGGGATACCTGTGACCACAGTTCCACCAGAGTTGCATCGCGCATCGGCCCTCTCCCCATCATCGTAGCCTCGACAGCATGCCCTAAGGCGTTGTAACTGGCATCCGCCCCCGGCCATGGTTACCCTGCACCCATGTCAATGAGGGGGTTGCGATTTCCACCAGCCGCGCTGGCCGCACTGCTGGTCGTGGCCGGGCGCGTTTACCCGGCCGCGCCCACCCCGGATTACCAGGCCGTGCGCCAGCAGTTCCTGCAGGCCATGAGCAACGCCGCGATCGGTGGCGAAAGCGGCGATGATGGGTCGCTGCGCGCTTATCCGCTCTACCCTTACCTGCAGGCGGAACGCATCCGCCAGGCACTGGCCAATGATGCGACGGTCGGGGCTGCGGACCGTAGCGCCGCGGGCTTTCTGGCCACCTATGGACTGCAGCCGGTGGCTGCCGAGCTGCGGCGCAGCTGGCTGGAGAATCTCGCGCAACGGCAGCAGTGGAGCACTTTCCTCGAGGTCTTCCGCGATGCCGGGGCCACCGATGCCCTGCGCTGCCAGGCGCTCAGCGCCCGAATCGCAACCGCTCAGACCGCTCTTCTGGGGCCCTCGCTGGTACGTCAATGGCTGACCACGCGCGAAGTTCCCGAATGTGACCCCGCGTATGCCTGGGGCTTCGAGCACGGCGTGATCACCGCGCAACTGGTGGAACGCCGGGCGCGCATGGCGCTGGAGGCCGGCAACAGCGCATTGGCCAAGCCGCTGATCGCGCGGCTGCCGGGCCCTGAGGCAGCGCCGCTGCGTCTCTGGGCGCAACTGCTGGACAGCCCGCAGCGCACCCTCGACCTGCTGCTGAATCAGCCCGGCACCGAGGTGCTGCCGGAGGCCCTGCGGGCCGGCTGGGCACGGCTGGCCCGCCAGGACCCGGATGCCGCGGTGGAGCGCTACGCGCAGCTGGTACGCAGCCGCAATCTGACCTCCGAAACCGCCAGTGCCTATGCGCTGGATCTGGCCTTGCCGCTGGCCTGGCAACGCGATGCGCGCGCCGAGGATTTCTTCGCCCGGGTCGGCACGCATGATCTGGATGACAGCGCGCTGGAATGGCGCGCGCGCGCGGCGCTGTGGGTTGCGAACTGGCCGCTGGTGACGCAAACCATCGCAGCCATGTCCGAGACCGGTCGGCAAAGCGCGCGCTGGCGCTACTGGAGCGCACGGGCCGCCGACCAGTCGGGTGATGCGGCGCTGGCGCACCGACTGTTTGCGGCCCTGGCGCCGGATGACAACTACTACTCGGGTCTGGCCGCGGCGCGGCTGGGCATCAGCGTGGCGCCGCATCCGCAGCCGCTGGACCGGGATGAGGCCATCCGCGCCCGCCTGGCACAGATCCCGTCCCTGGTGCGCGCGCATGAACTGCTGCTGTGCGAGCTGCGCGGCGCGGCCCTGTCCGAATGGCAGTTCGCCTACGATGATCTCAGTCCCGCGGAACGCCAGCAGGCCGTGCCGCTGCTCGCCGACTGGGGCTGGTATGACCTGGCGGTGACCGCCGCCACGTCGCTGCGCATCTTCTACGACTACAACCTGCTGTATCCGCAGCCCTACCAGACATCGGTGACGGCCGCCGCCCATGCGGCGCAGCTGCCTGTCAGCCTCATCTACGGGATGATCCGCCAGGAGAGCCTGTACCGCACCGATGTGGTCTCCAGCGCCGGCGCCCGCGGCCTGATGCAGCTGGAGCTGTCGACCGCCAGGCCCACCGCGCGGGCCTTGAAGCTGCCCGCGCCGCACATGGGTGATCTGTTTGACCCACAGCTCAATTCCACTCTGGGCGCCGAGCGCCTGCACATCCTGCTGGACAAGGTTGACGGCCAGCTGCCGCTGGCCCTGGCCGCCTACAACGCCGGCATCGCGGCCGCCAGCCGCTGGCTGCCCGCGAGCAGCATCGCGCCGGATGTATGGGTGGAGAACATCCCGTACAACGAGACCCGCAATTACGTGCAGCACATTCTCTGGCACAGCGTGGTGTATGCGTGGCTGCGCTCCGATGGTCAGGCCCAGGACACCGCATCGTGGCTGATGCCGATCCGTGCCATGGGTCCCACCCAGGCACGGATCGAGCCGAACTGATCAGTCCTTGGGGCGCTCCGGAATATTCAAGCCGCGCGCCACGGCGGGGCGCGCCACAAAGGCCGCCAGCGCCCGGCTCACGGCCGCGAACTCGTTCATGCCCACCAGCTCCCCTGCCTCATAGAAGCTGACCAGGGTGCGCACCCAGGGAAAGATCGCGATGTCGGCGATGCTGTACTCATCCGAGACCACCCACCTCTGGGCCTGCAGCCGCCGATCCAGTACGCCGAGCAGGCGTTTGGATTCGGCCACATAGCGATCACGCGGGCGCTTGTCCTCAATCTCCTTGCCCGCGAAACGGTGGAAGAACCCCAGCTGTCCGAACATCGGTCCGATGCCACCCATCTGGAACATCAGCCACTGCAGGGTGTGATAGCGCCCCGCCGGATCCTGCGGCAGCAGACGCCCGGTCTTCTCCGCCAGGTACACCAGGATGGCGCCGGACTCGAACAGCGCCAGCGGCTCACCGCCCGGCCCCTGCGGATCGATGATCGCCGGGATCTTGTTGTTCGGGTTCAACGCCAGGAACTCCGGGCTCATCTGATCATTGCGATCAAAGCGTACGGCGTGCGGCTCGTAGGGAAGGCCGATCTCCTCCAGCATGATCGACACCTTCACCCCATTGGGCGTGGGCAGCGAATACAGCTGCAGCCGCTGCGGATGCTGGGCCGGCCATTTTTTCGCCACCGCAAATCGGGACAGATCGCTCATGGTTGTACCTGCGCTGTGGGCACCCACTGGGAACTCATCCAGTACGGTACGCCGGTGAAGATCGCCTCGATCCGATACAGCTGCCCGTGGCGGATCTTGAACACTTCCATGACGGCAATGGTGCTCGGCGATTTGATGGGGTTCTTGGCGGCCTTGCCATCGGTCGTTTGGTAGTCCTCGAAATTGGCGCCGTGATCGAATGAGGCCTGGGCCATCACCACCCCGCGCGCCTCGTCCACCAGTGTGAAGCGCCGGTCGCGCACCCGGTCCACGAAGCGGAAGGTCCCCAGTTTGAACTGCGCCTCGCAGCCCTGGGCGTCCGAGCCGAAGCTGCCATTGGTCGTGATCTGGCCGTTTTCCTCACGCGCGCACTGGGGATCAAAGTGCGTATGCAGCACGCCGTCGTTTTTCTGAATGGTGCTGAAGTAGCCATCCACCAGGGCAATCATCACCTGGCGCGAGCTGCGCTGGGTTGCGGGCAGTTCCGTCGCAAACGCCGGGTCATGGGTGAACTGCGCCGGATCTGCCCACGGCCCCGCGTCGCCCTTGCGATCCACGATCGCCTCGACCTCGGATACCTGAGCGTGCTGGACCTTCAGGCGCATCACGTAGTAGGACAGCTGGCCATGTTCGGCCACGGTGCCATACCAGCCCACGTTGCCGGTACTCGGATCGGCCACCAGCAGCGGCTTCGGGTCGCGGGCGCTGGCTGCGCCCCAGATGCCATCTCCGATCATCATCGACACATTGTTCTCGGTGTAGCGCACGCTCGCAGCCCAGGGCACCCGCGTGGGATCATGGGCCACCAGTGCATCCATGTAATTGTTGGCCGCCGCAAACAGGCAGCTGCGATCGCACCGATCACTCGATTTCGCGGGCTGACGGCTCAGCGCCGGTGCGCTGAAGGCCGGCGGCGAGGCGTACGGTGAGTGCATGAAATACGGCACGTAGGTGAATACCGCCTCGACCCGGTAGATCATGCCATTGCGGATCTTGAAGGCCTCCATGAGCGAGATGGAATTCGGCCACTTCAGCGCCGTCGCATGCACCTTGCCGTCGGTGGTCTTGTAGCTGTCGAAGCTGTTGGCGTGGTCAAAGAAGCCGGTGGCCACCACCACGCCGCGCTCCTCATCCACAATGGGAAAACGCCGCTCGCGCACCCGTTTGTTGATCCGGTAGATGCCAAGCTTGAACTGACTCTCGCAGCCCTGGGAGATCGCCGCCGCACCCTGGGAGCCCCTGGTGGTGCTGATGCCGTTCTCGGTGCGCTGACAGTCAGGATCAAAGGCGGTGAAGATCTGGCCATCATTCTGCTCGACGGTACTGAAATAGCCGTTGGCCACGGCGATCAGCCGCTCGCGCTCGCGACGCTGTTCGGGGGGCAGCACCTCCTGGAAGGCCGGATCGTGCTCAAGCTTCGCCGGATCGCCGAAGGGAGCCGGGTGGATAGGCTTGCGCTGCACGATGGCTTCGGCCTGCGTGATCTTGCCGTCGGCCACTTGCAGCCGCAGCGCCAGGAAGGCGCCATCGCCGTGCTCCTGCACCGTGCCGAACCAGGCGGCATTGCCGCTGGCAGGATCGGCCACCTCAAGCCCGCTCGCCGAGACTGCGCCAATGGAACCCCACAGACCCTCACCGAGCGGCATCTCGACATTGTTCTCGGTGTAGCGCGCGTTGCGGGCGAAGGGCGCCAGGCCCCGATCCTTGTGGCCCAAGGCGTCGAGGTAGCTGTGCAGCATGCCGATCAGGCAGGTGCGATTGCAGCTCGGATACACGGCGCTGGGCTCACCCGGCGCCTGCGCCCGCACCCCGCAGCTGATCAGGACCGCGAGCAGCAGCGCCGCAACTCTCATGCCCCTTTGCCATCCTGGAAGGATGCCTCCATGGACAGCACGCCCTGCACCACGCGCGCGGCGGAGGCCGCGCCATTGTCCATGAACACCACTTTGCCCGCGCCGTGCTCGGCCACGTACTTCATCGCATCGGTATATTCAAGGAACAGCAGAAACTCCGGATTCACGCCCGCGCTCTTGAGACTGTCGGCGGCGCCCTTCATGCCCTCGGCGATGTTCTTGCGAAACAGCGCCAGGCCCTCGCCCCGCAGGGCCGAGGCCTTCTTCTCCGCCTCGGCGCCGATGGTGCGGTAGGCCGCCTCGGCTTCGGCGTCCTTGGTGCGTTTCACCAACAGGGCCGCGCCCTCATTGGAAGCCGCCGCCAGCAGGTTCTTGGAGGACACCACGCGCGCCATGGAGTCGATGATCTCCTTGTCGAAGGTCATGTCGGTGATCTGGATGTCGCGCACCACATAGCCCCAGGCGAGCACCACTTCGTCGAGATTCTTCTTGGTGTGATCGACGATTTCGGCGCGCATGCCCAGGATGTCGGACTGCTTGGTCGTGGCCACGAACTGGCGGATGGAGCCGTCAATGGTCCGTTGCAGCGCCAGTTGGAATTCCTGGCCGGTGGCGAAACTGAATACCGCCTTCTTGACCGATTCCTCATCGGCCGCGGCGACCGCGTACAGCACCATGGTGGCGAACTTCACATTCGCCTGGTCCTGGGTGATGGCCTGGAATTCAAGCTGCAGTGCACGATTCTGCAATGACAGCCGGTAGGCGAGCTTCTCCCAGGGCAGTTTGAAGTTCAGCCCCTCGCGCATGATGCGGTGATAGCGCCCGAACATCGTCACCACGGCGACCGTGGCCTGCGGCACGGTGCGGAACATCGATCCGACCAGGTACAGCAGCACGATGAGCACGACAGCGAGCAGCGGAAAGGAATACATGGGAGCGCAATCCTCGCAGGTGATGATCGGGCCGCAGTATACGCCCTTGGCGCGAACGCTTAGCGGCCCGGCACCGGTACCAGGACGGTGATGCGCAGATCCGGGCGGCGCACCACCCGCAGGATGTGCTGTTCGAAGTGCAGCACGCCGCGGCCGGCCCGAAAACTGCGCCGCCCGCCATCGCGCGCCAGCACCCGCTGCGAGCGCCAGCCGGCCGCGAACTCGCGACTGGAGTGGCTCAACTGCTCCACCAATGCGGAGCGCTGCGGGTCATCGCGCAGCCGCGGCATGTCGGCCCGAAACTCGGCGACCAGGCGTCGCGCCCGCTCCTCCCAGTCCAGCAGGAAGGTTTTGGCCCGCGGCTGCAGGAACACATAGCGCAGCAGGTTCGGCGCCGGCATGCTCAGCCAGTCGCGAAACAGCTGCGCGGCGGCGCGGTTCCATGCCAAGGCGTTCCAGTACCGGTCCAGTACATAGGCCGGCGTGCGGATGACCTGCACCAGCCCCGCCAGTTCCTCGCCGTCGGTCGCCGCCGGTGCGGGTGGGGCGGGATCCACGCGTCCGACGATCTCAAACAGATAGGCACGCTCGGCCTGGGTCAGCTGCAGCCCCTGCGACAGCGCCACCAGCGTCGCCGGCGAGATTGCCGCCGTGCGCCCCTGCTCGATCCAGGTGTACCAGGTGGGACTGATGCCGCACAGCTGCGCCACCTCCTCGCGCCGCAGTCCGGGGGTGCGCCGCCGGCTGCGCTGCGGCAGCCCCAGCTCCAGCGGCCGCAAGGACTCGCGGCGGGCGCGCAGGAAATCACCCAGCAAGCGGGATTGTGGCATAACTTATAATAGGATAAGTGACCCACTCCTACCCGTATAAATATACGCGCACACTGCTGCCTGTCACACCGGAGTCAGCATGCGCAGCCACACCGAAGCGGTTACGAAGCAGTTCGATCCACAGGCCCAGGCCTATCTGACCAGTCCCGTGCACGCCGCGGGTCCTGATCTGCAGGCGGCGCGCGCGAAGCTTGCGCAATACCTGAAGCCCGATGCCCAAATACTGGATGTGGGTGCCGGGGCCGGCCACCTGAGCTTTGCGCTGGCGCCGGCCGCCGCGCGGGTGGTGGCATTGGATCCCTCCCCGGCAATGCTCGCGACGGTGCGCCAGGCGGCCGCGGCGCGCGCGCTTGTACAGATCCAAACCTGCGAGGCAGGCGCGGCTGCCCTGCCCTTCGCGGCCGCCAGCTTCGATCTGGTGGCCAGCCGCTACAGCGCCCATCACTGGCTGGATGTGCCGCGGGCCCTTGGCGAAATGCGGCGCGTCGTGCGGCCCGAGGGTTTCATTCTCATCATCGATCTGCTCGCCGAGGATGAGCCACTGGTGGATACCCACCTGCAGAGCATCGAGCTGCTGC
>Ga0210395_10001593_pt1 | contig 17570 bp, 17 predicted proteins | sample IncBWH4OmetaG_FD_150861 | JGI IMG/M metagenome (GOLD analysis project Ga0210395, IMG submission 150861) | Forest soil microbial communities from Barre Woods Harvard Forest LTER site, Petersham, Massachusetts, United States - Inc-BW-H-4-O ...
CGCCGGCGGCCAGCGCGGCTGTTCCGGCAGGACCTCCGGCCGCCGGCCCAACGCCCAGTCCCGCAACCAGCAATCCACCCGCGAATGCTGAGCCTGCAGGCGCAACGGCTCCGGCAACGAGCGATGCGGCGAATTCGCCGGCGGATGGCACAGCCGCTGCGCCGCCCTCGCCTGCGGACAAAACACCGGCGGCCGCAGCGGATACTCCTTCGCCGGCGAGCGCCAAGCCGAGCAAGGCGGACGTCGCGCCTCCGGCTAAGCTGACTCCGGCCGTCAGACCGGTGAAGGTTGATCCCGTAGGCGAGGCGCAGAAATATATTTACGGACGAGGCGTGCCGCAGAATTGCGAGCGCGGCATGCGGCTCTTGAAACCTGCGGCGGATCAGGCCAATCCCAAGGCCATGATCGAAATGGGCGCGCTCTATTCGGCGGGGCTGTGCACTCCGCATGATCTGCCGACGGCATATCGCTGGTTCGCGCTGGCGCTGCGCAAGGATCCCGACAATCAGTCGGTACAGGCAGACCTTTCAAAGCTGTGGGGGGAAATGACGCAACCCGAGCGGCAACTGGCCATCAAGTTGAGCCAGTAGAAGTTGCACGAACCGAGCGGGCCTTGGCAGACCAATCCGCACGGCCTTCGAATTACGTATTTCTATCAGGAAGAAGAGACTTAGAGCGTTTGCCGAATCCTGAACGACCGAATCCTGAACGACAAGGGATATCGCCCGATCTGGCTACGGTTACGGCCATGAAGTCGGGCGACCAGAGCGCCCTGGCGGAGCTCTACGATCGCTATTCTTCGGTGGTGTATGCGGTGGCGTTGCGCGTGTTGGGCGATACGGGGGCGGCCGAGGATGTGCTGCAGGAAGTATTTTTGCAGCTGTGGCGCAATCCAGGAGCGTTCGATTCTGCACGCGGAAGCCTGGGAGCGTGGCTGGCGGTGATCACGCGCAATCGCGCCATTGATGCGCTGCGGCGGCGCAAGCCGGAGACTGATATTGAAGACGTCATCGTTTCGGTGGCTCCGGATCTTGCGGGCAACGCCGATCGTTCGCGGGCAGCGGAAAAGGCTCGCAGCGTGCTGGGAACGATGCCGGCTCCACAGCGTAGTGCTTTGGAGATGGCCTATTTCGAAGGCATGAGCCATTCGGAAATCGCGACGAAGACGGGCGAGCCGCTGGGAACGATCAAGACGAGAATTCGCAGTGGGCTAATCGCATTACGGAAGGCGCTTCAGACGTAGTTTAGACAATGAGCGTACACGAGCAATTCGCCGAGGATCTCGCTCTCTACGCGCTGAACGCGCTGGAGGGGGACGATCGCGCGGTCCTCGAAAAACATCTGGCTGCGTGTTCTGAGTGCCGCTTGGAACTCGAAGAGTTGCGCGGCGACGGCGCGCTGCTCGCGCTTTCGACGATAGGGCCGAAACCTCCGGCACGCGCGCGGCAAAGATTACTCGATGCAGTCTCCAAGGAGTCGGCACCTACTCGCGCACAAAACGCCCGAAAAATGGGGCATCCGTCGGTCGCTCCGCGGCGGTCTTGGTGGCGCGCGTTGGGATGGGCGGCGACGGCAGCGGTGATTGTGTTCGCGGCGTCGTTGTGGAAGGAAAATGCGGTGCTCAGACAAAGCCTCGCCTCAGCCAGTGCACAAGGGGTCCAGAGCGCACGCGAGCTCGAGGACCTGCGCAAAATTGCCGCGCCACTTATCGCACCGGAGGCGCAGCGCATTACGTTGGTCGCGATGAAGACTCCGCCGCAGCCGCAGGGCAAAGCCTTTTACCTGCGCAATCGCGGCAGTCTGGTATTCATGGCCAACAACATGCCGTCGCTGCCGCCGCAGAAGGCCTATGAGTTGTGGCTGATTCCGATCCAGGGCGCGCCAGTTCCAGCCGGCACGTTCAAACCGGATGCGCATGGCAGCGCGACCGTGGTGAATCCTCCGCTACCCTCGGGGATGGAAGCGAAAGCTTTCGCCATCACGGTCGAGAATGAAGCTGGCGCCAGCACGCCCACCATGCCGATTATGATGATGGGCACCGGCGAATAATCGCGGCCTTACTGATCGTTGCTTCAAAGATCGAGGAATCGGCTGCGGGTGTCTTCCGTTGGCAACGGACATGTGTCGTAGCGACCGAATATTCGGTATCGCATCCGAGCTACTACGCCATATCCCCAGTCGCGAACCGGGCGCGGCACGAGTTGCAGCAGAAATGCGGTCATTCGCCAGAATGATTTTCCGGCCCCTTCGAGCCTCCGCAACATAAAGATCACGGCGTCTGAGCGAGGCAAGAGAATCTCGTCGGCTTGCTCGCCATTGACCACGACATACAGCGTATCCAGGTTGTGGGCATCCAACCCATGCCGCGCCAGAATCCGCGCCGCCAGCGGACTCTGCAGCGCCGCAAATCGAAACACGCCCGCCGGGTCGCGCCGCAGCACAAACTGCACCAGCCGGTTGCACAGCCCACAAACGCCGTCGTAGAGCAGGATAGGGTGAGGCGAGTCTGCCGAGGATCTGCCAGCTGCGAGACTTCCTGTCACGCGCAGCACCGGAGGTCGTGGACGCCAAACGGCCCAGGCTCCGGCAAGCCTCCGCGAATCTGTTCCGGCGTAAAGCGCCGCACCGGCAACAAGTCCGTGGGCAGAGGATCGCACGCTGTCGCCGGTTCAACCACTCCCTCGGACAAGATGCGCACCTGCGCCCTTGCCACGAGCGGAACTTTCATGGTCGCCTCGCAGACCAGCGCTAATGCATAGTGAAACCACAGCGGGGCGGGAAAAATCCAGATGCGCCTGCCGAGCACTTGCGCCACTCGTCGTGCGGCGTCACTGAGGTAAAGTTCCTCGGCTCCAATGAGCGCAATGGTCTGCCGCTTCAGGCGTCCGTTTACCAGCGCAGAGTGCAGCACGTCGATTAAGTCGTCGACCGCCAGAGGCCGGATTGGCTTTTGCCGGAAGCCGACCGTGGCAAGAATGGGAAGTGTATACAAAGCGTGGCTCAGGTGGTCAAGCATATGGTCGCCGCGTCCGTAGACCATGCCCGCTTTTATGATGGTGTAGTCGAGACCCGAATTACGGACAATTTCCTCTGCCGCCCATTTCGATTCATGATAGGCCGAACCACAATTGGGGCGCGCGCGCAGAAAGCTCATCAAGGCAATGCGGCGCACTCCGGTGCGCTTCGCCGCTTCCACGACGTTGCGCGTTGCTTCGACGTGAACTCGACCGTAGGTTTGACTTCCAATCTCGCGGTTGATTCCTGCGCAATGGGCCACTGCTTCGCAGTCCTTGAAGGCACCGACTAACGCATTGATATCTGTGAGGTCGCTCGACACGCGAGTTACTCTCGCGGAGTAGTGCGCCTCCGCGGATTGCTGGTGCGCTGTGCGCGACAACAGAACTACGTCGTGCCCGTCGGCAAGCGCTCTGTTTGCGAGATGGCTGCCCACAAAACCGGTGCCGCCCGTGATCGCGATTTTCATGACGTGGACTCCTTCTTTGCTCTACTTGCCCTGCGCCTGTAGAGAACCTGGGTAGAACAAACTGCACTCAGAAAGTCGCCCACCGCGGCTGCGATTTCTTCCGGTTCCAGGCGATAGAAAATCCGATTGCCTTCCCTGCGCTCGGAGACCAGGTCAGCGCCCTTGAGGATCGAGAGATGGCGGGAAATCGACGGGCCGGAAATAAAAAATCGCGAGGCGATCTCTCCCGCGGATAACTCGCCAACCTTAAGCTCCTGCAGGATCTGGCGGCGGGTGGGATCGGCAAGAGCTCGAAAAACGCGGGATGCGGCTTTCATTATCTACATATTAGCTACTTTGCTAAATAGCGTCAATAGACAGTATGCAAAGCTGGCGGTAATCAATTCCGCGGTCGGTTATTCCTTCGATCCCAGCTGCAGAAGTTCCTGGCGCAGCCGGGAATGTTGCTGGGTCAGGCGTAGATAGCGCATTTCGTTGCGACCGGCTTGGGCCCGGATGATCCCGACTGCATCCTGTTTCTCCTGCGGCGTCCAGCGAGGAAGGTTCGGCATTAACGCCAGCACCAGGGACCAATTCTCCAAGGCTTGCTGCTCCAATGGATTCCAGCTTGATGCATCGATCTTCAGTGCACGGCTGACTTTGGTCACGGCCGCCCGACGCGCGCGTTGGCTGTCGCCACCGAAGTCGCGCGCCATGCGCCGGTTCACTTGCAAGCCGACATTGCGCGTGGAGAATGTGTCCCAGGCATAGTGTGCGCTTCCCGGCAGTTCATAAAATACGTGTGCCTCGGCGAAGCGCTTCAAAGTTTTCTTGGGCGTGCGGTATTTCGGGTCCGCCGCGATCTTCTGCTCTTCCGTTCTGGCGAGTTTTTCCAGATCCTTGCGGCCCGAGCGAAACCCGAGCTTGCGATAAAACCAGAAGGCGCCGGAATCGAGGGCCTCATCGTTGTTCTGTCCGATCTGGTAGGGATAGATGGAAATTGTGGTTGCGCCCGTGAACGTACACAGACAGCGCAGTGCCTGCGCATAAATCCACGCGGTCTCGCCCTGGCGGTACGTGTAAAACGTGTTGAAGCCTACCTCGATCCATTCGCAGAGGCCGATGGCTTCGATGTAATTGATGGGAACGCCGTTCTTGAGAGTGAATCCCGCGACATAGGCGCGCAGCGGCAACCGGCGGGCTGGAGGCAGGTTCCAGAAATACATCACGACACCGCGACCGAGCGTCGCTCTTACAACGGAATGCGGGTCGCCCAGTGTGGTGCCGTAGAGTTCGCGATAACGCGCGGCCATGACTTCGCGAACGGTGTTAAGGATGGCTTCACTTTTGCGCTCCGAGAGTTTGACGAGGCGCGGCGCTGGCCGCGCGAGTTCGGTGGCCAGCGAAACCTGGCTTCTCATGATCAGCGGTTCCGTGTGGTAATAGAGCAGGCGCGGGCGCGTCCAGTTACGGGTTCGCGAAAACTTCAGATTCTCGAGACGCCAGCGCAGCGGAAGACGTAGCGAGTCGTAGAGTTCGGCACGCTCGCGATCACCGACCGCGAGTTGTTCGAATTGCCGGATGAGCCATTCCACATCGCGCTCACGACCTCGCGCGGCGTCGAGCCAGCCGCGCCATGGAATGTTGGCTTCCACGTCGGCGTCTTCTGCGAGCAGTGGAATGAATCGTGGCCAGGTCGATCCCATGGCGCGTTCGGCCGCGTAATCTTCCGCGTAGTCCTCCCACGCAATTTCGACATTGCGCTTGATGTGGCGCACCAGCCAGCGCGCGGCTTCGAAGGTGAGCGCGTCCTGCATGACGGTGCCGGCGATGCCGGAGGTGTCGAAGTCATCAAACTCCGACATGTCAGCGCCGGCCCTGCGAACGATCTCAACTCGCTCATGGAATGAATTCAAAAGCTTCTCGATGCGCGACACGAGCCCAGCAGAATGCGGAAAGGCGCGGAGAAAGAGCAGCGTCTCGTGAAAGCGGATTAGCTGTTCAGCATCGCCGAATCTGCAGCGCGCGAGTTGATCGAGCAAGACGTTTGTTCTCGCCGCCGCGCCTGCGCCGTATTGGCCCTTGGCGGCTTCGAGGCCGCTGAGCAGCGCGTCGAGAGTTTGCGGCATGGGGATTATTTCGTCCGGCGGCTGGCGACGAGAAGACGCGTCCAGGGCTGGTCGTCAAGGCGGCTGATCTGGATGACCGGATGTCCATTGGTGGTGTCGTGAATGAATTGCCCGTCGCCTATGTACATTCCGGTGTGGGTGATGTTGCGTGCCGACGAACCGAAAAAGAGCAGGTCGCCAGCCTGCAGGTCGGTGCGCTCGACGGCGACCAGGCCCGTCCACGCGGCTTGCTGATCGGCATCGCGCGGCATGTTGAAGCCGCGGGCGCGCAGCAGCATTTGCGTGAAGCCGGAACAGTCGAAGCCGAAGCTCGAAGTCCCACCCCACAGATAGGGCAGGCCGAGGAAGCGCTTTGCCAGTTCAATGGAATCCGGAATGGATAGCGGCTGCGGGTCTGCGAGGACGTCGCTCGACTGGATCCATGCAACGGTCTTGCCGGGAAGCCGCACCTGGAGCCAACCGTCGTGGTGGCGATGCGTTTCGGCTGGCGTGGCTGTGGCTTTCTTGGTTGCGGTTTTCGTGGCTCCGGTTTCTCCCGCTCCGGCGGCCTTCGTTCCAGTGGGCTTCGCTCCGGCTGGCTTGGCGTCGGTTTTCTTTTCTTCCGCTTTTTTGTCGGCAGTGTTCTGCCCGCCCGGAGGAATCTCGTCTGGAATCAGTTCGAGACGGGTTTCGAACGGAACAGTGATGACCGGCTGGTGGCGGGTGACGTCGGGCTCCCGATAGATATTGGCGAAAATACTTTCAACGCGGACGGTGGGTCCGCTCGTGGCATATCCAGCGCCAATTTGAACGAGGCGGATATGCCGGCTGGGAACCCATCCTTTGTAATGATCGGGGGTTTGAATGCGGCACCATTCGCCGCGAGCGCTCAGCAAGGTCACGTTGGTGCCGTAGATCGCCTGCGACACAACATCCGATTGATCGGTGGGATGCGAGTACATATTAGCGACGGGGATCACCACGACTTGCGTGCTGTTTTTCGCGAAGACGCCGGGCACGCATAAAAACGCGAGCAGTGCGAGAGCACCGAGATGGTAGCGTGTCCGATTCGTTCGCATGAATGGAGAGCGCGAGAAGGCCAAAATAAATCTTGTTGGGCTGCCTCGGACTGAGATGGTAACGGATGGGAAGCTCGGCACGCTAGTAAAAACCAGGGTTGAGAGAGCAAGCGCGGAAAGCATATGCAGCAGCAGCCGGGTTTCAAAAGATTTGGTTCAGAAAACTGTGGATCACAGCGGCGCCCGGGAATCGCCCCTCCACGCGCCAGAAAATCTGTAACGGCAAAAACCCGTGCGCCGGCCGGAGCTATCGGGAGTTATACTCACGGCCATGAAAACTAGCCTTGCCGCAGCCCTTATTTTGCTGGGTGCTGTTTTGGCCCTGGCGCAACACGACAACGAGTATCTGTACGTGATCCGGGACGGCCAGAAGTTGGGGTTCATCAACCGCTCGGGCGCGGTCGTGGTCACTCCGAAGTACGACGGAGTTGGCGAAGTGCACGAAGGGCGCATTGCCGTGCACGCGGGTTCGCTCGGAGGCTATATCGATCTGGCGGGAAAAGTCGTCATCGAGCCGAAGTACGAAGGCACCAGCAGCTTTCATGATTCCCGCGCCGTGGTGCGCGTCGGCGATAAATACTCACTGATTGATCCCTCGGGAAAGTCGATTGCCGATATCCCCTATCGCGTGCTCGGCGAGTTTCACCAGGGGCTGCTTCGGGTCTCGGCGAACAACCTGGTCGATGCCGCGGGCAAGAAGCTTCCTACGAAGACAGGCTTCGTCGATCTTCAGGGGAAGGTTGTGATTGCTCCGCAGTTCGTGAGCGCAAGCGAGTTTCCCGACGATCCCGCCGATCTCGCTGTGGGGATGGATAAGAGCTGGTGCTATTTTGATCGAACCGGCAAGGTTGTGATCCGAATGCCGGCGGGGCCTCTGGAGCCTGCGGATCCTTTCGTGAACGGTCGAGTCCGCATGAAAGACGGATTCACCTGGGGATACAAGGATGCAACCGGGGCGTGGGCGATTCCTGCGAAATTCAATGACGCGAAGGATTTCAAAGACGGTCTGGCGAAGGTGCAGCTCGGGAGCCAATGGATCGTGATTGACGTCCATGGCAACGAGGTTCACCAGAAGATCTTCCCCAGCGGAACTTATTCGGAAGGGCTCGCGCTGGCGAGCGACAACGACCTGCAGGGCTGGATCGACGCGCAGGGTCATCTCGCGTTTCCCATGCGCAAGTACCAGGAGGCATTTAAGTTTTCCGACGGCCTGGCCAGATTCAAGCTCGATGGCCAGTATGGCTATCTCGACAGGTCGGGCAACATGAAGATCAAGAACCAGTATGACGCAGCGACAGATTTCGATCACGGTCTGGCGCGCGTGGCAAGCCGGGGCGCGGGCGCGGCGTATATCAATACCGAGGGCGCTACGATTTGGAAGGCCGGAAAACCGTAACAGACTTTGTCAGGCCGGAAGAAAGTTTGGCTGCCCCCCAGGGATTCGAACCCCGATAGCCTGCTCCAGAGGCAGGTGTCCTAGCCGTTGAACGAGGGGGCAGTGAGTTGGTTGGAGCTATGCAACCAGCTTTATTTTATGTTTCCGGAGAAGCGCGGTCAACCGCGAAGCATCTGCCGCCAGTATCACCCCAGTATCACCAAGGTGCGGGGAGCGCGTTAGAATTCCTCTGAGACCTTGGCTTGCCCCCGAAGGAAACGAATCTGGTCATCGCTTTTGAGACTGCCGCAACTTCTGAATATGCCGAGATGGCGCTGCGTGCATTGCAACCCGAACAGTGTGCGCTGCTGGTGATCGACATTCAGTAGAAGTTGCTGCGGTCTTCTTCGCCGTTGACGACGTTCAAGGAGTAGCTGCCGCACTTGAAGGGCTGAGGCTCATTGCTTCTTTTTTATTCTTCTTTTTTATTCTTCTTTTTTCTTCACCCGCACTACCGTGATCTTCGCAAAGCCTTCCTCGAATGTGGGCTGCTTCAGCTTGGCGGCCATGCGGCGCATGATGTCTTCCGGGACCACGCGATCGCGGCGCTGGTGACGCTCGAGGCAGACTTCGAGGGGGACATCGAAAAATACGGCGTGCACTTCGTAGTTGTAATCCTTGGCGAGTTTGATCCAGTGCTGGCGCTCCTGCGGAGTCAGGTTAGTGGCGTCCACATAGTTCGTCGGACGCTTGGCGATCAGGCGCGCCTTCAACATTGAACGCAGGTTGGAGAATACGAGATCCTGAAAACGCTGCTCTCGCACGTCGTCAAACAGGAGCGACCGCACCATATCGCTGGAGAGCGGCACAACATTGTGGCGTTTGAACCACGAACTCTTGCCGGAACCGGGGAGCCCGATGGCAAGCACCACGATACCTTTAGGCGGCCGGGCCGGGGCTGTGGGAGCGGCGGCGATAATCGCCGGGGCGTGCGGCGCAATTTCTGGTTCGGCCGCGTCGCCGCCGATTTGTTCAGCTTGCGCCTCTGCGCCTTCGACCGGAACCTCCGGAATAATACCCTTCGCAGCGGCGGGGGTGAATGCCTGGGCAACGGCTTGCTCGCGACCACGGCCTCCGCGCCCACGTCCACCGCGGCGGCGGCGTCCGCGACCGCGCTGAGCGTCTCCACTGGCAGCGGTGGCGGACTGGTGTGGCTGCGTCACGGAGCCGGCGGGCTCTTCAGAAACAGATTGGGCTTCAAATTCGGCTTCGGCCGAAGGCGAGACCTCCGCCTCGTCATGGCTCGCCTGTTGGTTCGACTCTTGACTCGACTCAAACCGCGATGCGTCGAGATGGCTGGCCTCGGGCGGCGCGCCGGGAGCTTGCTCCGCGTCGAAATACGCAGGCTGCAGTGGCGGAGGCGCCGGCTGATTTCCCTGCTCCGGAGTTTTCTTTTTGCGGCGCTGTAATCGATCTTTCATCCATTTACGCATGTTCAGGCTTGTAACACAGATGACTCGACCGGAGCAATCATTGGCGTACCACAGAAGACAGGGGAAGCGGAGCAACTGCGGGAATCCAGCGACTTCTTGTTCTGTCAGATTTAGAATGGACCTATGACCAGCCAAGTCCCCGCGTCGATTCAAGGTCAAAAATATATTTCGCTTACCACCTTTCGCAAGAACGGAGCGGGCGTAGCGACTCCCGTGTGGTTTGGAGAGCAAGACGGCAAGCTCTACGTAATGACTCGCAGCGACATGGCGAAGACCAAGCGGATTCGAAACAATCCGCAGGTGCGGATAGCTCCTTGCACGATTCGAGGAAAAGTGACCGGTCAGGAGTTTGCTGCGACGGCGCGCATCTTGCCACCCGATGAACACACGCGTGCGCGCCAGACGATCAACCGCAAGTATTGGTTGGCACGGCTTCCGCTGGTATGGGCGCGCACGGATACGTATTTCGAGATCAGCTTCGCGTAAAGTCTTCGCTTTACCAATCGCCAGTCTGGTACCCGGATCGACTGCGGAACGCGGGTGTCTAAGGTATTAGCCGGATGCGGTTCGCACAGGCGAAGTGTCTCCGGAGTGTAGAATCGAAAAAGTTCTTTCAGCCCGCGCGGAGGTCACAATGACCCGTCCCCTGGTGGCAAGTTTTCTCCTCCTGATCTCGCTCACCTCTTTGGCCGTGTCTCAAGCGGTGCCTGTCCGCGTCCGCACCGACGAGAATGTGATGGCCGGCCGTCTGCTTAGGCGGGTTTCTCCCGTCTACCCGCCGCTAGCGCGACAAGCCCGGATCCAGGGCACGGTCATTCTAAAAGTGATAATCACCAAATCCGGAGACGTTGCGAACATTCAACTGGTCAGCGGACATCCCATGCTGGCGCCCGCCGCAATCGAAGCCGTCAAGCAGTGGAAATACGATCCGTACCTGTTGAACGGCGATCCCATCGAAGTCGAAACCAAGGTCGCCGTGAACTTCACGCTCTCGGATAAACCGCCGGCGACTGGGAGCACTCCTCCGGATAACGCAAAGGCCGGCGATTCCGGCGGCGCGTTTAGCGGCATCATTTCTCCGCATCAAGAGCAACCTGCTCCTCCAGTTGTGCCGCAGCGCGTCCGCGTTTCCTCCAGCGTTGCCCAGGGCCTGCTGGTCAGCAAAGTAAATCCGGTCTATCCCCAGGAAGCCAAGGACCAGCGCATTCAGGGAGTGGTCACGCTGCAGGTCATCGTCGACAAGGAAGGCAACGTGGCCGACATCAAGGTTATCAGCGCGCACCCACTGCTGGCGCCGCCCGCCATTGAGGCCGTCAAACAATGGAAGTACCGCCCGTATCTGCTGAATGGGAATCCGATCGAGGTCGATACGCAAGTCCAGGTCAATTTCACGCTGATGCAGTAAACCAAAGTCACTCCCGCCCTCGCCCTAAACGATTTACATTTCTCTTGAAGCGGAGAAATGATGCGGCGTAGGAACCGAAAATGGGTGGCGACGGCCGTGGTTCTATATCTGGGCGTCATGTGGTCCGCCTACCGTTGGAGCATCGCGGAGCGCCCGGCTGACGGCAACATCTTCGATCACATCGATCGCGAAATAAAAGATCGCGAAATAAAACGCAAGAATGCCGAGGCGGCAGCGAAAGAAGCCGCATCTCGGATCACGCCCAGCGAGTCTCGCCTCACCGCCGCCGGCCCGGCCTTTGTGGCTGCGCGGTACGACGCAACCCACGTTGTTTTCATGGTCTCGCAAGAAACTGAATCACGGTTCGCCTCCTCTCCGCAGTTTGGCGGAAAGCCCACTAAAATTTCCGCCCCCGTAAAGGCCGCCGCGCCGCTCGCCGGCTTGCAGGAATTGTGGGAGCCCGATTCGCAAGCGCTGCATTTCTTCCCCGAGATTGTGCAGAAGACGCGGCCCGGCGAACAGTGGACGCTCGGCGTCTCCGCCGACTCAACGATCCCGGTGCTAATCGACCGCACCGTGATTGCGCCCATCGGTTGCTCGCTCGCCCTCGGATTCCTTGCGTCCGTGCCGGTCGATCAGCAGGCAAGCTTCGCGGCCTCGCCGCAGGAATATTTCGCCGTCCGCCGCAATCAAGTCGAGTCCGTCGAGACGCCGGTGCCCGCGCATATCGCGGAACTCCCAGACTGGAAGGCGTCTCCCGTCGCGCGGACGCAAATCGAGCAGCAACTGAACGAACGCATGCGCCAGGAACTGGCGAAGGTCGACGCACGCCTGGTTGCCAACGCGTCCAGCCCCGGTGCAAGGGCCGGAGACTTGCCGGTCGGCTACGTGCCCCGCGCCAAGGAATGGCTTCACGCCGACCATGGCCTCAACCGCGGAGAAGGCGTGCTCGACTACGACATCCAAGCTTTCCGGCTCACGCCGGATGGCGCGCCGCGGCTGTTCGTGCGTGCGCGCTGGAAGCTGGCCGACGCGCCGGTATTTCTGATGACCGCATGGTTTGAAGAAGACTCGACGAAAGACGCGCCAGAGAAGGAATATCCGGCGAAAGCAGAAGCGCTCAAGGCCGCGCCTGCGCAAACTTCAGCCAAGACCAGTGTGTTAAAAACCGCATCGTTCCGGCCGGAGGCGCCAGCCGAAGCGCGGCCCGTCCTGCTCTCGGCCGATTCCAGTTGGTCGACCATACTGCGCGAAGGCGAGGCCACTGGCGCGCTCGGCGATCGCCTTGACTTTCAATCGATTCTCAACGAGTTCGACGCTGATCACGACGGCTGGGCCGAATTGCTCGTCCATACCGATCGAGGAGCATCGAGCACGATCACGCTCTATCTCTACACGGACCTGGGCCTGGTTCCCATGAAGACCCCGTTCCGCCGCGACAACCAGCCGCCCGAATCCTGCGTCGACCCGTAAGACAAATCTAATTCCTTCTAATCGGTGTCCCTGGCGGCGTCAAAACGGCAGGTGCCGTGACTGGCGCTGGAGCTAAGACATCCTTCGCTGCTTGCGGCAACTTGTCCGCATTGGCCAGTAACAAACTGACCTGCCACATTTGCGTGGTGGAGAGTGTCTTGTCGAATCCGGGCATTCCAGTCATGCGAATTCCGCCCGAAACTTTCCAGTAAGTTTCTCCCGGAGGATCGTCGGTCACGCCCGTTCCTTTCATCAGCATGGGCGGCTTGGGAAACATTCCCTGCGCGATCGCCGTCTGCGGCTGCCCAGGCAAGCCGTGGCACACCGCGCAATTCTCTTTGTAGATCTGCGCGCCCGCAATGTAAGCAGCCTCATCCCCAGCAATGGGGACCGACTTCGGCATCTCCTTATCCAGGCGCGCGTGCAGCGCCATGCGCGCCAGCGTTTTCTCAAACGGCATCGGCGTCGCCGACGTCGCCACCGGCGCGCTTCCCGAAGAAAAGTAAAAATAGACACCGGCTGGAACCGCAATCAATCCCAGGATCAGCCCGATTAGAAACTTGCGCATGCTTTCTCCCTTATGGTCCGCGTTAACTTGGACAATCATACTAACCCAAAGGGGCGTGTCCCGAATGCGAAAGCCCGAAGCCGAATGCTAAACTCAGCATCGGCATGCTGACTCACCTGGAATGCACCCGCTGCGGCGAACACTATCCCGCAGACCGTCCGCAAACGGTTTGTCCTAAAGACGCCGGCATCCTCTATGCGCGCTATGATCTCCCTGCGATCAAGCGCGCGTTTTCGTCGGCAAGCCTGTCGGGACGCGCGCCCACCATGTGGCGCTACGACGCCATTCTGCCTGAGGCCGACCCTGTCTCTCTGGGCGAAGGCTTCACGCCCATGTTGCAAAGCCGCGAATATCCTAACGTCTACATCAAAGATGAAGGACTGAACCCTACCGGATCGTTCAAGGCGCGCGGGCTCTCGGCCTGCGTGACCATGGCGCGACACTTCGGTCTGAAGAAGTTGGTGATTCCATCTGCGGGCAATGCCGCCGGAGCGCTTGCAGCCTATTGCGCCGCCTCTGGTCTTGAGGCGCACATCTTCATGCCGAAAGATGTGCCCATGGCAAACCGCATCGAGTGCGACTACTACGGCGCGCACGTCACTTTGGTCGACGGCTTGATCAGCGACTGTGCCCGCAAAGTTGCGGAGCTGAAGGAATCCGAGTCCTGGAAGAAAGATGGATGGTTCGACGTCAGTACCACCAAAGAGCCGTATCGCGTCGAAGGTAAGAAAACCATGGGCTACGAAGTCGCCGAGCAACTGGGCTGGAGAATGCCACAGGGGATCATCTATCCGACGGGCGGGGGCGTCGGCCTGCTCGGCATGTGGAAGGCGTTCGACGAAATGGAAGCGCTGCGCTGGATTGGTTCCGAGCGCCCGAAGATGATCACCGTGCAGGCCGCCGGTTGCGCACCGATCGTGAAGGCGTGGGAGCAAGGCGCGGCCGCTTCCGAAATGTGGCCGAACGCGGCGACCTTGGCCGCGGGACTGCGCGTGCCCAAACCCTACGGCGATTATCTGATCCTCGACATACTCAAGAAGAGTCGTGGTACCGCTGTCAGCGCCAGCGACGAAGAGATGGTCGACGCCACGCGCCACTGGGCGAAAGTCGAAGGCATTTTCGCCGCGCCCGAAGGCGCCGCCTCGCTGGTCGCCTATCGCAAACTCCGCGCCAGCGGTTTCTTCAAGCCCGAAGACCTGGTCGTTCTCTTCAACACGGGCAGCGGCCTGAAGTATCTGGACGTTCTCGATCGTAAGGGGGGTACGGGCGACTGGCCCGTGCGGCCCGCGCAACCGAAGCCAGCCGCGCGCCAGATCGGCGGCATCATCGGGCCGTACTGAGTGAAGTCGACAGAGGGGTTGTCATTCCGAATCGAGCTGAAAGCTCGGTGAGGAACCTGCTGTTCGTACGCCGCGGTAAGCAGACTCCGCAGTCCAGGTGCTTCCCTGTGCGCGCTGTGGTTAAAATAAAACTCTCCCATGACAATGACCGAGCGCCTCTACTATCACGACTCTTTCCTGTACGACTTCGACGCCGAAGTCCGCGAAGTCGTCGACTCTCCGCGGCCGGCGCTGATTCTTGATCGCACCGCTTTCTATCCCACTAGTGGCGGGCAGGTTCACGACACCGGATCGATCACTTCCGACTCGAATGCCCGATTCCGCGTTACTGAGGCTGCTGATACTGAAGACGGTCGGGTTGTCCACTATGTCGAGGCGGTATCCGATAATCAGAATGCGAAGCCGGGCCAACTCACGCCCGGAACCCGCGTCCGTGGGCTGATTGACGCCGACCGACGGCGCGACCACATGCAGCAGCACTCCGGACAGCACGTGCTCTCGGCGGCGTTTCTGCGCCTGTTCGGCATCGCAACCGTCTCGTTTCACATGGCCGAGGATTACTGCTCGATTGATCTCGAGACTCCGACGCTGACCAAAGAACAGGTTGAAGCCGCCGAACGGCTCGCGAACGAAATCATTCTCGAGAACCGGGGAGTTGACGTTCGGTTCGTAACTCGCGACGAGGCTGGAAAACTGGGCCTGCGAAAGTTGCCGCCTACCGAGCGCGACGAGCTGCGAATTATCGACATTCGCGACTTTGACCTTAGCGCTTGCGGCGGGACGCACGTGGCGCAGACGGGACAGATTGCCAGTATCTTGTTGCGCAAAACTGAAAAAGTCCGCCAGGGCTGGCGCGTCGAATTTGTTGCCGGACAACGCGCGGTCGCGACGGCGCGGCGCGATTTCACTGCGCTTACGGAAACTGCCGCGCTGTTCTCGGCGCACATTTATGACGTGCCGCAGCAGGCGCGCAAGTCGCTTGACGAGATTCGGAGCTTGCGGAAGCAGCGCGAACAATCGCAGGAGGAACTTGCCACGGCGCTGGCCGCCGCACTGTTGGCTGAGACTGCTGAAGTGAATGGCCGCAAGCTCGTGGTTCGCACGCTCGCCGACCGCGAGCTGAACTTTGTGAAGTTGCTGGCGCAAAAACTGACGCGCCTTTCTCCCCACGCGGTCGCGCTGCTGGCGGCGACTTCGCTGCAGCCATCGCTGGTGTTCGCGCAGTCCGCGGGATTGCCCTTCGATATGGGGGCGCTGATGAAAGAAACTGTGACCAAGCTGGGCGGGCGTGGCGGAGGGAGTAAGGATCTAGCGCAGGGCGGCGTGCCCAATGCTGACGGGATCGAGGCCGTGCTGAAAGCGATTGCAGAAAAGATGATGGCGTGAAAAAGCGGAGGGTGAGCCGGAGAGGGAATTTCGAAAGCGGGGAAGAAACTGGAGTGACCTGGAAATACTCTGCCCACGTTTCGATCGTCTGAAACGTGGGGCCTTGCGAATCGCGCTCTGGATTAGGCCGGTTGCTGCGGTCTGCGCGCCCGCTCCCACCAGACCTTGGGATCGTCGGGACGGTTGAGGATCTTCGACAATTCCACTTTGATTTCGCGCAGGCGGTTGGTGCGTAATTCGAGCGCAGTCTGATCGACCGCATTGTGCCCACTTTTTTCCGAGAGTCGGGCATTCAGGTCGCGCAGATCGGCAATTTCCTGGCGAAGGCTGGAGAGACGTTCTGAGATATAGGGCATCTCTTTGATCATACGCCCTATTTGGGGAATCGCCGGTTAATTCGCTCGCGCGGTGGTAGGGCGACCCTGAATTTTTTTTTGTTGTCCCTTCTAAGATATTCATTCTTCGGAGGTTTTCGGTCGCGGGTATGGTGTGGTCTGGGCAAAATATTGAGATCGCAGGACTTGCAGGTAAAATATTGGAAAGCAAGGGCTTACATCCGGGCTGACGGCCTCTCCGGCAGCGAACGGGGGAGGGCTGATGGGGAGAGGCCGCGCACATAAGATGAGCTTGCGCCTTTCAAAATCCTCGGTAAAGGTTGTACGTCACAAGAGTGAGATTTTGTCTGTGGAAAAGTTTAGGATACGGGCGGGGAACAGCAGGTTCCCTTCGACTTCGCTCAGGGCAGGCTCTCCACTGCGGTCGGAATGACACGGTGTTTTTTCGCTCCCGCTCCGGTCGGAATGACAGAGTGGTTTTTAAGCTTCGGATTTCAGCGTGCGTGATTCCCACCCTTTAGGCTGCGACGAGAGGCTGCTTGTAGGCGCCAATCTGTTCGAGCAGTCCGAGCTGATCCCAGCTGTCCCAGCCCTCGACGATCTTGCCATTCACAATCCGGGCGATCGTGATTCCTTGACTGCGCACCGGCCGGCCGGTCGCAGAGACTCCGAGGCCATCTCCCGTATGGGTCATGTTGGCCGACCAGCGCAGGACAACCTTATCGCCCGCACCAAAAACGTCTTCGACTTTGATTTTGATATCTGGGAACGCGCCGCGAATTTCGTGTACGAATTTTACGAATTCCTCCGGGCCGCGAATTTCGGCTTCTGCAGCCCTTTGTCCCCTGGCCACCCCGTCCGGATGAAACAAGTCATGAACCGTCTGGGTCCGGCCCTCATTCCACACTTCCTGGAACCAGCGTCGCATCAGTTGGATGTTTTCTTCGGCTGACATAGGCATGTACTCCTGTCGAACGATTTTTCGGGCACAACACGGTAGCTCGCGGCCGGGAAGAGGGCAAGTGGAATCTCGAACGTTTGTTAAAGTTCAGAGTGGGCGTTGCGTCTTGCGGCGGAGCGCGCTGGATGAGATTCCGGGTGTGTGAGACGCCGGCTCCCGTGGTTCCCACCCTTTCGCAAAGAGCGCGAAAGGATGGGGCAGCCGGCTGAGTCAAAGTCCCCACCCTCTTTCGCGAAGAGCGCGAAAGAAGGATGGGGCACCCGGCGCGACGTTAGGATGGGGCACCCGGGCGTTATCTGCTTCTCAGTTTGTTGGGTGTTTACTGGGCGCTGCAGGTTACCTGGTTGTTCCAGTCCACGAACGAGCCTTGCGGGTTATTGCGCCAAGCCCAGACGTGGAGCTCGAAGAAAGAAGGGATGTTGAAACGGTTGGGGGCGGGGACGAAATTGAAAACCTGTCCCTCGAGCACGGGAGGAGTGTTGTTATTGGCGGCGAGCCAACTGGCTGAGTCGAGGATGAACTCGACGCCTACCAGAGTCATCTGGCCATTTGAGGGCTCGTAGATGAGCGCCTGGGGTTGCGCA
>Ga0210395_10001594_pt1 | contig 17567 bp, 19 predicted proteins | sample IncBWH4OmetaG_FD_150861 | JGI IMG/M metagenome (GOLD analysis project Ga0210395, IMG submission 150861) | Forest soil microbial communities from Barre Woods Harvard Forest LTER site, Petersham, Massachusetts, United States - Inc-BW-H-4-O ...
ACCGACAAGGCCAGCAAGCAAGGAAGATACGTTGCGCTCGACGCTTCCGAAACCCTCGCCAAAATCATGTTGCAAGGGATGCCAGACGCCTCCCGCTTCGCCGAGATCGTCGGTGGCGCCATGGACCGAACCCGCGCTTCTGTTAAGACCGCGCGTCCTGAAATCGCCGCCTTTGGCGAGATGGTTTCCTTGTTGTGGACCGAAGGCAAGATTGATGCTGCCATCCGGCTCGAACAGCTTTGGAACGAACTGGCGAAGAAACACTCTTTCTCCCTTCGATGTGCCTATCCCGTGGCTGATTTTTACGGGGAGAAAAACGCTCAGCCCTTAATGAGGGTATGCGCGGAACACTCGGCCGTCGTTCTTGAGGACGGCCACTCCTCCTTTACAAGCGGCGAAGCCAGGATTGCATTGCGTCGCACGGAAGAGCGATTCCGGCTCTTGGTAGACGCCGTTCAGGACTATGCAATCTTTATGTTAGATGTGCAGGGCCATGTCAGCAGTTGGAATACTGGCGCCGCGCGCATAAAAGGATATGGCGCCTCTGAGATCATTGGAAAGCACTTCTCCATCTTTTATCCTGAGGAGGACATCCGGGCGGGCAAACCCGCGCGAGAATTGGAGGTGGCCGGCAAGGAAGGGCGTTTTGAAGATGAGGGATGGCGGTTGCGCAAAGATGGCTCGCGTTTCTGGGCCAATGTGATCATCACGGCGATAAAAGACGACAGCGGCACGCTGATCGGGTTCGGAAAAGTTACGCGTGATTTCACCGAGAAAATACTTGTGAGCGAAGCGTTGCGAAAGGAGATCGCGGAGAGAACGGAAGCTCAACGAAAGTTGCATGATTCGGAAAAGTCTCTCCGCCAACTCTCTCTACGCCTTCTCCAAACGCAAGACGAGGAACGCAGGCGCATCGGCAGGGATCTTCACGACAGCGTGGGGCAATACCTTGTCGGGCTGAAAATGAAGGTCGATTCGCTCAAATCCGTCGCCGAACGAACCCAGCAGGAGGATATCGGCGAACTGGCGGAATGCTCTCAGATGATCGAAGAGGCTATCAAGGAAGTTCGCACGATATCTTACATCCTGTTTCCTCCCATGCTTGAGGAGCTAGGCTTGAAATCTGCGATACCGTGGTATCTCGAAGGTTTTACAAAGCGGAGTGGAATTAAGACCACCTTTGAGGTTTCTCCGGAGCTTGATCGGATCCGTGGCGACCTCGAGCTAGCGCTGTTCCGCGTTCTTCAAGAAAGCTTAACGAACGTACATCGGCACTCTGGCAGTTCCACGGCAATTGTCCGACTTTACAGCGACGGCCCAACCGTAGTCCTCCAAGTCACTGACGAAGGAAAGGGAACTCTCGCAAAGAATTTGGAGTTCCCGGCTCACGATTTGATGGGCGCATTCGGCGTTGGACTGCGCGGCATGAGTGAACGTATGCGGCAACTCAGGGGTGACCTGCAGATCTCCTCCACAGAAGGAGGAACCACCATCACAGCCACGCTTCCCCTGCGCGATTCAGGGGTCGGCGATTAGCCACAGGGTACAAAGACGGCTCCGACGTTTTCTTCCGTGCTAGTACGGTGAAGCGAGCAGAAATTACACATCGATTCGAGAGAAAATTCGCAAGAAGAGACTCGTAAACAGGTCACTCTCCGAGCTTTTCTCACATAACTCATTGATTTCAAGTTATTTGTTGAAATCAAGCGGATTGGTGTCACGCTTGCCCCTATCTTTGGCGCATATACCAAAAAAACCCTATTTGGGGGAGAACTATGGGCACGAAGTTCGACATCTTCAAAAAACTACCCGATGGTCACCCGCTCTGGGTCAAAGCTGTGGACGGACTCGAAGAGGCGCGTGCGCAATTGGCCCGTTTGGCCGCGAGTTCGCCGGGCGAATATTTTATTTATAGCCTTCGGAACAGCTGCGTAGTTCACGTACAGCTGGCCCACGAAAGATAACCCGACGCGCAGGCTCCTGAGGAAATATCATCTCCCGTTTGGCTCGTCAGATACCCTCGGCACATCCGCCTCCATGTTTTACGACATGCAGAGCCGACGTGCTTGAAACGGGCGTTTTGCGTTTCTAGGCTGAACAGGAGGGGAGAGAGCAGGCGCCCGTGTTCGGTCAGACGCCTGCTCTCGGTGGGTGTCTCGGAGGTGTTTCAGGGCTGCAGGATACTGGGACACAACCCACTCAACAATCCAGTCTTTCCTGTAAAACAACACCGGCATTTCTTGTATGAACAGGCGACGCGCTCACCTGGGGACCCGCACTTGTCGAGAATTGCGTTCTGGGGTTCCGTCCCAGTAAGAGCCGGAAAACGACCGTCTAATTTTGTGCGGGGCTGATTTGTTCTTCTCTTTGCTTCGGCAGCGCGAGAGGATATTTATCCCTGAGGAATTGCACCAATCTTTCTCGCACGTAGCATCGCAGATCGAATGCTGCCGGTCCATTTCGCGCGCTCATCAGAGCTCGAATTTGGATAGTCCGTTCCGTTGCATCCGTCACTTGCAGTGCCCAAGTCTTTTTGTCCCAAAGCTCTGTCGTTTCCAGAATGCGATGCAGTTCCTCGCGCAATTCTTGGATTGGAGCCGTGTAATCCGCATAGATCATGACGGTCCCAAGGATGTTGGCTGTGGTGTGAGTCCAGTTCTGAAATGGTTTCTCAATGAAGTAACTCAACGGCACGATCAGCCGTCGCAAGTCCCATAAGCGCACCACAACATAGGTGGTATTGATTTCCTCGATCCACCCCCACTCGCCTTCGAGGACGATCGCGTCCTCGATCCGAATGGGCTGCGTAAGGGCTACTTGAACCCCCGCTATTAGATTGGAAAGCGTGGAGCGCGCCGCCATTCCGACAATCAACCCGGCCAGTCCGGCCGATGCAAGCAAACTCACTCCGACGTGGCGCACCGCTGGGAATGTCATCAGCATGATGGACGCCGTTACGATGCTCACCGTCAATGTGACAATCCTTTGCAAAACCTGTGTCTGTGTGCGAATCCTGCGCGCGCCAAGATTGTCGGGCGAATCCATCGAATAGCGCTCGGAGATGATGTTTCCTGTCAGCTCTGTCAGAATTACAATCGTCCATCCAACCACGGCAATCACACCCAGTCCCAGAGCGTGTTGCAGAATGTTTTTCAGTGTTTCCGGGATGGGAGCAAGAGGTATGGCGATAACCAAAACCAGCAATGGAAAAATGACTCGCGTCGATTTCTTAGCCCGCCCTGTCAGTAGGGACCCTGTATTCGTGTCCTTGCGCTTCAGGATGCTTTCGATCGCAAAGAACAGGACGAAATGCACAAGGAGCGCCAATCCAACGGCGCCTGCGAGGATGGCACCTGAAATCAACCAAGTGCGAGTGTCGCCCCAAACGGCTAGCATCTCCTTCATATTCCTATAGATTATTAAGTTCTTCATCGATCAAAGCAAACCGCACACATTCGCTTCCTTGCCGGCAGAGCATGCGGGATGCACCAGAACACCCTTCAACAGGTACCCTCAAAGCGGGGATGGCCGACAATCTGTCAACCATGGAATACCGTCGCCGCCATGTTTCTCAACCTTCGAGCTTTACCTTCGCCTGAAGTCTCTTACGAATGAGAAGGACTGGCCTATACGCAGGTTCTTGGCCGGAAGCCCGCCAGGGTGAAACGGGGCGCGGCTCTTCAGCGAGAAGATTGGAGATGTGTATCAGGGATGGATGACTATCCGCCACAATTTTCACCAGTGCCGTCAAAGGCACGGCAAGCAAAATACCCATCAGGCCCCATAGCCAGCCCCAGAAAAGGATTCCTGCTGTGGCCGCGACAGGCCCTATGTTCACACGCGACCCAACTATCTTGGGAATTAAATAGTTAGCTGAGATCACATGAAGGCACGCCACGGTTAACACAATGACGGCGAAAGGGGCCGCCGTATGGAATTGCAATAGCGCCGCCGCGACAGGAACCACAAGGGCGAGAATCACGCCCAGAAACGGAATCAAGTTCAGGAAACCGCTGGCGATCCCGAGTACCACCGCGCCCTGTACTTTCAGAGCGAGCAGGACGAAAACCGTCACTGCGGCCATCGCCGAACCGATCGCCAGATTTCCGGCCGCGAACCCGCGTACCATGGTAGTCACGCGTCCCACAAATTGAGGGACATCGATGGTCGCCCCCAAGGTACTTGCCAGCCTCTGATTCATTTGCTCTTTGCGAATCAGATTGAAGAACATCAGGAACGGCACGACTCCAATAATGATGACGGCTCCCCACACCGGTCCCACACCGCGAATAATGTAGGAAGGCCAGCTGGGCGGCTCCTTGATCTTTACTTCCGCTATTTTCTTCGTCGACGTCTCTGGGCTCAGGCTGCCCGCGGTCTCTTGCACTCTTGCAATCTTTTGGCTAAGAGGCCTGATTGCGTCGCGGATTTGTTCCGCATATTGCGGCACAGCCTCCACGAGATCGGAGATGCGATTGTACGAGGCATACGTCAGGAAACAGAAACACAGCATTCCAGCAACAATGATAATTCCAGCAGAAGCAGAACGCGGGACGCGCCAACGCTCCAGGCGTGTGACCACAGGATCCACGAGGATGGCAAGAAACGCTGCCAGCAGCAAAGTAATACAGAAAGAACTGGCAAAAAAACAAAAAGTCATCAGAAGAACGAGAACAATGCCCCAAAGTAGCCAGGCAATACGGCCTAACAGCCGCGATTGCAGCAAGTCAGTTGAGCTGCGCATCATACAATCACTCGGCTCCTTCTCGCCGCCGGCAATGTCCAGGTGCAGCGCCTCTGGCCCTCACGCCGCGCAGAGAGACGCCGCACTCGCACTTCACGATACGGTCTTACGCTGAAATAGATGCGCAATTAACGAAATCACAGCGAACAGCAGCAGAATGTGGATCAGAAAACTGGATACGTGGAAAACCAGGAATCCACCGAGCCACGCCAGCAACAAAATCACAAACAAAACGATGAACATGTAAGCCTCCTTGTTCCCTTCGATTGGACAGGCGCTCCTGACCCGATGGCTTCAAACGCGGATAGCTTGCTCCCATTGAACTTCGAAACCCATACAGCGAATGCTGCAGTATGTGCGTAACCATACCTGACGAGGTCAAGACTTCTCGTTTTGCTGCTGACTTCGTCGTGAGTTGCCAACTTCAGATTCTTCCAAGAAGCAACAGCACGAGCAGGATTACCACTACCAGCCCCAGGCCCCCGCTCGGGTAGTAGCCCCAGGTTCGGCTGTGCGGCCACGTCGGCAGGCTGCCCAAACTCAACAACAGAATGACTACGAGAAGTATGATCAGCATTTTGACTTGCCCTCCATGCTTCATTCGACTCGAAGACTCTGGCTCGAACAATCGGTGTAATCGTGTACAACTCGCGTTGCCATATGGTATCGGGGGAGAGATTTCCTCTATGGTTTGAAACCCGCTACTCCACGAAAATCGCGCGAGCGAAAAATTTCAACCCGCGCGGAATTGACTTGATGTTCAGCAATCACTCGAAGGCAAAACCGCGTCCACAGCCAGCCATCAAATTGCCAACGTGGCTATCCGCTGTGCCATTCTCAAAAAAGCGGTCGCGCCATCCAGGAAAGGTTGCTGTACAACTGTACTTTGTGGGTCCGGTGCCGAAATGGGTCGACGAATTGGTCCGGAAGTGTAAAATACAGGGAAAACTGTATGGGATTGAGTGCCAAAACGTAATATCTATTCGTCTGCACTTTGGAGCGCCTATCTCTAGCTGGCTGCGCAGGCCCGGGAACTTGGATAGCGGGTACCGAGCGGCCTAAATACCCTGCCCTTAGATTGGGGATGATCACGATGAAAATTCTTGTTGCGGACGATCACGACATTATTCGCCGGGGTCTCAAACAGCTCCTCACCTCGCGGCCCGGATGGGAAGTTTGCGGCGAGGCAAAAACCGGAAGAGAGGCCGTTGAACTCGCCGAACAACTCAAGCCCGAAGTCGTTGTTATGGACATCAGCATGCCTGACCTGAATGGCCTGGAGGCGGCCCGGAGAATCCACAAGTCGTCCCCGAAAATAGGGATCCTCATCTTGACTCTTCATTTTTCCGACCAGCTCGTTCGTGACATCGTCGAGGCTGGCGCGCGCGCCTATATCATGAAGTCCGACGCAGATCGCGATCTCGTCAGCGCCGTCGAGGCGTTGGCAAATCATCGAACTTTTTTCACCTCCCGTGCCGCAGAAATGCTTCTGAACGGGTTCGCCAACAAGAATTCCGTGCCCGACCCCGAAGCTCATTTGCGCGAGAGACTGACATCGCGCGAGCGCGAAATTGTGCAGCTGCTTGCGGAAGGGAAGAGCAGCAAGGAAGTGGCCGTGGCTCTTGGTATAAGTGTCAAGACGGCTGAAACCCATCGCGCTAATATTATGAGAAAGCTCGAAATGCATTCCGTCAGCGAGGTTGTGCGTTACGCCGTAAAAAATCTAATCATCGAAGCGTGACGCTCCCCGCGGGCCCGCGTGATGATCTTGGCTGTGGACACGACTAAAATTGGGATCTTGATGCCTCTTCACACTACTTGCTGCCCTTCGCCAATCCGAACTTCTCGCTCTTGTCTGCGGCTCGCGGAGAGCCCGGACCATGCCTAGAGTGCTTATTGTCGATGATCACGCTTTTATCCGTCGTGGCGTCCAAACGATACTGCATCCCTTCCCCGAGTGGGAGCTTTGTGGCGAAGCGGATAACGGCAGCGATGCCATCCGCATGGCTGAAGAGTTGAAGCCCGAAGTCATCATCATGGATTTATCCATGCCCGGGCTCAACGGCATCGAGGCGACTCGCGCCATCCGAAAAACTCAACCTGCCGTGAAGATTGTCTTGCTGACTCTTCACGAGTCTGCGGAGTTGGTGCGCAGCGCCTTTCGCGCTGGCGCGAGGGGGTATCTCCTGAAAACCGATGCGGAACAAGAGTTGGTGAAAGCCCTTACCGTGGTGACCGGACAGGGAACCTATATCAGCCCAAGGATTGATAGCGCGGTCGTAAAAAGTGTAATTAGTGAGATCCTCTGACCGCATAATAACCGAGCGGCGAGCAGGCAAACCCCCTCTTTTTGAATCTCTTCCTAGAAACTGAATTTCATCCTCTGCCTTTACAGTCTTTCACCGATGGCAAGGCCCTGGCCGAGCAAGCTATCCTCATCGTCTGAAGGCTAAGCTCGCCGGCGGCTACGCCCCTCTCGGGGATGACTGCACACGGTAACCCGAGTCGGGCCTTTGCAGTTTGACCGGCTTGGAAGTTACCCCTGGCCGCTGGCCTTCTTTGCCCCGTTCACGCGGGCTACGAGCACTGTCTAATTGCGTCATTCCACCCTCATTTTGGAGTAGGGCGCATGAGAACCCTCATCTCAGCAAGCAGTTGTGAGCCAATGAGACAACGCCGCTTTGGCATTTTCGCTGCCGCTTGCGGATACCTGTCTGCGTTTGAGCGCCAGGTCGCCAGCTTCTTCTCAGCTTTTCATTTTCCGCGATGCGAGCCGAAGTGGAACGTTATTACAAGTTAGGCCGGAAACATGAGGCGCTCTGTTCAAGAGGAATATCATCACGCTGGCGGTGACCTTCGTCAGCACCATCAACCGCCCTTTCTAAGCTGCGAAGGTCTTCAGCTTTGCAGCGCCATCGCTGCCGGCTTGGCAAGAGCCGAAAGCCGCTGCTGCAGTTTCACGCGCGCCCGGAAGATTCTCGATTTAACGACTTCCGGAGTAATATCTAGCGCCGAAGCCAGTTCCCGGCTCGTCCATCCTTCCCCTTTTTGCAGTATGAATGTGTATTTCAGCGTGGGGTGTAATGCCTCAAGGGCCTTTGTGGCCAATTCCTTCGTCAAGTATTGCCGCTCGGGATCGGCGTGCGAATCCCTTAGTTCTTCGTTCGTCTCCTGGCCCTCCCGTGTCCGTTCCCCGGCGGCACAGGTTGCTGCCTCCTCCGGCCGGCGCTTGCGCAACATCATCAGCGCTTCATTCACCGCAATGCGAATCAGCCAGGTCGAGAACTGTGAATTTCCTTCAAATTGCTGGATCTTGCTGAAAGCTTTGTAGAACACATTTTGCAAATTGTCTTCCGCATCCTCGCGGTTCTTCAAGATCCGGAAAGACATGCTGTAGACCCGGTGGGAATGCCGCCGGACGAGCTCTCCGAAGGCGTTACGGTTTCCTGCGCGCGCTCTGGCGATCAGCGTTTTTTCCTGTTCAGCGATTTGGCTGTTCATCACGGCAGCATCTCCTGTACTGGTGCTTTGTTCGAACTGAGCCTCTGTCGCAACGAGATATACGACGCCAGCGAAGCACAAACAATACGGTCCGCGCTGTATGGAATTGAACAGAATCTCGTATCCATACAGATTCGCTTCCACGCAGCCATCCGGAAGATGTCGGGCGGAGCGCAAAAAAATGGGGCGAGGCGACCATCGCCTCGCCCCATTTTTCTTAATTTACCTCAGCTATGGCCTCAGCTGAGGTGTGGCCTTCTGCAAGCGCCGCACAAGTGTCTTTCCCGACTCCGGCGCATCAAACTTCGGCTCCGTAATGATCAGCGCCGCCGAAGCTTCTTTCCCATACAAGCGGTGATTCGCATCTTCGTCAGGCCGCAGTGTTGAGCCTTCCAGCGATACCCCGGCAAATACGCCGCGCGCCCGTGAATAGCTCAGCAATTCCGCGCGCAGGTAAGCGTCTGTGTCCGCCGACGCGGTTCGCCCCTTCGGTCCCGCCGCTATGGAGGCATCTCCGCCCAGCTTCACTTTGCTATGCAGGAGACTATGCACGCCGCGATTGTTCATTACCAGAATCACGAAGTCGGTAGCTTCTCCTCCGATCTGGAATCCCACGCTCCCGCCCTCCAGCGCGTACATCGCCGGTGCGCCCCAGGGACCGGAAAAATCCTTGCCCGTTCGGCAAACCATAGTTCCACGCCCGTAGCTTCCTCCAACCACGAACGCGGCCTTTAGAACGGACGGCAACACAACCACGCATCGTGCCTTGTCCAGGAGGTCTTGCGGAATGTCTTCGGGGACATCGAGAATTTCTTGAATCACCGTGCCGGCGTTCTGCAATCGATTGTTTTCATCTTTGGCACCATCGTCCGCCGGCGTTGGGGCAGGCCGTGCAAATGACAGGGGCGCCAAGATCAGTGCCCCCGCAAAAATAATCGCCATGCTTTTCATAACTGTATCCTCCATCCTTTGTTCGAAGATTTGTACTTTCGATCCGAGCCCTAATTTCCACGCCGATCTGATACGACAACAACGATCCCTCCGACCAGCGCCAACGCCCCAAGTATCGGAGGAAGAGGAATTGTGTGATGTTCTTCCTTCGTTGCCTGGATGGGACCAATGTCCAGGACTTTCTTCTGTGTTGTGTAAGTCAAGCCCTGATACGCTAGTGCGAAAAGTCCGATGACCACGAGCGCTATCCCCAGAATTGTTCGTCCGCCCATACTCCCCTCCACACTCCCGAGTTGATTTCTGTCCCGCCCCCTCTCCATCGATTCAAGGGCTCTGACGCTGCCAACTCAGGTTCGTCGAAGCAGGTGGCTCACCAGCGATACGAGAAAAAGAACCAGAAAGATGTAAAACAAAATCTTCGCAATCCCTGCCGCGGCCAGTGCAATTCCCGAAAAGCCAAGCACCGCTGCAATTAGCGCCACAACAAAGAATCCCAATGCCCAACGTAGCATCTCACCCTCCTGACGTTCCTATTCAGTCTGTCGTTGGCCCCGAATCCGGCGTCGTGCTTTGGTCCTCAGTTCGAAAACCTCGCCGGCGATTCGTTTCAGTTGTAAGCCTTCTGCCCGGCGACCTCCATACCGTGGAACCCCTATCGCTCTCCCTTGAATCCTGTAGTCCCCTTGGAATTTCGTCCATTTCTCCCCCTTTCCTCTCACTTTCAGTGTTTCTCGGTATGTACGCTGTTCTCTTAGCGTGCTTATCTTGCCCTGTTGGGTCTGGCACGCTTCCCGGCTGGCGCAAGGCCGAACAGGTAATGCACTACGGAAAAACTAAAAATTAGGAGACTCCGATGAATTGGGATCAGCTGGAAGGAAAATGGAAGCAGTATTCTGGCAAGGCTAAGGAAAAGTGGGGAAAACTCACGGACGACGACCTTACCGTAATCCACGGTCGCCGCGATCAACTGATCGGCAAGATTCAGGAACGCTACGGAATCGCGAAGCAGGAAGCGGAGAAACAGGTGGATGAGTTTGTGCGCTCCTTCCTCAGCGAGGAAGCAACACAAGAAAGGCCCCGAGGCAGTCACGACGTAAGAGAAAAGAAGCGTGGTGCAGGCCAGTCCTGATCCAAGCCAGTCTAACCACTAACCGCTAACGGCGAGACGCAAGAGCCAGGCTTGCTGGCATTCGGGCCTGGCTCTCGTCTCGCAAAAATTCTGGTGCTTTTCGTCGCGACTGGTACCATCTGTCTGGAACTAACTCTTGTGCGACCCATGAATCGATTGCGCTGCACACTGATCTGCATCATGAGTCTTTGCCTCGTATGGCCCTCTCCCTCCGAGGGTTACTCCGTCTTGACCCACGAAGCCATCGTCGATGCAGCCTGGGATACCAACGTCCGGCCTCTCCTCCTCGCGCGTTTTCCCAACGCCACCCCGGACGATCTGCGCAAAGCCCACGCCTATGCCTACGGCGGCGCCATCATCCAGGACATGGGCTACTACCCGCACGGCAACAAATTCTTCAGCGATCTTACCCACTATTTTCGCAGCGGCGATTTTATAGAAGCCCTCCTCCGCGATTCCCAGGATCTAAACGACTATGCCTTTGCCATTGGAGCCATGGCGCACTATGCCGCGGACAATAGCGGCCATCGCTTGGCCACCAACCTCGCCGTTCCCATGCTCTACCCCGAACTCCAAAAGAAATACGGCAGTGTGATGACCTATGAGGACAATCCGATTGCCCACGTCAAAACCGAATTCGGATTTGACGTTCTCGAGGTTGCCAAAGGCCGCTACGCTCCCGACAGTTACCACGACTTTATCGGCTTCGAAGTCGCCGCGCCTCTCTTGGAGCGCGCTTTTCAGGAGACCTATGGGCTGGATCTCACCTCTGTTCTCAAGGACGAGCCGCGCGTCATCAACTCCTACAGGCACGCCGTCAGCTCGCTCATTCCCAGAGCCACGAGAATCGCATGGAAGCTAAAGCAGAACGATATCCAGAAGGATTTGCCCGGAGTAACGCGACAGAAATTTCTATACAACATTTCGCGCTCCAGCTACGAAAAGCAGTGGGGAAAGGATTACAGCAAACCCGGCTTTGGCGACGCCTTTCTCTCTTTTCTCTACCGCATCCTTCCCAAGGTTGGCCCTCTGCGGATTCTCGCCTTTCGTACGCCAACTCCTCAAACCGAAAAGCTGTTCGAAGAAAGTTTCAACGTGACCCTCGATCGCTACCGCGCTTTCTTGGCGGACCTCCGCAAGGGAGAAGTGACATTACCCAACGACAACTTCGATGTCGGCGAAGTGACTGCGCGCGGCAAGTACCGGCTGGGCGATGACGCCTGTGCCCAGCTCCTTAATCAGTTAGCGGAAAATGATTTCGCGAATGCTTCTCCCCAGTTGCGCGCCGAACTCCTGCGCTTCTTTGCCTCTCCGGAAGCTCCCTCCTCCGCAAAGGTTTCCGAAAAAACACGCGCCCGGTTGAAATCCGACATCCAAAAGCTCGAAAATGCCCCATTGACTCCGGCCGCCGCGAAAAGCGCCAATAATCAGACGACTCCACCATAAGTGGCCCTTGGCACATCACGCAGCTACACGGAATTCTCTTGACCTCTACACCGTTCCTCCGATGGTCCATCATCACTGCTCCACCTATTCTCTCTCCATCATTGTGCTCCCCCGCTCACGTCTTCCAAGACCAAGCGCGGCAGACACTCATGAATATGAGGAGGACAAAATGGACTTGCTTATCACCCTTGCAGTGATTCTTTTGATCCTTTGGCTCTTGGGACTCGTAACTTCATTCACTTTGGGAGGCTTCATTCATATTCTGCTCGTCCTGGCTATCGTCGTCGTTTTGATCCGGGTTATCCAGGGTCGCAGGCCAGTTATATAGTCTGGTCAGCCGATTTCAGGCGGTGCCCAACTCCCGATTCAGCGCGCTACCCCGTCCGGCTCGCGCCATGGTTCTTGTGAGCGTGGGTCGCCTTTCCTCTGTTTGCTCTTGACGGTTACCTGTCGGCTGTGGGTCTCGGTCCGGCAGGAGAGACGGGAATGGCATATACTCCCGAGAGGAGGCCCAATGAAAACGCTCAGGCTTCTGATGTTGACGCTGTTGGTCGCGACTGCGTCTCTGGCGAAGACGCGGGAATGGAAAACAGCGAAGGTAGAAGCTACTTCGGAAACCGATGTTTCGTGGAAAGTATGGGGCGAAAAAACCACCATGCACTACACGATTGAGACCGACGATATGATTTTTTTTGCTGATTATGCTTACAAACCCGGCCAGCACAGTGATAGCCACCCACCGGATATTGCAGTAAATGCGCTAACGAAAATTGCAATCGAGGGGAAACACGCGTACGTTCTCGACGTCGCTGGCAAAGAAGTGAAGCTGCATATCGTTAGGAAGACTAAGAAGTAGTACCGTCCAAGTTCCCGCTCCAAGCCAGAGTTCGGCAGCCGTGATCGCGAAAATCTCAAATTGTTCGTCGCTTTAGGCTCAGCAAGATTTTTTATTCCGAGCTACCATCGGAGGGAGACCTAGGCTAGCATTTGGCGAAGCCAGCTCTCAAATCCGCTTTGCAACTTCGAGCTGACCGTGCTTCTCAAGCACTTCCACATCGATACCGCGGGAGTGTCTTCGTATCAGCAGATCGGCGCTCGCCTCTTCTACCTTCAGGCCCCGTATCTCCAACTCGGAGACGCCAGCTGGCAATTGCGGATTCTCGAATTGGACATAACGCTCGCCTGCGTCAATCTTCATTCCCAGGCACGCGCCTAACAGGAGGTAAATAGCTCCAGCTGCCCACGCTTGAGGCGCACACGCCACCGGATAGAGAATCGGAGCCCCGGCATTCTCCCGCCGGTGAAAACCGCAAAACAGTTCAGGCAGCCGGTGCAAATCTACTTCGGAGCTCGCATCGTACATGGCCGTCAATATCTGAAGCGCCTTCTCATGCATCCCGTACCGCGCAAATCCGTACCCGATAAGAGCATTGTCGTGCGGCCACACAGAGCCGTTGTGGTAGGACATCGGATTGTAGCGCTTCTCCGTCGCGCTCACGGTACGCACGCCCCAGCCGGAAAAAAGGAAGGGGTTCAGTAGAGTCTCGCAGACGATGTGGGCGTGCTCCGGTGTGGCGATACCCGAGAAAAGAGCATGCCCGGCATTGGAAGTGCTCACGCGGCACGGTTTTTTGCTGCCGTCCAGCGCGAGAGCAAATGTTCCCAACTCCTCGCACCAAAAATCCTCATTGAAGCGCGTCTTCAAAGCCTCAGCCTCTTTCGAGAATTTCGCTGCACGGTCTGTAAGGCCCATGGCCAAGCAAAGCCGCGCTGCTGCGAGTTTCGCCGCAAACACATAGCTCTGGACTTCACACAACGCAACGGGAGGCTCGGCAATCTTTCCATTTGCGTGAAAGATCGAATCGTTGGAATCTTTCCAACCCTGTTGCAGCAACCCGCGCGATGATTTCTGCTGATACTCCACGTATCCGTCGCCGTCCGAATCTCCGCACCGCTCAATCCAGCCGAGCGCCGCTTCAACGTGCGGCCAGACCTCTTTCACGAAGACCTGATCATTCGTCCTCTGGAAGTACTCCCCGGCAAGCATTACAAACAGCGGAGTTGCGTCCACGCTTCCGTAATAGCGGCCGAAGGGTACCTCTCCGAGAGTCGCCATTTCCCCACGCCGTATCTCGTGAATAATCTTCCCCGGTTCAGCATCCTGCGCCGCGTTTTCTTCTGTCGCCTGAGTTTCTGCCAGATAACTGAGCACTCCGCGGCCCATGTTCGGATCAACCCAAAGACATTCCATTGCGGTGATTATCCCGTCGCGTCCGAACACCGTGCTGAACCACGGCACCCCGGCATAGGGATACTCCCCCTCTGGATTCCCTTCGGTAAGCATCCTAAGATCGGATTCCGATCGAGCGATCCACGCATTAAGGCGGTCGCTTGATGTTACGACGCGCGTGTCTCGCAGAGTTTTCGAGCGAAGCGAAAAGGTATTTAGGCGCGTGGGCAATTCCGAGCCGGGCGACGGCTTGGAGTCGCTCCGCTCACAGAAAATATCGACAACCAGATTCTGCTCAACTTTAGGCTCAAGAACAAACGTGAAACTCGCCTCATCGGCTCCCAAGGATTCCGGAACCTGCCAGAAGTAGATTCGCGTCCGCCTCTCCACACTGTCCAGCCCTCGATACGACAACAACACTTCTTGCTCAGCGATTTGCGCGGGCAATCTTTCGCCGCGCCGCTCTCGTTTGGATCCGCGCACTTCAAAAATATCCGCAAAATCGGCATCGAAGCGCAACGTCAGCGAAATGCGTATTTCCTCTGAACTGTAGTTGATGAGGCGCACGAGATGGTGAAAGGTCGCGTGATCCAACAGGCTCGAACGGAAGATATGCACCATTCCCCGCTGCATAGCGCCCGGTTGGCCGCTTCGCTCGTCCAGATTTGTCAGATCAACCGCCAGAAGTGAAGTGTCTTGGCGCACTGTCGAACCAAGCAGCATGGGCTGCCTGTCATTCACATAAAGAACCATTCTCGAAAGGTGTCTGCTCTCAGAATGGAATAGTCCAAATTGCAGCGGGCCAAGAGCTTCGATATCTCCATATCTATTGAAGACCGCGAACGTGTCTCCGTACTTCAATACCCGGGTGCGGTGATCGGCTAATCCCGAGGTCGCACGAACGTAGTATTCGTTGTCAACGGCAAGGACGTCCCCAACTCTGTTTGTCGCATTCATGGGATCAGTAAAGAATCTGTTTCCGTAGAGATATGATGCGCCTGGCGCGCTTCCCGTCTGGCCAAGCTCCTGTAGATTGCCAGGTAGTCTTCCGCCATCCGCGTAGCGCTGAATCTCGTTTCGAAAACCTGGCGGCAAGTTTCCCTTCTAAGATTGTGCAGACGGCCGAGCGCGCGAATAGCCTCCTCCTCGCTTTCCACGATATAACCAGTCACGCCATCCTCAATGACTTCGGGAACTGATCCGCAATTAAAGGCAATCGTCGGTGTACCGCAAGCCATTGCCTCGATCATCGAGAGACCAAACGGTTCGGGCCAATCAATTGGAAATAGAAAAGCAAGCGCATCTCCCAGAAACGAAGTCTTTTCACTCTCACTGATTTCTCCGATAAACTCGACGCCGGGCCGCTGGAGCAGGGGCTTGATCTGCGAGTCAAAGTACTCACGATCGACCTTATCGATCTTAGCTGCAATTTTCAATTTCATTCCTGCGCGCACGGCTATGCGAATCGCCCGGTCAGGCCGTTTCTCAGGCGAGATGCGGCCCAGAAAAGCCAAGTAGTCGCCCGGTTTTTCGCAGAGTGTATGAAGCTCTGCCGGCAAGCCATGGTAGACGTTGCCAACCCAATGGACATCGTCAAGTGGCTCTCTTTGAGCCATGGAAATGGAAACCACCGGCATCTGCGAGAAGTGCCGGTAAAGAGGAAGCAGGTCTGGGAGGTCGAGGCGCCCGTGAAGCGTCGTCAAGACAGGAAGGTGCAAATTCTTGCTGATAGGAAAATGAGCGTAGTCGGTATGGAAATGCAGAATGTCGAATTCGTCTTTTCTCAAAATCACCTCATCATACAGAATGGCGTGATGGGCAAGCGGGTCCGTGCAATCAGGACTTAGTCGAAGAGATCTTTCGCACGGAGCGACGAGAGTTGCTTTCGTCACAGAGTCGCCGCTCGCGAAGAGGGTGACGTCATGTCCTTGACGAACCAGCTCTTCGGTCAGGTACGACACCACGCGTTCCGTTCCGCCATAAAGATGAGGCGGCACGCTTTCATACAAAGGGGCCACCTGGGCAATTCGCATATCCTGCTCCTTCTCTTCGATCTTCAAGATATTTTAGCGGAGGATTCTCGCCCGGGCCATACAGGATCCCCTGGAGATCCAAACGCTGTGTGCACGTAGCACGCTGTTTTCGCCTAAACGCGTCAGAACCAAGCTGCTTCTGGCAACCGAAGGGCAAGCAGAGGAACTCATTGCGTCTCGCAGGCGCCGGCGGTGTGCGGAGCAAACGCGTGCGCGAAATCCCGCTCGAGAGGTCCAAACCGTGCGGGCACACAGGGTTGTGCCGCCATGGATCGGCAGTATCTCGATTTGTTGGTGTGAACCAAGGCGACTCGATTGTCCGTGAAATACAGTGCGAGAAAAAAGTGGGGGCTCTCTGGGAAGCGAGTCTCTTCCTGAAGAGCCCCCATAGCAAATCGGCTCGAAGTACCAGTTAGGGTGTAACGCTAACGCTGACAGCCACGTTGGCGCCGCTATTCTGGCGATAGATGACCTCCGCGTTGGAATCGACCTTGAGTGTGCCGTCCACTGTCGTGTTTTTGTCGATGAGGAAAGTCATCGTTTTCGCGGTACTGGTCTGCGGCGCGAGTTGTTGACCTGGAGTAGTGGTTTGATCTGTCGCGACACTCAGAGTAAAGGAATCTTTCTCAACCGAGGCAATCTTTCCGTTGACGGATTGCAGTTGATTGGTGCTTTGCTCTTTGGCGGCGTCTTGCCATGTCCTTGGCATGTCTGGTGGGTTTGCTGCCCAGACAGTAGCAGCGAGAGCCAGGCTGGATACAGCGCTAAGAACGATTCGCTTCGCATCTTTCATCGTCAAAACCTCCTAGTCGGTTTGACTGGGTACGAGCGTTCGAGCAGGACAAGGGCCAGTTCCAACACAATGACGACGAGTCCTCAATGCTATTGAAGAGCAGTAGCTTACGCGGCCCCTATCCCCTATCGGCTGCTTAGGTGGCGCAAGGCAAGTAGGACAGCAGGAATTCTTTTCACATCCGAATTCGAATTTTCCTACAGAATCCTACGGATAGGCAGCATTCGTGGTAGTCGGGTTCGCGAGGAGGATTCTCTTTGGCCTCGGGCGAAGACGCCGCCGGGCGGGCCAGCCACACCGAACGTCACATTCCTTTCCTTCTCGAGGCTTGTCCGGAATGATCGGGTTGGGTGGACTCTCGCCCGTCCGTTTTGTGGATGAGGGTATTCAATTTCTTTGTGTGGGCCCGACGGATGTGCTGGGTCGATCGACAAGGCGTGCGCTGATCGTTTTTAGTGCGCTTCTTGATTCGGCTGAGCAAAGAAGTGTACGTGGATTCCACCAGGCACCTCCTCTTGGAGAGGTGTATTCGGAGCCTTTGTTGGTTCTCAGAGTACGCCGATGCCATAGTCCCAGGAGTCGGGTTTTTGCTGTAAGAACCGCTCCCGTTTCTTGTAGGGGGCAGAATAGATCTGGCAAAAGAAGATATCAACTCAACGAAGAAAACGAAGGGGAAGTTCCACGAGCAACTTCTGAAAGCGAATAAGCAGAGCACATAGCAAGGTCAGATGGTTTTGTAT
>Ga0210395_10001595_pt1 | contig 17564 bp, 20 predicted proteins | sample IncBWH4OmetaG_FD_150861 | JGI IMG/M metagenome (GOLD analysis project Ga0210395, IMG submission 150861) | Forest soil microbial communities from Barre Woods Harvard Forest LTER site, Petersham, Massachusetts, United States - Inc-BW-H-4-O ...
CGCAGCAGCCGCACGGACGGATCAATTGCGATACCGAGAGCAAGCTCGATCGCGTGTACCGCGCTCATCTGGTACGCAATGGGACAAATTCCGCAAATGCGGGCCACAATGTCCGCGACTTCGGAGAAATGCCTTCCCCGCAGAAAGGCTTCGAAGAAACGGGGAGGCTCGTAGATTTTCAGCTTCACGTCCTGAACCTGATCGCCCTTGAGCTTGACGTAGAGTGCCCGTTCACCTTCCACTCGTGCCAAAATATCAACCTTGATCGTTCTCGTCGGCTGTTTGCTCACGTCCGCTCACTCTTCTCGCTCGCCTTGCGGAACTGCCATGCCCAGGCATTGAAGCCACGGAAAGCCCTTGTGATCTCGGCGTTGTTCTGGCCCAGAATGCGAAACTGATTGCTCAGCGATTCCGTATTGGGGCTCTCCATGGGGCCGTAGCAGCCGTAACATCCCCGGTCGAAGCTGGGGCACAGCGCGCCACACCCAGCATGGGTGACAGGTCCCAGGCAGGGCACGCCTTGCGCCACTGTGATGCAGACGTTGCCCTTGCGCTTGCACTCCATGCACACGCTGTAGGTTGGGACATTCGGCTTGCGCCCGGCCAGTGTGGCCGTGATCAACTCGATAAGCTGATGCTTGTTGATGGGACAGCCGCGCAGTTCGAAATCTACCGGCACGTGTTCGGCGATAGGTGTGGACAGTTTCAGCGTATTGATGAATTTCGGGGTTGCGTACACGATCCGAATAAATTCATCCACATCTTTCCAGTTTCGCAGAGCCTGAATTCCACCGGCCGTAGCGCAAGCCCCAATGGTGATCAAAGTCGTGCACTGCCGCCGAACTTCCTGGATCCGCTGCGCGTCGTGGTGCGTGGTAATCGATCCTTCCACCAATCCGATGTCATAAGGCCCCTTCGCCATTGAACTGGAGGCCTCGGGAAAATACGCAATATCGAGGGCTCCCGCCACGCCCAGGAGTTCGTCTTCCGCGTCGAGCAAACTCAGCTGACAACCATCGCAGGACGCGAACTTGAAGACTCCAATCCGTGGCTTGCGTCTGACTTTAAAGCTCATATTTCTCCAGTAGCGGCCGCATCCGGTCATAGGAAAAGATGGGGCCGTCTTTGCAAATGAAATGCGGACCATACTGACAGTGTCCGCAGAAACCGACGGCGCACTTCATATTTCGTTCCATGGAAAGGTAAATATTCTCTCGCGCGACTCCCTGAGTCTCCAGGTCACGGGCAACGAACCGCATCATGATCTCGGGTCCGCAGGCCATGGCTACTGAGCGCGCGGGCTGCAGCCGTGCGTACTTGAACAGAGTCGTAACTACACCAACATGACCGCGCCAACTCAAACCACCGTAGTCCACGGTCACCAACACTTGGGTGTCGCGGTGACGGGCCCAGGCGGCCAGTTCCTTGCGATAGAGCAAATCGCGCGGACTGCGCGCACCATAGAGAATCACAAGACGCCCATACTTTTCGCGATTGTGCAGAACCTCGTAGATCACTGGGCGAAGTGGGGCCAAACCGATTCCACCCGCTATGACAAGCATGTCGCGACCCTGTGCCAGATCCACTGGCCATCCCGTCCCAAATGGACCTCGGACTCCGACGCCATCACCAACTTCCCGACTCACCAGCCCATGGGTTGCCTGACCAACGGAGCGCACGGTGTACACCAACCGGTCGTGCTGGGCGGGTTGACCGCTGATAGAAATCGGCAACTCGCCGACGCCAAACACCCACAGCATACTGAACTGCCCCGGCTGGAATCGGTCGGCTCCGGTTCCGTTCGACGGTTCCAACGTCAGCGTGAAAGTATCCGCAGTCTCTTTGACCACTTCCCGCACGGAATAGGGCTGCGGGAGCATCGGATCGATTTTGGCTACTGCGGCCATCGTCATCACCTAACCGCGTAAACGTCGAGCAATTGGAAACGCGTTGCCTCTAACCGTTCCTCCAAAATCTGAGCAAAGCGCTTTAACATCTCATAGCCGAGATCATGGTTCTGTTCGCACTTCATGCGTAAACACTTGCCGTCGAGCGCAATCGCACGCACAGGCTCAATGGCGCGTGCGTGAAACTTCCGCTGGTACGGTGGTAGCAACCATGACCAGCCTAGAATCTCTCCCTCGCCCAGTGTTGAAACTATGATCGGCTTGCGTTGGGGCGCAAAGATCTCCACTGCTACTCTTCCCGCCCGGATCAAGTAGAACTCGTTAGCTTCCTCGCCCTCCTTGAAGATGTAGGTGTTTTCATCAAAACGCGCGTTCGATGCGCACCCTGTCAGGAGGTTGGGGAAATGCGACTCGAGACCGGCGAAGAAGGGGTGTTCGGCGATGATTCGCTCAAGAGTTTCCATGGCTGCTTTCCTTTGAAGAGACCGTTGAAGAAGAGGCCGGCGATTGCCGGATGGCGCGAACTTCTTCGGTAATATCAATGCCCACCGGGCACCAGGTGATGCAACGGCCGCAGCCCACGCATCCTGAACTGCCAAACTGGTCGATCCAGGAGGCCAGCTTGTGCGTCATCCACTGCCGGTATCGCGACTTGGCGGAACTCCGGACACTGCCACCGTGAATGTAAGAAAAATTCTGCGTGAAGCAGGAGTCCCATTTTCGCCAGCGTTCAGCGTGCATGCCGGTCACATCGCTGACGTCCTCCACGGTCGTGCAGAAACAGGTCGGACAAACCATTGTGCAATTGGCGCAAGTGAGGCAACGCTGCGCAACGTTGTCCCAGCGGGGATGATCGAAGTTGGCGTAGAGTAGTTCCTGAATGCCGGTTGTGTCCATGCGGCGTTGGATCTGGGAAGCGGCGCGATCCACCGCCGCTTCTGCCTCCTGAAAAATCGCCTCTTGTGTGGAGACGGGCGACTCGCCCGTTCCGGCCCCGAATGACGATAGTTCCGCCAATACCTGAGCGCCCGCCTCACTACCTACTTCGATTGCAAATTCATGCCTGCCCGGCGCCACCAGTTCTGTGAGAGCCAAATCGTAGCCTTGCCGCACCCGCGGACCGGTGCTCATCGAAGTGCAAAAGCAGGTCGACGCCGCCTGGGTGCAATTAACTGCGACGATGAAGATCCTTTCGCGCCGTGCTGCATAGATGGGATCTCGATACTGATCGCCCTGCAAGACGCGATCCTGGATGGCGATGGCCGCGATTTCGCAGGCTCGCACTCCCAGGAACGCTCGCCGGGGGGGAGCCGATTCATTGTTCAGGATCCGAAAGGCTTGGCCGCTGCGCTCCGCAGCGAATAAACGAACCTCGGGCGGCTGTAGATATTTCTTCCAGCTTTGCGGACCGACCACATAACCGAAGAGCGCATCGTCGTTGCGGCGCCGCAAGCGATAGCGTCCGGGCTCCTGTTCATCCGTCCAGCCTACTGGAAGGTCAGAAAGCCTTTCCAGAATGTCATAGACGATTGCGCCGTCGCGCACTGCCGGACCAACGACTTGGTAGCCGCGATCGTGCAGAGCCGGGATTAACCTTTCGAGTTGCTGAAGCGTCAGAACCGCCAGTGCCTGAGTAGCCACTCGCTCAGCTCCTGAATCTCTGCCGTGATTGTAAACGCGAGGGGACTCAGGCGCCATCAAGTTTGACGTATGAGTGTGTGACGGCGATCACATCCGAGCCCTGTGAATAGTTTATTTTTCACTAAGCCCTTATCACAGAAGGTGCGAACGCCAGTCTCGACCACCCGCTATCGCACATATGGATGCATGCTCTCTATCCACAGTGGTGTACCGTCCGGCTGGCGAAATGCGTAAGTCTGATTTCCGCGCGTAATCTTGCGGGCGATCATCGCATCATGACCTTCGTACTTCACCGTTGATCCGACGACCACAATTTGGTCTCCCTTGCTGAAGCTCACGCCATTGCCGTGAAGAAAACGGCGAGGCGCTACGTGCACCTGCAGAATTCCAGCATCGGTCTTAAGCATCAGGTGAGTTCCTTCGTCGCCATTGATGGGACACCAGAATTGCTTCGCCTCCTCGACTACGCCTTCAACCTTCACTTCACTCGCCGCGTTATAATTTGGCCCTCGCGGTTTCACGCCATTGCCAAGGATCAGAACCACGGCAAGAACAAAGGCAATCACTGTAACTATCTTGAGCATTCTCATTGCGTTTCTCCTTGTGTCACGAATCGAGCCAGTCATTCCTCGCGTAGTCGCCCCGTTCTAGTGCTAACCGTCAGCACCGGACACTTCGATCGACAGATGACTTCGTAGGACACTGCCTTGAGAGCGTGAGCGGAAACCTTCGCGGAGAGCGGTCGGTTTGCCCCCATAACGATCAGGTCAGCCGTTCGCTCAGCTGCTACTTTTAAAATTCCCCTCGCCACGAAATCAAAGCCAACCACATACTCCGGTTCGGACCACAATTTGATGCTCACCGGCAACAACTCCTCCAGTTCATGCTTTGTGCTGGCTCTCACCTTCGCCTGCCACTCATCAATTGCCTTTTCGTTGTAGAAAGTGATTCCGGGGCCAGGTAAGACTCCTGGCGGCATCAAGTGCAGAAGAATCAGCTTCGCTCGAAACTGGTTGGCGAGAAGCAGAGCGTACTCAAGAGCCTTCGCAGAAGCTGGATGAAAATCGGTCGCATAGAGAATTTTGTGGAATTCCCCCACATCGCCCAAGGGAAGGTCGATGTGGGGTCCGACGGTGATCACGGGACAACCCACTCTGCGCACAACTTCTTCGGCCACCGATCCCAGTACAAGCTTCTTGATCCCTCCACGCCCATGGCTCCCAAGCACCACCAAATCAATACTCTGTTGATGTATCACAGCAGAGATCACACTCCATACTGAGCCCGTTCGAAGCCCAATTTCATGGGCGATCGATTTGAGCTCGCTTCGACCGGCCAGAATCTCCATCTCGCGCTCTGCCTCGTGTCGCATCCAATCGGCGGGAGGCTGTGGAATAACAGAGGTAGAGTCAGGAGGCATGACGTGGATTAAATAGATCTTCGAGCCGTGGAGGCGGGCGATCGCGATAGCGTAGTTGAATGCTCTCTCGGAAGCATCAGAAAAGTCAGTTGCCAGGAGGATGTTCTTGAATGAAAGTGTCGCCTCCTGTGGGACTTGCTGTTGCGGAAGTTCAGCCAGAGTTGTCATAATAGCCTCCCTCGCCAGCACTAAGCTGCTAGCTTTCGTGGAGATGTCTCGACGTTGTTGAGATCTCCGCTTTGGGTTTGCTGCGCCTCAAGTCTCTTGATGGTTGCCATCAACCAACTGCCGACAGTCTTTTCCAGTTCCTCCTGCGTGCCGGTTCGATAGAGGCTGTCTACCGTCTCTCTCGCGTCATTCAATTGGATTTGCTGGCAAGGCGCCGCCTCGGACCTGCATTCGGAGGGCGCAAACTGCATGAGTGCACAATTCGGGCAAGTGGCGGCTCCATACTGCGGGCAGCTTGGTGAATCTTGAAATATGAGAAGCGGTCGGCCCGCAGTTCGAGCGCGGTATAGACCCAGCTCGAGAAACTTGAGTTCGAGTCGCAGAATATCGAGTACGTGGTATCCGGGCATACGCGCCTCCAACAGCTGGCATTTCGACTTCGGATCGCCCGGTGGCTGTCTCTATATTTATAGCCCCGAAACCAAACCGCTTTCAGTGATCTAGCGCACATCCGCAAGTGACTAAAGCAGATTGATAGATGCGTCCGAACTCCATACCGCTAAAGCAAACCTTCCCTTGTTCCAAGTTGAACGATTCGCACAGCAGACAGCCTCGCGGAACGCTTGTTCGGATGTCAAGACAAGAACTAGAAGCCTTACCTGGTAAAGGAAGTGTGCACCAACTGGGTTTTGCGGATCTGCTGTTAGCGCTCCGGGTTCTGGCCCATCGAACTCCCGAGGTAGTGCTGCTGGGCGTGCAACCCAGCAAGGATTGACCGGGGCACGGAGTTATCGCCAGCGGTCGAGGCTGTCCTGCCTGCGCTCGCAGATGCTGCCGTCGCAGAAGTGTGCCGCAGAACACAATTTCAGGCGTCACTCTGAGGTGTGTCGTTCGTCACAGACTCGCGTGAGAAGCAATGGTCTACTGGTTGCCGAGGAGAATTGCCGTGTGCCTCGCGATACCGGGAAAGATTCTTGAAATTCAAGAACTCGGCAAGATGCGCGCCGCCCGCGTGCAGTTTGGCGGGATTGTGCGTCAGGTTTCCTTGGACTTTGTCCCCGAGGCTGGCCTAGGTGACTTCGTAATGGTCCATGCTGGCTTCGCCATAAGCTGCGTCGATCGGGTCGAAGCCGACCGCTCTTACACGCTCCTCGAAGAGATGGGAATGCTGGAAGCAGAACTGGCGTCAACCGATTCGTAAGATTCCTAAACTGCCCCCGTTCCTTTCGAACCGGTTGCCTCAAACCCGAGGGTTTCGTCCGTCACACTGCGACGTGACGCTCATTACGGATACTGTGTTGGCCAGTGGTTAGAGTTTGCCGATAGGTTTCGTCCGTTTTTCCGGTTCAGCTCGAGGGCGCAAACCAGGACAGGGCGGCAGCATGAAATACCTCGATGAGTACCGCGACGAGCGCATCGTTCTGGCCCTTGCAACTGAGATCGTTCAACGTACAACCCGGCCCTGGGTGCTGATGGAGATCTGCGGCGGCCAAACTCACACCATCATGCGCTACGGAATCGATGAACTGCTGCCTCGTGGGATCGAACTGGTGCATGGCCCGGGCTGCCCCGTCTGCGTCACGCCGCTGGAGACCGTGGACAAAGCCATCGAGCTATCGCTGCGCCCCGACGTGATCCTGGTTTCTTACGGAGACATGCTGCGAGTACCTGGATCCCGTTCTGACCTGTTTCGTGCCAAGGCCCAAGGCGCGAATGTTCGCATCGCTTATTCCTCGACTGAGGCGGTGAAGATCGCCCGTTCGAATCCGGATCGTAAAGTCGTGTTTCTGGGGATTGGTTTCGAAACCACGGCTCCTGCGAATGCGATGGCTGCGTGGCAGGCGAAGCGCGAAGGTCTCCGCAACTTCTCCCTGCTGGCTTCGCACGTGCTGGTCCCGCCGGTGATTCGCGCTTTGATGCTTTCTCACACCAACCGGGTTCAGGGCTTCATCGCACCGGGGCATGTCTGCACCATCATGGGATGCAAAGAATACGACGATCTGGTCCGTGATTTTCGCGTTCCGATCGTGGTCGGGGGATTCGAACCGGTGGATATTTTGGCGGCAGTTCTCATGTTGGTCCGGCAACTCGAGGCTGGAGAAGCGAAGCTGGAAAACCAGTATGTGAGATCGGTGAGCTACCAAGGGAACCTGCCGGCACAGCAGATCATGGCCGAGGTGTTTGAAATCGCAGACCAAAAGTGGCGGGGGATCGGTCCGATCCCGCAGAGTGGTTTGTGTTTGCGCGAGGAATACGCCGCTTATGACGCCGACCGAGTCTTCGATTTGGGCGAACTTACGGTTGACGAGCCCGCCGAGTGCATCAGCGCCCAGGTTTTGCAGGGATTGATGAAGCCGACGGATTGCCCCGCTTTTGGCATGCGATGCACGCCCGAGAATCCGTTGGGAGCGCCTATGGTTTCTACGGAAGGGGCATGCGCCGCCTACTATCGCTATCGGCGCCACGCGGTCGCGAGTTAGGAGGTTGTGTGTCAACGAAAACCCGTGTCGAAATGAACTTGGAACTCAATTGCCCGGTGCTGCTCCCGGCGAAAGACACAATTCTGCTGGGGCACGGCAGTGGCGGCAAGCTGAGCGCTGAGTTGATTCGCAACATCTTCCTGCCTGCGTTGCAGAACCCGGTGCTGGCGCGGCTGGACGACCAGGCAATCGTAAATGTGAACGGCCAGCGTTTCGCCATCACCACCGATTCCTTTGTAGTAAAGCCACTGTTTTTTCCCGGCGGAGACATCGGATCTCTCGCCGTTCACGGCACAGTAAACGATTTGGCGATGGGTGGCGCAACGCCGCTGTTTTTGAGCGCCGCTTTTATCATCGAAGAGGGCTTCTCGATGGACAAACTCCGGCGGGTCGTGAATTCGATGCAGCAAGCCGCAGCAGCGGCAGGCGTACAAGTTGTCACCGGCGACACCAAAGTTGTCGAGAAGGGGAAAGGCGACGGGCTTTTCATCAACACGACAGGAATTGGACTTGTGCCAGAAGGAGTCGACCTTTCCGCCGACCGTGCCTGTCCCGGAGACAAGGTGCTGCTGAGCGGTCCGATCGGCGATCATGGCATCGCGATTCTAGCGCAACGCGAGGGGTTGGAATTCGAGACTCAGATCCAAAGTGACAGTGCCGCCTTGCACACGCTGGTGGCCGACATGCTCAGCGCAACTCGCGACATTCGCTGCATGCGCGACCCGACACGAGGCGGCGTCTCCAGCGCGCTGAACGAAATCGTGCAGCAGTCGCGTGTTGGGATCGAACTAGAGGAGCGCACTATTCCCGTGTGCGAAGGAGTTCGCGGCGCTTGCGAATTGCTGGGGCTCGATCCTTTATATGTCGCCAACGAAGGCAAGCTGATCGCAATCGTGGCGCCCGCGGCCACCCAAGCGGCGTTGCAAGCGATGCGACGCCATCCCCTGGGATCGGGCGCGCAGATCATTGGCACAGTCAAGAAGGAAACCCCAGGCCTGGTAACCATGCGAACTCCGCTGGGTACGACACGCATTGTGGACATGCTAGCGGGCGATCAGTTACCGCGCATCTGCTAAGGAAATATGCACGAAATGGGAATCGCTAATTCGGTGCTGGAAGCGGTCAGAACCGAGATGGGCCTCCATCCCGGAACATATCCGTGCAAAGTTGGCGTGCGGATTGGCGAAATGGCAGCCATCGATCAGGAAGCGTTGCGCTTCTGTTTTGAGGCGATCACTCTCGAGACCGACTTGGAGACACTTGAACTGGGAATCGAGGTTTGTCCCCGCCGCCATCGTTGTCAGGTCTGCGGACGTGACTTCGTCGTGCGCGACTATGACTCCCGCTGTCCGCAATGCACGAGCCTGGAAACCACATGCATCAGCGGAGATGAGTTGGAGTTGGCCTATCTGGAGGTTGAAGAGTATGGAGCGAGTACTGCTGGAGCGAAAAGTACTCAGTGAGAATGACCGCATCGCGGCTGAACTGCGTGCTCGATTTCAGGAGCACGGAATTTTGTGCCTGAACCTCATCAGTTCGCCCGGTTCCGGCAAAACCAGCCTTCTGGAGCGTAGTCTGGAATCCCTGCCGCGGCAGGATCGCGTGGCCGTATTGACGGGCGATGTTCAAACAGAGAACGATGCGAACCGGCTGAAGCGATTTCACTTCCCAGTGAAACAAATCACAACCGGCGGTACTTGCCACCTGGATGCTCGCATGATCGAGCGTCATTTGGCCGACTGGCGTCTTGAAGACCTGGATCTGCTGCTGATTGAAAATGTCGGCAATCTTGTTTGCCCAGCCAGTTATGACCTTGGCGAAGCAGCCAAGATCGTGGTGCTCAGCGTCACCGAAGGCGAAGACAAGCCACTCAAATATCCTTCCATATTCTTTAAGTCCGACTTGCTGATTCTGAACAAGATTGACCTGCTCCCTTACGTCCCGTTCGACATCGACGCGGCGGTGGATAATGCCCGCAAGGTCCATCCGGAGATGGAGATTGTGAAGGTGTCGTGCCTGACCGGCAACGGTTTACACGAATGGATGAGGTGGTTGGAGCGGCGACGCACGGCATACAATTCGTTGCTGCAGGAGACTCTGAGCTGACGATGTATGGATGTGCGGCGCCAGATCGAAGTTTCAGGCATTGTGCAGGGAGTTGGATTCCGCCCGTACGTCTATCGTCTCGCCACCGGCAGACACCTTAGGGGCACGATTCGTAATACATCCGCCGGAGTAACCATCGAAATACAAGGGCCAGCAGAAACCGTCCAGAATTTCGTTGAGCACTTGCCAGTCGAAGCGCCGCCCCTGGCGCGGATTACAGGCTTGACGGTCCATGACGTGCCTTGCGTGGCCGTTCAGATCGGTGCTGTACAGATCGGTGGCGATCAGGACTTCCGTATTGTTCACAGCCAAGAGGGAGAAGAAGTTCGTACGCTGATTTCGCCGGATGTCGCAATATGTCCCGACTGCCTGCGCGAACTGTTCGACCGCAATGACCGGCGTTATCACTACCCGTTCATTAACTGCACCAACTGTGGACCGCGCTTCACCATCATTCGCGATATTCCTTACGACCGGCCGAGCACGTCGATGACGATGTTTCCGATGTGCCCGGCATGTCTTGCGGAATACGAGAATCCGTTAGACCGGCGCTTTCACGCTCAACCCAACGCCTGTTGGCACTGCGGACCGCGCTTGGAACTCTGGGATAAGTCTGGACGGAGGATCGAATGCCGCGATCCAATCGTCGAAGCAGGCGCCAGCCTACATGCCGGACTGGTCGTGGCCGTGAAAGGTCTAGGTGGTTTCCACATGGCGGTCGATGCAACGAATCCCGCGGCGGTGGCTCTGCTGCGTCAGCGGAAGCACCGGGTTGAAAAACCATTCGCTGTGATGGTCCCGGATTTGCAGGCTGCCCACGAAATCTGTGAATTGGATGGAGCGGTGTCGACTGTGTTGCACTCGATGCAACGGCCCATTGTTTTGCTGAAAAAGGTTTTGCTCGTTAAGGAAACTCCTGACAATATTCCCGACAAAGTGGCGCCATTCAACCGCTACCTGGGAGTTTTTCTGCCATACACACCGCTTCATTACCTGCTGCTCGCCGAGGGAGGATTCAAGGCATTGGTGATGACCAGCGGCAACATGAGCGAGGAGCCAATCGCGATTGACAATCATGAGGCGGTCACTCGCTTAAGCGGCCTCGCCGACTACTTCTTGGTTCACAACCGGGACATCTTGCAGCGCTGCGATGATTCCGTGGTGCGAGTTGTGGGTGGCGTCACGCGGCAGTTACGCCGCTCCCGCGGCTTTGTTCCTGTCCCTGTTTTTTTGAAGGACGATCAGCCTTCGGTGCTGGCCGTGGGAGGCGAACTAAAAAACACCATTTGCCTCACCAAAGGAAAGCACGCGTTCCTGAGCCAGCACATCGGAGATTTGGAAAACGTCGAAAGTTACGCCTTCTTCAATGAGGCCATCGAGCACCTGAAAAGAATCTTGGAAATTCGACCTGAGATCATCGCTTACGACCTCCACCCCGACTATTTCTCCACCAAATGGGCGCTGCAACAGAGTGGAGTGCAGTTGCTTGGCGTGCAACACCACCACGCCCACATTGCAAGTTGTATGGCGGAAAATCACCTTGAAGGTCGCGTGATCGGCTTTGCGTTAGACGGAACCGGCTACGGTACTGACGGGCACATTTGGGGAGGAGAGATCCTGACCGCAGCGTATGAAAACTTCGAACGCGCTGCGCATTGTGAATATGTCCCCATGCCTGGGGGAGAAGCGGCGATCTGGGAACCGTGGCGCATGGCGGTGAGCTATCTGGCACATCACTTCGGGAGAGAGTTTCTGGGTTTGTCGATTCCGTTTGTGAGGCAGCTAGACAGGGCGAAGACGGAGCTGCTACTGCGAATGACCGCGCACAAAGTGAATTCGCCGCTGACTTCGAGTTGCGGGCGCCTCTTCGACGGGGTTGCGGCAATCATTGGAATTCGACAAAAGGTCAATTATGAAGCCCAAGCAGCGATTGAACTGGAAATGACCATCTCGCCATCGGAGGACGAGACTGGATATCCCCTGGAACTGGTGCCGGACGATGATAGCTGGATCATCGGCACGCGGCCCTTATTTGAGGCGCTGCTGGATGACGTCGGCCGGAATCTTCCTGTCGCAGCCATCAGCCGGCGTTTTCACAACGGGTTGGTTGAAGGGTTCATTCAGATAGCAACGCTCCTACGAAAGAAGACTGCTCTCCAGCGAGTGTGCCTGAGTGGCGGGACCTTTCACAATATCTACCTATCGCAACGGCTCGAAGCGCGGCTGTCCGAAGCTGGATTTGAGGTGTTCACACAGAAAGAAGTGCCCTCAGGGGATGGCGGCTTGAGCCTGGGACAGGCGTTGGTAGCGGCGGCAAAACTTCACGCCTAGGTATGCCTGACCAACCGTGCGTGGGGCTCAGCCTGACACTTTTGTGTTTGGGAGTCCCGTGCCTGACTATGCGAAGTAATACCGAGCGTCCGGTGACAGTCAACCTGCGGAGAAACGTTCTGGTTGGCCAGGACCGGCGTCTGCTTGACTCCGAGTTGACGAGGATTCTCGAGGGAGGAGCTAAGAAGGGATCGATTCCACCGTTGTGGGACGGTCATGCGAGCGAGCCGATTGTGCGAGCTCTGCGAGAATATCTTGCTGCATGAGTCAACGGGTTCGATTATGACACGACCGTTCTGTGCAGCCCGACAATGGCGCGGTGATGGGTAGGTCCGAGAAATAAGGTTGATGTCGGTGCTCCGGTAAATGGGAGTGTCACATTTTCGAGCTCTGTCACCGGCACGCGTCAAGCGCTTTTTGGGGCAAAGGGTCGACGGCAATTTCGCTGAGGAGATGGATGACGCTTTAGGCGTCCATGCTTTCGTCGGCGCCACGCCGGATGTATCCTCTCAGCCATGGTCTCCACGATGACGTTTCGCGAAGCGCGACGAAGTACTCGCGTCCCTTTAAAGGTGATAATTGCGATCGAGGGCGGAGCCGAAAGCCGGACGTGTGAGGGCGAGACCATTGTGGTCAACCTTCATGGAGCGTTGATCGCGACCGTGATTGGGTTGAGTAGGGGAATGAGAATCTCGATTCGCGTCTACTTGACGGATAAGCGTGCCGCGGCTCGGGTGGTTTATATCGATCCTGAGAACCCGCTGCACTGCGGCGTCGAACTCGTAGAGCCACGAAACATTTGGGGAGTACCGTTGCCACCGGATGACTGGGAAGAGACAGGGACCTCTGAGATCAGGCCTTAAAAGGGAGGAGCTGTAATGATTCTGGGCGGCAACAGCTAAGCTCGAAAAAGGATCGGAATTCCGGGAATTGTTAGAAAACCTTTTCAAAACTTGATTTCTTTGACCCTCGCAAATATTTGTCCGCATACAGCAAAGGGTTCAACGGTGATAGTGTTCTCTTGCAGTCGGCTTTGCGGTTTATCAAGTTCCTCCCCGGAGAGAAGAGGCAAACATTTCTCTAACAGGTCACCGAGAAGGCTTCGTGAATCGGTCCGACCGAAGCAGCATCGGCTGCAGCTTGATTCCGAGTTGTACGAACAGCTCCGCAGCGAAATGCTACGGCGAGATGGCTGGAGATGCCAATCCTGCAGCGCGATGTCGAGCCTCGAGGTTCACCATCGAGAGTTCCGCAGCCACTGCGGCGAGGACTCGGAGCAAAACCTGATCACGCTTTGTTCCGCATGCCACACCACCGTGCATCACGGAATCCCGTTCCTGACGCTGCGAAATAATACCGAGCGACCTGTGACGGTGAACATGGGACAAACGCTCTAGGTGGGCAGGACCGGTGGCTGCTTGACTCCGAGCTGACAAGGATTCTCGAGGGAGGAGCTAAGCAGGGATCCATTCCACCGTTGTGGACGGTCGCACAAGCGAGCGGATCGCGAGAGCTTTGCATCGATATAGCGCTCGATGAGTGAACAGGTTCGATGGCACACGGAGAGAACGAAGAAGCCGAGTGCAGGACTACTGAGCCGCAATCTCGATGGCTAGCGATAGAATCAGCTCGGTTTCCAGGAAGAACAGTTCACCGGCAGCACTTAAGGCGCTGCGGATGAGGGCATCCGCAAGCTGAGCGACGATGGCCAAGCCGCCGATTCAAAAGTTGCCAGTTCGTACAGTTGTCTAGCAGTGTCTTACAAGACCTGACGCAACGGGAAAGCCGCCTCCCCATGCGAGGTTGATTTGCGGCGTGATCTCATACACGGGAGCACCACCGAAAGCGTCGTCGTATCCAGTCACGCCATAGAAACTGCCCAGAGCATCGACCAGAAACCATTCGGGTGGAAACGAACACCATGTTGCGGCCAGAGGGTAGCATAAGCCCGACATTCCATGGGCTTTCTGGCAGTCAAGAATATACACCCGGTGCCTCCAAGTGAGCCGTTCGAGCATTGTTTCTTCGTGGTTCTTCCCCGCGCTTCGATGAATCCCGAAAAGAATTGCTGATAATCTGAAAGCAAAGAGCAAATCATTTGTGCATCGACGACCGTCCACAAGTGCTGGAGCTTCGCAACGCAACTCTGGAATCTCATGGTTATTGCGTCAAGATCGCGTCGAGCGGCTACACCGCGATGAAGTTGTTGGAGGAAACGTCGGTGGCTGCGGTTTTGCTGGAGTACAAATATGAAGGCATGGACGTGGAAGCCGTAGCCTGCCATATCAAGCAAAGGTTTCCAAACCTGCCGATCATCCTGCTTTCGGCGTACTACGAGATGCCACAGCGAATCCTGTGGTTAGTGGATGAATACGTGATGAAGAGCGAACTGCCGGAACGGCTGATGCCGATCCTCGAACGAGCGCAAAGACTCCGACCAAGGTCGGACGAACGGAGCCAGCGTAGCGCGGCAGTAGCTTAAGCCGGGATGCTCTCGGTCGAGATAACTTGCGTCGCTCGCTATGGCTTGGCAGACAAAATCCCTGATTCGTTTGAAGGGCACCATGTCGCCGCGCACACTTTTTATCATGTTTTGACATTGGCTTCTCCTCTTGCTGCCAGAGCACTTTGACCGTCTTATCTGGCAAGTCCAAATCTAGTCTCGAAGCCTCTCTCATGAATGGTCAATTTTGCACAAGTCAGTTCTTCCTTCGGCGAAGCGTGCATCCGCCGACCTTCATGGACGTTTTTGGGGCCTCAGCCATTGAGCGGCTGGCGGAAAATCGCACAATTCTTGGGTCACCCGATTCGGGATCCTCAGATCAAAGGGCTTTGATTCGGCTGGCGTTTCTGTCCGTTAACAAGCCTTTTCGAGTTTTCTGCTACTCTTGCGTAAACAATCGAAAAGGAGAAACCTATGCGAAAGCCTCTTCCGATAATTCTGTTGTGTCTTCTTGCTCTGCCCGCCTTTTCTCAGGCAAAGCAGTCCTCCGACAATCCGTTCAGCACTATCAACAAGCGTGGCTACGAACGGACAAAGGGAATCCTGCTTCGCTCGGCTGAAAAAATGCCCGAAGAGAATTACAGCTTCAAGCCCGTCGATACGGTACGCACTTATGGACAGATCATCGGACATCTCGCCGATGCCCAGTATCTTTTCTGCTCCACCGCCTCCGGCGAGAAAAGTCCTGACCTGAAAATCGAGAAGACCAAAACGTCGAAAGCCGATCTCGTCGCGGCACTCAACGACGGATTCGCATACTGTGACAAGGTTTACGATGCAATGACTGACGCCGCAGCCATCCAGACGGTGAGGTTTTTCGGAAACGATGTGCCGAAATTTGCCGTGCTGAGTATCAGCATCGGTCACAACATGGAGCACTACGGAAACCTCGTCACCTATATGAGAATCAAGGGCATCGTTCCCCCTACCAGCGAGCAGGGGCAAATGCCCACACCAAAGCAGGACAAGTCCGATACACAACCTAAGAAATAAATTGCGTATGTGGGGGGCGCTGACGATTGTTCCGGCCGACGCAAAGATCGAAGTTACTCGCGCCATCAATCAGGGCCTGAGGCGGGATGGCCTGCAATGGCATCGGCGTCGGCAAGGAGGAAGAGAAAGAGAAGAAGATACCAAGAATCTTCGTGACGCACTTCTTGCTTGGGCCGGGTGCAGCGTTGGAGCAGCCGAGTCCATCCTCTGACTGTCTGATTATCGGCATCAATGGCGGAGACCTACTGAACGAGAAACTACCACTTCTGCATGTCTCCTTAGAGAAGGATTCTGTGACCCTGATGCCAAAAGAGCAACCATTTCGCTTGCGCAACAAGGGCTCCGATAATGTCGAGTTCCGGCTGATTGAGATTCGCAGATAAAAGCCAGGGAAAATCTAATCCGGGGCAATCAAAGGGCGTCCAACCACACCCTGTTGTAAAATCGCGATAACGCTCATCGATCCCGGACGATAGTCGGCCAATTCTCAATCTACCAATGGCTTGTGTTATCAACAGCAATCTTGCGGCCTGACACCGAACGGTGGATTATTGCGCGGGAGGCTCGTAAGTCCGTGACCAAGAGGCAAGCGGTGTTCGTCGGGGGTCTCGTTGGGCTGCTCATGTTCCTGAGCTTCAAATTGAATCTCCCAAACCGCATGACGCGTCTGGGCAGTCGCTCGGGACGGAAAGTCTAAAACAGAGGCTCCGACGGAAGCGTTTGGGAGTACAATTTTTGGGTCTCACAATCTAACACGACAACCGCGGTTAGATGCGCACCTTCCATACATCCAGCCGACAATAGAAAACGAAAATCCAGCCGATCCCTCAAGGAGAAAATCGTGATTCAAAGACTAAGCGTAGTTTCGCTCGCCATTGTCGCGATGGTGCTAGGCGCGAACGTGGTTTGTCTCGCCCAGCCACAGTCGCTATTGACCGGCCATGTTCGTGATGTGACCGTCAATGGGCAGGCCCCGTTCGTTGGCCGGCTCCCCGCAACCCAGTCCATGCGCATCGACATTGTTCTGCCGGAGCGCGAAGGATTAGATAGTTTCCTGCGAGAGCTCTACAATCCGTCCAGCCCGTCCTACCGGCAGTTCCTCACGGTCGAGCAGTTCACCGAGAGGTTTGGCCCCAGCCAACAAGATTTCGACGCCTTGATCCGTTTCGCGAAATCCAACGGCTTTACCGTGACCGGTGGCTCCCGCGATGCCATGGACGTCCAACTCAAGGGCTCTGTCGCGACCATCGAGACCGCATTGCACGTGAAAATGGGTCTCTATCACGACCCCGTCGCGAACCGAAACTTTTATGCTCCGGACCGGGAACCAACCGTGGAGCTGCCTTTCCAGCTCTGGCACATCACGGGCCTGGACAACTATTCAATCCCGCGTTCCGCGTTAGTGCGGAGACCCCCGAGCGTGAAGCCGCCTGCCAGCATTGGTTCCTGTCCCGGAGGCGCTTTTTGCGGCAGCGATATGAGGGCAGCCTATTACGAGGGCACCTCTCTTACCGGCAAGGGTCAGAACATCGGCTTGCTGGAGTTCCTGGGCTTCGACATAGCCGACGTGAATACCTACTACAAGAACGCCAAGCAAAAGCGAACCGCCAAGGTCATCGGCGTTTCCACGGATGGATCGCCCTTGCAGTGTCTCAAGTCGAAAGGCTGTGACGATCTGGAACAGACCATTGACATCACCCAAGCCCTCGGCATGGCTCCGGGAGTAACCGCAGTCTACTTGTACGTGAGTAACAACAGCGATACGGCCATGTTGAGCAGCATGTCTTCGCATAAACCTTTGCCTTTGAATTTGAGCTCGTCGTGGTTTTGGACTCCGGTAGACCCCAAGAGTGACGACCCGTTCTTCAAGAAGTTCGCCGCCCAGGGCCAGAGTTTCTTTGAAGCAGCTGGCGACAGTGGCGCATGGCGTACTACGAGCATGTGGCCGATGGAATCTCCATTAGTCATCTGTGTCGGCGGCACGGACTTGACCACCAAGAGCGCGGCTGGCCCCT
>Ga0210395_10001598_pt1 | contig 17547 bp, 13 predicted proteins | sample IncBWH4OmetaG_FD_150861 | JGI IMG/M metagenome (GOLD analysis project Ga0210395, IMG submission 150861) | Forest soil microbial communities from Barre Woods Harvard Forest LTER site, Petersham, Massachusetts, United States - Inc-BW-H-4-O ...
GCTGGTCTCCGGCTCGTAGACCAGGGCGGCGTCGTTGAGCCGCAGCTTGTCCAGGGCGTCCCGCAGTTCCGGGTACTCGTCGCCGTCCACCGGGTAGAGGCCGGAGAACACCATCGGCTTGGGGTGCTGGTACCCGGCCAGTTGCTGCTTGGCCGGCCGGGTCGTGGTCGTGATCGTGTCGCCGACGCGGGCCTGGCGGACGTCCTTCACGCCGGAGATCACGTAGCCGACCTCGCCGGCGGCGATCCCGTCGCTCGGGATGGGCTCGGGCGAGATCACCCCGATTTCCAGGGTGTCGTGCACGGCCTGGGTGGACATCATGAGCATGCGCTCGCGTTTGGTGAACTTGCCGTCGACGACCCGCACGTAGGTGATGACACCCCGGTAAGTGTCGTAGACGGAGTCGAAGATGAGCGCCCGCGCCGGCGCCGTCGGGTCGCCGACCGGTGCGGGGACCTGGTCGACGATCGCGTCGAGGAGCTCCCGGACGCCTTCGCCGGTCTTGGCGGAGACCCTCAGCACTTCACTGGGGTCACAGCCGATGATCGTGGCGAGTTCCTCGCCGTAGCGCTCGGGCTGCGCGGCCGGCAGGTCGATCTTGTTGAGCACCGGGATGATCTTGAGGTCGGCATCGATCGCCAGGTACAGGTTCGCGAGGGTCTGCGCCTCGATGCCCTGGGCGGCGTCCACGAGCAGGACCGCGCCCTCGCAGGCGGCGAGCGACCTCGACACCTCATAGGTGAAGTCGACGTGGCCGGGGGTGTCGATCAGGTTCAGGACGTAGTGCTTACTGTCCTTCTCCCAGGGGAGCCTGACCGCCTGGGACTTGATCGTGATGCCGCGCTCGCGCTCGATGTCCATCCGGTCCAGGTACTGCGCGCGCATCTGACGTGCGTCCACAATGCCGGTCAACTGGAGCATCCGATCGGCCAGCGTGGACTTGCCGTGATCGATGTGGGCAATGATGCTGAAGTTGCGGATCACGGCCTGATCGGTACTGGCCGGTGCCGGGGGCTTGCCCTGGGCCGGATCGCTCATTGCCACCATGCTTCCATGAACTACGGGGTGCGGTGCGTTCAGAGTATCGTGGTGCGCCTGCGGTCCTCGCCCGCCGCTGGTTTGAGGAACAGGCGGCCGGTCGGCTATCCTTCATGTTCGCGCCCACTTCTCACGCTGCCGCTCTGGGCGGGCAGACCGTTCCCTGGGCGGGCGAAGCAGACTTATAAACCAACGAAGGACGTATTCGCGTGGCGAACATCAAGTCGCAGATCAAGCGCATCAAGCAGAACGAGAAGGCGCACCAGCGCAACAAGGCCGTGAAGTCCGAGCTGCGGACCCACGTGCGCAAGTTCCGCGAGGCCGTCGAGGCTGGCAACGTCGAGGAAGCGACCGTCGCGCTGCGCGTCGCCACCCGCAAGCTCGACAAGGCCGTGTCCAAGGGCGTCATCCACAAGAACCAGGCGGCGAACCGGAAGTCGGCCATCGCCAAGCGGCTCGCCGAACTGCAGGCGGCCTGAGTTCTGCTTCTCCCGCGCCGGGCGCTAGTGGCGTCCGGCGCGTTAGCGTGCCCGAACACTTCGTCATCCCCGATGACCTGGCGCGGGCGGCTGCTGCGGAGGGACGCGGCGACTGGCTCGCCGGGTTGCCGGCCCTGGTCGCGCGGATCGCCGCCGACTGGCAGATCGAGACGGGCGACCCCTTCCTTCCCGGCGGTGCGACCGCCTGGGTAGCCCCCGCCCGCGATCGCGCGGGCAACGACCGCGTGCTCAAGGTCTGCTGGCGGCACTCCGAGGCCGTCCACGAGGCCGAGGGCCTGCGGACGTGGGCCGGCGCCGGGGCGATCCGTCTCCACCGGGCAGACGAGTTGGCGGAGGCGACGGCGCTCCTGCTCGAGCGGTGCCGACCGGGGACGCAGTTGCGGAGCTCGCCTCCCGAAGAGCACGATCTCGTGATCGCGGGCCTGCTAAGGCGCCTTTGGGTGGAGCCACCGCCGGGCCACTGCTTCCGGCCCCTGTCGGACATGTGCGACTACTGGGCCAGCCGGTACGAGGCGCGAAGTGCAGCCGAACGAGGCTGCCTGGCGGAACCGGTGGCGAGGGAAGGCATTCGCCTGCTCCGGGAGCTCCCGAGGAGCGGCGGCGATGCCCTGCTCCTGCATACCGATCTCCACGCCGGCAACGTCCTGGCCGCCGAACGCGAGCAGTGGCTCGCCATCGACCCCAAGCCCTACGTCGGAGATCCCGCCTACGACGTGACGCAGCACATCTTCAACGGAGTGTTCATCGAGGATGCCGACGCTGGCGCCCTCGCACACCGGATGGCGCGCCTGCTTGACCTTGACCTCGGCCGGATCTTGCGCTGGCTCTTTGCCCGGGCCGTCGAAGCGTCGCCCTACTGGGCCGGAATGGCGGACCTGGCCCGGACCTTGTACTCCTCCCTGACCTGACCAGCACACAGCAAAACGCGCGCCCGGGCCGCCGTGTTATAGCATCGGCGGCCCCGGCGCGGTGCAGTCGTCGTCGCGGCCCGGGGCACCGGCCGGACGCGCGCGCCGCAGTACATGCTTTCAGGGATTCGGCGGGGGTCTCCGCATCACTAGCGTCAGCGTTGGCCTGTTACGGCATGCCATGCCTCACCGCTACCGCTAGCGAAACCGCGAGAGAAAGAGCCTCATGAAGATACGTATCGCGCGAGCCGTATCCGCGGCGAGCGCCGCGGCACTGCTCTGCTTGTTCACGGCGCTGGGCGGTGCCGCGTGGGCCGCCGCGAACTCCGGGGGCGTCAAGGGCACCCCGCAGCCCGAGCTCAAGCCCTTCACCATCGGCACCTCGGATGCCCCCGGGTCCGTCGCGATGGAGCCAAACGGCGGCCTCGTGGTCGCCTACGGCATCCCCACGAAGAACACTGACGGCGCGACCGCCGTGTGCCTGCTCAACCGCGGCGGGCACGCGTGCTCGACGCGGGTCACCCTCACCCCGCCCGGCGGCGATGACCTGTTCGGCGTCTCCGAGGTGTTCATACCGTCGGCCAACCATGTCGTCGTGCTCCAGGGGGACTGCTGCAACGACCCGGCCGCCGGCGGCGACCTGCTGTGGACCTCGACGAACGGCGGCAAGACCTTCGCGGGGGTGCGCATCGGAACGCTAGGCGTGTCCGCGGCCGCCCTCGCCGGCGGCGACATCGTGTTCACCGCGGGGGACAACAGCGGGGGCGCGCAGGTTGAGAGCGTCCCGGCCTCCGGTGCCACCGGGCCGCCTGCCGAGATCGCGACCGCCATCACGGACGAGGCCTTCGATGTCGGCGTGGGCAGCTACCGGGGCGGTGCCCTGATCGCGGCCGACGACCTCACCAGCGACTACACGACGCGAGTCGCCTACGCCGCCGCGGGCAAGGACTTCGACGCGTCCGCGTCGTACGCGGTCGTCGGCACCTTCGCGCACGAGCAGCTGGTCGGGATCTCGGGGGACGCGGTGCTGACCCAGAAGACCACCGGCAACGACGCGCTCGAGTTGCGGATATTCAACGGCAAGAGCTTCGGGCCCGCGCACGCCGTCCCGGACACCGCCGGCGGCGGTCCGGAGTGGTTCGCGATCGACACCGACCCGAGCGGCCGGGTGCACGTGTTCAACGAATCGACGCACCTGTCGCCCATCTACGACCTGTTCGAGGAGTCCACGTCGACGGGCGCGAGCTGGAGCGCGCCGGTCAACCTGGGCAACGCGATCGACAGCGAGAGCTTCGGTGTCGCCCTGGACCGCAACGGCAGCGGCCTGGTGCTCGGTACCAGCAACGCGATCGGCTACCCGGTGCTCGCCTCGCAGAGCGTGTCGTTCACGCTGAGCAAGTCGAGCATCAAGAAGGGCGCGGCCGTGACGGCCTCGGGCAAGGGCAGCGCGCCCGCCAAGGGCCGTCCTATCCAGCTGCAGCAGCTGCGGTCCGGCCTGTGGTACACGATCGCGAGCACGCACGAGAGCGCCAGCGGCGCGTTCCGCTTCACGATCAAGGGCAGCAGCGCCGGCACCCACGCCTACCGGGCCGTCGCGTCCGACTGGGCCGGCTACGTGCAGTACGGCTACTCCGCAGCACGGTCGCTTAAGGTCACCTGACCCGAGAAGGAGGCAACGGGACCGTTCGGAACCTAAGGATTTTAGATTCCGAACGGTTCCGTGTTTCACGTGCTCACCGGGATGCGATAACACCGCCGCCGCTGAGCTGGCCGGGCGGCTGGTTAGCGGGCGGCGCGGTAGGTGACGATCTGGCGGATGGCTCGCTCGAGGGCGTAGTCGGGGCTGACGGCGCCGCCCTTGACCTGAGCGTCGGCTTCGGCGACGGCCTGCAGGGCGCGGGCCACCCCGTCCGGCTGCCAGCCGCGCAGCTGCTGGCGGATCCGGTCGATCTTCCACGGCGGCGCGCCGACCTCGGCGGCCAGCGCGTTCGGGTGCGCGTTTCGCGGGGCGGCGCCGACCCGCCCGAGCAGCCTTACCCCGGTGGCGAGCGCGCTGGTGATCAGGACCGGCGCCGTGCCGGTGGCCAGCGCCCACCGGAGCTGTTCGAGCGCCTCGTTGAGCCGTCCCTCGACCGCGTGGTCGGCCACGCTGAACCCGGTCGCCTCCGCCCGGCCCCGGTAGTACCTGGCCACGACCTGGGCGCCGATCCGGCCGCCGGCCGCCTCGGTGTCCGCGGCGAGCTGGTCCACCGCGCTGGCCAGCTCGCGCAGGTCGCCGCCGATCGCCTCCATCAGCGCCTGGACCGCCCCCTGGTCGGCCTGCCTGCCCACCCGCCGGAACTCGGCCCTGACGAACTCGGCCCGCTCGCTCGGCCTGGTCAGCTTGGGGCACTCGATCGTCGCGGCTCCGGCCTTGGCCAGGTCCGTGACGAGCGCCTTGCCCTTGGCGCCGCCCGCGTGGGTGAGGATGACCGCCGCGTCCGGTGACGGGCGGCCCGCGTACCTGGTGAGCTCGGCGGCGGTTTCCTTGCTGGCGTGCTGCGCGTTCCGGACAACGACCGTCGACCCGCCGCCGAACAGGCTCGGGGACGTCAGCGCGGCGAGCTCGCCCTGGGCGAGCGCGGACGCCTCCAGGTCGTGCAGGTCTCCCCCGGCGTCACCGGCTGCCCCGCCATCGAAGCCACCGCCGCCGCTGGCTTCCGCGAGCGCGGCCCGCGCGCGGGCGATCGCCTCCCGCACCGCCCGGTCGACGAGAAATTCCTCCTCGCCTACGACCAGCGTGACAGGTGCGTACGTCGCCATGGTGGCCAGCATAGACCTTGCTTCGCTTCAACTAGATTGAATGTGTCGGCGTACGCCGACAGTCACTTGTGTCGGCGTACGCCGACATATAATATTGTCGACGTACGCCGACAATCGTGAGGGTCGGGACCATGCGCAGGATGCGGATCAGGACGATGAACGACCTGTCGAACGCGGCCAGCGGGCGCCGGATTGAGCTTGGCCTGTCCCAGGCCGAACTGGCCGCCCGGGCCGGGGTGTCGCGAGACTGGGTGAACTCCTTCGAGCGCGGCAAGCGGACGGTGGAACTCGCACTCGTCTTCCGGCTCTTTGACGCGCTCGGCATGGGAGTCGAAATGATGGATGCGACTACGGCCAACGAGTCACCTGGCGACGCTCCGAGCCTCGCTTCCCTGCTTGAAGAGTATTACGAGCGATGACCGGCTCCCTGACGGTGATCGCCGGGGAGGAGGTGGCGGGATCGATTACCCACCGGCCCGGCGGACGGCTTCAGTTCACCTATGCGGAGGAGTACGCGGCTCGCGCCGACGCGACCCCGCTGTCACTGTCCATGCCGCTCACGCAGCGCTCCCATCCCGACCATGTCATCACCCCGTGGCTGTGGGGCCTGCTGCCGGACGATCCGTCGGTCCTCGCCCGCTGGGCGCGGCATTTCGATCTGTCCCGTGCCGCTCCGTTCACGCTGCTTGGCACGCCGATCGGCAGGGACTGCCCGGGGGCGGTGCGATTCGCGCCGCCGGGACAGCTCGACCGGATTCTGCATGGCGCCGGGCACGTCACCTGGCTCACCGAGGACGACGTCGCCCAGCTCCTCCGTGAACTTCGACGGGACTCCACCAGCTGGCTCGGCGCGGGCTTCACCGGCCAGTTCAGCCTGGCCGGGGCGCAGGCCAAGACGGCTCTTCGCTACCAGGATGGGCGCTGGGGCATCCCATCGGGCAGCGCTCCCACCACGCACATCCTCAAGCCCGCGATATCCGGGCTGGCAGAGCACGACCTTAACGAGCACCTCTGCCTCGACGCGGCACGCCGCACCGGCTTGCGGACCGTCACGAGCCGGATAACCCGGTTCGTCGATCAGTCCGCCATCGTGGTGAGCCGCTACGACCGGTACCCAGACCACGGGGGTTTCGGTCGCATTCACCAGGAGGACCTGTGCCAGGCGCTGGGCGTCCCGCCAGCCCGGAAGTATCAGAACGAAGGCGGCCCAGGCCCGCGCGACCTCGCTGAGCTGTTCCGGCGGGCCATGCCGGAGCGGACCGCCGCAGCGGCCATCCGCCAGTTCACCGACGCGCTGATCTGGAACTGGCTCGTCGGCGGTACGGACGCGCATGCCAAGAACTACTCACTCCTGCTCCGTCATGGCGAGGTGCTCCTGGCGCCGCTCTATGACATCGCCTCGGCACTTCCCTATGGAGATCATGAGAAGAAGCTGCGACTCGCGATGAAGATTGGCGGCGACTATCAGCTCAACCCGCACCGGAACCGGTGGCCTGACGCGGCTAATGACCTGGGACTCTCTTCGGTCGAAGTCGTCGACCGCGCCCGCGAACTGGCCACAAGAGCTCCGGATGCGTTCGCCGATGCGACGAAAGAACCCGACGTAGTGACCCTGGGCAGCGAGCTGCCCGGCAGGCTTACTGATTTGGTCGCCGAAAGATCGGCTCGCTGCGCCAGGCTGCTCGGCGAAGCTGACTGATCAGGCGGTGACGGGTTCGCCGCCGCGCCAGACGCGGCGGGGTTGCAGGCCGAAGCTCCAGGCGAAGGCGCCCTCGTGGTCGGCGTCCCACAGCACGATGTCGGCGAGGCGGCCGCGGACCATCGCGCCGCGGTCGGGGGCGCGCAGCGCGTAGGCGCCGCCCAGGGTGGCGGCGCGCAGCGCCTCGGCGACGCTCATCCCGAAGTAGGACACCGCCAGGGAGATGACCAGGGGCATCGAGGTGATGCCCACGCCGCCCGGCGTGTGGTCGGAGCCGAGCGCGACCACCACGCCCTTGTCGAGCAGCGTGCGCACCGGCGGCCGGGTGCCCTGCTGCAGGGCTGAGCCGGGGGTGAGCACCGTGCCGACGCCGCCCCGTGACAGCGCCGCGACGTCTTCGTCGGTGGCCACGTGCAGCAGGTCGGCGGAGGCGCAGCCGAGCTCGGCGGCGACGCGCGCCGCGCCGCCGCGGGTGTGGCCGCCGGCGTGCAGCCGCGGCAGCAGCCCGGCCCGGCGGCCCGCGTTCAGGATCCAGCGGGCTTCATCCTCGCTGAACCGGCCGTCGTCGCAGTTGACGTCCACGCTGTCGGCACCGACCGCGGCCGCGTCCGCGCACCAGGCGCAGACCGCGTCGATGTAGTCGCTGCGCCGGCCGAAGAACTCCGGCGGCACCGCCTGGGCGGCGTAGAACGTGACGTGCACCCGGGGCATGCCGGGCTCGTTCTCCAGCGAGCGGAGCATCCGCACGTCGGCGAGCTCGCCGTCCCGGGTCAGGTGGTAACCGGTCTTCGCCTCAATCGTGGTGGCGCCGGAGTGCAGCCAGTAGGCGAGCCGCTCCCGCACGTTGTTGCACAGTGTCCACGGGTCGGTGCCCCTGGTCACGGTGATCGTGGAGGAGATGCCGCCGCCGGCCGCGCTGATCTCGGCGTCCGACAGGCCGGTGGACCGCATGGCGAGCTCGGCGTACCGGTTGCCCGCGTAGACCGGGTGCGTGTGCGCGTCGATCAGGCCGGGAGTGACGAGGCCGCCGCCGAGATTCTCCACCAGGTCCACGTCGACGATGTCGCCGACCACGCCGGGCACGCTGCGGGGCAGCTCGGCCGCGGGGCCCACCCAGGCGATCCGGTCGCCGGAGATGAGGATCGCGGCGTTGCTGATGACTTCGGAACCGGTCCAGAGCCGGCCGATGTGCGTGAGCAGCCGGGCGGTCACCGGGGCACCCCTCGGTGCCGGGAACCACGAGGGAAGGTTCCAGCCATCATGAGCGGCCACCTGCCATGCATGAGTAACGTCGGCGCTGACCGTGCTTACTGGCCCGACCGGGACGGCCCGCTCGCCTGGTTGGCACCAAGTTGCGCGGTCCGTCCCGTATATCGGTTCCGTTACGGTATTGCACCGAACCGGGTCCTTACAAGCCCCCGGCCGGAACCCACAGGTAACTCCCAGCTCCGCCGCGCACCATGCGCGAACGCGCGCGCCATTGGCGCCCGCGATGCCTCAGATGACGGGGTATTGCTCCAGCTCAGCGGCGAGCTCCGGGGGAACGCGCGCCTCCAGCAGGGTTCCGTCGGGGCCGTGCTCGGTCCTGGTGACCTCGCCCGCGGCGTGCGCCCGCGCCACCAGGTCGCCCCGGCTGTAGGGCACGCTCACCCGGACCAGGCGGTCCCGGTCGGGAAGCCGCTCCTCGATCACGGACTTCAGGTCGGCGATGCCCCCGCCCGTCCTGGCCGAGACAAGCACCGCGTCGCGCTCGCGCAGCTGCAGCGCCTTCACCGTCAGCGGGTCCGCGCTGTCGATCTTGTTGATGACCACGAGCTCGGGCACCTTGTCGGCGCCGATCTCGGCGAGCACCTCCCGGACCGCGGACAGCTGCGCCAGCGGATCGGCGTCCGAGCCGTCGACCACGTGCAGGATCAGGTCGGCGTCCATCGCCTCCTCCAGCGTCGACCGGAAGGCGTCGACCAGCTGGTGCGGCAGGTGCCGGACGAACCCGACCGTATCGGTCAGCGTGAACGGCCGGCCACTCGGGGTCTTGGCTCTGCGCACGGCCGGGTCCAGCGTGGCGAACAGCGCGTCCTCGACCAGCACTCCGGCCCCGGTCAGCGCGTTCAGCAGGCTGGACTTGCCCGCGTTGGTATATCCGGCGATCACCACGGACGGCACGGCGTTGCGCCTGCGCTGACCGCGCTGCACCGCACGGCCGATCTTGAAGCCGCCGATCTCGGTGCGCAGCTTCGCGATCCGCGTCCTGATCCGCCGCCGGTCGGTCTCGATCTTGGTCTCACCGGGACCGCGGGTACCGATACCGCCACCGCCGGCCACCCGGCCGCCGGCCTGCCTGGACAGCGACTCACCCCAGCCGCGCAGCCGGGGCAGCATGTACTGGAGCTGTGCGAGCTCGACCTGCGCCTTGCCCTCGCGGCTCTTGGCATGCTGCGCGAAGATGTCGAGGATGAGCGCGGTCCGGTCGATGACCTTGACCTTGACCACGCCCTCCAGACGGCGCAGCTGGCTGGGCGACAGCTCGCCGTCGCAGATCACGGTGTCCGCGCCGGTGGCGGCCACGATCCCGGCGAGTTCCGCCGCCTTGCCCGAGCCGACGTACGTGGCGGGGTCCACCCGGCCGCGCCGCTGGATCAGCCCGTCGAGCACCACCGACCCCGCGGTCTCCGCGAGCCGGCTCAGCTCCAACAGGGAGTTCTCCGCGCTCTGCTGCGTGCCGTCGGTCCACACCCCGATCAGCACCACCTGCTCAAGGCGCAGGGCACGGTACTCAACCTCGGTGACATCGGCGAGCTCGGTGGAGAGTCCGGCGACACGCCGCAGCGCGTGCCGGTCTTCCAGGTCTAGCTCCCCCGTCGCGGCGTCCTGGTCGGCACGCTCGCTGTAGACCGTCGTCATTGTCCTCCAAGCCTGGTTTGTCTCCATCGATGGTGACACCATCGCGAAGACTCGTCACCTGGTTAACAACGGGACGGCCGCCGATGTGCCCGAACGCCGACCGCGACTAGTAGGTGGCCGGCGTGATCGCGCTGTCAGCCGCGGCGATGTCCTTGAAGAACCGGCGGTGCACCCGGATCTTCTCCGAGCCGGTGTTGATGGTGCGCCAGATGCCCGAGGCCGGCCCGAGCATGGTCGCCCGCGGGAGTTCGGTCACCAGGCTCTGTGCCTTCTTGACGCTCCACTTGCCCGCGTCGAGTACCAGGATGCGCTGATCGGTGACCGCCACGATGCGGTACCGGTTCGTGAAGATCCTGATGATCGCGCCGAGCGCGCCGAACGCACCCAGCGTGGCCGTCCACCCTGACGCCGTCTGCGCCCAGAACACCTGCTGAATCTCCTCGCCCGGCCGGACGAACTGCGCGGCCGAGTCGCGCATGACATCGCGAAGAGCCATGTAAGCCTTCTTTACGTCCCCTGATCGCGCCCATATGGCGCGAATCACATTTAATACCAGGGAACCGTCACAAGACTGGCTTACCGGGACACGGATCTCGTGTCGCCGTCAGCTGGCGAAGGTCTCGCGGAGCGCTTCGCGGCCGGACTCGAAAGCGGCCGCCAGCAGGGCGCCATCGGTGGTCAGGCGGGTGACGGGCGGTGTCGATTCGAGCGGGAACACCGCGCGGGTCCGCCCGGAGACCTCCAGCTCCGCGATCCGGGCCACGTCGGCGGCCGTGCGCGCGCCGCGGGTCAGCAAGGCGGTTCGCAGTTCAAGGGACTCGTTGCGCAGCGTCGTCCTCGTCAGCAGCCGCACCGACCGCGGCGGCCGGGGCGGCACCGGGACCGGCGACCCGTTCACGCGCCCGGACGTCGCGCTCGCGACGCCGCCGTGCGGCCGGCGCGAGCGCAGCACCACGACATGCGTCGCCCCCTGGGCGATCGGAGTCCGGAACGGAACCGACTCCGCCACGCCCGCGTCGTAGAACCGGCGGCCCCGCAACTCGACCGGCGGCCCGGCCAGGAACGGCAGCGACGCGCTTGCCCGAAGTGCCAGCCGCAACTCGGCCGGATCATCGATCAGCGGCCGCAGATCGACGGACTCGCCGGTCCGGGCGTCGGTCCCCAGCGGGTGATACTCGACCGGACTGGCCAGGACCGACTCGAAGTCCATCGGGAACTCCGTCTGGTACACGACCTCGACGAGCGTCCGCACGTCGACGACGGGCCGTCCGCGCAGCAGCGCCGACCACCTGATCAGCGTCCGCGCGTAATCCGGATCGGCCCACCCGCGCAAGCCCGCCGGGTGCGAACTGACCAGCCACGCCCCGGTAATCGCCCCCGCCGACGCACCGTAGACCGCGTCAAAGGCCGGAAGCAGGCCGAGCTCCTGCAGCCCGAGCGCCATGCCAGCGGACACCGTCCCGCGCATCGCACCGCCCTCGATGGACAGCGCCACCCGGAACCCGTCGTCTCGCTCCCCCGGCCGGCTCCCCGCGCGCACCCGCTCGTCAAGAACCCGCAGCACTGCCTCCACCCTGGCACCGTATACCGGGCGGGTTACTCCTTGAGCGCGCGGAGTGAGGCCGGCAGCGAGCCCGCGTGCACCACGGTGAGCCGGTGAGTCGCCCGGCTGATCGCCACGTACAGGTCGTGGCCGCCGTTCTCGGACTGAGCGAGGATGCCGGACGGGTCCGCCAGGACGACCCGGTCGAATTCGAGCCCCTTCGCCTGCGTCACCGTCAGGAGCGCCGCCGCCGAGTCCAGGGACTCCGGCTGGTCGCCGGGTACCGCCTCCGGTAGCGCGGCGGCGAGTTCCGCGATCCGGCCGTCGGGCGCGATCACCGCGAGCCGTCCGCCGTCCGGACCGCCGAAGTCGGCCAGGTCCGCGCGGGCGGCACGCGCCACGCCAGCCGCCAGCTCGCCCGCGGGGACGCGGATCGCCCGCGGCGCGGTGCCTTCGGAGCGGACCGAGTCCGGTGGGCGCTCGCCCGGCGACACCGACGCCAGGACGTCCGCCGCGACCGACATGATCTCCGACGGGGTGCGGTAGTTCACCGTGAGCCGTTCCTCGCGCCAGCGGGTGCCGACTAGCGGGGTGAGCATGTCCTTCCAGGATTTCGCGCCGGCCGGGGAGCCAGTCTGCGCCACGTCGCCCACCACGGTCATCGACCTCGACGGGTTCCTGCGCAGCACCGTCCGCCAGGCCATCGCCGACAGTTCCTGCGCCTCGTCGACGATGACGTGGCCGTATGCCCAGGAGCGGTCGGCGGCGGCGCGTTCGGCCGTGGAGAGGGCGGGGCCGTTGTCCCGGTTCCAGCTCGCCAGGGTCTCGGCGTCCACCATGCCGAGGTCGGCGATACCGGTGATGTCGAGCACCTCGGCCGCGTACTTCGCCTCCAGGCGCTGTGCGCGCTCGAGCTCGCGGCGGGCGGCCTTTTGCGCCGAGTCGTCGACGCCGAGGAGTTCGGCGGCCTCGTCCAGCAGGGGGACGTCCGCCACGGTCCAGGAGTCGGGGTGCCCCGGACGGGAAAGCGCGGTTCGTTCGGTACGAGTCAAGACTGCACCCGCCGCGGACCCGAGCGCTTCCCGCGACCCCAGCAGATCGGACAGCAGCGTTTCCGGGGTGAGCAGCGGCCACAGCTCGTCGATCGCGTCGTAGACTCCCGGCTCGCTCCACAGCCGCTCGCGCGCGTAAGGCAGATCCTCGTCGTCGAAGGGGCGGTCGAGGACGCGGGCCTCGGCGCGGGCCAGCTCGTTGAGCAGCTCGGTGACGAACAGCTTGCGCGCGACGTTGTGCGCCTTGCGGGTGCCGCGGGCCCGGTCGCGGGCGCGCAGGATGGCGTCGCGGCGCAGCGGGATGCCGACGCCGTCGGTGTCCACCGTGATGTCCTGTTTCGGGACGTGCTGGCGGTCGCGGACCGCGTGCCGCATCACCTGCACCATCCGCTCGTCGCCCTTGACGACCGCGGCGGGGTCGCGGGTGTCGGTCGCGTGCACGCCGGGGAAGAGGTCGCCGAGGGTGTGCAGCACCACGTCGGTCTCGCCCAGCGAGGGCAGCACCTGGCTGATATAGCGGAGGAAGGTGGCGTTCGGTCCGATGACGAGGACGCCGCGGCGCTCAAGCGTGCGGCGGTGCGTGTAGAGCAGGTACGCGGCGCGGTGCAGCGCGGCGACCGTCTTGCCGGTGCCCGGGCCGCCCTGGACCACGAGGACGCCGGGAAGTTCGGCGCGGATGACCCGGTCCTGCTCGGCCTGGATGGTCGCCACCACGTCGGCCATCCGGCCGGTGCGCGCGCTGCTGACCGCGGCGATGAGCGCGGCCTCGCCGGAAAGCGTCCGCCGGTCGGAGTCCGACAGCTTGTCGAGGTCGAAGACCTCGTCGTCGACGCCGGTGACGCTCCGGCGGCGAGTGTAGATGTGGCGGCGGCGGACCAGGTCCAGCGGACTGCCCGGCGTGGCGGCATAGAAAGGCCGCGCGGCGGGGGCGCGCCAGTCGATCAGCTTCAGTTCGTAATCGTCGTCGCGCAGGCCAATCCGGCCAATATAAAGCGTGTTTCGCTTGTCATCGTCGGTGCGGCCGAAGCACAGGCCGCGTTCCGTCAGGTCGAGCTGCGCGATGCGCTTCTCGTGTTCGGCGGCGGAGACGTCGCGCTCCAGCCGGGCCTGGTGCGTGCCGCCGGGCGTCCCCTGGGCGCGGACTCTCGCCAGCCCCTGCTCGCTGCGCTCTCTGGCCTGGTCAAGCAGGCCGTACAGCATCGTCACGTATTCTTGCTCGGCCGCCACGGCCGCGGCGTAGCCGGTGCGCGAGCCTGCCGCGCCGGTGCTGTCATCGCCGCTATCAACGCTTTCGGCGCTTTCGGCGCTGCTTTCATGGCTTTCCGCGAGTGGCGACTCGGAATCCGTTTGACGAATTACCATAATGCTTGATATACTCCTGGCAGCCGGTTTCACTGGCCTTTTTTTATGCTCCCTGCAGAGTCATTAAGCTTACCACGGCTAGTTTTCCTGGCAATATCTCCTAAATGGAGGGGACGGGAATTGGCTGGCAGTCCCCCGGTGCCGCCCCCGGCGCTGGCCCGGGCGCTGCGCCGAGGGCTCGCGGCGGCATGACGCAGGCCAACCGTCCCCTGCCTCGTGCGGAACGGGGGTCGAGCCTAGGATAGACAGCCGTAGCTGGGAGGAGCTGACTATGGCTGAGCGCGTCAAGATTACCGGGCCCACCGCTGAACGATACGTCGAGATTCTGTCACCCAAGGCGCTGGAGCTGCTTGTCCGGCTGCACGACGCGCTCGCCGATCGCCGGCTGGAGGCACTCGCCGCCCGGCGGCGGCGGCAGGCCGAACTGTCCGGCGGGGCGCTGCTCGACTTCCTCCCCGAGACCGCCCACATCCGGCACGATCCCACGTGGCGGGTCGCGCCCGCGGCGCCGGGCCTGGTGGACCGGCGGGTGGAGATCACCGGCCCGACCGACCGGAAGATGACGATCAACGCGCTTAACTCCGGCGCGAACGTCTGGCTGGCGGACTTCGAGGACGCCAACACGCCGCTCTGGTCGAACATGATCGAGGGCCAGCTCAACCTCAAGGACGCGCTGGACCGGACGATCGACTTCACGTCCGAGGACGGCAAGTCGTACGCCCTGCACCCGGACGACACGCTGGCGACGATCGTCGTCCGGCCGCGCGGCTGGCACCTTGAGGAGAAGCACATCCTGATCGACGGCCGCCGGGCGTCCGGCAGCCTCACCGACTTCGCGCTCTACATGAGCGGCTGCGCCCAGCGCCAGCTGGACAAGGGCAAGGGCCCGTACTTCTACCTGCCCAAAATGGAATCCCACATCGAGGCGCAGCTGTGGAACGACGCGTTCAACATCACGCAGGACTTCCTCGGCATCCCCCGCGGCACGATCCGGGCGACGGTGCTCATCGAGACGATCCCCGCGGCGTTCGAGATGGACGAGATCCTTTACGAGCTGCGCGAGCACAGCGCCGGGCTGAACGCCGGCCGCTGGGACTACCTGTTCTCGATCATCAAGAAGTTCCGCACCCGCGGCCGCGACTTCGTGCTACCGGAGCGGAACGCCGTGACGATGACCGCCCCGTTCATGCGCGCCTACACCGAGCTGCTCGTGCAGACCTGCCACAAGCGCGGTGCGTTCGCCATGGGCGGCATGGCCGCGTTCATCCCGTCGCGACGTGACGCCGAGGTCAACGCCATCGCGCTGGCCAAGGTCCGCGACGATAAGACCCGCGAGGCCGGCGACGGCTTCGACGGGTCCTGGGTGGCGCACCCCGACCTGGTGCCCGTGTGCAAGGAGGTTTTCGACTCCGTCCTCGGGGCCAGGCCCAACCAGCTCGACCGGCAGCGCCCCGAGGTGTCCGTGTCGGCCCAGGACCTGCTCGCCGTCGACAAGACTCCCGGCGGCGTCACCGAGGCGGGGCTGCGGAACAACATCTCCGTCGCGCTGCAGTACCTGGCCGCCTGGCTCGGCGGGAACGGCGCGGTGGCGATCTTCAACCTGATGGAGGACGCCGCGACCGCGGAGATCTCCCGGTCGCAGATCTGGCAGTGGATACACAACGACGTCATCCTCGACGACGGTCCGCTCGTGACAAGGGACGTGGTGGAGCGCATGATCGATGAGGAGCTTGAGAAGATCCGCGAGCTCGCCGGCGACGGCTTCGGCACGGCCCGCTACGGGCAGGCGGTCGCGCTGTTCACCGAGGTGGCGCTCGCGGACTCCTTCGCGGAGTTCCTCACGCTGCCGGCGTACGAGCGGATGCCGTAGACATGCCGTAGACATGCCGTAGAAAGGGGCGCGGGCCGATGGCCAATTCGGTGGCCGGCACGGTGGCCAGCACGGTGGCCAGCACCGGGGCCGGCCGTGTGGCCGGCACTCCGCCCGGCGCCCGGGCGAGCGCGCTCGCCGGGCGGATGCGGGAGATCTGCGGAGCGGCGAACGTCCTGACCGACCCGCTCGAACTGCGCGTGTACGAGTGCGACGGGCTGACCTCGCACCGCGCCACGCCGGCCCTCGTGGTGCTGCCGTCGACCGCGCAACAGGTGGCGGACGTGGTGCGGGAGTGCGCGGACGCCGATGTGCCGTTCGTGGCGCGGGGCAGCGGCACCGGCCTGTCGGGTGGCGCCGTGCCGCACGTCGAGGGCGTGCTGATCGTGCTGTCCCGGATGCGTTCGGTTCTCGAGGTGGACCCGGTCGCCCGGCGCGCGGTGGTCGAACCCGGGGTCACGAACCTGTCGGTGACGGAGGCGGTCCGCGCTTACGGCCTGTTCTACGCGCCGGACCCGTCCAGCCAGGTGGTCTGCTCCGTGGGCGGGAACGTGGCGGAGAACTCGGGCGGCGCCCACTGCCTCAAGCACGGGTTCACGGTCAACCACGTGCTCGGCCTGGAGATCGTCACGCCGTCCGGTGAACTCACCTGGCTCGGCGACGGCACCGGGGTCACCACCGGGTACGACCTGCTCGGGGCCTTCACCGGCTCGGAGGGGACGCTCGGCATCGCCACCAAGATCGTCGTGAAGCTGACGCCCGCCCCCGAGTCGGTGCACCTGGTGCTCGCCGCCTACGACTCGCTCGAGGCGGGCGGCCGCGCGGTCACCGACATCATCGCCGCCGGGATCGTGCCGGCCGCGATCGAGATGATGGACGCGCTGTCCATCGAGGCGGCCGAGGCGGCGGTGCACTGCGGGTACCCGGAGGGCGCTTCGGCCGTGCTGCTCGTCGAACTCGACGGCCCGGCGGCCGAGGTCGAGGCGGAACTCGCCACGGTCCGCGCGATCTGCGACGCGGCCGGCGCGCGGGAGATCCGGGCCGCCGACGATCCGGTCCAGCGGGCCGGGATCTGGGCCGGGCGCAAGTCCGCGTTCGCCGCGGTCGGCCGGCTGTCCCCCGCCTACATCGTCCAGGACGGCGTGGTGCCGCGCACGGCGCTCGGCGACGTGCTCGCGCGGATCTCCGCGCTGTCGGCGGAGACCGGCATCCGGGTGGCGAACGTGTTCCACGCCGGAGACGGGAACCTGCACCCCCTGGTGCTCTACAACGACGCCGTGCCGGGCGAGGCGGAGCGGGCGGAAATGGTCTCCGGCGCGATCCTGGACACCTGCATCGAGTACGGCGGCTCGATCACGGGCGAGCACGGCGTGGGACTGGACAAGTCCCGCTATATGCCGAAAATGTTCACCGCGGCGGATCTCGACACGATGCAGCTGGTCCGGTGCGCGTTCGACCCGGCGAGCCTGTGCAACCCCGGCAAGATCTTTCCCACCCCGCGGCTGTGCGGTGAGGTCCCTGGTCACCGCCGCGGTCCCCGCCCCAGCCCGGCGCCCGGTGCGGAGATCTTTTAATGAGCTCCCGAACGAGCCGCGGCGACGCTCTCACCGCCACGCCTGGCTGCGGGCAAGCCAGCCGGCCGCCGCACCCGGCCGGGATCGTGGGTCAAAACGGGTGCGGCACCCTCCGGCGCCGTAAGAATGTCCGATTTTGCGGTGATTCGTACCCAGCCGCTAGTACCTGTTTTCGTGATCGTGGGTCAAGCACGGCGAATAGCGCCGCAGATGACCCACGATCACAACCTGGACCCCTCAAACGGGGTGAAATGTCCCGTTTGACTGCCCGTTTTGCCCGTTTCGGCGCGGCGACCCC
>Ga0210395_10001599_pt1 | contig 17546 bp, 17 predicted proteins | sample IncBWH4OmetaG_FD_150861 | JGI IMG/M metagenome (GOLD analysis project Ga0210395, IMG submission 150861) | Forest soil microbial communities from Barre Woods Harvard Forest LTER site, Petersham, Massachusetts, United States - Inc-BW-H-4-O ...
GGGGACTCCGCATTGGCAACGACCGTGAACGCGGTGGTGTTGGTGTTGCCGGTGAGCACCAGATGGCCGCTGCCGTCGTCGCTCGCGGTCACTGCGCCGCTTGAGCCGAGGCCGGTGACGGCGTTGATCTGCGCTTCGATCGCGGTCAGCGCTTCGCTCGCCGTGACTGCGACCGTGTAGGTGTTGGCACCGACATTGATCAACAGGTTGCCGCCGGCGTTCAAGCTGGTCAGCGCGACCGAACCGGTCGACACCGCCGACGCTGTCGGCGTGGTCTGCTGCGCCTGCTGCGCGGTCGACAGCGCCTGTTCGAGCAGGCTGGTCAGGCCGGTGAGGCCGTTATTGGCCGCATCCAGCGTTTGCTGGGCCTGGCCGATCTGGTCGAGGAGCGCGCTCAAGTCGTTGGCGCGGTTGTTCAGCGATTGCGAGGTGAAATAGCTGGTCGGATTATCGAAGGCCGTGTTGACCTTCTTGCCAGTCGCCAGGGCTTCCTGGGTCGTGGTCAGTTCCGCGGAGGTATTCTGCAGCGACAGCAAGTTCTGCCGAATGCCAGCGGTCAGAGTGATGTTAGACATGGTAAGCGTACCCTTCTGGTTACAGGCCGTACTGGCTTGCACTTGCTGTACGTGCCGTACTGGCGAGTGCTGGTACCGATCAACATGATCGGGTTGCCAGAGGATTGCCTCAATCGACTTAAAGACGTGTAAATCTGCGTAGTCCTTGGGGTTTTGTGCATTGCGGCGAGCAGCGGCTCATATGCCGCGCCAAACCCTCGCCACGCCCGTTCCACAAGCGTTTCGATCCGTTTGGCGGATTTCGCGCGTCCGCTTAATCGGCCGTTAACCATTTCTCTTGGTAATTGCTTAACCAAGATTGGAAAGTCGCGCGGCACGACGTGGAACGAACGCCTCGCAAGGTGCCTCGGGCGACCGTTCCAAGCCGCTGCCGCGACGGCTGCGCCGACCGACCGAAGGGTGACCCGCCATGCCCGCCTTTGCCAGAATGAGAACTGAGCCGATCGTCGCCGAACACCGCTCGACACGCGGCGCCTTGCCGGGGAGTGCCACAACGCCCGGCGCCAGATCGGATGCCGCGCAGGCGGGCGGGTCGAGCTCGAACGCGATGGCGTCCGCGGCGATCAATCTGGTCGTCGCCACGCCTTGCTTCGGTGGCCAGATTTCCGTGCTCTACGCGGCGTCGCTGTTCAAGCTGCAGACGCTTTTGCGCGCCTACAGCGACTGCAACCTCAAGCTGATCTTCAAGGACGGCGATGCGCTGATCACGCGCGCCCGCGCGAGTTTGATCTCACAATTCCTCGACGACCCGAGCGCGACCCATCTGTTGTTCATCGACGCCGACATCGGTTTCGAGCCGGAGCAGGTCCTGCGCCTGCTGCAGTGCGGCGCCGAGATGTGCGCGGCGGTCTATCCTGTGAAGCGGATCGACTGGGATAAAGTCAAAAAGACAATCGACGGCGCGCGGCCCAATCCCGCGGCGGCGTCATTACAATATGTATTTGAGGTTGAAGACCCCGACGCGGTGATCGCCAAGTCGGGCTTCGTCAAGGTGCGCTATGCCGGCACCGGCTTCCTCATGATCCGGCGCCAAGCGCTGGAAAAAATGTGCGTGCAATATCCGCTTTTGCAATACAAGCGCGATCACTCGATCGATGCCGCGACCGCAAGCAGCAAACGCTTCGCGCTGTTCGAATGCATGATCGCCGAGGACGGCACTTACCTGAGCGAGGACTTCGCCTTCTGCAAGCGCTGGACCGACATGGGCGGCGAGATCTGGGCCGATCTCAACAGCAGGCTCGGCCACGTCGGCCCGATGACCTTCAACGGCGATTTGTCGTCGCAGTTCGCCGGCGCCTAGAGCATGATCCGGAAAATGCCTGTCCCCGGACTTGATCCGGGGATGGAAACCGGTTTTCCGAAAAGATCATGCTCCACTAAAATGATCTAGCGCCCAGCTAGGCCAATAAATTGATGAGGCTGCCGGACGAGCCGTTGCTGGAGAGCAGAAGCTCGGCCGTGCCGCCAGTTTGCAAGGCATACGCCGAATTGTTTGGAATGCCCGACGATGGCGTGGCCGACCCGCCGGACGAACTGGCGCTGGACGAGGACCCGCTCGATGATGAGCCGGTCGATGTGCTCGATGTGCTCGAAGAGCCGGAAGTCGCGGAAGTGCTGCCGGGAGGCGGGGAGGGCGCGGTCGGCGTAAAGGTGTCGTTACTGCTGCCAAAGCCCAGTGCCGAGGCGTAATCGCCGCTGACCGTGACCGTGTCGGTCAAATTTTTGCTGGTGATCACCAGGTCGCCGCTGCCGTTGAGCCACGCCGTTACCTGCGCGTTGCCCGGGGCGTTGGCATTGATGGCGTTGACCAGATCGCCGACAGTGTCGGTTCCCGTCGACTGATAGGTCGTCGTGTAAGTGCCGTCGGTGACGGTAAAATTGCCGCGCGTCAAAAATCCGAGACCGAGCAGCGAAGTGCCCGACGTCAGCGGCACCGTGCCGGTGCCGGTCGCCGGCGCGGCGAAGGTGACGGCTGGCGTTGCGGAGGCGGACGTAGAGGGCGATGCGGTCGATGCGGTCGAGGCGCTCGACGTCGTGCTGGTCGAGGCATTGAGCGCACTTTGCACCGCTGCCGTCAGCGCAGTGTTGACGCGGGACAAAGCGGTCTGGTTGGCGATGCTGGCCAAGCCGGTGGCCAGCGTGGTCGATGCGCCGAACATCTGGCTGATGACGGTCGAGTTTTGCGACAGCGTCTGGTCGTTCTGCTGCACCTGGGTCCAGTAATTCTGGTCCTGCTGCCAGAACGAGACGCTGCCGACGCCGCCAACGCTGCTCATCGAAACTGCCGCACCAAACGAGGCCCCAACCATTCATGGCGCGCCGCGGTTAATACCGGGTATCCAAGCAGGCGAAGTTCACGTTCGGTTAACCATCTTGGCCGACCTTGCCGGATCGATGTCGAGGTTCCGCTGACCTGAAGCCAGCCTGACTTAAAGACATGGCCAAGCCTGCCACCGCGCGCTCTGATGCAGCCCGATGCATCCAAGAGGCGCTGACACTGCACCGAGAGGGGCGCCTCATCGAGGCCGACGCGCTCTACGGCGCCGTCCTTGCCGCCGACCCGCAGCATTTCGACGCGCTGCATCTGCGCGGCGTGCTCAACCACCAGCAAGGCCGCTCGGCTGAAGCGTTACGTCTGGTCGCCGCCGCGCTGAAAGCGCAGCCGCGCTCGCCGGACGTGCTGTCGAATTACGGCGTGATCCTCGACGCGCTCAAGCGCCATGAAGAGGCGCTGGAAAATTTCGACAAGGTGCTGGCGATGCGCGGCAACGACGCCGGCGCCCACTATAATCGCGGCAATGCGCTGAAAGGCTTGGGACGCAGCGCCGCGGCCGTGGCGAGCTACGATCGCGCGCTGGCGCTCAAGCCGGACTACCTCGATGCGCTCTACAATCGCGGCAACACGCTCACGGCGCTGCGACGCCATCGGGACGCGTTGGCCGATTACGACAAGGTTTTGGCGCTGCGGCCGCGGCACGTTGCGGCGCTCAACCGGCGCGGCAATGCGCTCGTCGCGCTGGAGCGACCAGATGAGGCGTTGGCGGCCTACGACGCGGTGCTGCGGATCGCGCCTGACAACGCCGAGGCAATGAACAATCGCAGTGTCGCGCTGCTAAAGCTCGAAAAATTCGATGAGGCCCTGCACAGTTGCGACCGCGCCCTCGCGGTGAAATCCGACTATGCCGATGCCCATTATAATCGCGGCAATGCGCTGCGTGCGCTCGGGCGGAACCAGGAGGCTTGCGCGGGTTATGCCGCGGCGCTTGCGCTCGAACCTCGCCGCGCCGATGCGCTCAATAATCTGGGCATGGCGCTGCTCGCGCTCGGTCAGTATCGCGAGGCGCTGGAAAAATTCGACGCGGCGCTGGCCATCGACCCGAACGATATCGGCGCGCTGCACAACCGCGCCAATGCGCTCACCGAGCTTGGCTCCTTTGAAGCGGCGCTTAAGCCGTGCGACGAGGTTTTGACCGGCAATCCGGCGCATATCGAAGCGCTCAATACCCGCGGCGTCGTGCTGGCAAAACTGCGCCGCTTCGAGGAGGCGCTGGCAAGCTACGATGCGGCGCTTGCCGCGGCGCCGGATCGCGTCGACATCCAGATCAATCGCGGCACCACGCTTTTGGAGCTCGACCGCTTCGACGAGGCGCTGGCGAGTTTTGACGGCGCACTCGCGGCCGATCCGACAAACCTTGCCGCCTTGATCAACCGGGGCAATGCCTGCGTCAAGGACAAGCGCTTCGCCGAAGCGCTTGGCAGCTATGACCGGGCGCTGGCGATCGACCCCGGTCATGCGACGGCGATCACCGACCGCGGCGTGGCGCTGGCCGAACTGGACCGCTTCGACGAGGCGCTCGCGGCGCACGAAGCGGCGCTGCGCATCGCGCCGAATGTCTTCGCCGCCCATGTCAATCGCGGCAATGCGCTGCTGAAGCTGGCGCGGATGGACGAGGCGCTGGAATGCTACAACGCGGCGCTCAAGCTCGAGCCGGAGAACGCCGAAGCCAATTTCAACGCCGCGGTCTCAAGGCTGACCATGGGCCACTTCCGCGACGGCTGGAAGCAATACGAATACCGCTGGCAGAAAAAGCATTTCGCCGCGCAAAAGCCCAACTATCCGCAGCCGCTGTGGCACGGCGAGACGGATATTTCCGGGCGTACCATCTTTCTGCTCGCCGAGCAGGGCTTGGGCGACACGCTCAATTTCGTGCGTTACGCGCCGCTGGTCGCGGCGCGCGGCGCCCGCGTGATCCTCGGCGTGCAGCACCCGCTCAAATCGATCGCGCCAAGTGTTCCCGGCGTCGCGCAAGTGTTCAGCGACGGCGAGACGCTGCCGGACTTCGATTGTTACTGCCCGCTGCTCAGCCTGCCGATGGCGTTCAATACCGAGCTTGAGACCATCCCGGTCAATATTCCCTACATCCGGCCCTACGAAGAGCGGCTCGCCAAATGGCGCGGCCGGTTGCCGAACAACGGCCGGCTACGCGTCGGCATTTGCTGGGCCGGCAGCACCATGCATCTCAACGACCGCAATCGCTCGCTGCCGCTCGAACGCTTTGCCGCGCTGTTTTCGGTGCCGGGTCTCGACTTCATCAGCGTGCAGAAGGACGTCGGCGTGGCGCAGGCGGCGATCTTGCGCGAGCACGGTGTCGTTGCGCTCGGCCAGGAGTTCACGGATTTCGCCGACACCGCCGCCGTCGTCGCGATGCTCGATCTCCTGATCACGGTCGATACGTCGGTGGCGCATCTTGCCGGCGCCATGGGCAAGGCGGTGGCGATGCTGGTGCCGTTCTGTCCGGATTTCCGCTGGCTGCTCGATCGCGCCGACAGCCCATGGTATCCGAGCATGCGGCTGTTCCGGCAACCCGCGACCGGCGACTGGAACACGCCGATCGAGAAGCTGCGCCAGGAGCTTGCCGACGTCGCCCGTCGTCCTGTCGCGGCGCGCTGAGCGGCTAAAGCTTTTTGCTGACGGCGAGCGGCTGGCCGTATTTGGGATGCGGGGCCGTGGCCCGTCCCGACGCGCCGTAGATTTGCGGCGCGCTTTTGCGCGCCAGGTCTCCCGACAGCCGGCGCATGATGCCTTCCGACACCGCGTGCGTCGTCGCCAGCACGATCAGGTTCTTCTGCAGCACGGCGCGGAACGCCTCCTGCACGCGCGCCAGCGCCGCGCAGCGCGCCGGCACCGATTGCAGCATAAATTTCGCGTTCGCCTTCAACCGCTCGCCCGCCGTGTAGAGCTGGTGCGCCAGCTCCGATTTGGTCTGACCAAGGCCGACGGCAAGCGACACCTTGCCGGCATGGACCAGCGCGGTTTCCTGTTCCATCAGGCCGGAGAGCTTTGCGATCAGCGCGCTCAAATCGTCGATCGCGCGCTCTGCTTCGGCGGTGGTCGTGATCGGGCTCATGACGCGCCCACGCCTTGCAGCTTGAGCAATTCGTCATAGACGTGCTTGGCGATGCCGACGCCGCCGGATTTGGCGAACATCTGGGCGTATTGATTGGTCAGGAACGAGCGCCACACTTTCAGGGCGCCGCTGCCGCCGAACGGGCCGTCGCCGTCGACGCCTGTGTTCATCTGCTCGAACATCGAGTTGAGGAACATCGATTCGAATTCGCCGGCGGCGCTCTTCGTCTTGCCCTTGATCTTGAGCATGGCCTCGACTTGCGCGTTTTGCGCATTGCCCATGGAGGACAGTGAAGCGCCGAGTTGGGCTGCGCCACTCATCACATCACCTCGATGTCGGCCTGGATCGCGCCGGCGGCCTTGATCGCCTGCAATATAACGATCAGGTCGCGCGGCCCGATGCCGAGCGCATTGAGCCCGTCGACGATCTGTTGCAGCGACACGCCTTCCTTGACCAAAGCGAGCCGCTTGCCTTCCTCCTGCACACCGACCTGGGTGCGCGGCACGGTGACGGTGCGGCCGCGCGAGAACGGTGCCGGCTGGCTCACCTGCGGCGATTCCGAGATCGTGACGGTAAGATTGCCTTGTGCCACCGCCACCGTGGAGACGCGCACGTCGCGGCCGATGACGATGACGCCGGAGCGCTCGTCGATGACGATCTTGGCGGCGTTGTCCGGCTCGACCTGCAATTGCTCGATCTCGGTCAGCATGGCGACGACGTTTTGCGGAAATTTCTTCGGCAGCGTCAGCTGCACCGTCGAAGGGTCGAGCGGTTCGGCGACCGGCGCGCCGATATAATCGTTGACCGCGATGGCGATGCGCTTGGCCGTGGTGAAATCGGCGTTGCGCAAAGACAGCCGCAACGTGCCGAGCGAAGCGAGCGAGAAATCGATCTCGCGCTCGATGATGGCGCCGTTCGGCAGCCGGCCCACGGTCGGCACGCCGCGCACGATCTTGGCGGCCTGGCCCTCCGCCTCGAAGCCGCCGATGGCGAGCGAGCCTTGCGCCACGGCATAGACATTGCCGTCGGCGCCCAAGAGCGGGGTGACCAGAAGGGTGCCGCCTTGCAGACTCTTGGCGTCGCCGAGCGCGGAAGCGGTGACGTCGATGCGGGTGCCTTGGGTGGCGAACGGCGGCAGGTTGGCCGTGACCATGACGGCCGCGACGTTGCCGGTGCGGATCTGCTGGCCGCGAATGTTGACGCCGAGGCGTTCCAACATGGCCTGCAGGGATTGCTTGGTGAACGGCGTGTTGTTGAGCGTGTCGCCGGTGCCGTTGAGCCCAACCACGAGGCCATAGCCCAGCAATTGGTTCTGCCGTATCCCCTCGATACTGGCGAGATCCTTGATGCGCGACATTGCTGCCGCCGTCGAAACGGCACAGCCGAGGACAGCCAACGCGGTGAGCGTGGCTCTAAGCGTCCTATTCATCTCCTGCTCCCCAAGAGGTCGGACGCCAGCAACAATGCGAGTTGCGTGCCACGTGGGAGCTTCGTGTTAAGTCTTTGAAATAAAACGATAGTTTATTCGAAGGGTCAGCGTGCCGGCGCGGCGCGGCGAGCAGCCCTTGCCGGTTTCGGCAAGTTTTGCCGGGTTTTTACCGGCCATTAACCATAAGGGCACACCTTCTTATGTATGCGCGTCTATGGACCCAACGGCACGGCGGTCGCGACCGCACCACCCCCGGCGCGGCGCAGCGCCGGTGGTACCTTCGCCCTGTCCGATTCCGAACCAACGCAAGCGCAAAGCGCCGCGGTGGCGTTGCGCACGCTCGGCGGCATCGACGCCCTCATTGCGTTGCAGGGTATCGAGGAGCCTGCGGAACGGCGCCGCCGCGCCGTCAAGCATGGCCGCCGCGCGCTCGATGCTCTCGACGAGCTCAAGCTCGGCCTGCTGGCGGGGACGCTGGATCAGGGCACGCTGTTGCGGCTGAAATCCGTCGCCACCGATTTCAAGGACGGTTCCGGCGACGAAAAGCTCGATTCCGTGCTGGCCGAGATCGACCTCCGCGTCGCGGTCGAGCTCGCCAAAGCCGGCATGGACTGATCGTAAAACATTGAATTTGTTCAATAAATAAGAACAGGGCAGGGTGGTACGCCGCTCGCCCGACCACGCCATACAGCGCCACCCTCCGATTCCATCATCATTATTGTCTCTGTCACCGACCATCGATATATAGGCCAGCCTCGCGGGGAGGACCTCGCACCAGTCGTGTGTGCGGAGTAGGGATATGCAGTTGCTCAAAAGCAAAAACGGCAAAGCCGACGACAAGAACGGCAGGAACGGTAAAAGCGTGCTGCCGATGGAGCGGCTTTACCGCCCCACCGACAAAGAGCCTTTCATGAACGAGCGCCAGCGGGAGTATTTCCGCTTAAAACTGCTCGATTGGCGCGAGGACATCCTCAAGGAGGCCAAGGAGACGCTGCAGCATCTCCAGGATGAGAGCCAGAATCATCCCGACCTCGCCGATCGCGCCTCCTCGGAGACCGACCGGGCCATCGAGCTGCGCGCCCGCGACCGGCAGCGCAAGCTGATCGCCAAGATCGACGCGGCCTTGGCGCGCATCGAGGACGGCACCTACGGCTATTGCGAAGAGACCGGCGAGCCGATCTCGATCAAGCGGCTCGAGGCGCGCCCGATCGCGACGCTGTCGATCGAGGCCCAGGAGCGCCACGAGCGCCGCGAGCGCGTCTACCGCGACGATTAAGCGGCCGCGGTTCCCTTAACCCTTCGTTCACCATCTTTGCTTACCGGTCGTTAATGACCGTGGAGCGGGTAACCGCGCGTCTTGCGGCGTGCGTTCTCACCCGCCAATCGATTTCGTCGTCTCAATTCAAGGAGGATATGCATGCGTGGGATCCTTCTCACCGGGCTCGCTGCGGTGACATTGTTATCGAGCGGAACGCTCGGCAAACGCGTCGACGCAATGCCGCTTGCCAAGCCGCCGGCGATCGGCGCCGCAACCGCCGGCGCGGCCCGCGTCCAGCAGGTTGTCGCCGTCTGCGGCAATAACGGGTGCGTGCAGGTCCAGGTCTCGGGACCGAAGAAACAGCGGACTCATCCCTGACGCATGGGAGCGGCGCCGGATGCGGAATGGGCCGACGCAACGCTTGCAGCCAAATCTTTCGCGAATGTTGCGCCGCGCGTTGCGGGCGCGCGAGCACGGCGAGTTCGACAAAGCGGAGCGGTTCTACACCGCGGTCCTGCAAATCCATCCCGATGATTTCGACGCGCTGCACGGTCTCGGCCTGCTCAATTACCGGCGCGGGCGGCTCGACGCGGCGCTGGCGCTCATCCAGGCGGCGCTGCAGGCCGACATCGACCGCGCCGATGGATTTGCGAGCCTCGGCCTCGTCTTTCACGCGCTCAAGCAATTCGAGCGGGCGCTCAAGAGCTATGACGAAGGCCTGCGCCTTGCGCCGGGCGACATCGAGCTTCTCAACCGGCGCGGCGTGGCGCTGCTCGAGCTTGGTCGTCCGCGCGACGCGCTGGAAGATTTCGAGCGTGCGCTCGCCGCCGCTCCCGATCATCTCGAAGCGCTGGGCAACCGTGGTAACGCGCTGATCAAGCTCAATCGTCCCGCGGAAGCACTTGCCAGCTACGACAAGGCACTGACGATCGCGCCCGACAACGCGCAGCTTCTCACCAACCGCGCCGCCGCACTGCGCCGGCTCGATCGCCCCCACGAGGCGGTGATGAGCGCGCGCGGCGCGCTCCTCGGTCGCCCGGATTTCGCCCAGGCCAAATTCGTCGAGGGCGTCGCCCGATTGACGCTCGGCGATTTTTCCGGCTGGCGCGGTTATGAAGCGCGCTGGGGCGTCGGCTTTCTGGCGGCCCATCGCCGCAACTTGACCGCGCCGCTTTGGCTCGGCGAGTCATCGCTCGACGGCAAGACCATTTTGCTGCATGCCGAGCAGGGTTTTGGCGACACGCTGCAGTTCGTGCGCTACGCGCCGCTCTGCGCCGGCGGCGGCGCCAATGTCATTCTCGAAGTCCAGCCTGAGCTTGCTCGGCTGTTGTCGCCGCTGCCGGGCGTCGCCGCGGTGATCGCTCGCGGCAAGCCTTTGCCGCGTTTCGACTGTCATTGTCCGTTGCTGAGCTTGCCGCTGGCTTTTGCCACCGAGTTGGCAACAATCCCGGCACCAATCCCCTACATCGCGCCGGCGGATCAAGACGTCGCGCTGTGGCGCGAGCGCCTGCCGCGCTGCCGCCCGCGCATCGGCCTGGTATGGTCCGGCGAACGCACGCACGACAACGATCGCAATCGTTCGCTGCGTCTTGAAACATTGCTGCCGTTGCTGCAAACGCCGGATGTGACCTTCGTCAGCTTGCAGCACGAAGTGCGAGACGAAGACGCGGCGCTTCTGCAAGGGCAACGGGCAATCGTTCATGTCGGCGATCGGTTGCGCGATTTTGCCGATACCGCCGCCGCGGTCTCGCTGCTCGACGCCGTGATCTCGGCGGACACGGCCGTCGCGCACCTCGCCGGCGCCATGGGCAAGCCGCTTTTGCTGTTGCTGCCGTTCGGTGCCGACTTCCGTTGGCTGCGCGAGCGCGACGACAGCCCATGGTATCCGACCGCGCGGCTGTTTCGTCAGCCGGAATTTGGCGATTGGGTCAGCGTGATAGAAGCGCTGCGGCGCGAATTGACGGGCGCTTTCCGTCATCCTGAGGTGGCCGCGTAGCGGCCCTCGAAGAAGGACACAACAGCACCAAAAAACTCGCGGCCTCCGGCGGGGAGCTGCCGGAGGCCGCGCCGTATCGCGGCTTTGGTCGCGCTAGCTCGACCCGGGCCGCGGGGAGGTCAGAACGGCAGGATCACGTCCATCACCTGCTGCCCGTAAGGCGGTTGCTGGAAGTCGGTGAGCTGGCCGCGGCCGCCATAGGCGATGCGCGCCTCGGCGATCTTCGGCAGATCGATGGTGTTGTCGCTGTCGATGTCCTCCGGCCGCACCACGCCGGCGACGACGAGCTCGCGGATTTCGAAGTTCACCCTGATCTCCTGCTTGCCCTCGATCACCAGGTTGCCGTTCGGCAGCATTTGCGTCACCACCGCGGCGACGTTGGTCTGCAACTCTTCCTGCCGGTTGATCGAGCCCTTGCCGTCGGTCGAGGAGTCGCCGTTGGTGGTCAAGAGCGAGCCCGGCAGCACCGCCTTGGCCGGATTGGCGATGGTGTTGGCGCCGATGAAATTGGTGATCGCGGAATCTTCCGTGGTGCTGCGGCTGCGCTGGGTCTCGTTCTCGAACTGCGCGGTGTCGTTGATGTTGACCTTCACGGTCAAAATATCGCCGACCTGATGGGCGCGCTGGTCCTTGAAGAACGCGCGCGATCCATTGCGCCACAACGAGTTCGGATTGTAGGTCGCCGGCTGCGGCGTCGGCATCGGCATCTGCACCGGCTTGTAGCCGGGCTTGGTGGTCGGATTGTCCACGGCCGAAAGCGGCGGCTGCTCGCCGATCGCCTTGAGGCGGTCGATCGACGAGCAGGCGGAGTTGATCACAGCCACGGTCGACAGCAGCGCACAACGCAGCAGCACAACGCGTTTCGACATCGGACTACCTTTCACTCAAGCTCTACTCACTCGGATCCTTCAGTCGGCTCGGACGCGGGCGCGGGCGCGTTGTCCACGACGCGGGTGGTCATGGCGCCGACGGTGATGCGGCCCGGCGCGGAAATGACGCCCTGCACGACGCGTTTGGAGTCGATGTTGAGCACGCTGATCGTGTCGCCCAGCGCGCCGGCTCCCTGCGCCTGGCCGCGCAAGGTCAGCGTAAGCCCCGGCGCCTGATAGACGATGGTCACCGTGTCGTTGCGCGCCACGATCTCGGGCCGCATCAGGTCGGCCGTGTGCAGCGGTTGATCCGGGCGCAGTTGATGCCGTGCCGCAAGCCCGACGGCGGCGCTGATATCGCCGATGACGCCGCCTTCCGTCTTCGGCCGCCGCACGACGGCAAGATCGGCTGCCTTGAGCACTTCGCCCTGTTCCACCGGGCGCTGCACCGTCACGGCGGGGACCGTCTCCATGGCCGTGCCGGTGTAGTGCGCCGGCTGCCGGTGCAGCGTCGCGCTCGACGGCAGATCGAACGTCACGTCAAAGCGCGTCGTGCGCGGGTCATAGGTGAGGCCGAGCACCTGCAACTCGCCGGTCGCGTCCGGCTCGACTTGCAAGTCGCGAATGTCGCGGTCGAAATAGACGGTGACGTTGCGCGCTTCGCCCATGCCGAAATGACCGGACAGCGCCTGCGATACCCGCGCCGAGATCTCTTGCGCGGCGATGGCGCGGCTCGCCCGCGTCACGATCACTTCGGTAAGGCCGTGGGTGTCGATATCGACGAGTTGGTGCGGACGGATGGCCTCGACGATGCGGTCGGTCGCCACCGCGCCGCGGGTGCCGAGATCGGGCGAACGGAAGATCGGCACCTCGGCCACCGCGCCGGCATTGTCGATCAGGTCGCCGATGCGCACGACGTCGCCGGTGACGGTGACGCTTGAGCGCAGCGCCGGCGTCTGCGCTGCGGCGGGACCGGCGAGCGACGCCGCCAGCGCGGCGAGGAAGCCGAGAGCGAGGATGCGGGCGCGGATCATGGCAAGGACCTTTCTCAGCGCATCAGTTGCGAGGTCGTCTGCAGCATCTCGTCGGCAGCGGTGATGACCTTGGAATTCATCTCGTAAGCGCGCTGCGCGGCGATCAGGTTCGAGATTTCGGTCACGGCCTGGACGTTGGATCCTTCGAGGCTGCCCTGCAGCAGGGTGCCGGAGCCGTTCGTCGCCGGCAGGCCATCCTGCGGCGTGCCGGACGCCGGTGTCGCGGTGAACAGGTTGCTGCCGTTCGCCTGCAGGCCGGCGTCGTTGGTGAAGGTCGTGAGCGTGAACTGGCCGAGGATGGTCGAGGTTGTGCTGTTGGGCAGCGTCACCGAGACTTGGCCCTGGTTGTTGATGGTAAGGCCGGTCGAGTTCGGCGGCACGGTGATGGTCGGTTGAACCACGTTGCCGCCCGCGGTGACGATGCGGCCCTGAGCATCCATCTGGAAAGAACCGTCGCGCGTATAGCTGAAGGTGCCGTCGGGCATCAGGATTTTGAACCAGCCGGTGCCCTGGATCGCCATATCGAGCGTGTTGCCGGTCTGCGACAACGTGCCTTGGGTCATCAGCCGCGGCGTGCCGACGGTCTTTACGCCGGAGCCAAGCTCGATTCCGACCGGCAGGATGTTGCCCTGGTCGGACGCCTGGGCGCCGATGCGCTGCACGTGCTCGTAGATCAGATCCTGAAACTCGGCGCGCTGGCTCTTGAAGCCGGTCGTGCTCATGTTGGCGATGTTGCCGGCGATGACCTGGACCTGGAGGTCCATGGCGGCCATTCCGGTCGCTGCCGTATCGAGCGCACGCATGTTACGTTCTCCTCAAAGACCCTCTCCCTAACCCTCTCCCGCTAGCGGAGGAGGGAAGGGTGGGGTCATGTCGGCTGCTGCGACAGCTGTTGCAGCGCGTTGCGGCGCTGATCGCCCTGCTGTTGCAGGATGGCGGCGATGTCGCTGTAGCTGCGGGTGATCTGGATCATGCGCGCCATCTCGGCGACGGCGTTGACGTTCGATTTCTCGAGCGCGCCTTGGACGACGCGGGTGTCGGGCGGCGGCGGACCGGCATTGACGCCGGCCGGCGCCAGGAAAGTCGAGCCGCCGTCCTTTTGCAGGAGCTGCGGCTGATCGAAGCTGGCGATCTGCAGCTTGCCGCGCTGCGAATCGGCGGTGCTCGAGCCCTCGCGTACGGTGATGATGCCGTTCGGGCTGATGTTGATGTCGTGGTCGGTGGGCTGGAAGGTGATCGGGCCGCTGCCGCCAAGCACCTGGTAGCCTTCGCTGGTGACGAGTTGGCCGGTGGCGTTGGTCGAGAGCGCGCCGTTTCGGGTATAGCGTTGGCCGCGCGGCGTCTGCACCACGAGATAGCCCTTGCCGTCGAGCGCGACGTTGAGCGGATCGCCGGTGCGCTCGATGGCGCCGGGGCCGAAATCGATCCAGGTGGCGCGGTCCTGCACGTAGCTGACTTTGCGGTCGCTGCCGGTGAAGCGTTGGTCGCTGGCGCGCGGCATCAAAAATTCGCTGAACGCCGCGTTGTCGGCCTTGAAGCCGGTGGTGTCGATGTTGGCGATGTTGTTGGCGACGACGTCGAGCTCATGACTGAGCGCCATCTGCCGCGACAGGCCGACGAGAAGGGCATTCTCCATCGGATACTCTCCCCTAAGAGCGAGGACGATGCCGTCTCCCGGGCATCCTCATCGCGTGCGCCGCCCGCTCTCCCAAGCAGCGGCAGGGGCAGGATTGCAGAACCCGTGCCAACGGATGAAGCTTATATTTATCAATGGCTTAATTCAGATCGGCGTGCCGCTCGGCGGGCAGAAAGCGCCATCGCGGCGACACAACCCGGCAAATAATTCCTGCCGCGGCGGCCGCGGCAAGTATCCATTAACCATTCCTGCCTAGCGTGGCCTTCGACGGCGCCACATCTCTTGGCGCAGAGTCGCGCCCGCGGCGTTTGTTCTGCGTTTAATCCTGCCGACTGCGTGCGCTCTCACGCAAGCTGGAGCGGTGATGGCAACGAAGAACGAAACGCCGGCCGAGGCCGAAAAAGAAGAAGCCGAAGGCCAGGAAGGCAAAGACGCCGCCGCGCCGAAGCGACGCTTCTCGCTCAAGCTCATGATCATGGTGGCCGGCGGTGTCGTCGGTCTTTGCGCGCTGGGCGGCGGCGGTTATTTCTTCTTCGGCCACCACGCCGACGCCGCGGTGGCCGCCACCACGGTCAAGCCGCCGATCTTCGTCGACATGCCCGACGTGCTGGTGAACCTGTCGTCGAGCGGCGGCGATCGCACCCAATATCTCAAGGTGAAGATCGCGCTGGAATTGCCCGACGAGGCCGTCCAGGCGCAAATCCAGCCGATCATGCCGCGGCTCCTCGATACGTTCCAAACTTACCTGCGCGAATTGCGGCCGACCGATCTCGACGGCTCGGCCGGCCTCTATCGGCTCAAGGAGGAACTGACGCGGCGCGTCAATGCCTCGATCGCGCCGAACCGGATCAACGCCGTGCTGTTCAAGGAAATCGTGGTGCAGTGAGTTGTCGTCATCCGCTCATCCCCGCGCAAGCGGGGATCCAGGAGGTCCGCCGTAGCGCCCATGCTCTCTGCTGGATTCCCGCTTGAGCGGGAATGAGCGGCGAATGGCCGATGCGAACGGGATGGTTGTGAATCAATGGCAGCGAAAGACCAGATCGACCAGGACGCGCTCGCTGCCGAGTGGGGCGTAGCGCTCGACGCCGAGCAGCAGACGGCGGCCGAGAACGCGCCCGCGGCCGAGCAGCCCGCAGGCGACGCCGAGGCCATGGCGAGCCATTGGGCCACCATGGTCGATGACGGCCAGTTCATCCAGGCGGCCAAGGGCGGCGCCGAGCGTATTCTGACGCAGGAAGAAATCGACTCGCTGCTCGGCTTCAGCCTGGCCGACGTCAATCTCAACGACAATTCCGGCATCCGCGCCATCATCGACTCGGCGATGGTCTCCTACGAGCGCCTGCCGATGCTGGAAATCGTCTTCGACCGGCTGGTCCGGCTGATGACGACGAGTCTGCGCAATTTCACCTCCGACAACGTCGAAGTGTCGCTCGACCGCATCACCTCGGTGCGGTTCGGCGATTACCTCAATTCCATCCCGCTGCCCGCCATCCTCGGCGTGTTCAAGGCCGAGGAGTGGGACAATTCCGGCTTGCTTACCGTCAACTCGAACCTGATCTATTCGATCATCGACGTGCTCTTAGGCGGCCGCCGCGGCCAGACCGCGATCCGCATCGAGGGCCGGCCCTACACCACCATCGAGACCAACCTGATCAAGCGCATGATCGAGGTGGTGCTGGCCGACGCGGAGCTCGCGTTCCGGCCGCTGTCGCCGGTGAAGTTCAACATCGATCGGCTGGAGACCAATCCGCGCTTTGCCGCGATCTCGCGGCCGGCCAATGCGGCGATCCTGGTGCGGCTGCGCATCGACATGGAAGACCGCGGCGGCACCATCGAGCTGTTGTTGCCCTACGCCACCATCGAACCGATCCGCGACGTGCTGTTGCAGATGTTCATGGGCGAAAAATTCGGCCGCGACGCGACCTGGGAGGGCCATCTCGCGACCGAAATCGGCCAGGCACAAATCGCAGTCGACGCCGTGCTTTACGAGGCGCAGCTGCCGTTAAAGCAGATCATGAAGCTCAACGTCGGCGACACGCTGATGCTGGAAATGAAATCCGACGCCATGGTCATCGTGCGCTGCGGCGACGTGACGCTGACCGAAGGCCGCATGGGCCGGGTCGGCGACCGGGTCGCCGTGCGCGTCGCCAAGCATTTACGCAAACCGAGCACCACCTTCGCCATGTTCGAAATGGCGGGCGGCACCGGAAACCCCATGGAGGCACAATAGTGAGCAACGGCATTGGAATCATGATCGAAGGCCTGGTCGCGATCTTGCTCATGCTGACGGTCGGTTACTGCATGTTGCTCAACCGGCGCCTCAAGCTGTTGAAGGCCGATGAGCACTCGCTGCGCGCTACCATCTCCGAGCTCGTCACCGCGACCGAGATCGCCGAGCGCGCCATCGCCGGCCTGAAAGTCACCGTGCACGAATGCGACCACGGTCTGGGCCAGCGCCTCAACCGCGCCGAGGCCATGACCATAGACATCGATCGCCGGCTCGCCGCCGGCAAGGACGTGCTGCATCGCCTGTCGCAGATCGTCATCGCCGGCCGGCCGCCACAAGAGCCGGCCGCGCCGAACAACGACGCCAAGGCGGTCGCGGCGCAGGCGCAGGCCTTCGCCGAGCGATTGCGCACCAAGGTGCACGGCCTCGCGGCATGATGAGCTATATCCGCGATCTGCGTCTTATTCCGATCGCAGTCATTGCCTGCGCCTGCCTGTTGGCGCTGAAGGCGGCCGATCTGCTGCTCGACGGCGGCTCGTTCATTGCCGGCGACGACGCGCCGAAGATCGAGCGCACCTCGGTCACCCACGCCACCGCGGACGTGCCGCAGCCGTCGTCGTCGATGCTGTCGTGGGCGTCGCAGATGTTCAACTTTCCCGACGGCAGCGGCACGACCACGGCGCCGGTCGTGGCATCGCTGCCGGCCGATAAGTCGAACCTCGACATTACCGGGTCGGTGCCGGCCGAGACCGCCGACAAAGACAAACAGGCCAAAGCTGACCAGACCAAGGCGGACCCGGCGAAGCCGCCCGACACCAAGCCGCCGGGCACCGTCATTGTCACCGAGCCGGGCCAGCCCTCCGGCGCCGAGCGCGCCATCCTCGAACGGCTGCAAGAGCGCCGCCAGGAGCTCGACACGCGCGCGCGCGAGCTCGACATCCGCGAGAGTTTGATCAAGGCCGCCGAAAAGCGCATGGAAGGACAGCTCGCCGAGCTGAAGGAAACCGAAGCCCGCATCACCGTCGCGACGCAGCAGAAGGACGACGCCCAGGCCGCGCGTTTCAAGGGTCTCGTCACCATGTACGAGAACATGAAGCCGCGCGATGCGGCGAAA
>Ga0210395_10001600_pt1 | contig 17543 bp, 16 predicted proteins | sample IncBWH4OmetaG_FD_150861 | JGI IMG/M metagenome (GOLD analysis project Ga0210395, IMG submission 150861) | Forest soil microbial communities from Barre Woods Harvard Forest LTER site, Petersham, Massachusetts, United States - Inc-BW-H-4-O ...
TCGGCGTAGCTCGGCGCCGGCTGCAGCCCCGCCAGCGTCTCGGTGAGCAGCGCGCGGAACGACGGCCGCGATTTTATTCGCGCGTACCAGGCCCTCGCGGTCTTGTCTTCGTCCCACGGCACTTCGCCCAGATAATCGGCGGCGGACAAATGCGCCGCCGCGGCCAGATCGGCAAAAGTCAGGCTTTCGCCGGCGAGCCAGTCGCGGGTGCGCACCAGCCAGCCGATATAGGCCAGATGGTAGCGAATATTGACCCGCGCGGCACGCAGCGTGTCGGTATCGGGCGGGCCGCCACCCTTGGCCGCCGGGATGTAGCGCTTGTAGATGCGCTCCATCACCAGTGCGCCGGACACCTCCTCGAAGAACTTGTCGTTGAACCAATGGGTCAGGCGGCGGACTTCGACCCTGGCGCCGGTCTCGGGCGGCAAGAGCCCCAGTTCCGCAAGCTTGCCGCCGCGCGTCTCGCCGAGATATTCGGCGATGACCGCGGCGCCCGGAACCGGCGGCGCGCCCTCTTCAACCAGTACCGGCGTGGTGCCGGCGGGATTGAGCACCAGGAAGTCCTGGCGCCGTTCCCAGGTCCGCTCCTCGACGAGGCGCGGCGTTTGCCCGAGCTCTTCGAGAACGAGCCGGACAAAACGCGAGTGCGGACAGAATGGATGATGAAACAGTGTCAACATGCCCGGATCAGCCACCAGGCGTCAGGCATCGGGACCTGTATTGCCCCCAAGACCTGACGTTTGACGCCTGATACATTCCCCCTGATTCCTGATCCCCGCTTCCAGGAGATCATCCCCTTATAGGCGACGACACCGCGCAGGCAACCTCGCCGCCGCTATAACTGTGAAGAAGCAGTACTGTGAGCAAGCAGTGTTGCGAATTTCCTACCGAACCGGGCGCGGCAAGCGCCCTCCCCTGCTGCGGAGCTACCTATGACGTTGGACGTAATCAAGGCGATCTTCCTCGGTATCGTCGAGGGTCTGACCGAGTTCATCCCGGTATCCTCCACCGGGCATCTGCTCCTGGTCGGCCATTTCTTCGGCTTCGACGACGACGATTTCGGCAAGTCCTTCGCGGTGCTGATCCAGCTCGGCGCCATCCTGGCGCTGCTGTCGATCTATTTCGGGCGGCTATGGCAGCTGTTCCTCGGCATGTTCACCGATCCGCAGGCGCGGCGCTTCATCATCGGCGTGCTGATCGCGTTTCTTCCGGCCATGGTGCTCGGCGCGCTGCTTTACGGCTTCATCAAGAGCGTGCTGTTCAATGTCTGGATCGTCTGCATCATGCTGCTGATCGGCGGCTTCGTGCTGTTGTGGATCGACCGGCTCGACCTCAAGCCGCGCTACCACGACGCCACCAAATTCCCGCTGCTCATGTATCTCGGCATTGGCGTGATCCAGTGCCTGTCCATGGTGCCGGGCGTATCGCGTGCCGGCGCCACCATCGTCGGCGCCATGCTGTTCGGCGCCGACAAGCGCGCGGCGACGGAATTCTCGTTCTGGCTGGCAATGCCGACCATGGTCGGCGCCTTCGCGTTCGAAGCCTTCAAGAACCGTCACGAATTCGCCGCCGGCAGCAACACGCTGCTCATCGCCATTGGCTTCGCGGTGTCCTTCATCTGCGGCTGGTTCGTGGTCAAGACGCTGCTCGGCTACGTCTCGCGGCACGGCTTTGCGCTGTTCGCCTGGTGGCGCATCGTTGTCGGCGCGCTCGGGTTGATCGCGCTGGCCATGGGGATGTGACGAGTTGCGTAATGCGAGAGGCCTTAGAACGAGTAATCTGAGAGGCCTTAGAAAGCGGCCTTGATCGCTTGGACAGCCTCTCTGTTCGTGTTGATGATCTTGTCAAGGACGGCGCGAAGCGCCGCCGCCTCCGGCGGTCTACGATCCTTGACAAGATCATCAACACGAACAACCAGCATCCAAGCGATCAAGGCCGCCACCCGATCAGTGTAGCGATCCCCCTAACAGGGATGTGAAACCCGCGCCGGTCTGAGCTAAGATGACGTTGCGTGGCGCCATATATCGCGCGCGCATCTCATCCGCGAAAGGACCGCTTCAATGGCGAAGAAACAAACGGACAGCGTTTACCGGATTGTCGACGTCGTCGGCGTCAGCGAGAAATCATGGGAGGACGCCGGCCGCCGCGCGGTGGAAACCGCCGCCGGCTCGCTGCGCGATCTGCGCGTGGCCGAAGTCACCAAGATGGACATGCGGGTGGAGAACGGAAAGGTTTTGGCGTTTCGCACCCGCGTCGCGCTGTCGTTCAAGTACGAGGCGTGATCGCGCCTGGCGTCATGCATCGCGTCTTGCGTCATTCCCGCGACAGCGGGAATCCATAATCACCGCCCGCGCAGAACTATAAGACCTGTGATTATGGGTCCCCGCTTTCGCGGGGACGACACTTAGGCCGTGTGCGGATCGAACTGGCCGCTCTTGCGGAAGCGCCATAAATAAGTCGGCACGATCGCCGCGATCGATTCCGGCACGATGCCGAGCGCTTCCAGCGTGCGGCCGTCGCGCTTGGCATCGTCTGAAACAATATTGTCGCGCTTGAGCAGCTCGACCTGGTCGGGCGTGAGCGGCGGTTTTGGCAGGGACTGCAGCAACATCGCTTGCAGCTTCAAAAGCGCGAACGGCGCCGGCACCAACAGCCTGCGGCGCTGGATGGTGGCAAGCGTGAATTCCATCAGCGCCTTGAACGTGCGCACGTCGGGCCCGCCCACTTCGTAGATCGCGCCCGGCTTGGTGTCGCCGTCGACCGCCTTGGCGATGGCCTCGGCGACGTCGCCGACAAACACCGGCTGAAACCGCGTATGGCCGCCGCCGGGCAGCGGCAATACCGGCGCCATGCGGGCGAGCGCGGCGAAGCGGTTGAAGAAGTCGTCCTCGGGGCCGAACACGATCGACGGCCGCATGATCGTGGCCTCGGGCAGCGCGGCCAAAACCCGCCGCTCGCCTTCCGCCTTCGACTGCGCATAGTGCGACGGCGCGTTCGCATCGGCGCCGATCGCCGAGACGTGAACGAGCGGCGCGCCGGCAGCCTTGGCGGCCAGCGCCACCGCCTCGGCGCCTTCGGCCTGCACGGCGTCGAAACGCTGCCGGCCGCGTTCGAACAGGATGCCGACCAGGTTGATGACGATGTCGGCGTCGCGCACCGCAGCCTCGATCGACTGCGGGTAGCGCACATTGGCCTGCACCGCGTGGATCTGCCCGACCCGGCCCATCGGCCGCAGAAAGCCGGCGAGCTCCGGCCGGCGCACCGCGACGCGGATGCGGTATTGTCGCTGCGCCAGCGCCCGCACCACGTGGCGGCCGAGGAAGCCCGAGCCGCCGAACACGGTGACGAGGGTTTCGAGCTTGGTTTTTGCGGTCATTGGCGGCGGAAATACAGGATCGCTGGCGAACTGTATAGGGCCATAGCCCGTTCCGTTGACAAGCCCAAGACCGCTCCGTACCTATCCGGCGAGCCCAGGTGGCGGAATTGGTAGACGCACTAGTTTCAGGTACTAGCGCTCACAAGGCGTGGAGGTTCGAGTCCTCTCCTGGGCACCATGCTGTAGGGCCGGTCCTTCGCCCTGCCTACGATGCTGCCATCGGCCCAAGGCTTTTACGCGTTCATCCCAAACGAGATTTTGTGCGACGATATCCAGGCGTGGCGCAAATCCCTTCCGCAGCGACGGTGCAAATTTTTTCGTTGTGTAGCTACCGACAAAAGTAAGCCAGCTTCAAATCTTCTGTCGTAGCATATTGACTTACAATCTCTACGGGAGGACGCTCTACGCTAAGAAGCTCGGAGCATTCGGTACGTCGCGTCATTGTTGCCGGCATTGGACGCCCCAGGGGACTCCCACCAAAGCGACGTGAGCGGGACAAGCTTCTGTACATCATGTCTCATGAGGAGGTCGCGATACCGCAGAACGAAATTTAGCGAGTGAACCACCGATGGGAGACAGCTGATGTCAACGCCAAACATTCCAGCAATGAAGTGTCCATGCCCCGGGACATTGCAGGTTCAACCGTCTATAGACGCAAAAGGGGATTCGACAGTCAGCGCAGACGATGCGTGGGCCAATCTTCAACATGATATGCCGAGCGGCGCGGAAATCATGGCATTCTTCCTCGCTGTGGCTCAAGCGACTCCGGCCGATTGCGACGGCGACTGCGGCAAACCAACGGTCACTTCAACATCTGGTCCGACTGGCTACTCGGGCTCTGCAACAAAGGACAAGCAGGGCGTAACGACTTGGCAATACACGTGGACGTTCGCGATCAACGTCACTATCACATGTGAACATCCCAAGAAGACGCTCACAGTGGGACGACCTGAACTCGTTGTTGTCGAAGAAAAGTAGGGCAAGCTAGCAGCCCGTTTGAGCGGAGCAAAATCGCGGGATAATCGTGAAGGGATAGACGCCGGATATCGCTTCCACCTCCGCGCTTCGGCGAACTCAAACCCTCCGAAGCTCGCCGAGCGAGCGTAGGAGAGTCTCTCATCCGGGCGACGCTTGCGGTGTTGTCCGCATAACCCGTCATGAACAACACGGGATGACTCGGAAACCCACCTGGCCCAAGACCACTTGGCCCAAGACATGCATGTTGTGGAGAGGATCGCGGCCGCGATGGATGTTGCCGGCGCATCCATTATCTTGGGACCGCAATGCCGATTCGCGACATCAGACACGTCACGACCTATCATTATAAACGGCCGGTCGCCTTCGGCGAGCACCGGATGATGTTGCGTCCACGCGACGACGACGATCAAAAGGTGATTGTGGCGGAACTCGAAATCACGCCAAAACCGAGGCAACTGGCTTGGACGCGGGACAGCCTCGGCAATCACGTGGCGACCGCTCATTTTGGCGACGACCGGGCCCGCGATCTGCGCTTTATCAGCATTATTCGTCTCGACCATGCGCCTGCCGACTTTCGCTCAGCCGACATTGAGGATTTTGCCCGCAGCTATCCGTTTGCCTACGCGCCGGACGATCGGCCCGGCCTCGAGCCTTTCATCGCGCCGCTGTCGCCGCATCCCGCGATCGATCGCTGGAGCGCCGCATTCTTCCGCGACGACGGCTCGGCCGACACGCACGCGCTGCTCGGCGACATGACCCGGACCATCAGGCGGACCTTCAAGCACGTCTCGCGGCACGAAAAGGGCATCCAGCCTCCCGTCTGCACGCTCAATCTCGGCAGCGGCAGTTGTCGTGACCTCGCCGTGCTGATGATAACGGCACTGCGCAGCCACGGCATCGCCGCTCGCTTCGTGTCCGGATATCTGCATTTGGCCGATGATGACGACGACGACGATCGTGTTGCCGGCGGCAACACCCACGCCTGGGTCCAGGTCTACATTCCAGGACCTGGCTGGGTCGACTTCGATCCGTCGGGCGGCAGCGTCGGCAATGAAAAACTCATCCGCGTCGCGGTCGCCCATCACCCGCGCGAGGCCATTCCGCTGCAAGGCACATGGTTCGGGACCGCGGCGGATTACCTGGCGATGAAAGTCGCGGTGAAGGTCACGGCGGCAGCGGCGGCCGGCGCCTAGGCTGTGATCCAATTCAATTGAATTGGATCATAGCCTAGAATTTTGTTTGAGCATGATCTTATCCGAAAACCGGTTTCCACCCCCGGATCAAGTCCGAGGGCAGGCTTTTTCGGGATCATGCTTTAAGCGTTCATTCCGCCGGCACTTCATCGGCCCAGACGCGAAACTCCGACAGGGTTCCCGGGCCGAAGGTGTGGGTCAGCGGCACGTCCGCGGCGTCGCGGCCCTGCGCGATAAGAATGCGCCCGATCCGCGGCGCGTTGTTGCGCGGATCGAACGTGTGCCAACGGCCGCCGAGATAGACTTCGATCCAGGCCGCAAAATCATTGGGCGGATAGGGCGGCGGCAGGCCGACGTCGGTAATGTAACCGGTGCAATAGCGCGCCGGGATGTTCAAGCAGCGGCAAAACGTGATGGCAAGATGGGCGTAGTCGCGGCACACCCCCCTGCGCTCGGCGTATGCTTCATAGGCCGTTCTGGTGGCCCGGGAATGCTCGTAGCCGAACGTTATGTGATTCTGGACGAAGTCGCAGATCGCCTGCACCCGCGGCCAGCCGGGCGGCGTATTGCCGAACAGGCGCCACGTCTCGTCGCCGAGACGATCGGTCTCGCAGTACCGGCTGCCGAGCAAAAACAGGATGACTTCCGACGGCAAGTCCCGAACCTGGTGCTGCGCGGCGTCCAGTTCGATCGGGTCCGGCAGGCCCGAGTCGCGAATAATGGCATCCGTACCGAGGCTGAAATGCCCGCCCGGTGCAACGAGGCGGCCGCACCAATTGCCAAAACTGTCGCGGTAGCCGGCAATGGGAACCGGGGGGTTCGTTATCAGATAATCCGGACGCTCCAGCTCGGAGACGCGCGAGAAGTGCACGTTCAACGTCAAGATCATCGGCGTCGGTTGCGGAAATTCGAAGTGGAGCTCGCAACCGAGATGGATACGCATGAGATCCCCAATATCTGGATAAGCAACGCTTCGTCGTCACACATGGTTCATTGAATTGACCGGGTGCCGGCTGAGGCACCCTTACGCCACCCGCTTGAGTTCCTTGGTGTCGACCCCTTTGCAGGACGGGCAGCGGAACATGAATTGTTCCGGCCGCACTCCAAGTCTGGAGATGGTGCGGAAGTGCTTCATGGTGTCGCCGCAGGTACGGCACACGATGGTCGGCCCCCTGTCGGGGACCAAGGGCGAACGCTCGATGGTTGAAGGCTTGTCATAAGCCATGCGCTACTCCGCTGAAACAGGCGGGAGCGCTACCGGACTCTCAGCCACCGACGCCTGGCACGTGGCCGTTGTCGGTGATGATGCACATGTAAGACTGATTAGGACAGTTGCGAGGTTAAGTTTTAGACAGAAGGCCCGGAATTTGGACAGCACCGACGGGTCAATAGCCACGGAGGTCACAATGGCGCGCGACATAAGGGAGCAATCCAAGGCCGTTCCAGCGGCCAGCCTGTTGGCGCTGGCGCTGGGCGCGGCGGCGTTCGGCGCGGTCGCCATCGGGGCGCTGGCGATCGGCCGCCTTGCGGTCGGCCGCATGGTGATCAAGAAGGCGCGCTTCGGCGCGCTCGAGGTCGATGAACTGACGGTGCGCGTGTTGCGCGTTCTTGACCATGAGACTAGGCCGCATGAACGGACCGACGAGCGGGATCATGCGTGATGCCGGCTTGCATCTTTCAGTGCAGACTGCTGGCAGCAAGCTATGGCGCTTCAGAAACGTCCGTTTGAAGAAGCCCATGCTCAAACAACCAACCCAAGACTCTCGGGATGTCCTGTTCGGACAGGGCCGGCGATAGTGCGAGTTCCAAATCGGAAATCGTGGATGCGAAGGGCATCGTGCGAAGGAAAGCCGGCAGATCCAGCCCGCAGATGAAAGCGACGGGACGCGACAGTGCCCGATGGCTGACAACGGGGCGCAATTCGACGAAATCGCCAACCGCGCAGGGAGCATTTTGAATTTCGACATCCGGAGAAATCACGACGCGGCTGTCTTTCCGCCAATCCTGGCGGCTGACGTCCCGCCTCACCGGCACATCGGGCGCGCTACTGGCGGTCGCGCGGCGGCGCCAGAACTCCTCATGGGAGTGGCGCCGATGCTCGCGGTAGTTCTGCGCGGCCCAGGCGGTATGCTGGGCAGCAGCATGGCGTACATGTTGTGCATAAAAGGATCGAGCCACCGGGGTTGCTTCTGGTTTGGACAGCACGGTGTGCACGGCGATGCTTGCGGCAAGCGCCGACTGGATCGCCGCCTGCACGCCGCTGGATGATAAGGGATCGATCGCGAAGGCCGCTTCTCCAATCTTGAGAAAGCCGTCGCCGAAGCACTGTCTGTCCTCGAAACTGGTGGCATCACAGCTTAGAACGTCACTCTTGAGCTCGGCGGCACTTGCACCGGCCAACAAATGCGAGGCTTCGATCAGTGCGCGGTAACGTTGCTGCAGCGTCGCGCGGCGGTCGCGCCGCATGTTCGGGTCCAGAAACACCATCGCATTGTATCGTCCTCCGGGTACCGGCGACCCCCAGTACCATTGCTGTGCACCGGCCTCGATGCGCGGCGTCATCGGCAATCCCGCGCCTCGCCAATAGCCGTAGAGTGCAAGCGTTCGTGGCGACGTCTCTATCCGCTGCCGCGGCAGAAAGCCCGCGCGCCCGGATGCATCGACGACAAACCGTGCTCGAATCGAGATGCTTTCCTGGTTTGCCTCTGCGCCGATGTGCCAGCAAGGAGGGACCCGTTCGGCCAGTCGCGCTACGGCGGGCTGAACGGTGCGTACGCCCGCGCGGCGCGCGGCGTTGAGCAGAATCTGGTCAAATAACGCCCGATCGACCGTAAGGGCATTCGGATTCATGGGTCTGTGCTCAAACCCATCCATGCTCCAACTTAGTTCGGACCAGTCGAAGCGCAGAAAATTCGCGCGCTCGATTTCGCCTGCAACGCCCAGAAATTCCAGTTGAGCACCTACCCCGCCGCTCAGGGCTTCGCCGACGTGCGGGCGAGGGAACGGCTTTCGTTCCAGGACACAGACGTCGTGCCCAAGCTGGGCCAGCCGCAGTGCCGCGGCAGAGCCGGCTGGTCCGCCGCCAACCACCACAACCTCACAGCTCAGATCTCGCACCAATCTTTCACGACCTTCGTTAGGTGACACGCACGCTGGACGCGGGGGAAAGATCGAACATTTCCGGCCTGGCGCGCGATAGGCGTCCATAGCTGGCCAGGCAGTAGTGCAGCCAACCGCGGATATAATCGCAAGCCGGCCGGCCGCGGTGTATCGCTTCGTGGTGGCAGGAGCCGCCGCACAAATAACGCGCCCAGCAACCGTTGCACGGCTCCTGCCGGTGAACATGCCGGCCGGCCAGCCAGCGCGATTGGCTCGCGCGATCGACACCTTCGGCGAGATTTCCCATGTTGCCGCTGTCGTCACCGACAAACCGGTGGCAGGCGCTCAGGTCGCCATCGGCTGAGACGCCGAAATAGCCGGCAGCGGCGCCGCACGGATAGGGCCTGTGTGTGCCCTTGTGGATTTCGCGCAGCGCATTGGCCAGGTTCGCGAAAGGATAGCGCCGGGCGGCCAAGGTTTGCCGTTCGAATTCCTCACCGCAGTCGACCATCTGCTCGAGCATGACGCCGAGATCGCCGTGTTGCATCTCGTCGGCGTGATCCGGCGCGCTCAGCATCGGCGAGAATCCGATGCTGTGAAAGCCGCGCTCGACGAACGCATCGAGAGTCGTGCGCAGGTCCAGATTGCGCGGTGTCACGGTGATGCGCGCGGAGACTTGCATCTTGCGCTGCGCCGCGAGCATCGGGGCGATCCTGGCCATGATGCGCGCAAAGCTGCCGGCACCGTTCCTGAACGGCCGAAGCCGGTCGTGCGCCTCCTGCGTTCCGTCGAGGCTGATCGTAACGGCGAAGCCATACTCTTCGAACAAGCCGATGTCCGAAGCGCCGATCAACGTGCCGTTCGTGGTGATGGAGAAGGTAACAGGAACCCGCTTCAGTTCCGCCTGCGCCGCCGCATATCGCGTCGCGTCGTGAAGTACGCCGCGATTGGCCAAGGGCTCGCCGCCGAGAAAGGCAAGATTCACGCGCTCACCCGGCAGCACCTGCGAGAGCAGCAGATCCACCGATCTGCGGGCCGTCTGCGCGCTCATCGCCTTGGCCACGCCGCCGAACTCGCCGCCGCGGGCATAGCAATAGCTGCAGCCAAGGTTACAGCTCTGCGCCACCGCCAACGACAGTGCCCGAACCTTCAGTCCTTGCGGCGGCGAGTCGTCGATATAGGGCGCGCAGCCCAGATCGAGATCCCACAGACGCTGCTGTAGAGCCGTCGCGTCGGCACCGCGCATATCCGCCGCGAATGCGCCGGCCGTATCGCCATCGATCTCGAACAGGCGGCTGCCTTGCGGCAGGAAAAGCTGACTAGCCCCGTCCGCCACAATCAGATGCACGTCGCGCGATCGCGGCCGGGATTGCTCGAACAATACGCGTGCTCTGTCCGGCACAGCTGGTGCGTTCATCTAGGCGCCGTCCTCTCGGTCGGCATTGTCCTGCGCGTTGCTGCCGCCGATGATGAAGCGCAGCACGCCTTGCCAGTCGCGGAACAGGTCGTCGTAGCTCAAGAGACGAGGGTCGCTGCGATCGTCCAGGACATAGTGGCGGGCATCTGTTTTTGTGATCTTGCCCATCCAATTGTCGCCGCGCGTCTCACCGTCTGCGGTATCGGCCACGTTGACGTAGTCGGGCCGGCTGGCCGCCCAATAGTAACAGGCGCATTCGCGATAGTCGTTCTGCCACGGCGAACACAGTCCCTGGCTCAGTTCACCGGGATTGGCCAGCGCGCGAGCGATGACCGGCTGCCGTGTCGGCTGGCCGGCAACGTCGGTGACTTCAAAAAAGCGCCGCACCTCCAGGTCACGGTACAGCAAGGACTTCGGATCCTTCTTGTCGAACAGGACTTCGGTGTCCGACTTATCAAGGGTGAAGCCGCAGCGGACTTTTTGTCCTTGCTTCGCCATGATGCGCGCAAGACTGTTCGACCACTCCATGAAGGAAACGCCGTTCGGATTGGAACCGGTGCTGAGCGGTCCCGGGTTGGAGCTCGGATTGACCACGCCGCTGGTCGCCACGCCGGTCGGTAGATCGTTGATGAGAATAAGGCGGTGGTGCACAAGATCGTCGAAAGCGGGGTCATCGGCTTGCAGCACGTAATTGTTGTTCTCGATCAGCACGATGCCGACAAACATGCGTCGCCAGATCGCGCGGAAGTCCATCTCCAAGCCGGGAAAGCAATTCGAAATCGCCGAAACCGGCTGGGTGTTCGGCGGATTGCCGCGCCCGCGATAATGCAGCTGGGCGGTGAGGTTTTGCGGCTCGATCTTGGTCATGGCCGGTGTCCGTGCTTCGGGGCGGAAAACATCGTGCCCAGGGCGTTCTGGACGATGGTGTCGATCTGACGCCGCGTCAGGGTCAGGAGGCGCCCGTCGGCGCCGCGCATCATCGCGGGCATCTTGCGCCGGCCGGCATCCGACAGATCGCCTATTTCATGCGGCTGGCGCAGCGCCTGGGCAAACCACGCCCCGGTGCCGCTGCGCAGCGCGGCCAGGATATTCTGGTGAAGTTCCAGGAGCGCGCGATTGTCGACGGAGGTCGGCGTCATGATCGGCTGGAAGTAGCGGCTGAAATCGCCGCTGTCCTGCCGCACCATGGTGCTCGCCGCGTTGATGCGGCCTTCGACCGTGTTGCCGTTCATCACGGCCGTGTTCATCAGCCGCACGGATTCGATGGCGCGACGCACAATCTCTTCCGCTTCCGCCAGCGTAACGGTCGCGGCATCGACTTTGTCGCCGAGCAGAACCTGGTCCAGCTCGTCCGCAACCGTGCGGATCGGCACGGAATCGGGTGCAAATGTCGGCGGGCCGGCTGCAATGCGCGCGAAAGCCGTCAGGGTCTTACGGGCGATCGCCAGGGTCACCGTGACAATGCCGTCGCATTCGTCGTCCAGATAGCCCCAGCTGATCTGGTCTTGGGAGTCCGGATCGATATAGCCTGCATAAATCGCCGCCGGGTTCGTTTGTTCCGGAACGGGCGTCTTGCTGTCGTCGAAGCCGCGCCACTTGCCCTTATTTGGATCGTAGAGAACACGGTCGAGTGGGATGATCGGATCGTCGACTTCGACGACCTTATTGAAGTGGTCGACTTGTTTACGCTTGGTCGAGGAACCGTAGACCCAACCGCCCGCCGGCGTGAAGCGCAGGCGAATCTCCGGAAACGCCTTGGTCGGCTTGATGTATTGCACGAAACCCAGCGGGAGTGTCTTGCCGTCAAAGAAATTCGCGCAACGCCCCTCGAGCGGGTGCGCACGGTGATCGCTGAATTCGGCTTTGGCCTCGATGCGATCCTTGGCGACAGTCGTTCTGCGGAAAATCTTGAGATTGCCGACTTCGACGCGCCATTTGAGCGACGACGGCGTCAGGTCATGCTTCTCCAACAGCGCAAGCGTCAACGGCTCGAGCGTGTCGTCCGCGGTTCGCGCGAAGACCTCGAGGAACGGGGCGACGGGCCGGATGGAGCCGGCGTCCCGGAACCGGACACGCTTCGGCTGATAGCATTCCTTGATTTCACCGGTCTTGCGATCCACGCGTAGCGTATCCGCACCCTGGATCCGGCGAAAGCCGAGCGCGTCTTCGTCGTCGAGCACGAGATCGTAGTTCTCGAGCGGCGTCTCTGACGCGCCTAGGCGTCCGATCGCGAAGGGCGGCAGGATTCGCAGTTCCATGATGGTCATATCGCGCTCCTGACTGTGCGCAAGCCCAAGCCATCGCCGCTTCGCATCATGGCGCCGATCGCGGTCATCGTCTCCCGATCAAGTCCGGCCAAACTTTTCAGATAATCTTTTTCTTGCGCATCCGCGTGCGACGCGATGGTGCCGTTGAGCGTCAGGGATGCTTCCAGCAGATCCATGTGCACGCGCCAGCAGTCGCGCTCCGCGGCGGGCAACGCGATCGCATAGGGCATTTCGAACGGCGGGCCGGCACGCAGATCGTCTTGCGGCAGATCCAGCGGCAGCTTCATGATGATTTTGGCGATCACGCGCAAATTGTACATCTCGCCGAATGTTCGGTGGACGATCATGCCGCGCGCCGCTGTATCCTCATGGTACGGGCCGGCGCCGGAAAGCCGAAAGGCATGAGACAGGTACAGCAGAAGCATGCGATAGCGGAGATTGAACAGGTCGCCCCAGTACCGGGACTGTCGGTTGGCGATGAATTTCGTATCGGGAATCGGTATTTCGCCGCCCATCGTGCGGGGATTGCGCGCAACATTGGCCGTCGGCGACCAGTCAGCCGTGGCCTTGGGAAATTCACGATAGATCTCCAGGAAACGCCGGAAATGCGACGTCTCGTCGATCGCGGGATCGATATGCGCGGCCTCGCCCTGCTCGGCGACGGCTTCCAGGGCCTTCACGGCGCTGTCGCGCGAATAGGCGGTCATGATCAAGAGGTCGGGCGTCTTGCCGGCGGACGTGGGCGTCGCGCCGCGCGCGCCCTGGCGGTAGGCGCGGCCCCATTCATCCCAGGACGCTTGATAGGGCAGCGTGTCGGCCTGAAACAATGCGTCGGGCAGTAATGACTCGTCGCCGATAACTTGGATCATGAGTCGATACAAATCGCCGACTCGTTTGACCGGCTTCTTCTGACCGGCCTTGGCCAAGTCGGTGATTTCCTTTTTCTCCCGGGCCGAGACGTCCGAGGGCCAAGTTTCCGGGCTCTCCGTCACGACATAGCGTGCCAGCGACGCGCGGCTGAGCGGTTCGAGCGCAAAATCGAAAGGATAGAATGGCGCGTCCCAGGGATAGTCGTTGCGGTCGAGATTGAGCGGTCCACCGATCAGGCGCAGGATATTCTGTACGCTGATGAAGTGGGCCATCTCCTCCTTGGCGATGCCGAGGACGGTCTCCTGCCAGCACTGAACCCTCGGTCGCTGCGCATCCGGAACTTGCGAGCCGCCGAGCGAATAGGCGGCGTAGAGATATTGCACCATCAACAGGTGTTCGATCTCGGCCGCGATATGAAGAAGGTAAACCGCATAGTCGTGCCCGGAGAAACCGGACGGCAGCGAGAACGGCTCCTTGCCCGCAACCGCGAACATCGCTTTCGGCGAGCGCGAAGGCGCTTGAGGCTTGAACAGCCATTCCAAGTTTTTTGCGATGCGGGTACGCACAACGGAACCCTCCAATCGTCGATGAGAATGGGAACGCTACTTCATCTGCTCCTGGTTGACGCTTCGAGGTGGACGCCACTCCACCATTCGCGACTCTGGGCCCCAGCGTTTGCGCAGGCAAACGCGATTGCCCACCGTCATCACCTCGATCTTGAGCGGCGATGCAAGCCAGACGACGCCAAGCAGCCCCTACCAGATGGCTGCACCGTAGAATTGCGCAACTTAAACGCGTTTTCAAGTTAGTTTTTGAGAATTCATCAAGACCCGTTCAAGCCGGTAATTGGCGTCGAACTCTCTTTAAGAAAATTCAGTGACCGACATCGACCGTCACACCCCCACCAATCTTGATGCACGCGTCCGTGCCGGGAATATTCCTAAAACCGGCGCCATAGGCGTCGCAGGTTTTCACGCGCCCGGCCGCTCGCGACTTCGCGGCGGCCGCGGGCGGCGGCGTCTGGGTCTGCGGGTTGGGCTGCGTCAGCGTCTGAGCGGCGACCGGCGAAGCCACAAAAGCCAGCGCGACCGCTGTTGCCAGGACGATCCGTGGATTCATCGGGCTTGATTCCCTTAGCTTGTCCACCTGGCTCATTTTCCGCCGGATCGCCACCGGGCGACGTCATCCTAGCATCGTCGTGCGCAAGCGTCCGCTTTTTGACGCACCATGTTTTTGACGCGCCAGGTTTTTTGACGTGCCCCGGCGACTGCGATATTTAGGACACCGCATGACCATCCGCCTGCACCGCAGCGATTTACCGGACCCGTCCCGCTACACCGGCGCGATCGCCATCGATACCGAGACCATGGGGCTCGATCTCGCCCGCGACCGGCTGTGCGTGGTGCAGCTGTCGCCCGGCGACGGCTCGGCCGACATCGTACAGATCGCGCCGCACACGGCTGACGCGCCGAACTTGAAGCGGCTGTTTGCCGATACGCGGTTGCTCAAAATCTTTCACTTCGCCCGCTTCGATCTCGGCATGATCTACAAGACCTTCGGCGTAATGCCGGAGCCGGTCTATTGCACCAAGATCGCGTCGCGGCTCGTCCGCACCTATACGGATAAGCACGGCTTGAAGGATTTGGTGCGCGAAGTGCTCGGCCACGAAATCTCCAAGCAACAGCAATCCTCCGATTGGGGCGCGGCCGAATTGACCGAGGCGCAGACCTCCTACGCCGCCGCCGACGTGCTCTATCTGCATGCGCTCAAGGCGCGGCTCGATGCCATGCTGGTGCGCGAGGGCCGCACCGAGCTGGCCGCGGCCTGCTTCCGTTTCCTGCCCGACCGGGTGCGGCTCGACCTCGCCGGCTTTGCCAACGAGGACATTTTCGCCCATTCCTGAGCCCCGGCGGCCGAGGCGAGGACCGGCCCGGCGCCGGCGCCGGCAATGACCCGTAAAGCCAATGACTTGTAAAGCTTAGACATTCGCCGGCCCCGCCCGGGCCACATTCGCAGGCGACTTTGCCAGGGTGGAACCGCTAAAATGAAGCTCTGCCGGCCGAATCGGGGGCATGCGCGGCAACGGCCAGAGGGACGATGATTTGAGCACTGCCTACCCCGCCGACGCTGCACGGGACGCGGCCTTCGCCGAGTCGTCCGTAGCCAGGTCGTCCGTAGCCAAGTCGTCCGCAACCAAGTCGTCCATAACCGTGTCTTCGGCGACCACGTCGTGGGGCGACGCCGACGGCGCCTATCGGGCGGCGCGGCGGCACAGCCGCTATGTGCGCGCCTTGCGCGTGATCGTGCTGACCGGGATCGCCGTGGTTCTCTTCGGCGTGATGGCGGCCAATTACATGCCCACGGTCGGCACCATCCGCCTGCCCGGCGAGATCGGCAAGCTGGTGATCAAGGGCACCAAGATCACCATGCAGGCGCCCAAGCTCACCGGTTACACCAGCGATTCCCGCCCCTATGAGTTCACCGCGGAAACGGCGAACCAGGACATCAACAAACCCGACCTGGTGGAGCTGCAGCATCTCCACGCCCGGCTGCAGATGGAAGACAAGAGCACGGTGGAAATGACCGCACCGTCGGGCCTCTACGACATGAAGGCCGACAAGCTGGTGCTCAACGAGGACATCGCGCTCGCCTCCTCCACCGGCTATGCGGCGCGCCTGCAAGAGGCTGTCGTCGACATGCACAGCGGCAATGTGGTTTCCGACAAGCCGGTCGCGGTGAAATTGCTCAACGGCTTTCTCAATGCCCAGCGCATGATCATCAGTGAAAACGGCAACGTCATTCATTTCGACGGCGGAGTCACGATGGTGCTGCATCCGGACCAGGATCCGGACAAAGCAAAAACCCAATGACGCGCCTGATGTCCCTCTGTGCCGTGACACTCGCGCTGCTCGCGCCAGGACTGGCCGCGGCGCAGGCGCCGCGGCCCGCGCCGGCAGCGCCGGTGCAGGGCCTGCTCCAGGGCGGCCAGGACAAGGATCAGCCGGTCCAGATCGAAGCGGCGTCGCTGGAAGTGCGCGACAAGAACAAGATGGCGACCTTCTCCGGCGACGTGCAAGTGGTGCAGGGCGACACCACGATGAAGTGCCAGAAGCTGGTCGTGTTCTACGGCCAGGAGGTCGGCATCGCCCAGGCCGGCGCCCAGCCGCCCGATGCCAAGCCGCCCGACGCCAAGCCGGCCCCGACGTCGGCGCTGCCCGGGCCGAAAGGCGCGCAGAACATCCGGCGCATCGAAGCGCGCGGCGGCGTCACCGTCATCACCAAGGATCAGAACGCCAGCGGCGATCTCGGCGTCTATGACCTCATCGCCAAGACCATCACGCTGACCGGTAATGTCGTGGTCAGCCAGGGCCAGAACGTCATCCACGGCGAGCGCGTCGTGGTCGACACCGTGACCGGAAACGCCCGGGTCGAATCCAACAACCAAGGCGGCGGCACGACGCCGAGCCGCGTTCGCGCGCTGATCCAGCCGAACCAGGGCCAAAACGGCGGCGGCAACGTCATGACGATCGGCCCCGGCGCGCCGTCGGGCGCGCCGGCCAAGCCGAACTGATGAACCTCCCCTTCCCTCACCTCTTACGCGGCAAAATCGGTTAGAATTGCCGGTCTGAGACAAAATCATCGACGATTCGCATCGCCGATTCGACGGCGAGCCTCACGAGATTGGTGCGTTGGATATTCGGTCCTATTTTCGCCGCTCAAAAGCTCCGGCGCCGCGCGCGCCGGAAGTCGACGATTTCGACGACGTCGCCATCGATCTCGAGACCATCGGCGGCGAGATCAACGGCACCTATCTCGATATTGCAAGCGCGCCCGCGCCGGAAAAGAGGGCGCGCAACAAAGCGCCGGAGCGGGCGCCGCGCGAGCGTTCGCCTGAGCGCCAGCCGGAACGGCCACCCCAATTCGACCGCCAACCGGAGCGCCCGCCGGAACGCCAGCCCGAGCGTCAATTCGAACGTCAACCGGAGCGCCCGCCCGAGCGCCAACCGGCGCCGCAGCGCGAGCAGCGTCCGCCGCGGCCGCGCCGGCGCAGCGACGGCAATGGCGCGTTGCCGGGCGGCGAGCGCCGGGGCGTGCTTGCGGTCCACGGCGTCGAGAAGAGCTTCGTCGGCCGCATGGTGGTCAAGGGCGTCAGCCTCTATGTGCGCAAGGGCGAAGCCGTCGGCCTGCTCGGCCCGAACGGCGCCGGCAAGACCACCGTGTTCTACATGGCGACCGGCCTGATCAAAGCCGACAAAGGCCGCATCGAGCTCGACGGCCGCGACGTCACCAAGCTGCCGATGTACCAGCGCGCCCGGCTCGGCATCGGCTATCTGCCGCAGGAA
>Ga0210395_10001602_pt1 | contig 17532 bp, 32 predicted proteins | sample IncBWH4OmetaG_FD_150861 | JGI IMG/M metagenome (GOLD analysis project Ga0210395, IMG submission 150861) | Forest soil microbial communities from Barre Woods Harvard Forest LTER site, Petersham, Massachusetts, United States - Inc-BW-H-4-O ...
GAAGCTCTTCATGCAGGTGTTGAGGGCATCTGTTGGCTCTAAGCGCAAATGCGCCACACGTCACGTGCTCACCGTTTTCCGAATCCGATTGGAATCTCGCCGTACAGCTCGTAGTCAGTCGACCAGCGCGTTCCTCGCGCTTGTACTGCGCGCAGTCCTTAGAACACGCGACGCCATCGGGACCGTCACCGGTTTGGTCTCCAACCCAGATGAACGACCATCCCTTTGGGGGATTCACGGACGCCGACTCGGCCTTCTTGCCACACGCGTCGCAGGTAAAGACGGCGCTCATCATGCCTCTTCCTTCTTTTTCACGTCCGCTGGCAGGTACTTCATCGTGTGGCTCGCCGCCGCGCGCCAGTCGCCAGGGGCCACCTCGGTAAGCCGCGTGACCCAGAGCTCTTTCTCGAAGATCTCCGAGATGCGCAGTGGCACGCCGTCCCAGAACTTGGAAGTGAGAACGTCACCCTTCTTGAAGCCGAGCCGGACACAGGCTTGCACAGCGGTCTCGAGGGGGACGGAGGAGGTTTTCATGTCTCGTCTCCGAGGTCCACCGTGTTGAGTTTGTCGCGCAACAATTCGCCAAGCCGCTCGACCGCCTCGGTGGGCGTACATTCATCCGAAACAAACATGGGCACCGAAAGCGTGTGCGGCGTTTTGTTGATCTGGTCTTCAGAGACTGAGACCGGGATGGAGACGTAGAGAAACTTCACTTGAGCCTCTCTACAGAAACTCGATACCAACCCCATTCGCCGGGCGAACCGATCTTCGCGCTGTACTCCCAGATGTCGCCGGCTGCATCAAGCGCCCATCTCGTGCCTTCTGGGTCGATAGCGATCTGAACGAACTTCGCCACGCCCGGCGGGCCCGCGTGCTCGTATGCCGTCTTGCGCTCTGCGTGCGTCGGAACGGTTGTTTCACGAGTGCCAGGAACCTCCTGGCGTGCGTTGCAGCACGCCCATCCTGGCGCCTGTCCGCAATAGGGACACCCAACAGAGACGTACGGAGGCACGGTTACAGTCGTCATGTCGGCAGCACCCAGCGTCGCTTCTCGACGCTCCAGATAGCTTCTTGTCCGAGTCGATTGAGGTCAGGTCCAGCGTCTGGATCGTTCTTGTCGCAACTCCGGTAGCCGACCTTGGCACGTTTCGAGTACCAGCCGAACTCGACGCACTCCGCGACGCCCGGCCAGATGCCAGTCCACGGCAGAGGGCCGCCGACTTCGGCGAATGCCTCTTCGAGCTTCTTGTACATCGCTTCCGTGGGGCCGCCCTTGTAGATATCCGGGTGCTCCTGCTTGAGCCGCTCGCGCGACATCTCGTTCACTTCATACACGCACCCGCACGACATCGCCTGATGACCACAGAGCGGGCAACGCTCGACGTCGCAGTTGCCCTTATGCATCTCGCCTGGCTTCGCTTTGCAGTCATGGCAATTGCGCTTGGTGAGATAGTCGTGTTTCACGATCCACCTCCAATCGCGAACCCTTCGGGCTCGGTGATGATGCGCGGTTCCTTGGCGTTCAACTCGAGCCGAAACACCTGAGCTCGAGGAGTTCCAATCGACCCGTCGTTCTCGATAATAAGCTCGATCGCCTGCCCCTTGGACTCGGCAAGCGCAAACGCTTGCCCCGGAGCAAAGTCTTCGAGCACGTCGACGTCGTCCCAGTAGAATAGCTTGAGTCTCATTCCGGCACCTTCGTTCGGTCGGCTAGCGCATCTCTGATGGCGCCGTCCGTAATCGACAAGCACAGCAAGCAAACCGGCGGCTCAACATCCTTACCGTCGATCCCGGCTGCAACACCGTGAACAAAAGCTAGCGTTACCGCTGAGCGGGCCTTGATATCGGGAGCAAGTCCGTTGTCGAGCAACAGCTGTTCTACGATGTCACATAGAACGCAGGCGCTCATCGCTCGAACGGCTTTCGTCCAAGATTCGATAGCCTCTGTACGATCTCGAGCATCTCGACCGCTCGCGATAGCGAGGCCGGATCGCCGGTGACAGTCGTGGTCGTCTCGGTCGTGACCTTACCGTTCGCGTCCGTCGTCGTCACCGTCTTGACCGTTGTCGTTACGGACACGATCTGCACGCGCGGCTCTTCTTTCGGCGTTTCTTTCGACATGACACCCTCTCCTCGCACGCCCTCGACGGCGTTTCTGCGAGCGATCTATCTGTACACGCGCGTATTACGGCGGGTCAAGTTATTTTACTAGGTCCGGCTCGCTGGCTTCCATTTCCCAGGGCCTAGGCTCGAAACCGCTAATGCTTACCACGTCACCGTTCTCGTTTACCCATCTCACCGTCTTACGTACGGGCGGGTTCAGCTCGTCTCTAAGCTCTTTTTCGGCTTCGACTCTGAGCCAGACCTTTCTGAGCCGCCGCGCCGCATCTTCGAGGTCGGCCGGGATGGGGTCGGCTCCAAGGACCAGGATGAGGCCGGGAGGCCATGTCCCGAACCTGGCGTAGTATCGGGCGGCGATCTTCTTTGTGAAAGGTCCAGGCTGAGGCATCGAGTCACCACCTTGTAGAGGATTCGCTGCGCCGTGCTTCGGCGGTTCCTGAAGAGCATCGTTCGTCGCAGCGTTTCAGGGTCCTCCTCGAGCAGCCGCGCCAGCTCACCGAACGTCATCCGGCCAGCTCCGTTGCAGCACGGGCATTTCTCTGGCCACTCTTTACTGCCGGGGACCCAGCCGTTGCCGTTACAGAGCTCGCAGAGGAAGAAGATCACGAGTTTCTCCTCGCCCAGTTCGCGAAGTCCTCGTCCGTATCGAAAGTGGTGTGCAGCTCACTCTCGACAGACTGCTTCCAACGAGCTCGGTCTGCCTCTTTGTTAGTAATGCGACGTTTCCACTGCTCATCGTTGGCGAGCGCTTCCTTGGCGGCCTGTCCCCAACTCCATGGGGGCCACTCCTCGAATTCCTCTTTGTATTTCATACTCGCGTACGTCGGCTTGAAGCCCTTCATCCGCGCTTCCTCGACCTTGCGATCGAAGAATGCCTTGCGCGGATCCGTAAACACGCGCTCCTCGAGCTGTGCGTTCTCGTCTTGTACGATCTTGCGCGGCTCCGGCACTGGCGGTGCGAATCCGCACGCCTCGCACGGGTAGTGCTTGATGTACGCTAGACACTTGATGCACTGGGTCGGCTTGCGCTCGTTCACGCGCTCGGCTCGGCCTTCCAGTGACCATCGACGGTCCTCATGCGGGAAGCCGTGGCGGTCGAGGTTCCCTCCCTGGTCGATGATGATAGGGACGACGCTCGGTCCGTCCTCCGGACGCCAGGAGCGCGTGGCCGGCGTGTTCTCGTTCCAAGGGCGCAGCCCTCGCCCGGCTTGCTGCATGAACACCACGAGCGACTTCGTCGGCCGCGCAATGATCAGGCACTTCACGCTCGGTTGGTCCCAACCCTCGGTGAAGATCTGGCAGTTGGTCACAACTTCGAGCTCACCCGAGTCGAGTCTGGCCGAGATGGCGAGCCGATCGTCTTCGGGCGTGTCCGCATCGACGTGAGCCGCCCTCACGCCGGCCGCCAGGAACTTCTCGAGCAGAGCCTTGGAGTGCGCGACGTTCACGGCGAAGACAACCGTGCGTCGGCCTTGCGCGTGCTTTTTGTACTCGGCCACCGTATCGCCGAGCACGTCGATCTCCATCATCGCGTCCGCCAGCTCGTCGATGACGAAGTCGCCATGCTGGACCTTGATGCCGTCGAGTTTGGGTTGGACCGGGGTACCGAAGCACCGCGGCTCGACGATGAACTTGTCCTCGATGAGATCCTTGTACGTCGCGGCGACCTCAATGGCTTGGAAGACGTCGCCGAGCGCTTTACCGTCGAGGCGACACGGCGTGGCGGTGAGTCCGATGATCCTCGCGTTTGGGTAGAGCTCGAGGAGCTTGCGGTAGCTGTTAGCGACCGCCCGATGACACTCGTCGACGAAGATGATGTCGGCCGGTGGCTTGTCTCGGCGACCCAGGCTTTGAATGGTCGCCACCTGCACGGGCATCAGGGCGTTCGTTCGTTTGTCATCGGCCCGAATGACGCCGACCTCGGTCACGCCCCACTTCGCTAGCTGTCGCACCGCCTGATCGATGAGCTCGATTCGGTGCGCGACGAACAAAATCTTCGCATCGAAGTTCGCTCGGGCGAGCTGAATGATGTAGCTCGCCAGAACCGTCTTCCCGCCTCCGGTCGGGCAGCAGAGAATGACGCGAATGCGCTCCGCGAGAATATGCCCGCGGAGCGCGTCGACGCCTGCTGCCTGATAGAGACGGAGCTCGGGAAGCATGTTCGACCCGAGGGCCTAGAACATCGCCTTCTTGTTGGGCTCCGTCGCTGCGGTTGGCGCTGCCGGAGGCTGCGCGTTCGCGCCGAAGTCGAAGTTGTTCGCTGCCGGCTTCGAACCGTTCTCCTTCGCGGCCTTTGCGCGGGCCTCTGCGACGAGCTTGGTCTGATCGAGAATGAGTCCTCGCAACCCCGCGAACGCCTCCTGCTTCTCGGCGGGGTCCAGTGGCGTAAACGATGTTCGGCTGCGCGACGGATCGTTGACCCATCGGACCTTGGGGGTCAGGTATTTCTTCTCTGTCGGAAGACCAGGGTCTTTGATGTACTCCTCGGTCTCGATGACGATTTGGACGATGTCCTTGCTGATCGTTTTCGGATCCGTACCGTCGTAGCCGCAGAACACGAGACTCTCCGCGGTGCGCTCGCGCGTATTTTCCCCCAACCATCCAGTCCAATCGATAAGCGCTCCCTTGTAGGGTCCCTCATCGACAATCGAGAACGTGACCGTAACTCCCTTGTTCCCGGTGTTATCGGACTTGACTCCCTCCATGTTGATGCCTCGAGCCATATACGAACCGTCTACGATTTTCGCCGCCATGATCGTCTCTCCTATTTTCCAAATTCGAACTTCGCCCAGATTTCCGCGATGGCAGTGGCCTTCGCGACCTTCTTGGCGTCAGCGTGCTCGCTGAGCCAGTTTTGCATCGCATCGGCGCATCCGCGCGCCTCCTCGATCTTCCCCGCCGTGTCCTCGCCGAGTTTGTCTCGAATGAGAGCCCAGAGCCCGACGAGGAGGTGTGCGCTCGGGTCGCGCGCCAAAAGAACGAACATCGGCTCGTCAGGGTCGGCCGCTGTGTAGCAGTCGAATTCTCCTGGCTTGTTCTTGGTTCCCATCACGCGCCCGCTTGCGCCTGCGCGCCGTTCTTGACCTCGGCGAGCTTCGCCGTGAGCGCCTCCTCGACCTGGAGAAGGAGCTTGAGGTCTTTGCCAGCGTTGGTGACATTCTCCTTGGCGCGCTCCTCGTAAGGCGTCCCTTTAGCGAGCTGGAAGATGCGGAGCTCGATCGCCTCTGGACTCTGACGAGGTGGTTCGGTCGCAGGAGGCATCTGTGCCGGAGCTGTCGCTGCTGGCGCGGTCGTGGCTGTTGGCACCGTTTCCGGATAGCCAGGAGGGAAGTTGCCGGTCTGTGTCGCCGGCACGACCTGTGGAGGTGACGGAGCGTTGATGGCCGCGGTGAGGTTGGTCTCGAGCTCCAACAGCGCGCTGAGGTCGTCTCCGGCCGCTTCGAGGTAGCCCTTCGCCTTGCTCTCGAATGACGTACCAGCAGCGAGCTTTAGGATCTTGGCCTTCACCGCATCGCTGGACTGGCGGTGCTTTGCGATACCTTCGGCGACAGCGGGCCAGGAGAGAGGAAGTTTCGGGTCGAGCGAGAAGCGGTTCTTGGCCTCGAATCCGCTACCACGAGTCGTGAACAGGAACCTGTCCCCGGTTACGATAACTCGCTGTTCGTCTTTCTTGTTGACGAGCGCGCTATCGAACGCCGCGAAGAGGACCGTATCGGCCCATCGCTGCGTGAGGGCCCAGCTCTTCTTCCCGAGCTGGGAAGTGAACTGGTCGTAGGCGCCGAGCTGCGGGTCCTGCGCCTGACGGATGATGGCGTGCCCGAGCAGGCATACGAGCATCCCGTTCTTTCGCGCTACGTCGAGCTCTGCGAGCAGAAGCTTCCATTCCTGCGCGACCGCATTGTAGCCCGCGCCGAAATCGAAGTCGGCGAGGCTCTTCTTGCCGGTCTGGTGGAGAATGTGCTCGATCGCCTGCTCCTCGAGCGGATCGACCGTGTCCAATACCAAGCTCTTGTAGCCCATTGGGTCAGCCGCGACCGCGCGAATGAGCGCCATCGACTCCGCCCACGTCTTGGGTCCCGGAATCCGGTCCACGTTTACGTCGTCGACACCGTGATCGTAGTCGATGAACACCGGCTTCGGAAGCTTACTCCCGAACGTGCTCTTGCCGACACCTGCACCCGCATAGACCATAACGCGCGGCTGCATGATTTTCTGTTCACCGCCTTTGACGACCTGCTGATTCCAACTCATGTCACTCTCCTTGTTAGAATGTAAATCTCGACACCGGCTTTTCCGGTTCCTGCTTCAACTCCGGCTGTTCTGCTTTGTCCCGTTGCCTCGACGACGTCTTGGGCTGATAGAAAATGTCGTCCATCACGTCGACGCCGCTCGAGCAGACTGGGTAGAAGTCGCATGCCCGTCCATACTTGAAGCACGAATCCGTATTTCGTGGCGCGTTCTCACCCATCCCTCGAACGACCTGGAGCAAGTGTACGGTGCCCTTGACGTCCCGAATGTGAGCTTCGTGGTCAGCTTCGAGCCGGACCACGGTTCCGCGCTGGTAGTAGTGCTCCGGCCGCTTGCAGATGTCTTCAAGCACCCGCAGCTCAAGCTCGTCGTCGGTCTCGTCGAACTCACGCTGGTTCGCGTAAAGCTTGGACGGCTCGGTTGCAGTCGGCTTCGTGTACTTTCTCTTGTTAGCCGGCGTCGCGTAAAAGCGATCCGTCTTCGGCTTCAAGAGTACGTCGTATAAGACCTCGACCTCGCCCCAGCCCATCATTCGACTCGCTAGCAAGTAGCTCGTGACCTGGCTGTCAATGAGAACTACTTTGTTCCAGTATGGACTCCCGAGCGAAATGTCTTCACTGGACGACTTGTGCTCGACAATTGTCTTCTTTCCGTTCCTGTCTTTTCGTACACCCTTCCCGTCAAATTCTCCGACAACCATAATCGTCGGATCGATCATAATAGAGAATGGTACGTCGGTCTTTTCCATCTCGACCTGTCGATCGGGGTCACCCCAGTAGGCTCGATAGCCCTTCACGAGCGCACGGTCCTGAGGAGTGAACCCCGAGAGGTCAGGCTTCTCTCCTCGGTGGTAGGCGCCAATTACCTTGTGAATCTCCGTGCCCTTTCGCAGCGCGATTGCCTTTGGCTTGCGCGGCTCGCGACGCAGAACATACCTGAATCGCCACTCCGCCGGACAGCGACGGAAACACTGAAGCTCGGAGTGGCTAACGATCTCGACGCCGGCCTTGAGCGCCATGACGATAAAACCCAGCCACCAGATAAAGACGTGAAAGTGATAGTGGACGATCACGGCTCACACCCGTTCTCCCACTCGTGATCCGACAAGTCGCCTTCGGCTTCGATGAGACCGACGCCTACCGGCGCTCGCGCCACCTCCCTCGCCTCAGCTGCCGTTCGGTTTGCGACGATGCGCGCCGTGTTGGCTGCCATGCGCTTCATGTCCTCGGCGCGGAGCGCGGCTGCTGCTTTGTAGCGCGCGTACCGGTCTTCGTCGTCGTATACCGCGGCGCCGCTCGCGCGAAGTTTCGCCTTCGTAGCCCACTCCGCGTCGAGCTCGCTTCCGACGCACCTTCTGCCGAGTAGCGCGCAAGCGAGTGCGGTCGTGCCGCTCCCTAGAAGGGGGTCGCAGACCAGCTCGCCGGGGTTCGAGAAGAACTCGACGAGGTCCAAGATCTGATCGAGCGGCTTCTGTGTCTTGTGTTTGAGCTTGCCGCGCATGCAGGTGTGCGCGAGGTGCGTCAGGTTGCCTGGCCCGTTCCAGCTCTTCTTGCCGCCCTGCGCGCCCCAAGCGATGACGATCATCTCGTGTCCCTGCGGTGGCCGGTCGCCGGACAGCTGCGGCATCGACCACCGTACCCAAGGCACGGCACGGATGTACGTTGCGCCCGAATACTCGAGCCGCTCCTTCCAGTCACCGACGCTTTCGGTGTCCGTGTAGATGACGGACCACCGCTTCGTCTTCGCGGCCATGACGCAGACCCACTGGCTCAACTCTTCGCTGAGCGGATCGAAGCCGAGGTCGCGATGCGCGGCGCCCTTCATCGCAACCGAGGCCCGCGCGCCAGGAGTCCCGCATGACGTCGCGGCGTCGTGGACGTGAGCGCTGTATGGAGGATCTACGATCATCACGTCGGGCACGACGTCTGTGAGCACGGTGCGCGCGTCGCCTTGACGGATGTCGATCGCGCTCATGGGTGAGGCTCGCCCTGGCCGAAGTCCTTCGGAAACGCAGAAGCTGGTGGCGCCCCAGCTTCCACCATTCGACGATAAATGAGTTCTGCTTCAGGCACGTCCGTCGGTAGCTCGACGCTGAACTTCTTGTACTTGGCTGCGTCCGTCGACCCAGCGTCATAGAACCACAGCGGATGGAACTCGCTCGGGTCCTTCATGTTGTCGCCCCACGTCTTCGTGTCCTCGCACTGACATGAACCCGTGCTGCGGTTCCACTCCTTGACGAGCCGAGGCAGGCAGGTGGCCTCACATCGTGGCGGCAGGTTGAAGTCCGTCTTGTCGCACCGACAAATCCCCATGCCGATCGAGAACTCCTCGACGAGCCGCGGGGAACACATCTTCACGCAAGCGACTCGCTTCTCGTCTTCTGTGGTCTTGTCGTGGGCCAAAAACGCGATGACCGTGATGGTCACGAACGTCACGACAAGACCAGCGATGAGCCACAGCTCTTTCCTCACCTGTCCACCTCCCATCCTGGACCGCGAATGGACGCGATGAAATCGCGCCACGGCGAGAACTTCCCTGTCACGCGATTCCAGAAACCCCACGAGCGACCGTGCTTCGGTCCGGCGATGAACAGCGACCAGCAGTCGTCCTCGATCAGGTCAACGCGGTGGAAGTCGTCACCGTCAATCTTGTTCCACGTCCACGGATGTACGACACGGCGGCGAACCTGGTCGTGCTCTTTGCGCTCCTCGATGTAGCCACCGACGAGGATGAGCGACCGGGACCACACCCACGGGTGGTTGTGCAGGGCCAAGTCCTCATCGCTTCGGTGGAAGTGGTGCAGGTAGACGTGCACGCCGACCGGGAAGACAGCGTCGCGCCTCGGTTCTCCCGAGGCGTCCATGGGTTCGCTGCCATCAGGCATCCATGGTCGGCCCGTCACATAGTACCTCGAGAGGTACGGGGACGAGCCGGAGCGGTCGAAGATGACTCGTGGCGGCGCCATCTTGGACGCACACCACTCTACGAGAGTGCGTGTGATCGACACGTGAACCTCACTGACGGACAGACGAGACGGAACAGACGGAGGAAGACGTCTTGTAATACGCGTGTGCTCAGTGGGCAAGAAAATTTTCGGACGAAAATTTCTTCCGAGCGATTCGCGAACGGTTCCGCCGCGGACCATGTGGCGAACAAAATCGCGGCTGCAAAAAACTTGACCAGTCCGCTTGAGTTAGGGCATCTGTCGTCGTCTTCGCCGTCCTGTTCAGATCGTGGGTGCGCTGGCCCCACCTGCGGTCCACGGTCTGAACACGGGGGCGAAGGGAAAGCGGTGGGGCCGCCCATGCGTCTGTCTATTTCTCCGACGGGAAGCCGTCGGAAATGAACTCGTTGTCGCTTCCGATCGTCCCGTTCCAGGGACATCGTCCGTGACAGTCTCCAGGCAACAGCGATACACCAAAGCACGACGGTGCCCCATTTGCGGCGGCGCCGAACAAGACCCGCGAGAGCAGGGTCGGCGGTGCATTGGTTATTTGAGCGACGACGACGAGTGGGCTCGTTGTTCGCGCGAAGAGTGTGCCGGCAGTCTAGATCTCGAAGAGGGTAGCGGCTGCTACGTACACAAGCTCTACGGGCTCTGCAAGTGCGGCGAGACCCACAACGAAGCGAAGACCTCGACGCAGAACGTCATCGAGGCGACCTACGACTACTACGACGAGGGGGGCGTACTGCTCTACCAGGTCGTCCGCAAGGCCGGAAAGAAGTTCCAGCAGCGCCGACCTGACGGAGCGGGCGGGTGGGTCTGGAAGGTCGGCAAGGAGGTCCGACGCGTCCTCTATCGGCTGCCCGAGCTGCTCGCGGCCCCCCTCGACGAAACGATCGTCATCGTAGAGGGCGAAAAAGATGTCGCGACCCTTGTTTCTAGGGGGATCGTCGCCACGACGAACGCTCAAGGCGCAGGCAAATGGAACGGTGTTGCAGACCTCGCACGCAAGGTCTTCGCTGGGCGCAAGGTCGTCGTCATCGCCGATGCGGATGAGCCGGGACGAAAACACGCAAAAGAGATTCTTCTGAGCCTTACGGGGATCGCAGAGTCCATCGAGGCCCTCGAGCCTACCAAGGGAAAAGACGTCACCGATCACATTGCGGCCGGAGGAACGTACGACGAGCTCATTCCCCTCGATACTGGGGAGAAGAAGCCTGATCCTGAGCTCCCGCAGGGAGGTCCGGCTTCAATTCCTCCACCCGATCTGCTGACCAACGGCGCCATTCCTATGGCTCCGTACAAGTTCAAAGTCGGAGACCATGCGGAACTAGCCGATCGGCTTCTTTTACTACTTCGTAATGATAATCGAATTGCCATTACCGGTGATGAGCAATCTGTATTTGGGTATGACCCCGATAGAGGATTGTTCACAAGGATTCAGGAAGAGGAACAGTCGAGAATTATTCAGAGCATGTCCGGGTCTCCAGTGAAGGGGAAGTCTCGTCCGCTCGGCATTCGGTCGGTCGACGTCAACGGAACGCAGAAGCTGTCCTACGATAAATCCGCTGTTCCTGGCTTCTTTTCAGACGCTCCTGCTGGTCTCGCCTTCCTCAACGGGTTCGTTGGTTTCTCCGAGGCCGGAGCTGTTCTCGTTCCCCACTCTCCCGACAACAGGGCTCGATTTGGTTACTCGTTTCCGTACGCGCCGGAAGCGCCGTGCCCCATGTGGCTCAACTTCCTCAGCGAGATTTTCCGCGACGATGACGACCGGGATCAGAAAATCGCCGTGCTTCAGGAGCACATTGGAGCTTCACTTGCGGGGCTCGCGACGACGTTCCAGCGCTGCATTGTCTGCATCGGTGAGGGTGACGAGGGGAAGAGTACGTTCGCCAAGATCGTCGCGTCAGCCTTCCCGCCAGGCAGTATCGAGGCCATTCCGCCGCAAGAGTGGGGACAGGAGTACCGTCGAGCTCTCCTCGCAGGCAAGCTCCTGAACACGGTCGCCGAGCTCCCAGAGAGCGACATCATCTCGAGCGAGTCGTTCAAGGCCGTCGTCTCCGGAGACTCCATCACCGGTCGTCCAATCCGACAGGCACCGTTCACGTTCAAGCCTCGTGCTGGGCATCTCTTCCTCGCGAATCGCCTCCCGGGGACCCCTGACCAGACTCGAGGGTTCTGGCGTCGGTTCATCGTCATCCGGTTCAACCGGTCCTTCACGGGGGACGCTGCGCGCGATCCGCTCATCGCCGAGAAGATCGTCGCCGCCGAACAGGGTAGCCTCGTGTCCTGGGCGCTCCAGGGGGCGGTACGTCTCATCGCCCAGAAGTCGCACACCCTCCCGGCGAGCCATGAGCGCGAGCTGGCCACGTGGCGCAAGAGCGCCGACCAGGTCGCGGCGTTCATCGAGGACAAGGTCACCTTCGTTCCGACCCGCGGCACCGCCGGGATGGAGGCGTACGCGGCCTACCGTGACTGGGCCGACGCGAACGGGCATCGAGCCATTTCGAGCTCGAAGTTCTCTGGACGGCTTCGTGAACTCGGAATTCAGGCAAAAAAGACAGAAATTGCCAACGTTTACCCAATTTGTGTGAGCGGTTGTGCTCGGGTTCCTTGCGACCTGGCGGTCGAGGCTCTTGGGGTCCGGCTGGAGGCAAACGGGATTCGGTTTCCAGCTGTAACGTCAACTATTTCGAGAACTTACAACTGACTGGAGGCAATGGAGGCATTTCCGGCGAAACTCCTATATGCGCGTGTGCGCGCGCACGTGAAATATGGAACTCTTGTACGGATTTGCCTCCAGCGCCTCCATTTTGCCGCAACTACTCGTTAGAATTATAAGATCATCCTGGAAGCAAGATCTTCGTGGCCTCCAGCCGCCTCCAGGAACGCACCTAGATCGTACCGCCCAGACGTAAAACGGTTGCCTTGTAGCAACATCGAAGATACAACGTAGACCTATTTTAGAGGACCACAACGTGGACACATCGATCCGACTTAGGCTCACCCAGGAAGAGAAGAATTTATTCACCGAGGCCGCAAAAAGCTCGGGACGGACCTTGAGTAACTGGATCCGTTGGGTAGCCTCCCAGGCAGCGAACAGAACACAACCGCCCCCCGCGGCGACGCCTGGCGCTGAGCTGCGCGAGAAGTTCTGATGGAGCGAGAGCTCGAGTGGCCCGAGGAACCGGGCGTCTATTTTGTGCAGGCGGGAGACGAGCTTCGGGTCAAGATCGGGAAGGCGAACAACGTTCGTGCTCGATTGACGCAATTGCAGGACGAGGCGAACCGTCTCGGGGTCGGTTTTAGACTCCAGCTCCTGCATGTCGTTTCAGGTGGATTACGCGAAGAAAAGTCACTTCATAAGAGGTTTGCAGCGCTTCGAGTAAATCCTCGAAACGAGTGGTTTTGGCTTCGCGATGAGCTGCTCTCGTTCTTGAATCGGATGATCATGGCGCGCGGGACTTTCGATCTGGTCGTTCACGTCGAGTCAATAAACGTTGCTCTGTCTGGTCACTACGAAGCTGCTTACATCAATATGGCTAGATTGGGTATCTGGACCAGAGCCTATGTCTGGTTCGCCGAACTAGGACACGAAAATTTCTCATGACCTACTCCATCATCCCCATCTTCGGCTTCGACTGGCCCCGGTTCCAGATCAGGACCGACGTCGGCCGCACATTCGGCAAGTTCCTCGACCGCGCCGAGGCCGACACCTACGTCGCCAAGCTCGAAACCCAGCCGCGCGCTGTGCCGGGGCGAGCTCCAGACCTGGAGATCCGCCTCATGGCGGATGAGGCCGCCGAGATGTTGCGACGGAGGAGCTTCGACTGGAAGAGGAAGAAGAACCCGGCGCCAGACCCTCCTAGGCCACCGCCATCGAGCTTCAACGACAACGAGGAGATCCCCTTCTGATGAACGCAGCGTCTGTCACAGCAAGCCTCGGTCTCGGAGTTCTCGTCTTCGGTGCCTACGCGCTCGGTTACCTCGCTCGTGCCCGTCATGTGACGACCGCAGCCGAGGCTCGAGTGCGCCGACAGAACGCGCGCGGCGAGAAGACGTTCAAGAGGTGGTGTAAGCGTCACGCAGCGCTCGTAGACGCGCTTGTAGCGAACGAAGATGGGTGTCCGGACCTTCCGATTCTATTCGGCGGCGTTCTGCACCAAGCCACCGATCGGGAGATCCTCAAGCAGCAGTCGAAGAACGCGAAGGGTTGGCGCGAGCTCTGGGCTGACGAAGCTACGTACGCACCAAAGAAAGGTGTGACGTGCGGAGTGAGTCCGCGACACCGGATCGGAAAGTACCTTCGTCCGAACCAACCGGCGCCATACGGCTCTTCGAAGCGCGGGAAGCAGGAGCGTCCGTGGGCAAACGGATTCAACGCTTCGTTGCTCGGACTTTTTACCAGTCCACCGCGAGAGTCGGAGTTACCGAAGCTGGCTAGTCTCGAACCGGAGCCGATCGATCCGGTAGCAGCTTACACGGCACTCAAGAGTAGCGACATTGTGCCGCTAGTGCCTGAGGAGAAAAAGTGACTACTGAATACGCCGCGCTCGCCCTCAAGGCCAGAGAGTTCGCCAAGAGCATGCACGCGAATCAAAAGTACGGGACCGAGCCCTACGTGGTTCATCTTGAGCTCGTTCGCACCATCTTGTTGGAGTCGCACTACGAGCGTATCTACGAGGTCGCCGCGTGGCTCCACGACATGCTCGAAGACACGCACGTGACCGTCGAGCTCATGAATGCGCTGTTCGGAGCGCAGGTCACCACGCTCGTCTGGGCTGTGACCGGGACAGGGGGTAACCGCAAGGAGCGAAACGAGAGCATCTACGAGAAGCTCGCGATCGTGCCGGCGGCCATCCCGCTCAAGCTCGCCGACCGCATCGCGAACGTCACCTGCGCAAGAGAGGACGCGAAGACGTCCCTCTTTACGATGTACCGTGATGAGCACGCGGAGTTCGTGAAGCGCCTTGCTCCGTACTCGCTCGGTTGCACGATGTGGGAGCGGCTCCAATCGGAGATCACCGCTCACGGAAGGATTTCTCTCTGATGCCCAGCGGACCACGACGATGAAGACGGTCCATGCCGGCTCCGGCTTCTACGTTCCCGACGGGACGATGTGCCCGCTTGGGTGTGATATGCCGTTTCACATCGGGACGCGCTATTACAATCTCGAGGGCGGCGGCAAGTCGAGTATTGGGTGCACGGGGTTCGCTAAGTACCAAGCCGTGACCTACTTGCAGACGGAGCGGCTCATCGCGGCGTTGAACTCGTTCAGAAAACGTGTGGAGAGAAAATGACCCGATCCTCGTGGGACACCTACTTCCTCGACATCGCCAAGACCGTCGCCACGCGAGCGACCTGCGACCGCAAGCACGTGGGCGCGGTCATCGTGCGGGATAAGATGATTCTCGCGACCGGCTACAACGGCAGCATCCGCGGGATGCCGCACTGTGACGAGGTCGGGCACATGATGGAGGACGGCCATTGCGTTAGAACGATGCACGCCGAGGCGAACGCGATCGTGCAGGCGGCTCGAGCGGGCGTTGGAATCGCGAGCGGGTCCTCTCTCCTCTCGAACACGAAGACGACCATGTACGTCACGGCTTCGCCGTGTTGGCCGTGCTTCAAGCTCATCGCGAACGCGGGAATCACGCGCGTCGTTTTCGGCGAGTTCTACCGGGACGAGCGGATTTTCAAGGTCGCCGAGAAGCTCGGCATCGAGCTCGTCGACGCGAACGCACCGGAGACCAGCTTCTGTTTGACGTGCATGACGCCCATCCAGAAGGGGACTCGGTACTGCGAGCCACACCTGGCGCTGTCGTTTGCTCAGCATCGAGGACACGACCAGCCGACCGACGACGACCGAGCCGACGCGCACCGGATCTTCGAGAGTCAGGTGCCGTCCGGCGCCTTGAAAGTCGCAAAGGGCGACGGGACCCTCGAGTGGGTGAAGCCGGAGAAGCTGTGAGATACACTTGGGACCCCGCCTGGCGCGCGAAACTTTCCGCGCACGATGTCGCAAAGGTCGCTACTAAGACGCGCGGGCACATCGAGACGGACGGGCAGATGCCGTGGGCATCGAAGCAGGAGGCCCTCCGGGACGTCGAGGCGTTCGAGCGCGGGGACCCGTGTCCGGAATTCACCGGAGGGCACGTGCACGGCAAGCCGGTACTGAGTCGCTTACACATTTACGAGGAGAAGAAATGAGTTGGTTCACTAGGTTCTTCGAGAAGGCGACGCCGAAGCGTAAGTTTTCTGAGCCGAGATTCGTCACGTACCGGTGCCATCGGATTACATGCCCAGCTTGCGGAAACCGTTCGAGGACGGAGAGACATTGGTTTGCATTGAGGCCATCGGAGAAGGATGGTCTCAATTGACACACCTGCGCTGTCAACAGGCACCTGAAGGACAGAAGCCGGCTGGAGACGTCGATGCTTACGAGTTGCCGGAGTGGGCTCTCAGCAGGCTAGCAAGAAGATGACCCCCGGCTCCGCTCAGCTCGAGAATCCGGATGAGGTCTTGCTCGACGTGGTGGGGCTCTGCGCGAAGGTCTGCAAGGACAACGAGCTGACCGGTCGCGTCTACACAAGCGACCTCACGGAGCTGCGGGACCTCATCAACGACATTCGACGGCACGTGTCGTCGGGCGGCGGGTACAAGTCACTACCGCGGCTCATCAAACCAGGAGAAGACGAATGATCTGGCGCTACCTCAGCTACTGGCTCGCGATGGGCGCGGCGGGAATCGCGCTCAACATCATCTTTGCACTGTTCGGCATCGGAGAGTTGCATCGAGTGCTGAAGACCGCCAGCGTGAAGGTGACCGGCGGAAGCGAGCTGACCCGGCTCTCGATCATCGTCAGCGCGATCGTTGGAGTCGTCATTGGCGCGGCGTTCTCAATGTCGCTTGGACCACTGACGCTGGTCAGGGCCTTTCTCGGGCTCCGGAAGCCGAAAGAGGGCTCGTGAAGGAGACCTGCGACTACTGCGGCAGCAAACTCGTTTACCCGTGCGTCGGACTCGGCTGCCCGTTCATTGAAGACTCGGAGTGCAACATCTTCTGCAACGACGAATGCCGAGAGGCGTGGGTTGCTCGGGAGGCGGCGATGAATCCATACCGCGAACAGATCGAGCAGCTCGCTCGCGACGCGGCCATCGTGAAGCGGGAGTACGACGCGTCGCAGGTCGCGCACGAGGCGATGAAGAGCGCCGAGCGGAGCGTGCTCATGGCGGTATATGCTCTAGTCGGTCCTGAGTACGTACCGACGTCGATACCTCTCGGCAGCACGTTGCGAAAGGAACTAGAGGACGTGGTCGTATGTCTCCGCGCGAAAGGGATCAGTAAGCACGCAGAGATGGTCGCGGCCGTCGTGGTGCTGTTGCCATGACCCCCTACCGACAGACCATTACTCTTGATGCGATTCCTCGTCGGCCCACGCGTGAAGAGACGATGAAGAAGTTCAACCGCGGGATGATCAATGGTCCGCCGTGGCGAAGATGGGACGCGTTGGCAGCAGCCAATCAAGGGCTGCTGGTCGTGCTCCTATGTCTCATGGGGCCGCATCCATACGGTGGATGGATCGACATCCCTTGCGGTATCCTCGGTCTCGTGTTCTCGATCTTTGCTGCATTCCGATACTGGCGTGAGGCGCCATACCGGCGACTCGTAGAAGAGGCTGAGGCGGAGCTCAAGATGTTGACTGAGAACGAACATGGGTGAGGCGAAGCGGAAACGAGAGCTGGCCAAACGCGCGGAAACGGAGCGAGCTGCGGAGGAGCTACGTGTAGCCATCGAGCCTCCGGCGAAACCGCTCAACCGCAAGCGTGACCGAGAGATGGCCGCCGCCGGGGTCTTCGACAAGTACAACTGCGACCTCATGCCGAAGGGGACCGTGATGAAGTCCAACGACATCGTGCACGTCGACGGTGGCGTGCATTTCTATACGGACAAGAAATGAGCTGCTGCATTGCGTGCAGTGTTGCGCTCGAAAGACCGAACAACGAGATCGCCGCCGTTGCGGTACTTGCTTATGGGTGGCGTTCCAAGAAAACCGTCGAAGAGATTTGTCGTGACCTGTGCGAGCGGCACGAGGCGATGTTCAAGCGCGGGTATGTCGCGGCGGAGAAGGTAAAATGAAAACCATACACTTCATCGTCAACGGGGAGGATATCAAGGTCCGTGTCGAGGATGAGCTGCCGCTCGAGTGGGCGACGCGG
>Ga0210395_10001603_pt1 | contig 17519 bp, 14 predicted proteins | sample IncBWH4OmetaG_FD_150861 | JGI IMG/M metagenome (GOLD analysis project Ga0210395, IMG submission 150861) | Forest soil microbial communities from Barre Woods Harvard Forest LTER site, Petersham, Massachusetts, United States - Inc-BW-H-4-O ...
GCCACGCCATCTCGCAAAAACATCCGACCGAGCGCTACACCTACGGCTTCCGCTCGTCGTCGATCATCGCGGCGCTGATCAACGCCACGATCCTCCTGGTCGTGACCGGCGCCATCGCCTGGGCGGCGCTCGAGCGCCTGTTCGCGCCGCAGCCGGTTGCCGGCGGCACGGTGATGGTCGTGGCGGCGCTCGCTATTCTCATCAACGGTGCCGCCGCCGCGGCCCTGTCGCGCGGCAACACCGGCGATCTCAACGTCTATGGCGCGTTCCTGCATCTCGTCGCCGACGCCGCGGTTTCGGCGGGCGTCGTCATCGCCGGCTTGATCATTCTCCTGACCGGCTGGCTATGGGTCGATCCGGTGGCCAGTCTCGTCATTTCCGGCGTGATCGTGTGGAGCACATGGGGACTGTTGCGCGACGCCGCGAAAATGTCGCTGCAAGGCGTGCCGCCGCAAATCGATCCCGGTGCCGTGCGCGTCTATCTGCAAACGCTACCCGCCGTCGTCGAAGTGCACGATCTGCATATCTGGCCGATGAGCACCACCGAGACCGCGCTGACCTGCCACCTGGTGATGCCGGACGGCGATCCGCAGCCCGATTTTCTCGAGGTGGTCTATGTCGACTTGCAGCAGCGCTTCGGCATCGGCCACCCGACGATCCAGATCGAGCGCGGCGACCGGCCGTGCAAGCTGTCACCGGAACATATCGTCTGACGCTCGCGCCGCCATGATAAAGCCCGCGCCGGATGCCGGCACGGGCTTCTGTCAGTTGCAGCCGGGCGAAAGTTACGCCGGCAGGATGGCGACGATCTCTAACGTGTTCGGATCGATGATCAAGAGCTGATCGCCGACCACGACATACTCGAAGCCGCGATATTCCGGCACGATGGTCACGACCTCGGGCGGCAGCACCGCGACGTGAATGGTCCTGGGAACGGCCACGCCGACGCGGATGTTGAAGTTCACGTTATCCGCGCGCGCCACATTGCGGCCGCCAACCACGACGTCCTTGATCTTGGTGCGCTGGTCTTGCGTCAACTGGACATTGGCACCGCCGCCAGAAGCTCGACCCGCAGTACCAGGCTGATTTTGCGCCCCGCGCTGCTCTTGAGCGCTACCCGGGGCACCGCGTTGCTCTTGTCCGTTGCCCTGAGCGCCGCGCTGAGGTGTCGAGGATTTACTGGGTTCCTCCTGGGAGAAGCCCTTGCCCTGCGGGCTGGAGCCCTGAGGGGTAGATGTCGACGGTTCATTTTGCGCGTTGCCGCCGGATGGGCCGCTCATCGCACCGCCACCGGGCGAGCCGGTCGCGCCTGGATTGGCCATCTGAGGCTGCTGGGCGCCTTGGGATTGCATTGCGCCGCCTTCTCTGCCGGCGGTTTGCGCTACAGCAAATGACGTACACCCGATCAGGGCCGTCATCGCGACCGTAGCCAATAGTCCATTCCTCATTACGTTCCTCCTGGTGTCGTCCCTCTTCGAGCCGTGAACATTGAAGTTCGCATGCCGCCGCAGGCTCGTTATGTGCCCTAGGGTAACCCGTCCCACCCACGGCAGTTCCGGCACACGATGCCGACTTGTCGGCGCGCCAGTCAGAGGTGCGACATTTCGCGAACATGTCGTCGCGATCAAAATCTGTTCCGATGACGGAACCAAGATGACGTAGTCGAGTTGCCGGTCAGGCTGCATTCCGGGGTCTCGCCATGTCACAAATGGGATTTACTTTGTCCGATCTCGCAACCGGTATTGCCTCGACTGTCACGCTGAAGGAGCCGTTGCCGGATTTCCCCGATGCAACGCCTCCCAGCGAGTTTCTCAATGCGCTGCCGGCCGCGATCTACATGACCGACGCCGCGGGCCGGATTACCTATTTCAACGAAGCCGCCGTCGCGCTGTGGGGCCTCCGGCCGAAGCTCAATGTCGATCTGTGGTGCGGCTCGTGGCGCCTGTTCTGGCCCGACGGCACGCCGATGCCGCACGACGCCTGCCCCATGGCGATCGCCCTGAAGGAACGGCGCGCGGTGCGCGGCGGCCAAGCCATTGCCGAGCGGCCCGACGGCAGCCGCGTGCCGTTCATGGCGTTTCCCACCCCACTGCACGATGCCTCCGGCGCCTTCGTCGGCGCCGTCAACATGCTGATCGACATAAGCGAGCACCAGCGCGCCGAACATGTGTCGCATCGCCTCGCCGCGATTGTCGAATCGTCCGACGACGCCATCATCAGCAAGAGTCTCAACGGCGTGATCGCCACCTGGAACAAGGGCGCCGAGCGGTTGTTCGGCTATCTCGAGCAAGAGGCCATCGGCAAGCCGATCACTATGTTGATTCCCGACCAGCATCGCGACGAAGAGGACCGGATCCTGGAACGCATCCGCCACGGCGAGCGTATCGATCATTTCGAGACCGTGCGCCGGCGCAAGGACGGTAGTATGGTTTCGATATCACTCACAGTGTCGCCGATCACCGACGGCTCGGGCCGCATCGTCGGCGCCTCGAAAATCGCACGCGACATCACCGAGCAGAAGCGCCGCGAGGAGCAGATCAACCTGCTCGCCCGCGAGGCCGACCACCGCACCAAGAACCTCTTGGCGCTGGCGCAAGCGACCGTGCATCTCACCAACGGCGAGACCGCGGCCGAGCTCAAGAGCGCGATCGAAGGCCGGCTCCGGGCGCTCGCCAATGCCCATACCTTGTTGGCGCAATCGCGCTGGGCCGGCGCCGATCTGCGCAACCTGGCGCTCGAGGAATTGTCGCCCTATCGCGCGGAAGACGACGACGGCTCGCGGGCGAGGATCGAAGGCCCAAGCCTGATGTTGGAGCAGCAGCCGGCGCAAGCGATCGCACTGGCGCTCCACGAGCTGACCACCAATGCCGTCAAATACGGCGCGCTGTCGATTCCGTCAGGGCGGATCGCGCTCACCTGGCGTCTGCAATCGGTCAACCGGTTGTTCGTGCGCTGGGTCGAAACCGGCGGGCCGCCGGTGACGCCGCCGCAGCGCAAAGGTTTCGGCACCCGCGTCATGACGCGCATCTGCGAGCAGCTCAACGGCGCGCTCGATTTCGATTGGCGCGCCGACGGCCTGATCTGCGATATCGTGATCGATATCTGAGCGACATCCAGGCCGCCGCTATGGCCATAATTGCCGGCTGGCGAGGCGTGCGCCGTCGACCAGCGCCTTGAATTTTGCCCATACGATCGACGGATGCACTTCGTTCGAGCCGGCGAACGAAGCAAAACCGCAATCCGCACCGGCGATGACGCGCTCGCGGCCCACGACCGAGGCAAATCGCAATAGCCGCTGCGCCACCAGTTCGGGATGCTCCACCAGCACGGTCGATTGCGTGATCACGCCCGGGATCAGAATTTTATCGTCCGGTATTTTGATTCGTTGCCAGTCTTCCCATTCGTGCTCGTGGCGCGGATTCGCCGCTTCGAACGAATAGGCGCCGGCGCGCACTTTCAAAATGATGTCGACGATGTCCTTGAGCTGCATGTCGTGGATGCGCGGGCCCATATTGATGCTGTAGCAGGTGTGGAATCGAATCCGGTCCGCGGGGATTCCGGACAGTGCCGCATTAAGCGCCTCGACGCGCAGCTCGGCCCATTTGCGGCATGCGGCGATGTCGAGATCCGGCCGCGTGATGTAGTAGGTGACCAGGAACGGATCGTCGATCTGCAACAGGAACCCGGCGTCGACGATCGCGCGGTATTCCTCGCGCATCGCTTCGGCGATGGCGAAGACGTAAGCCTCCGGCGTCGGATAATATTCGTTCGGGGTCGTCGCCTCGACATTGGACGGCGCGATGGCCGGCACGAAAGCCTCGGCCGCGCCGGCGCCCACGAGCGCCGCTTTGAGCGTCTCGAGATCGACCTTGAGCGCGGCGTGGCCCTTGTAGGCAACAGGCCCGGCGCAAACCATCAGCGCGCGGCGGCGCCGGGCGCTGACCTGCTCGGCAACCGCGGACTGATAATATTCGGGGAAGTCGCGGGTCTCGCGCGTATTGGCGAACGGACTTGGCCGAAAACCTTCGCGCTTTTCCAGCCCGCTCAGACGCGACGCCGCGTAGGTGATAAAACTCGGCTTGGCCATTTCGCCGTCGCTGACGACGTCGAGTCCGGCGTCGACCTGTTGGCGCACGCAATCCTTCACCGCGTTGCGCACCCGTTCGGCGTAGGCCTGCTCGTCGACCGCGTTGCCGTCCATGCGCGCCAGCATCAGCTCGAACAGATCGTCCGGCCGCGGCAGGCTGCCGACGTGCGTGGTCAAGATACGTTCGGTGCTGAATTTCATTTTTCTGATTCCGGCTGAGGGCCCTCACGACTATGGCATTGTCGAACCGGGCGCGGCAATCAACGCGGCCGTGCGCCCACCGCATGTGCCCTATTCCGCCACGCAAGCTTGCACGACGATCGTGTGTTCAAGATACTCGCTGCCGATCGGCCGCGCGCTCCAGCGACGCAAAACAAAAGAGAGCCCGATGAGGAAACTGCTGCAAGGCGCTTCGTGGGCAGCGTGGGCACTTGCCCTCTGCGTGACTGCAGCCGGCGCCCAAACCAGCGCCCAAGCCGATTTTCCGTCGCGGCCGATCAAGATGTATGTGCCGTTTCCGCCGGGCGGCGGCATCGACGTCACCGCGCGGATCGCCGCCGAAAAGCTTTCGGAGATTCTCGGCCAGCAAATTGCCATCATCAATCAGGGCGGCGGCGGCGGCGCCATCGCGACCGACGCCGTTGTACGCGCCGATCCCGACGGCTACACCCTGCTCTATCATTCCGTCACCGGGATCACCCACGCCGCCGTCACCCAAGACCTGTCTTACGACTGGCTGCGCGATCTGGCGCCGGTTTCGCTGATCGCCCGTTTCGCGCCGGTGATGATCGTGTCGCCGACCCTACCGGTAAGGACCATGACGGACTTCATCGCGCTGTTGAAAGCCAATCCCGGCAAATACAGCTACGGCTCGTCCGGCACCGGCACCGCCGTGCATCTCGCCACCGAGCTGTTCAAGCAGAAAGCCGGCGTCGACATCGTCCATGTGCCGTATCGCGGCACCGTGGCCGTGCTGCCGGACCTGATCTCCGGACGCGTCGTCATGATGATCGACGGCGTGCCGGGCGAAACCAAGAATATCCAAAGCGGCGTGGTGCGGGCGCTGGCGGTGACGACCGCCACCCGCTCGCCGTCGATCCCCGACGTGCCGACCATGCGTGAAGTCGGCTTGGACTATGAAGTGCCATTCTGGACCGGACTCTATGCGCCGATCCGCACCCCGCAGGCGATCGTCGACAAGCTTTCGGCCGCGGCCAATCAAAGCCATGCACGACCCGGCTGTCGCCAAGCGTCTGGGCGATATCGGCACCGAAGGGGTCGGCTCATCGCCGGCCGAGCTTGATGCCGCCACGCGCGAGCAGTTCGCGCTTTATCGGAAGATCGTGCGGGACAATCCGGCGCTGCTCAGCGGGCAGTAGCGGCGCTCACGCCGTCTTCTGCGCCTTCAGGCCAAGCTCCGCGATGGTCTCTTCGCGCATGATGAATTTCTGGATTTTGCCGGTCACCGTCATCGGAAACGCATCGACGAACTTGACGTAGCGCGGCACCTTATAGTGCGCGATCTGCTCGCGGCAGAACGTTTTGATCTCCTCATCGTTGGCGGTTACACCGGGCCGCAGCTTGACCCAGGCGCAAATCTCCTCGCCGTAGCGGTCGTCCGGCACGCCGATCACCTGCACGTCCTGGATTTTCGGATGCCGGTACAAAAATTCCTCGATCTCGCGCGGATAGACGTTCTCGCCGCCGCGGATCACCATGTCCTTGATGCGGCCGACGATGTTGCAATAACCCTCGGCGTCGATGGTGGCGAGGTCGCCGGTATGCATCCAGCGCGCGGCGTCGATCGCCTCGCGGCTGCGTTCCTCGTCGCCCCAATAGCCGAGCATCACCGAATAGCCGCGCGTCAACAATTCGCCCGGCGTGCCGGGCGGCACGATGCGGCCGTTCAAGTCGACGATCTTCACTTCGAGATGCGGCTGGATGCGGCCGACCGTGGAGACGCGGCGCTCCAGCGGATCTTCGGTGGAGCTTTGGAAGCTGACCGGTGAGGTCTCGGTCATGCCGTAGGCGATGGTGATCTCGGAGAGATTCATCTTGGCGACGGCGCGTTTCATCACCTCGATCGGGCACGGCGAGCCGGCCATGATGCCGGTGCGCAGCGAGGTGAGATCGAAGCGGTCGAATTCCGGATGATCGAGCTGCGCGATGAACATGGTCGGCACGCCATGCAGCGCGGTGCAGCGTTCTTCGGCGACGGTCTCCAGTGTCACCAGCGGGTCGAAACCCTCGCCGGGAAACACCATGCAGGCGCCGTGGGTCACCGCGGCAAGATTGCCCAAAACCATGCCAAAACAGTGATAGAGCGGCACCGGGATGCAGAGGCGATCCTCCGGCGTCAGCCGCATCGCCTCGCCGATGAAATAGCCGTTGTTGAGGATGTTGTGATGCGACAGCGTCGCGCCCTTGGGGAATCCCGTGGTGCCCGAGGTGAACTGGATGTTGATCGGCTCGTCGAATTGCAGGAGCGGCGCAAGCTCGGCAATGCGCTTTGATTCCGCCTCACCGCCGCGCGAAAGAATCTCGGAGAACTTGAACGTGCCGGGATGCCAGCTGTCGCCGAGCAGCACCACCGAACGCAACGCCGGCAGTCGCGCCGATTCAAGTTTTCCTGGCGTCGCGCGGCCGAGTTCCGGCGCAAGCTCGCGCAGCATGCCGACATAATCCGAGGTCTTGAATCGTTCAGCGAGGATCAGCGCTTTGCAGCCGACTTTGTTAAGGGCGTATTCAAGCTCAGCCGTGCGATAGGCTGGATTGATGTTGACCAGGATCAGCCCCGCTTTGGCGGTGGCGAATTGAGTGAGCACCCATTCCGAATTGTTGGGCGACCAGATGCCGATGCGATCGCCGGGCTGCAAGCCCAGCGTTAACAGTCCGGCGGCAAGCTTGTCGACCTCGCGGCGCAACTCGCCGTAGCTCAGCCGTACCTTCTGATGCCGTACAATGAGTGCGGGGCGAGACGCCCATTTGCTGCAAGCGTCATCGAAGAACTGCCCAATCGTCTCGCCGATCAGCGGTTGTTCGCTCGCGCCGTTGACGTAGCTTTGCTTGAGCGCGGTCATGGCGTTCCCTCCGGTTTTGCCGGAGAGTAGCCCGGAATGAGCGACGGCGAAATGCGGCTTAAGCAGCCGGGAGCCTAACCCAGGGATTGACCAGCCGAAACGCTCAGTGGCAAACCCAGCCGCCGCGGCCGCAAGTATTCACGTCACCGGTGGCGGGATCATTGAGGGCGACATTACCCGTATTACCTTGATTAGGGTGGTCGATGTGGCAACTGACTGAGTTAACGTCGAAGCCACTTGAGCTCGGCAGGGCATAGCCCCCCATCGAGATCCCATCTCCACCACCGATCGGGTTGGCGTAATGAATCTCGGCAACGCTGCCGGGCGGCACCACGCAGTCCGATACATTCGGACCGTTAGGCAACGAGCAGGTACCCCTGTCCAAATGGAGCCACCAGTTCATGTTGGAATTGTTGTAGAAATGTCGAGTTCCGCAGGAGGCAAAACCCAGATCGGGCAAGATAACGCTAAATGTAAATCCAGCTACAGCCAAAGCCAATAGTTTCTTGAACGTCGCCCGCATGATTTCCCCACGTTTCACTGTTGAATCTCCAATCCGAACGCAAACAGGTTCATATCGGCGAAAACCTGTCAACTCACCGTCCTGTCGGCATTGCGCAACGCGAGCGCCTCCCGCGACGCTAGGAAGCGATCGGAGCTACGTGCCCCGCAGTCCCGCCTGCTTGAGCAGCGGATAGGTGCTGTCGCGGAATTCGGTCATGCCTGCGATGTAGCGCGGCCACGACAGCAGCACGCCGTCGAAGCCGGCCTGCGACAGTCGCGATAGCCCATTGACGATCTGCTCCTTGGTGCCGATCAGCGGAAAACCGCCCCAGCCCGAGATCATCATCTCGGCCATGGCCTTGCGGCGTGCTTCCGGATAGTCGCGCTGATTGATCTCGGCGCCCATCGTGTCGATGACGTTGCGGGCGGCGACCCAATCGCCTTTCTCGTGCACATAATAATCGTAGAAGGCGCGCGCCTCCGCCTCGGTCTCGGCCTGGATCACGGTGGCGTTGGTCCACACTTTCACCTCGCGGCCGTAGTCCTCGCGGGCGAGGCGGTGATAGGCCTCGACATGGGCGATGTGGGTGGCGAGGTCGTGGGTGCGGATATTGGTGAAGACGAGATCGCAGTGCTTGCAGGCGAAATGCCGGCCGCGCTCGGACGAGCCGGCATTCATGATCGCCGGATAGGGATGCTGGATCGGTTTTGGCTCCAGATAGCCGCCTTTGATCTTATAGAAGCGGCCTTCGTGATCGAAGCGCTCGTCCTCGGTCCACAGCCGCTTGACGATGTCGAGCCATTCCTCGGCGCAGGCGTAGCGGTCCTCGTGGTTGAGCAGCGAGACGCCGAACATGTCCATCTCGGGATAATTCCAGCCGTTGACCACGTTGAGGGTGTAGCGCCCCTGGGAAATGTGATCGATGACGGTGGATTGCTTGGCGGCGATGATCGGGTGATTGAGCGCGACGTGGGAGGTTGAGATCACGCCTGAGACTTGCGTCGCGCCGGCGATGCCGGCCGCCCAGGTATAGGTCTCGAAGCCGGGGCCTTGCGGGTCGGTGGCGCCGCCAAAGCCGCGCCAGCGCGCCACCGGCACCAGCGCCTCGAAATCCATGTCATCGGCGAGCTTCGCCAGCGTCACCGTGTTGGGCCAGGTGATCTCGAGCCGGCCGTCGAGATCGGACATCACGCAACCGGAATCGAGATTGGTCTGGAACGTGCCGAGCTTGAGCTTGCGGTCGCCGAAGGCCGGATTGGTGTCGCGCCGGTCCTTTTGCTGCGCCCTCATGCCGGGCGAATCCTGAGGGCGGCACTGTGGTCGAGTCAAGACGAGCGAAGCCGGCAGCACAGCCCGCGGCCGATTCCGGCTGGATTTGACCGGGATGGCCCACTTGCCCGGCATGGCGTAAAATGGCGGAGGTCTTTTGAAAAAGCGTTCGGCAGGGAAGGAATTAACATGCTCGCAGCTCTTGCAATCGGATTCATGCTGATGATCTGGGTCATCGTCATCTGGGGCGCCGCCTACTTCAACCAGAACGTCAATTGAGCCGCGCCTGCGGCCATTGCAGCCCACGGCGCGCGGCATGTTCGCCGACGGTTTTTTGAACGTTTACCGCAACCACATCTGCTGCTGCGCGCCGCCGCGTGGAGTCCCTATTGTGTTTGTTAACCCTTAAGCGTCTTGCCGCCACAATCGCCGTGCCAGTGACGTGCCAGTGAAAAGGAAAAAAAACCGAACCAAGCGGAACCTGACAGCCGGACCCGCGTTTCGTGCTGTGGGGGGAACCATAATGAGTGGTCAGCGCCCGAAGGCGGCCGCGGCACCGTTCGGCATCGACGTGTTTACCGATATCGACCAGGCTGCGTTGGATGCCATTCCGACGGGTCTTTGCGTGTGCACGGTCGAAGCCGCCTTGATTCGTTACAACCGTCGCGCCGTCGAGCTGTGGGGCCGGGCGCCGCGGATTGGCGATGCCAACGAGCAACATGGTTCCGGCTTCAGTCGCTACCAGGCTGACGGCGCCCCCCTGCCCTTTGCCGACACGCCGGTCGCCGGCGTGTTGCGCTCCGGTCAGCCGATCGTCGGTGCCGAGGTCATCATCGAACAACCCGATGGGTCGCGCGTGCCGGTGCTGATGAACGTCGCGCCGCTCAAGAGCAGATCCGGCCGCGTTCAAGGCGCGGTATGCAGCTTTCAGGCCTTGACCGAACGCAAGCGCATCGAAGAAGCGCTGCGCGCCAGCGAGGCCGAGTTGCAATCGGTGATCAACCGCACGCCGTTCATGCTGGTGCGCTGTAGCCGCGATCTGCACTACCGCTTCGTCAGCCAGGCCTATGCGCAGCTGGTCGGCGTCCGGCGCGAACAGATCATCGGCAAGACCATCGCCGAAGCAATCGGCGACAAGGGCTTCAACACGCTGCGGCCGCACATCGAAAAGGTGCTACGCGGCGAAGCCACGGAATTCGATTGCGAGATTGGCTTTCCGGTAGCCGGGCCGCGCCGCCTGCATATCGCCTACCGGCCGGAAACCGATGCCGCGGGCCAGATCGACGGCTGGATTGCGTCGCTGCTCGACATCACCGAGCAAAGCCGCGCCGTGCAGGCGCGCGAGCAGCTCGCCAGCATCGTCGAATCGTCCGGCGACGCAATCGTCAGCAAGGATCTCGACGGCATCATCATCAGCTGGAACCACGCCGCCGAGAACCTGTTCGGCTACGCGGCCGAAGAAGTCATCGGCAAGTCCATCACAATTCTCATTCCGGCGGAGCTCCACGACGAGGAACCGAAGATCCTCGCGCGCGTCCGGCGCGGCGACAGCCTCGATCACTACGAGACCATCCGACAGCGCAAGGACGGCAGCCGGTTTCCGGTTTCGCTCAGCGTCTCGCCGGTCAAAGATGCGCACGGCGCCATCGTCGGCGCCTCGAAGATCGCCCGCGACATCACCGCGCGCAAACAGGCCGAACATGAGCGCGACCGCATCGAGGGCGAGTTGCGCGAGCTCAGCGAAAAGCTCGAGCAAGAAGTCGAACGGCGGACACTGGAACGCGACCGCATCTGGAACGTCTCCGAGGATTTGCTCGGCGTTGCGAATTTCGCGGGCTATTTCCTCAGCATGAATCCGGCCTGGAGCCGCCTCCTCGGCTGGAGTGAGGACGAAATCAAGGCGATGCACGTCACTGAGCTGCGTCATCCCGATGATGCCGCGCATTCAGAGGCCGGCCGCAAGCAACTCGCGCAAGGCGTGCCAACCGTGCGGATGGAGAACCGGTTCCGCCACAAGGATGGTTCCTGGCGCTGGCTGCACTGGACGATGACGGAGCATGACGGGTTGATCTACGTCGCCGGCCGGCACGTCACCGCGGAAAAAGAATCCGCGGCCGCCCTGCAACACGCGCAGCGGCAGGCCGCCCATTTGCAGAAAATGGAGGCGATCGGGCAACTCACCGGCGGCGTCGCCCACGACTTCAACAATCTTTTGATGATCGTCAGCGGCCACACGCAAAGCCTGAAGAAGCGCTTGAGCGAGGCGCGAGACGTCCGGGCCTTGCAGGCCATCGAAATGGCGGCGACCCGCGGCGAGAATTTGACGCGGCAATTGCTGGCCTTCTCGCGGACATTGCCGCTGAACCCGACCGTGATCAGTCTCGCCGATACGGTTGCGGCGATTCGCGACGTGCTGGCCGGCACCATGCACGTCAATATCGAATTCCTGATCGATGTTCCCGCCGCCACGTGGCCGGTCTGCGTCGACAAATCCGAGCTCGAACTGGCGCTGGTCAATCTCGCGGTCAATGCCCGCGATGCCATGCCCGATGGCGGGCGCATAGCGATCACGGCGCTAAATGCTTCGTTGAGCGCCCACGACGTGCCGAATGGCGCCGCCGGCGACTATGTCGCGCTGTCCGTCGCCGATACCGGCTGCGGCATTCCGGCCGATCTGTTGCCGCGCGTGGTTGAGCCGTTCTTCACGACAAAGGGACCGGACAAGGGCACCGGTCTTGGCCTGTCCCAGGTTTACGGCCTGGCGCACCGCTCCGGCGGCACAGTGCAGATTGCGAGCGAAATCGGCCACGGCACCAAGGTCACGATCTATCTGCCACGCGGCGAGGCGCCGGTCGCCGCGCCGTCGCCGGAAAACGCCTCGCACTACATGGCGACCAACCCGCGGACCATCCTCGTGGTGGAAGACAACAAGGACGTAAAAAATGTCGCCGTCTCGCTGTTGGAGCAGCTCGGCTACAAAACCATCGCCGTGGAATCGGCGTCCGAAGCCCTCGACGTGCTGGCTTCGGGTCAGACGGTCAATCTGCTCTTCACTGACGTCGCGCTTCCCGGCCAGCTCGACGGGCTAGCGCTGGCACGCAAGGTCACCGATCGCTACGGCACCATTCCGATCGTGCTGACCACCGGCTACACGCGAGCCTTCGACAGCGATCCGGAATTTCCGGTGCTACGAAAACCCTATCAGATGGCAGCGCTCGGCCGGCTCATCCACCAGGCGCTTTATCCGCATTCGACCGGCGCTACGCATTAGACGATCACGCGGATGCCAGGCGAGCCAGCTTCGGCGGTACCGATGACGCGCGTGGCAGGATAACCGGCGGCGACGATCGTTTGCACGATCGCGTCGGCGCGTTCGGGCGCGCAGGAGATCAAAAGGCCGCCGGAGGTTTGCGGATCGGTGAGCAGATGGCGCTGCCAGTCGGACAAACCTTCGGGCAGCGTCACGTCATGGCCGTAGCTCGCCCAATTGCGCAATGAAGCGCCGGTGACCAAGCCCTGTTGCGCGAAACTAGTCGCCTCCGACAACAGCGGCATGTCGCCGGCGTGAATGACCAGCGTGAGCCCGGAGCAGCGCGCCATTTCCAGACCATGGCCCAAAAGCCCGAAGCCGGTGACGTCGGTGATGGCATGCACGGTGGCATCCTTCGCCAGCTCGGCGCCGACCCGGTTGAGCAGCGTCGTCGTCGCGATCATCTCGGCATAGCCCGCGGGCGACAGCACGCCCTTCTTGATCGCCGCCGAATAGATGCCGACACCGAGCGGCTTCGTCAAAATGACGGCGTCGCCGGGTTTTGCATCGGATTTGCGGCGCACGTCCTCGGTCTTGCAGATGCCGATGACGGCGAGGCCGTAGATCGGCTCGGGCGAATCGATCGAGTGCCCGCCGGCGACCGGAATGCCGGCGGACGCGCAAACCGCGGTGCCGCCCTTGAGGATTTCGCGCACGGTTTCCGGCGCGATCTTGTCGACCGGGATACCTAAGATCGCCAGCGCCATGATCGGCTTGCCGCCCATGGCATAGACGTCGGAGATGGCATTGGTCGCGGCGATGCGGCCGAAGTCGTAAGGGTCGTCGACCACCGGCATGAAAAAGTCCGTGGTCGCGATCACGCAGGTGCCGTCGTCGAGTTGCCACACCGCGGCGTCGTCGGGCGTCTCGGTGCCGACCAGCAATTGCCGGTACGGCGCCGCGAGCGGCTGGCCGGCCAGAAGCTGCTGCAGCACCGACGGCGCCAGCTTGCAGCCGCAGCCGCCGCCGTGGGCGAGACTGGTCAAACGCACTATTGGAACATTCATGGTTTTGTTTCCCTGTAGACCGGCCCCGCCGTCATCGCCGCTTCACGATCTTGAATATGTAGACCGCGCCGTCGCGCGCCTGGGCGCGGAGCGTATGGCCGGTCTGTTTGGTGAATGCGGGCACGTCGATCACGGTCAACGGATCGGTGCATTCGAGCACCAGCGTGCCGCCGACCGGAATAGTGCGCAGCGCCTTCTTGGCCCGCAAAACAGGTTGAGGACAGCGCAACCCGCGCAGGTCGAGCACGGTTTCGTTGCTCCGGCGGTTCGCGGCATTCACCTGATGTCGAAGCCCGATCACGCCGCGGTCAGTTCCTTCGATTTGATGGTGTATTTGAAATTATCCGCATCGAGGCAATCGAGCCGCACATTGCCGGCCTCGCCCTGCGGATACATCAGGAACGCTACCTTCGGCCCGGTCGAGCCGGGCAACGCCAGATCGTGCGCAAAGTTATAGGCAAGCCAATTGCCCTCCCAAGCGCCGAACAAGGTTTTGCGCGCGGCCACGACCTTCGGGTCGTCGATGGCGAGATTGGTCGGCGGTTCCTCGAGCACGACTTTGCGCACGTCGGCGGGATCGGTCGCCACCCAGCCGTAGCCGGTGAGGAACACTTCGGCGCGGCAATGCTGCGCCTTGGTGATGACCTCGGAGCCGGCGCCGAGCGCCCTGTAGCCGAACTTCGACGGCGCAACGCGGATGCCGTAGACGTCGCGCGCCGGAATGCCGGCGGCGCGGACGAGCCCGACGAACAGCGCATTGAGATCAGCGCACTTGCCGCCAAGATTGCCGGTTTTGAGCATCGAGGCGATATCGCCGGTGCCGCAGCCGCGCACTTTGGCGTCGCGGAAGGTGTTCTCGACCACCCATTCGTAGATGGCGTGGACCTTCTCGATCTCGGTCTTCTTGCCGGCGGTGATCTTGTCCGAGGTTTGCTTGACGATGCCGTCGATTGGAATGAGCTCGGTGCCCGCCGTGTTGAACTTACGGTCGGCCGATGCGAGATCGATCGCGAGCTTGCCCGGCTTGGTCAGATCGACGGCGCGGTCTTGCGTCGCAATTCTGCTGGTGACCTCGACCACGGGCGCCTCTTCGCTTGCCGCCCAGGCGACGTGCAACATCTCGGCGCCATAATGGTGATCGCGCGCCGGCACCGCCTTGCCGTTGGTGGTCCATTGGCTGTCGCTCGATTTGATCCAATCTTTCTGATTAACCGACGGTACCGGGATCCAGGCCTGGCTTGCACCGGCCGGCTTTGCGATCTCGAGCCGCGTCGTGATCTGAAAGTTACGCCAGGTGCCGGGCGTCGGATCAAAATTCACGTCGGCGCGGGCGAGCGTCGGCCATTGCGCTGCGAACGTCAGCGCCACGCCGGCTTTGAGAAATTCGCGTCTTTGCATGGTCATCCTCCAAACTACCTATTACTGGCATTCTTAATTGACGTGGAGCCGCTCGCGTCCAGCGCGGACGAGAACTTGCCGGGATCGATGGTGTCCCAGGCGAAATCGGTTTCGACGACGAATTTTGGCTGCAAGCTCGCGTCGAGCACGAAAGTGGTGGGCAGCGTCGCGACGCTCCACGCCTTGGCGACGGCGCGGTCGCGATCGAGCAGGACTGGGAAATCGACCGGCATCGTTTCGAAGAAACGCTGCACGCGCTGATCGGCGTCTGCCACCGCAACCGCCAGCACCTTCACGCTGCCATTGGCGCGTGCCGCGAGGCGATTGAGCGCCGGCAATTCCTCGCGGCACGGCTCGCACCAAGTGGCGAAGAAATGCACCAGCACGACATGGCCGCGCGCGGCTTCCAGCGCGACGTTCGCTCCTGTTGTATTCGGCAAGGAAAAAATCGGTTGAGCGCCGGCGGTCCAACGCTGCAATTCGGCGGCCTCGGCGCGCAACGGTAGCATCGCCAAATAAAAAACAGCCCCCGCGCAGCAGAGCGCAGCGACTGCTTCCAGACGCCGAATCTTCAGGCGAAATGTGCCCCGAACCTCGGGAGCAAAGCGAAACGTCACGGCAAATCCATAGTGCGCCGGTCCACGGCGCCAATCAACTCGAATGCGGCTGAGCTTCGTCCTGGCGCCGGATTAAATTTGCCAATCATGGGCTGGCGCCCCCGGGGCGCCGCGGAAAAGCTCAATGCTTTCAACACCTGTTGGCCCGGTGCCGCGCCGCACAAATCTGCGTGAAGGAACCGGCTTTGTTTGACACTGTTATTGTTCAAAAATACGCTTCAACACATTGGTTTGCGTACCATTCATCGACACGCTCTATCGGCCGATTGAGCGTGGACAGGTAGGTCCCCCGTCGGGGGCAAACGTCTGAGGAGACGACCTTGAACATGGAGCTCTCGCGGCGCCGCTTTCTGGTCGGCGCCAGCGCGGGTCTTGCCGGCACCACCATCGGGGCGCTTGGATTTGGAGGCGTCGAAGCCGCTTACGCCGCGGCAATACGGCCCTTCAAACTCATCGGCACCACCGAAACCCGCAACACCTGCACTTATTGTTCCGTCGCCTGCGGCATCATCATGTATTCCAAGGGCAACCTTGCGAAGGGTGAGCAGGCCGACATCATCCACATCGAAGGCGACGTCGACCACCCGACCAACCGCGGCACGCTGTGCCCGAAGGGCGCGGCGCTGCTCGACATCGTCCACGCCGAGACGCGCCTGAAATATCCGATGGTCCGCAAGCCCGGCTCCGACAAGTTCGAGCGCGTCACCTGGGATTATGCGCTCGACCGCATCGCGCGCCTGATGAAGGACGACCGCGACAAAAACTTCATCGCCAAGAACGCCGACGGCACGACGGTGAACCGCTGGATTTCCACCGGCTTCCTCGCGGCCTCGGCAACCACCAACGAAACGGCCTGGGCGACCTACAAAGTCGTGCGCAGCACCGGGATGCTCGTTTTCGACAACCAAGCGCGGGTCTGACACGGCCCCACGGTGTCCAGTTTGGGCCCAACGTTTGGTCGCGGAGCGATGACGAATTCGTGGACCGATATCAAAAACACGGATCTCGTCGTTATCATGGGTGGCAACGCCGCTGAGGCGCACCCGTGCGGATTCAAATGGGTCACGGAAGCGAAAGCCAATCGTGGCGCCAAGCTGATCGTTGTCGACCCGCGCTATACGCGCTCGGCATCGGTGGCCGACTACTACGCCCCGATCCGTCAGGGCACCGACATCGCGTTCCTCAACGGGCTGATCAATTATTGCATCAGCAACGACAAGGTGCAGTGGGAATACTGTAAGAACTTCACCAACGCGACCTACCTGGTGAAGGAAGGTTTTGACTACCAGGACGGCCTGTTCACCGGCTACGACGAAAGCAACCGCGACTACGACCGCTCGACCTGGGATTACCAGATCGGGCCGGACGGCTATGTCCTCACCGACGATACGCTTCAGGATCCGCACTGCGTCTGGAATCTGCTCAAGAAGACCATAGCGGTCTACACGCCGGAAATGGTCGAGCGCATCTGCGGCACGCCGAAGGACAAGTTCCTGAAAGTGGCGGCGATGATCGCCGAGACGTCGGCCAAAGACAAGTTCATGACGTCGATGTACGCGCTCGGCTGGACCCAGCACTCCAAGGGCTCGCAGAACATCCGTACCATGGCGATGCTGCAGCTCATCCTTGGCAATGTCGGCTGCCGTGGCGGCGGCATGAACGCGTTGCGCGGTCACTCCAACATCCAGGGCCTGACCGACATCGGATTGATGTCGGATCTGATCCCCGGCTATCTGAACATCCCGCTCGACAAGGAGGACAGTTTCGACAAATACATGTCGACCCGCGGCTACAAGCCGTTGCGGCCGGACCAGACCAGTTACTGGCAGAACTACAAGAAGTTCTTCGTCAGCTTCCTGAAGTCGATGTGGGGCGACGCGGCGACGGCCGACAATAACTGGGCTTACGACTGGCTGCCCAAGCTCGACGTGCCGGCCTACGACATCCTGCGCGCCTTCGATCTGATGTTCCAAGGCAAGATGAACGGCTACTTCTGCCAGGGCTTTAATCCGCTGTTGGCGTTCCCAAACCGGAAAAAACTCACGGTAGCGCTGTCGAAGCTGAAATGGCTCGTCATCATGGATCCGCTCGACATCGAGACCGGGCGGTTTTGGGAGAATCACGGCGAGTTCAACGACGTCGATACGGCGTCGATCCAGACCGAGGTCATCCAGCTGCCGGCGACCTGCTTTGCCGAAGACACCGGCTCGCTGGTCAATTCCGGGCGCTGGCTGCAATGGCACTGG
>Ga0210395_10001606_pt1 | contig 17502 bp, 14 predicted proteins | sample IncBWH4OmetaG_FD_150861 | JGI IMG/M metagenome (GOLD analysis project Ga0210395, IMG submission 150861) | Forest soil microbial communities from Barre Woods Harvard Forest LTER site, Petersham, Massachusetts, United States - Inc-BW-H-4-O ...
CAAATCGTCGACCAGGAGGTCGTCCGGCCCCTCCATGTCATGTCCCTCGAGAAATACAAAGCCTCCGGACACTGCCCGGAAGCTGTCCGAATCGATCCCGTAAACCACGTCCACGCCGCCCGAAGAGCTGAATTGCAGGAGAGCCGGGGCAACGGATTGCACGTATTTCAATTCCGCCAGTTTGTCACCGATCTTGATGGGCATAGGCGCCCCGGTCATTCCGATGAACACGGATGCGGCAGGCGGCTGAAGCATCACGTCCGCTCCGATGCCCTCGATGCGCTTGGCCGTTTCCGTCAGCAAACCTGATGTCAGTCCCACGATCAACACCACGAGCGCGACTTCGACGGCAACGGCAAGCACACCGATCAACGTGCGCAGCGGCCGGTGCAGCAAGTTCCGGACAATCAGCTCTCCCATCATGGCTTTTTCTCCGGCGCGTCTTCGCCAACACGGACGAGTTCGGAACCCGCAGGCTGCTCGAGCTTGAATCGCTCCACTGGAATGTCTTCATTCAACGTCAGCTTGGTGACCTCCAAGTCCAGCCGGTAATCATCGTGTGGTCTATCGATTTGAATCACGCGGGGAAAAAAAGTGATCCCGGATGCGGCAGCAGTTTGCTGCTGATCGCCGGTAAGCGGCTCCCAATCGGAGTAGCGCACGTCTGAAAGCAATGCGCCTTTCCGCCCAAATTCCTGTAAACGGGCGACCTCAAGATCGGCGCGGTTAAACCAGATCTTTCGCGAGATTTCCTTTTGATATCCACCACGTAAGACGGTGAGCACATAATAGCGAGCCCTCTCGTCGTTGAACTCTTCGGGTAGCACCTCTTCTTCCTTGCGAATCTCGGTCCAAAGAAGCGCTTCCAGGAGATGCTGCGGCCTCAGGTTTTCGATTGGTTTGCTGCTGGTGCGCTCCAGGGAGACGGCCCCAACGAGAAACTTATTCTTGGAAGGAATCGACACGCGAAAAGATTCTGCATCGCCGGTCATATCGAAGACCGTTTTTCCGATCACGGGCGCCTGCCCGATCATGCGAATGTAAGCCGGCCGCTCGGCCAGAAGAAAGGCCTTCACCTCGTGATACTCCTCGATCACACCGCTATATCTTGAACCGGCGACAGGCTTCAGCTCGACGGTCGCGTTCACGCTCTTCACTCCTCGCGCCACGCCGTTGTATTTCTCCAGCAACTCCTCCTTTGTGGCATCCTTCACGACGACAATCTGCTCCGCCGGCAGGTTCCGCTTGGCGCTGACCGCACCGCCGCAGCTGTAAGAAATCGCCGCCACTGTCGCCCCTATCATGCATGCCAACCCGCGCCGCATCAGTCTCTTCCGCCCTTTGGGGTACAAATGAAGCAATCTAACAACCACGCCCAAACGCGTCAACCGAACGCCCCTGGCGCGGTGCCAATAACCATTATGAACGAGTCCGCAGGGACACGGTGAACCATCCCGAGCGGCAGGGGCCTATTGCGGCCGCGCGAGGTAAATATCAAATGGCAGCGCCGCGGGCCGGGCGCGGCGTATGATTTCGCTGGCCCACAGCGTAGCGCTGAGCAGCGTAACCCAACCGTCTTCCGGTTCGCAGACGGCGCAAAAAACGTAGCGCTCATAGGCCAGTTGGTAGGCGTCAACGCCACGTTTCGAAAGGTCGCCTTCCAGCCGAGAGTCAGGAGTTTCGGCGGCAGCTCCCGCACGTATTCCAAAGGTTTCCCCTTCGAAGCGTTCAAAAAGCTGGAAAAGTTGACTCTGTCGCGGCTGCGGCAAGACCACGCATCGCCCGCCGGCTTCGCGAAACTCGATCTTCCGCGCCTTGCAAAATTCCTGAACGCGATCGATGTGGCTGAAAAAATCCATGGCGTAGAATTCCTCCCCCACCAGGGCAGGGAAGACCGCCGACCAAATTTCTGCTGCTTTTTTGCCTCGAACCGGCTCGCGGTTTTCCGTTTCGATCAGTTCGAGCCCCACGGCTTTCACACCCGGCCCGAGGTCCAGCGCTTCCACGTCCAATGAAAAGGGAGGCAGTTCTAGCGCGTCAGGCGGCGCGCCAGGGGGAAGACTCATTCCAAAGTCTCCGCTTGCGGAAATCTGGATTTGAAATCAGGAGACTGCTTCCGCACGTCCAGCCAGTCGAAAAACGCATCCGGAGTCTCGAGCCAAATGCGAAACCAACTGGCGATTTCCACTTTTTCGGCGCGCTTGCTGGCTTCCACTTTCTGATTTCGCGAAATCATTTCCGCGCGGCGTTTGCCGAGCCGAGCTACTGCCAGAACGCGTTCAACCGCGGCATGCTCGCCCTGCGCCCGAAATTTCCTCATCAGCTCATCCAGCCGCATGATGCTCACTTCCGCGTCTTCCAGCGTTTTAAAGTGCAATAGGTCTTCGAACTCTTCTTCATACTGCTCTTCGGCCTCTTCTTGCAGCGTCAGCAGCACTTTCCATCCCGCGGATTTCAAAACGTCTCCGATGTATTCCGAGCTGGTCTTCCCCGCCTCTCCGTGTTCTGCATGCAACCGTCGGCGCAGCTGATCGATCTCCGCGAGCGTCCATTTCGAAGCCCCGATCTCTCTGGCCGTCTCAAGGATTAGATCCTTCTTCGAGTTTTCCGGATCAGTCATCAAGCTGTGCCCTTATGCGGTTTGGCGTGTGCCTTCTTCTTGCTTCGCGCCGGCGGCTGCGGCGGCGGCGGGGGAGGCGGAGGATCGGCCGGAAGTCCCGCCAGCAGACGACGGTACTTTGTCACATTCCGGTTGTGTTCGGCCAGTGTCGCACTGAAAAAATGACCGCCCTCGGTGTTGGCTACAAAATAGAGATAGTCCGTCTCGGCCGGGTGCAGCGCCGCGCGCAGCGATGCTTCTCCCGGATTGCCGATCGGTCCCGGCGGCAAGCCCGTGTGTTCATAAGTGTTGTAAGGCGAGTGCACGTGCAGGTCGGCTCCGGTCAGTGTTCCATTGTAGCGGCCCTCTTGTTGCATGACATAGATCACCGTCGGGTCGCATTGCAGCATCATGTCTTTGCGCAGACGATTCTCAAAGACTCCCGCGACCAACGGGCGCTCATCTTTCTTTGGCGTTTCGCGCTCGACCAGCGACGCCAGCGTCACGATGGAAGAAAGCGGGTAGCCGGAGGGAAGACGCGTCTTGTCGTCGCCCGCCATTGGCGGCGAGATGTGCGCCCACTCTTCCTTGAATTTCTTCACCATCGCGGCGGTCAATTCCACGGCGATTGGATGCCTGGACATCTGATAAGTTGCAGGAAACAGAAAGCCTTCGAGCGTCAAGGCGTGAGGGTCGATGTCGCGAACCATCATGGGATCGCTGGCTGCTTTCACGAAATCATCGGCAGAAAGAAAATGCCCGGTTTCGAGGTCATGCGCGATGTCGTACAGAGTTTCCCCTTCGCGCACGGTGAATGGAATTTGATAGACGTCGCCCTTCGCCAGCTTCCAGAAAACGTCGCGCCCGCTTGTGGCGTGATCGAAAAAATACTCTCCCGCTTCGAGCGATCGCCGTGGATGCCGCCGCGCATAGATTTCGAACGCAATCGCGCTGCGCACCACGCCGTTGCTCTCCAGCATGCGGGCCACTCCGCGGCTCGAGGCTCCGTGCGACACGGTAACGAACACCCCTCCTGTCGCGAAACCCTGATACGGCTTCGTGATGCAATACCATCCCCAGGCCCCGGCTGCTCCAGCAGCCAGCACCAACACCAAAACAAGTAGCAAAACTTTCTTCAATTCACCCTCGCGAGCTTCCCACCCACGCTTTTCACCTGGCCTCTTCGACCGTTTCGGCCACCGGCCGGCGGTCCAAATACTCCTTCAAAATCAAGGCCGCAGCCATAGCGTCCACGCCCGGTCTCGCATTTTCTTTCTTCTGTTTTTTGCCGGAGGCCGACTGTATCGTCCGCCCCTGTTGCTCTTCGAGCATGCGCTCCGCTTCCCAACTCGTCAGCCGCTCGTCGACCATCTCAACGGGCAGCCCAAACTGCTTGTGCACGCGTTGCCCGAACCGCGCCGCTTCTTCTGCCATCTCCCCGCGCGTTCCATCCAGTCGCAGTGGCAGCCCCACCACAATTTGCCGCACCCCATGCTCGCGCACCAACTCCCGCAACCGCCGCATATCTTCATTGCGGTTGATCCGTTCGAGCGTTCCCAACGGCTGCGCCAGCCGAGTCTCGCGATCGGCAATCGCCAGCCCGATCCTGGCGCGCCCATAATCCAGCGCCAGAATACGCGCCAGCTTTCGAACTTCACCATCGCTAGTCGTCTTACTCACACTTCCAGTATACCGGGAAGCAATTCGCAAAATGTGGGATGCTGCCTAAGAATTGACAATTGATAAGAACAGCACACTCTTCCAGTTTCGACGAAGCGGCACACTTATGGCTTGCGGCCGCGGGCGCCGCTCTGCCAGGCGTCCCAATAGCCGAGGGCCTTCAACTGCTGGTCGAGGCCGGTCTCTTTGACGAGCACATCGAGTTCGCCACGCGAGAGCCTCTTGCCAAGAGTCTCGGTCCGATCGGCGATCCCCCAAGCCGTCAGCGCGGCTAGCCCGGCGTGCAGCTTCAACTCGCGGATATCTACTTTGTCGAGCGTGTCCGATGCCGCGTGGTAATTCGGCAGATAATTTGCCTCCTCCTGATTGGCCACCAGCGTCGGTACCCCTTCGAGCAGGAAATCGAAATTGTCGGTCCCGAACGAAGCGTCGTAGGTGTGATGGTTCGCGCCCCAGGATTCGAGTGGCTTCAAAACCTCGCGTACGCCGCCCTCGATGTCGCGCCGCCCCCCGAGCGAATAGCCGGTGACACGCCCGATCCCGGCGTCAAACGCAATCATGGCGCGAACTTTGTCCAGCTCCGCGCGATGCGCCTTCACGTATTCATAAGAGCCGATGGTGCCTTGCTCTTCGCCGCTGAATAGCACAAAGCGAATTGTCCGCCGCGGCAATAGTCCGGTGGCCTTAATCGCCCGCGCCGCTTCGATGACCATCGCTGCATTACACCCGTTGTCCAAAGCGCCGGTGCCGAGTTCCCACGAATCGAGGTGCGCTCCCAGAATCACCACTTCGTCCGGCTTCTCGTATCCGCGGATTTCGCCCACAACATTTTCCTGCTCGACGGGTCCGCCGATTCTGTTGGGCATGACGAAGCTCAAGCGAACCTCACCAGAATAGGCTCGAATAGTGCGCGCGAGGCGCAGGGCGTCTTCCCTGGCCACGACGGCTTGCGGAATCTTGTCGATCTCTCCGTCGAGTGAATTCGTGTGCCGATACAGCAGCAAACGCTCACGCGCGCTCATCCAAAGAATGGCCGCGGCGCCTCCTTTGATGGCCTTCTGGATGATGTCTCTGGGCCGCAGGTATTCGTTGAATAGATCGGCCCAAGTGGAACCGATATCGCTGTGCACCAGAAGGATCGCGCCTTTTATCATGCCCGAGCTCCGAAAGTCGTCTTCGGTCCCGTAGCCCAGGTCCAGGACCCGGGCGACCATCCCTCCTTGCGGGGTTGGCGGACTCCACCCCTCCGAAACGGCGCGCAGGGACTTCGTTTCAACCGTTAGAGCCATCTTGCCGTTTGAAGCAAGAGAGGAAGGAGCCCCATGAGGCTCCACAATAGTCAGTTTGGTGTCCCCTTCGCTCCAGGTTGCGGGCAGCGTGTAAGTCTCGGTGTGCACTTCGATTCCAGCCGCCCGGAAAGCGGCGACGGACCAGTCGATGGCTTTGGCCATTTCCGGCGACCCGGTCACGCGCCCGCCGATCTCGTCCGTCAAGCGGCGCAAATTCTCTTCCATCGGCGAGGGCCCCATCACTTGGGGCAGGATCTTCGCGGCAGCTTCGGCGCAACTCGAAGCGTCGGTCGCCGAACAGGCCGCAGAACTTTGTCCCGTCGGCGCGGGATTCAAAGAATCCTTCGCCGGAGGCAGTTGCGCTGTAGCTGGGGCGGCGGCAACGAAGCAAAGAAATAATGAAGCAAGGGAAGTCGTGATACGACGCATCGTTTTGCTCTCCGCGATCAACGGGTGCTCGAGCAACCTGCTTCCGGCGGCAAGCCCCGTGCATCCTGGCGCGGAGTAGTATAAGCTCGCGGCGGTTTGACGAGAAATTATGCGGGCAAAGCATTTAAGTCGAGAAAATCTGCGATGAAAAAATCCATCTCCGTTGTCGCACTCACGCTGTTGCTCGCTGTCCCAGCCCGGCCGCAATCGCCAGCACAGAATGCCCCTTCGCGTCTGGCAGCCCGAGCAAAGGCAGCCGTATCTATGATTCGCGGAACCCTCAACGTCCCTGGTCTACAGCAAATCGTTCGCGTCCAGCGCGACCGTTGGGGCGTAGCCCACATTTACGCGCAGAATCAGCACGATCTTTTCTTTTCGCAAGGCTTCGTCGTTGCACAGGACCGCCTCTTCCAAATGGAGCTTTGGAAGCGATCCGGCCAAGGCCGGCTGGCGGAAATCCTCGGACCGAGCGCCGTCGAGCGCGACATCAATGCCCGCCGGCTCCGCTATCGTGGCGACATGGACGCCGAATACAAAAGCTACGCCCCGGACACAAAGCAGATCCTCGAAGCCTTCACGTCGGGCATCAACGCCTACATCGAAGAAATCCAAAAGCCCGGCGGCATCGGCCTCCCGCTTGAATTCCAGCTTGGTGGCTTCAAACCCGAGCCCTGGAAGCCCGTCGACTGCCTGAACCGCATGGCGGCGTATTCCATGACTGGGAACGGCGCCAGTGAATTGCACAACGCGCAGCTCGTCGCGCTTCTAGGACCCGAAAAAGCCGCGGAACTTCTCGAACTCGATCCACCGGTTAAGCTCGATCCTGCACCAGGCATTGATTTTTCCGGGCTTTCACCGGCGGTGCTCGAAAACCTCGTCGGCAGCGATGTTCCGCTTCATTTCGCTGAAACGCCTCCCGAGGGAAGCAACAACTGGACCGTCTCCGGCACGCTAACGGCCAGCGGCAAGCCGCTTCTCGCGAACGATCCGCACCGCGTCATCGCCGAGCCTTCTCTCCGCTACATCGTGCATCTCGTTGCGCCCGGATGGAACGTCATCGGCGCCGGCGAACCCGGTCTCCCAGGAGTGGCCGCCGGCCACAACGAAAAAATCGCCTGGGGCTTCACAATTTTCGGCCTCGACCAACAGGATCTCTACCTAGCGCAGTTGAACCCCGATGATCGGGAGCAGTACAAAACCGAGCATGGCTGGGAGCGCATGGAAGTCAAAACAGAAACCATCGCCGTGCGCGGCGGAGGTCCTGTCACGGTGAAACTAAAATTTACGCGGCATGGGCCCGTGCTCTGGGAGGACGGGAAGCGCGCGTTGGCGCTTCATTGGGTGGGCGCAGAGCCTGGCACAGCCGGGTACCTGGGATCGTTGGCCCTCGATCGCGCCGGAAACTGGCAAGAATTTGAACAGGCCATGCCCCGCTGGAAGGTCCCGTCGGAAAACATCGTCTACGCCGACCGCGACGGCAACATCGGCGAGCATTCCACCGGCCTGGCCCCGCTCCGCAAAAACTGGACCGGCCTTCTCCCCGTGCCCGAGACCGGCGCATTCGAATGGAGCGGTTTTGTCCCCAACGTTGACCTGCCGCACACCTACAATCCCGCTTCAGGTTTTGTAGCCACAGCCAATCACAAAATGATTCCGGAAAACTACGGCTACTCGGTAGGATTCGCCTGGGGTTCTCCGGAGAGATTCCAGCGCATCTCAGAAGTGCTCAGCGGCACCGCAAAAAGCGCGCACAAACTGCGCATCGAAGACATGGAGAATCTACAAAACGACGTCGTGTCCCTGCCGGCGCGCGCATTGCAAGCCTTGCTAAAGCCCGCCGCAGGAAGCGCGCCAACCAGCGCCGCGCGACTCCTGCTCGATTGGGATTGCGCGCTCACGGGGGACTCGACTACGGCCACGCTTTACGAATTCTGGGTCGCCGAGCTGCGCGACGCAGTCAGCAAACGATTCATTCCCTCAGAAGCGCAAAAGATCGCAGGAAAATTGTCCCTGCCAAAAACCGTCGAAGAGCTGTCGCATCTGAGCCCCGCGGTCTTCGGCCAAAATCCCGAAGCTGCCCGCGACGCGCTGCTTCTAGAAACTCTCCATGCCGCAGAAGAAAAACTCGCCGCCAAGCTGGGCCCTGATCCCCAGAACTGGGCCTGGGGGCAATTGCACCGCGTTTTGTTCCATCATCCGCTTGACCAGACGGACGCTGCCGCCGCACAGCTTTTCGATCGCGGCTCTATCCCGCGGCCCGGCGATGGCCACACCGTCAACGCCACCGCCTTTGCGGGAACTTCCTTCAACCAATTGGCCGGCGCAAGCTACCGGGAAATTTTCGACTTGAGCGACTGGGACAACGCCGTCGGCGTCAACGTGCCCGGGCAAAGCGGCCAGCCCGGCAGTCCGCACTACGACGATCTGCTCCCCCTGTGGACCCGCGGCCAGTATTTTCCGCTGCGTTACACCAAGCAATCCGTCGACCGAGAAACAACCGACCTCTTGGAATTGAGGCCGTGAGTGTATCGTTGGGAAACAGAATTATCTAGTCTTCCTGCCCACGCTTGGTCGCGTGAGTCGCGTGCCGAGCCGCCGTTGACACGATAATTCCTCAGGTGATAGCGTGAGAAACCGAATGTGAGACTGACTGGCTTGGGGATGCTCATGAGATTGCGATCCATTCCAATTCTCTTCATGTTTTTTTCCGTTCTGGCGGTAGCGGCCACCGGTGGCCGGATCGATGATCAGCATTACTACCGCTTGACGAACTCCTACCTCGGCTATGCTTATTCACTCGGTATCACTTCGGATGCTCCGGATATCCCTGTCATGTTGAAGTCCGGAGACCATGCGGGCCAATATTGGAAGTTCACCTCCCACGACGGCTGCTACCGGTTAACCAACGTCCTTTTGGGCGCGGACCGCTCTCTCGATACGTACTCGGACGGCGGAAACAGGCCTTTCATGGGTCAGAGCGGCGCTCCCAGTGGGCAATGCTGGCACCTGACCCCCGCGAGCGATGGCTATATGCGGCTGACGAACGATTTCCTCGGAAACTCCCGTTCGCTCGATACCTCTTCGGATTCCGGCCACAAACCATTCATGGCGGACTCCGGAAACTTTTCCGGCGAGCTTTGGCGGATTTCCGTGGTCACGCCTTAGCCGCCTTTCACAAAATCCCACCAGTATGGGTGGAGAATTCCTAAACACCAGACGGGCGGGCTTCGGGAAATCCGCGGAGTCCCGTTGTGATTCAAACTGACCCACTACCCGGAAGCGGAATCCCTCGCTGGGGGCTCCCGGGATTCCATCGCCTACTCGGCGGGATGAAAACTCTTCGGTGCCTTTCTCGGATTGAGGATGCAATCCGCAACCCGCGCGACCTCGACCATTTCCACAACGTCATGTACGCGAACCATGTGCACACCACCTAAAATGCTTGCCGTGACCGTCGCCGCCGTACCCCAGATGCGTTCTTCGGGCGGAGCAGGTCGGCCATCGCGCGCGAGCGTCGCCCCAAGAAATCCTTTGCGGGACGTGCCGATCAGAAGGGGATAGCCGAGCTCCCGAAACACCGAAAGCTTCTCGATCAACTCATAGTTCTGCGCTTGACTCTTCCCGAATCCGATCCCCGGATCCAAAATAATCTGCGACTGCCGAACGCCAGCCTTGCGTGCCTTCGCAACGGAAACTCGCAGCCCCCCGGCGACATCGCGCACCACGTTTCGCGCGAACGGCCCGCGCTGCATGGTTCGCGGCTCACCGCGCATATGCATCAAAATAAGCGGCACGCCATGCTTCGCCGCAACCTCCGCCATGCCAGCGTCGCTTCGCAATCCGGAAACATCGTTGATGATCTGCGCGCCCTTCCGGAGAGCGAGTTCCGCAACGGCGGATCGCCTCGTGTCTACCGATATGGGAATTTTTAGCCGCCCGCGCAACCCTTCGAGCACCGGGAGAATGCGATCCAACTCCTCGGAGACGGAAGTTTCTTGCGCTCCTGGCCGTGTGGATTCGCCCCCGATGTCAAGCAGATCGGCACCGGCCGTCTCGAGTCTGAGGGCATGTTCGACGGCCATCTCAGGTGGATCGTACTTGCCGCCGTCAGAAAAACTATCCGGCGTGACATTCAGCACGCCCATGATCAACGTGCGCTCTCCAAGAACCAGCGTCTCGGAGCGCAGTCTCAGCCGGAACTGCTTCCGTTTGGTCATAAGGTTTCGATGAGATTGTAGCGCTAGGAAAAGCCGGCGTATTCCAGCCTAGGGAGCGGCCGCAAACGAACTTACCAGAACATTCCAATCTTGACTCTAGCCGTCGTAACTCGATTCATTCTCTGGATGACCTTCGTTGCTGACGCTCCGTGAGAAACCTCCCGACACCCTAGTCGAGGTCGAAATCGCGAAGTGGCTTTCCCGCGGGAGCGTCCTTGGCCTTCTTCATCGCCTCTTCAAACTTCTTCGTCAAAATGTCTTCCTTATTGGTTTCCTGGAACCAGGAATCCGCAAACTTGTCCTCGCGCTGTCGGTTCTGCTCTGCCAAAATCCCCTGGGCGTTCTCCAGATCCACGTTGGGGCCCGCTTTCACCGGAGCCTCGTGCGAAAGCACCGCTCCAAACACCGCGTCCACCACCAGCTTTGCCTGGCAGCACGGGCAGGTCACCTGCAGATTGTCTGGCTCTTTCTTTCCCATAACCCGCATTCTACGCCATTTTGCCCGGAACGGTCACCCCCGTCTCGCTCGTAGAAATCCGTCCGGCCAAAAAAGAAGGGCACGATAATTCGTGCCCCTCATAACCAAACGCTTCACCGCTAATTTGCTTTTACGCCTTCGCCGGATTCTCCCCGCGCGTAAATCCCGGCGCCGGCCGCAACTCCGGTCGTACCACCTTAGGATCCGTACTAGGCGCAGCCTGCGCCGGAGGCGGCGGCGTCCGCGGCTTTTCCGGCAGCGGCCTGCCTTCCATCAGCATTTTCACTTCGTTGGCGTCGATCACTTCTCGTTCGAGCAACGCCTGCGCGATGCGCTCCAGGGTTTCGCGATTGTTCGAAAGCAACCTCTTGGCATTCTCGTAACCGCCGTTGACGATGCGCTTCACTTCCTTGTCGATCTGAATCGCCGTATCTTCCGAGTAGTCGCGATGCTGCGTAATCTCGCGCCCCAGAAAAATCGCTTCATCTTTCTTGCCATATGCCAGCGGCCCGAGTTCGCTCATACCCCATTCGCAAACCATGTTGCGGGCCAGATCGGTAGCCCGTTCGATATCGTTGCCCGCTCCGGTCGTAATGTGTCCAAGAAAGATCTCTTCCGCCGATCGCCCGCCCATCAAAACGGCAAGCATGGCTTCCAGGTACTCTCGTGTATAGGTGTGCTTGTCGTCTTCAGGCAACTGCATCGTCAACCCAAGCGCCATCCCTCGCGGAATGATGGTCACCTTGTGCACCGGATCGGCGCCCGGCGTCATGGCCGCCACTAGCGCGTGCCCCGCCTCGTGATAAGCCGTATTCTTCTTCTCTTCATCGGAGAGAATCATCGACCTGCGCTCGACGCCCATCATCACTTTGTCTTTGGACATCTCGAAGTCGACCTGCATCACGAACTTGCGGTTCTGCCGTGCGGCCCACAGGGCCGCTTCGTTCACCAGGTTGGCCAGGTCCGCGCCGGAAAAGCCCGGTGTCCCGCGCGCGATGATCGACAACTCCACGTCATCGGCCAGCGGCACTTTACGGGTATGCACGCGAAGAATCTCTTCGCGGCCCTTGACGTCCGGCCGCGCAACCACCACGCGCCGGTCGAATCGCCCAGGACGCAGCAAGGCCGGATCGAGCACATCGGGCCGGTTGGTTGCCGCAATCAAAATCACGCCTTCGTTCGATTCGAACCCGTCCATCTCCACAAGCAATGCATTCAAAGTCTGTTCGCGCTCGTCATGTCCACCGCCCAGTCCCGCGCCGCGGTGCCGTCCAACCGCATCGATTTCATCTATAAAAATAATGCAAGGCGCGTTCTTCTTTCCCTGTTCAAACAAATCGCGCACGCGGCTCGCACCGACGCCCACAAACATTTCCACGAAATCCGAACCCGAAATCGAGAAGAACGGAACGTTGGCCTCGCCCGCAATGGCCCTCGCCAGCAAAGTCTTGCCCGTCCCAGGTGGCCCGACGAGCAGCACGCCCTTCGGAATCCGCCCGCCCAGCTTCTGGAATTTCTGCGGGTCTTTCAGGAACTCGATAATTTCCTGCAACTCTTCTTTTGCTTCGTCCGTACCTGCAACATCCTTAAACGTGGCTTTCTTCTGTTGCGCCGAAAGCAACCGTGCGCGCGACTTCCCAAAGCTCAGCGCCTTGTTTCCGCCCGCCTGCATCTGGCGCATCAAAAACAGACAAAAACCCACAAGCAAAATCAAAGGCGCAGCGTTCAGCAAAATCAAGATCCAATCCCCGCTGCGCACCTCCTTCATCCCCTTGATCATCGCTCCTTTGTCTTTCAGTTGCTTCACCAGGTCCGGAGCCGCTTCCTTGAAAACCGTCACCACAAATTTCGTGTTCGCCGGACGAAGGTACTCTCCCTGGACCTCATAGCTGTTAGGCGAAAGGTACAGCGTCACTTCCTTGATGTCTCCCGCGTCCACCTTGGCCATGAACTCGCTGTAGCTGGGCTGCTGCTCATGCGCCTGGCTCCCATTCGCGGACACCAGTTTCCACAGCATCACGCCGAGAAACACGATGGAGATCCAGAAAAGAATTGTTTTTGCCGTAGAACTGGAATTCACGTTGTCCTCACCTTTTGTCCTTGGCCTCGCGAAAATTCCTCTCGCGAGCAAGCGACTGGCAAATCTGTCGAATTTACTTCTTGCTTCCCTGCCGTCGCTTCACCTGCGCTCGTCCGTTGGAGAGAGCCCGATGATTCCGCCCCGTCCCATTGTCCGCAGCCAGGCCGTACCCGACCCATACATCATTAGATGCCGTTCGGAACCCAAAGTAATCGGGTTCCAAGCCCACGCGCCGCCGCGCGGGCTTATCCAGCAATACTGCCAATCGCAGCGACCTGGGCTGGCTTTCGCCAAGCCGCCGCAGAAGGAATTCCTGCGTTACGCCGCTCTCCAGCACCGCATCGAGCAGCAGAACATCCCGGCCCTTCAGCTCCGGTCGCGCGCCGAAATAAACTTCTCGCCTCGCGTGCCCGCCGTCATCCACGTCTCGCACATCCTCGCGCACGAAATGGCAAACCACGGCAGCGTCAATCTCGCGAATCAAATCGGCGGCAAAAACGAAGCCACGGTCAAGTGTTACAACCACGTCCACCCGCCGCCCCCGGTACGCCCGCGAGATTTCTCGTCCAAGCGCCGCGACCCTCGAGCCAATTCGCGCGGCGGAAAAAGCCGCACGGCCCGACGCACTCGACTTGACCGCTGGGCGGTCACGCATCAAGACTTTTCCTCGGCGATCAAAATCCCTGTTCGGGTCCTCTCATTGGCCGCAAACCCGGCAGCCACTGGAAAGCCGCGGGCCCATACCAGAACGCCGCCGCTTGTCAGCACCGGCCAGCCGTCTCGCTCCCAGCGGCTGATGCGCTTTTCGTTCAAAAGCCGCTTCAGCTTATGGGCCTTCTGATGCCCTGCGGGTTGCAGCTGGTCCCCGAAACGCCAGTTACGTAGCACCAGCGGCAAACGCACCTGGTCGCGGTCCAAGACCGCCCCTGATTTACTAGTGTCCCCCCTCTTCGCGACCCAGTCAATCACCCTGAGGCGGAAAACGCACCCCGCTTGCGGTACGCGCAAAGCCACCTCGCCACTTTCAAAATCGATTTTGTACTCGTACTCGGCCTCCGATGACCTGTCCCGACCGCCTTTCCCAACCATTCTGCGCTCCGGCCGCGACGAATTTGCGCAGAAAACCAAGGCGTCACGCTCGCGCCGAACGTCCACGCCCCCCGGCAGCTGCAGCACCTTTCCGTTCTCCCCGTGCAGCGCCAAATCCACCACCGCCAGAATGTGCCGCCCGGTCATTTGTCCCGCCCCGCTCTTCCTCTCTTCCAGGAGACGACGCAGCATCCGCTTGGTCAGCGCCAAAGTCTTCTCTCTCTTCTCTGTGTCCTTTGTGCCTTCTTCGTAAATGTTTTTTCTTTTCAAAGGCTCGAGCAAATCCTCCACGGAAATCCGCGCTTCAACAGCAGTTTTTCTGGCCAACGAATCGCAACAATCACGCGCAAGCAATTCCAAAAACTCTTCATCTTCCCGCGCAAATTCCGCGAGCGAAGCGAGATGCTCCACCACGCCACTCTGAAACTGTTTTTCGAGCAGGGGCAGCAACTTCTTCCGAATACGCGCGCGCATCCGCTCCGTGTCTTGATTCGTAGCGTCCTCGCGCCAATTCTGTTTCTTGGCTCGCAAATACGCCTGCAACTCCGCTCGCCGCACCCCCAGCAATGGCCTCACTACAGTTTCCGTCCGAGGATGAATCCCGCCAAGGCCCGCCAATCCCGTTCCGCGCAAAATATGCGCCAAGACCGTTTCCGCCTGGTCATCCGCCGTATGCGCCACCGCCACGCGATCCACTTTTCCTTCCGCAACCAGCCGCGCGAAAAAGTCATATCGCGCGCGTCTCGCCGCATCCTCGAGGTTGGCCTTTTCGCGCTTCGCTTTCGCCCCCACGTCCACGCCCCCGACGTGAAACGCCAGTCCGTGCTTCGCCGCCAGCTTGGCCACAAACTTCTCGTCTCCATCCGAAAACGCGTGGCGCAACTTGTGGTTCAGATGGGCCACGCTCAATACGATCCCCAACTCGTCAGACAATTCCAGCAAAAGCAGCAGCAGGCCCACCGAGTCCGCCCCGCCAGACACACCCACACCCACGCGCTCGCCCGCGCACAACATCCCCGCGTGCCTCAAGCTCGGAAGCAGTTGTCGAGCTAGCCCGCCGCTCTCGGGACGCAATTTTGTTGTTGGAGAAATCCGCTTGGCCATGGATTCGTCCGTTATGGTAACAATTGCCAACCAAACAGGTCGAGCCTCGCCCCGCTTCGAGTGAGTCGGTTCGGGGTGTTCCCGCGTGTGACCGGTTCCAGCTAGAAACCTAGCTTCGTAGGAAGGCTGGACAACGGGGCTTGGAAATAAATTCCAAGTTCGGCACAGCCGTACCACGCAGCTGAAGCGACCTCGTATGTTTTTTGTGCCAAGGGATCGCAAATTGCTTTGTACCGACCGCAAAGCTCGGACGCCGGAATGACCGGCCGTATGATTCGATGCCTAGTTGACACGACCACCGGAAACTGGACTACTCTTCGTCGAGTCTTCTGCGATTCCGCAATCCGCCGCGCTACGGGTTGGCTTTGACCGGCCGTGCCTGCTTTGCCTTCGTCACCATATCGCGCACATCGCGCAGTAGGGCCTGTGAATCGAAAACCACGCCATCACGAATCGTATACTTCAAGCACTGCTCGTGCACTTCCTGGCGGTCCGCGCTCACTCGCGTCACACCCGTCCCATAAAACACCTTCACGTCCGCCAGCGGATTTTCCGAGAGCACCACCAGGTCCGCCAGATAACCCGTGCGGATCAACCCGAGTTCCGGGTTCTTCACTACCCTGGCCCCATTTTCCGTAGCCGCATGCAGCGCCTCGAGCGGTGAAAATCCCGCTTCCTCCAGCATCTCCAATTCCCGAATCGTTCCAAATCCCCACAACTCAAACAAAAATCCCGTGTCCGACCCCACCGCCACCAGGCCGCCCTGGTTTTTATAGTCGTTCACAAAATCTAGCCACCGTCTGTACGCTCGCGCCCAATCCGCTTCCTTGTTCGAAGTCCACTCATAAAAATACGACGCGTGATGCGCGGGATTCGGCAGAAACGAATCCATCACCACCGGCAACGTGTACGTCGCGTGCCAAGGCAAATTCGCCGCGCGCGTAACGTCGCGATTCGCTTCATAAATACTGAACGTCGGCACCATGATGAACCCCGTCATGTGCATCGAATCCAGCAGCGAATGAATCACTTCGCCGTGCAGCTTCCCCAGGTCCGCCTGCAGCCACGACCGCCCCGTCTCCAAAAACCTGTCCGGCTCGCTCGAATAGTTGTACCCGGACGGCAAATCCTGAATCGTCTTCGTCGTGTACGACGACTCCGGATAACCGTAGTGATGCTCGATCGTCGAAGCCCCTTCTTTCGCCACCTCGACCGCATTCATCGGATACACCCCGTCCTGGCCAATATGCACCGCGACGCCCATGCCGTTCTTCCGCGCCTCGTCGGCAATCGCGTGAAACACATCCGGCCACAACCCCGGCTTGCCAATAATCTTGACCCCGTCCACACCCGCGGCATGCCATTCGTCCACAATCTGCCGCGCTCCCTCCGGATTCGAATAGCGCGAATCGTCCCCACGTCCCCAGAACGGATACACATACATGCGCGGCGCAATGATCTGATTCGCCGCAATCTTTTTCTTCTCCGCAACCATCCCCGCCGGATCGTCGTTCCCCACATTGAACGTTCGAACCGTCGTCACTCCGTGCCCCAGCAGCAGTTTGTAGATGTATTCCGCCGGCACATCCTTGGACGCGTTGATGTGAATGTGCACGTCGATCAACCCCGGCATCACGTACATACCTTGGCCCTCGATCACTCGATCCGGTGCCTTCTGCTCCTTCTTGCCGGCCCCCTCTTCTTCCTTCTCTTTCCGCGATATCGAGTCCGACGGCACAACGCGCTCAATACGATTCCCCTTGATAAAAATATTCACCGGCCCAAACGCTGGCGCCCCCGATCCATCAATCACCGTAACGCCGCGAATTTCCAGCGACCCAAACGGACCCGCTCGTTCCGCGCCCTGCGCCGAAGCGCTGGGCGCTGAAACGAACGCCGCCGCGCACAAGATCAATCCGCCGCAGAGCGTGGTCTTCTTCATAGTCGCCATTTTGTCCGCCATCAACGTTTTCCCCTTGGGGAAGTGCAGAAGGCTAGAATTTTTGCGACCATAAGTCCAGTATTCATTCCCATAGTCATTCCCATAGACAGCTGGCTCATTTCAGAATTTGCGGGTTAGCCAGAACCGCTGATCGGTGGGGCGAGCAAGGATGGGGGCTTTAGCCGTCGAGGATACTCGACAAATAGGAAAAGGTCCCGGTGATGTTTATGTGCGATGCGACACGTCGATGCGCCAGTGCTGACGGGCTGGCGCTGCCGTCATCAACTGTATCGGCATTAGCCGCGAATGTTAATTCCGTAAACCTCTACTCCTAAGAGCGTTAGCCCGAACCTCCTGAACCCTGTGTGGAAGCCTGTGGAAATCAGTAATCTCCTATTGACATCTTCACCCACTCGTCGTATTCTCCTTGGGCTGTGGATGTGCCTTTCTGCAAGACAGGGGGGCTTTGCTCTTTGACAACCGATACGATGTGCCAGAATCCGTTCGAAACCATTCGTCCTTTTCGAGCACGAATGGTCTGAGTAAATCGAGCGACAATAATTCGCTTGGCAGGCTGGCTCTCTGATGCAAATCA
>Ga0210395_10001607_pt1 | contig 17502 bp, 20 predicted proteins | sample IncBWH4OmetaG_FD_150861 | JGI IMG/M metagenome (GOLD analysis project Ga0210395, IMG submission 150861) | Forest soil microbial communities from Barre Woods Harvard Forest LTER site, Petersham, Massachusetts, United States - Inc-BW-H-4-O ...
AATGTTCTCGATTGCCGGGCTATCAATCACGTCCAGCAAACGTATCTTTCCAGACGCAGACACAACCTTGCAATGCAACACCTTAATATCCGTATGCTCCATGTGACTCACAATTCCAAGAACGAGAAATGGAAGAGCTAGAGACTGAGGAAGAAGGACAACCTTACGTAGTAATTTATAAAGTACAAGAATAAGGAGTTGTCATGAACATGAAAAAAACATTATTAACACTGCTTATCGCAGGAGTGGGATGTTCCTTTTCAGTGAATGCACAGCAAGCGCCAGAATGGCAAGATGTTCCAGACAACCCAAAGGTCATCGAAGTTCATGAAAATAACCAATGGATTCGATACAGACAAAATGATACACCCTGCCCGACAACGCCTCATCTAAACCGGACTCATCGAGAGTATGGAAATTGGCAAGGTCACCAACATCATCGTGAAGGTCGTCAGCCGCAAGTCCAAAATGGCGCTCATGCTTCTGGCCGCACTGTAAAATATCAGCGTAAGCAAAATGGTGAGATAGTTGATGGCGTGATGAATGTCATGGAGAAAGATGGTAAATGTTTGCAATATGTACGCACTTCAAACACCAGCTCTGCATCTGAGCGAGACAAAGAAGTCATAATCAAAATGCAACAAGATTTAGAAGTTGATTAATCATATAAAGATAAAAAAACGGAGATTAATAATGAAATTAAATAAAATAGTAATGCTCACACTCATCGCTGCAGCGTTCGCGTCACGCGTTGATGCATATGCGCACAACGAAATCGCCAAAAGTCCAGCTCCTAAAAAGGTAAAACCTGCTTTTGATGAGAACGGCAAAAAAATAGATGGCTCGCTCGACGTTATGCGTGATGGCAAATGGGTTCGCTTTGAAAAAAGTGAACATACCTGCGCCGCGCGTGATGGTAAACGCCCAAAATATCAGTTTGCAACGCCTATGTGCGCCGTATTGAACGTGGTAGAAAAGAATGGCACTTGCATGCTTTACTATCCTGCAACGGATAATGCCAACAAACTTATGCCTAACGAACTTACGCCTGATGAAAAAGAAACAATCATGCTCGAAGACGTATTTCAAGATTAAAAGAGAGTGGAGTAGTAATGAAATTAAAAAAATTAATAGTACTCACACTGATCTTCGCGGGATTAATCTCCTGCGTTGATACGTTCACTCGCGGTGGCGGTGGCGGTGGTGGCGGTCGCGGAGGCGGCGGCGGTGGTCGCGGCGGTGGTGGATTCCACGGCGGCGGTGGTCGTGGTGGTTATGGCGGACGCGGCTATGGACGTGGCTACGGCGGTCGTAATTGGCGCGGATATGGTTATGGTTACGGCGGCGGCTACTGGGGTTATCCTTGGTACGGCTGGGGCTTGGGCTGGCCATATTATGGCTACGGCTATGGATACCCATACGTAGGCGTTTCATACACCAGTTCAAGTGATAACAGTGGATATAGTGATGACAATCATAAGCGTCAAAGCAACCGTGATGATGAGGGATATGATTACTGGAACATTCGTAATAACACCAATCAACCTATTTATGTAAGCGCTCCTGGTAGTAATCGTATATACATTGCACCAAAAAAACGTGCACAACTCTATCGTAAGAATGGATTCAACTTCAGAGTCGAAGGCTCAAATCGTTCGAGTCAATTCTTTGCAACAAGCCATGGCGTGCGTATTATGCAAGATGAGCATGGTCGTTATTTCCTTGGTTTTTATGGCGCTGAAAAACCCGCAGAATAACCTTTCGATGAAATAAAAAGAATGCCCCGGGAAATCCGGGGCGTTTTTATTTTGGAGTTCAAATCCTCTGAAGTACCGCTCGTGACGGCGCAGCTTCCAATCCTTGCACCGCTAATGGCAAACACCAGAGCATATAAGTTCCAGAATCAACCGCTGCCAAACGCAGCCCTTCAATAATGGTAATCCCTGTACGCATTAACGTTTCATGCGTTTCATGATTCGGCTGCTGTCGTTCAATACCCAGATAATCAATCCCAACGGTTTTGATTTGTTTTGATGCAAGATATGCCGCCCCAGATGCGGCAAGATAGATAAAATCATAGGCAAATGGTGCCATTGCATCCAAAGCACTATTGCGCGTTTTGAGTAACACACGTGCGCCCTGCTCTATCGTATGCTGCTGTAAATCGGTATCCGTAATTGCTTCACTCACTTGAGTACAATCAATGACTATGCACGGCCCGCACGTTGCATCAAGCGGCATCTGAGCAATAGAAGATCCATCAGCAAGAAAGTGGGATGGCGCATCGATATGGGTGCCGGAGTGTGAGCCAAGTGTGATTACCGATTCACGCGCATGATCGCGCTCAAAGGTTTTGGTGTAAGAAAAATTCACGACTTTCCTATCTTTGTAGGAAGTCATATCAAGCGAAATCGGCCAACTAATATCAATGATTTTCATATCGTCTAATCTTTAGTAATGCGTTTTATCGGATGTCCACCGAATGCATGGCGTAACATCTGCACCACTTTGGTTGCATAATTGCCACCCGTATCGCGAGACCATGCACGCACACGCAGTGATGCATCAAGAACTGGTACGGGAATATTATTGGTGCGCGCTTCTTCCAGCGTCCACTTACCAGTTCCGCCCTCTTTAATTTCACCGCTCACGGTTGTTAATGCTTGATCTTCTTTAAAGACCCCGTGTGCTAAATCAAGTAAGAATGAACGAATAACTGAACCGTTTGACCAAATGCGAGTAATTTCTTCTAAATCAAGTTTTTGTTCTTCGAATGATCCTTCATGTATGATTTGAAATCCTTCAGCGTAAGCTTGCAGAATTCCATACTCGATACCGTTGTGAATCGTCTTCACGTAATGCCCTGCTCCTGAAGGCCCGACGTATCCAACACCATGAGGTGCTGCAATCGCAGTACACAATGGATTGATCGCATCATATGCTGCCTTATCGCCGCCAATCATAAGAGAGAATCCATGAGTACGGCCATGCACACCGCCAGAAGTACCACAATCAAGAAATATGACGTTGCGCGTTTGCAACTTTTCTGCGCGGCGTATTGAATCAGTATATTTGCTATTGCCTGCATCGATGATGATATCGCCATCTTGTAAATGAGGTAGAAGTTCTGTAATCGCATTATCAACCACTTCTCCAGCTGGAACCAGCAACCATATGACGCGCGCTTGTTGCGCAACATCGGCAATTGAGGCTGCCACGATCACACCCGCTTTTTCTGCTTCTAATTTTGCTTCGTCGTATGGATCAAAACCATAAACAGTATGTCCTGCTTGCGCTAAGCGATACGCTATTGCATTGCCCATTTTACCTAAGCCAATTACACCTACGTTCATGATCGCAACCTTACTCCATGTTTATATGCAAAATGTTCTAACTCTTTTGGTCCACTCGAACCGGGACGATAACTATAGAGCGGCACTTCCGTTTGATCGATACTGTCTATGAATTTCCACGCATATTCAATTTCATCGAATCGCACTGATGCTGCCTGCTCTCCTCGTACAATTTCTTGCAATAATATTTCGTATGAATCTGGTATTGCTTCACCAAATAAGCAACTATGACAGAAGTCCATATTAACAGGAACCACTTCGTTTGACACGCCCGGCTTTTTTGCATTAAGGGTCAATGAAAATGCCGGATCAGGCGAAACGCGAATAGTTAAATAGTTGGTATCGCTTGGGCATTTACGCGCCAATAAGCAATCGACCTGTTTGAATTTGATTTGAATAACGGTTTCTGTTTTATCTAATTTTTTGCCCGTCTTGAGATAGAACGGTATGCCAGCCCAGCGTGGATTATCAATATAAAGTTGTAATGCCACAAATGTTTCCGTTTGAGATCCTGAACGGACCCCTGCCTCGCTGGTGTATCCATCATATTGTCCGAATATGATATCTGAAAAGCGTAACTTCTGCAGTACACGCGCACGCGCTTGGCGAATATAATCACCACTCAATTGCTCAGGAGCTTCCATGCCAAGTAAGGCAACGAGTTCTAACATGTGATTTTGCACCATATCTTTGAGTGCGCCGTAATGATCGTAATAGCGCCCGCGATCTTCGATACCCACCTGCTCGCTCACACTAATTTGGACATTATCGATATAACGATTATTCCATAACGGTTCAAACACACAGTTGGTGAAGCGGACCAAGGCAATATTGCCAACTAACTCTTTGGTCAGAAAATGATCGATACGATAAATTTGTGTTTCATTAAAATGCTGCGCGATGCATGCATTAATAGCGTGCGCCGATTCGCCATCATAGCCAAATGGCTTTTCATAGATCAGGCGATGCCAATTTGGATCATTGATCTCTTTTCTTTCTGCGATTCCTGATTGCGCACAGTGGATCGTTACGTTCGCATAAAAAGTGGATGCGATAGCAAAATAAATTAATCGCTTGCCTGAGAGTCCATGCTTTTTCTCTCCATCAGCAATGAACGCATTCAAATGAGAGAAACTCTGTGCATCGGTAAAATCAAGCTCTTTATAATAAAAATGATCGCTAAATTTTTTGAATATCGCTTCATCAAGATGTTTTATAAAAGGTCGCGCACGCTCAAGAATCTGATCAGCAGAAATCTCATCAATCGATGCACCAATTACGAGAAACTTTTGCATCGCTCCCGCAGCGAATTGCGCATACAATGCGGGCAATAACTTCCGCTTGGTTAGATCACCAGAAGCTCCAAATACGATAAACGTTACATCATTCATGAGCTAGAATCTTTCGCGTCTCTTTTTTATAGAGCTCTACTTGTGGTTGGTCAAAGGGATCAATATTGAACATATATCCCACATACATTATTTCCAGCATCTGCATCTGCATAAGTTGGCCAACATATCGTGCCTCTTTTTTTGGCAGCATAATCGTCATAAAAGGAAGACCTTCATTTTTATAGGCGGCTTGCACGCCCTGTAATATGGCCATGAATATAGACGATACCGATTTTCCCTGAATCTTGGCAACCAATTTTTCAAACGCAGCATACTGCGGCAGCGTAACCGTATGATTATCGTGCGTAACTGCAACAAACGTCGTAACCTTATCACGTGGCCCACCTAAATAGAGCTGACCAACTGAGTGTAAATCTACGCTTCCCATCGATACAGTTGGCGTGATACCAACACGCACTTGTTTGCCATTGCGATCATGTTCTTTACCAATACTTTCCCCCATGAGCTGCCGATACCATGCACCAAGCGATGCACCATCAACGGTAAACATAAATGAATCATGAATATACTTGCCTGCATTATATTGCGCGTAAAGAACTGCCGCACGTTGTATGGCATAGTTGTGCTCTGTGTTGAGGCTGGTATTTTGTTCAACAGCATCTTGCGCACCGGCGCAGAGTGCATCGATATCAACACCAATCAGACCAAGTGGAAAAAGGCCAACTGCTGAGAATACTGAATAACGCCCGCCAACTAATTTTGGAATTGCAAGCGCCGTAATTCCTTGCTCCTGCGCAAATTCCCAAAGCTTTGATCCGTGATCAGTAGTAATCACGATACTCTTTTGGTAATCAGTCGGATGATAACGTTTAATCAAATCATAGAATAGTTCAAAATTGACCACGGTTTCAGTCGTGGTGCCCGATTTACTGATGGCATTGATCACGACGTGGCGCCCTGCTTTAAGCAGCGCCTCAATTGCCGCAAGCGTCTCATAGAGCATATCAGCATCAATGGTATCGACGTAATAAACGCGCATGGCGTCGTGCTGCTCATTATAGCGGCGTCCATAGAGCATTTCGTGTACCGCCATTGCACCCAAACATGAACCGCCTATGCCGATTACCACAAGGGCTGCTGGATTGTGCTGCTGTTGTTGCGCAATTACTTTTTTAATAGACTCTCGCATGCCAATGTCGACTGGAAGATTGATCGAAGCATATGGCGTATCATATCCTTGCGTGCGCGCTGCAATGATGCGTTCAATTTCTGAACGCGCATCGCGCATAATCTCATGCAGCTGCTCTAATGCAACAGTCGCAGTCTCGACTATTGAAATTTCCAAATCCATTCATCTACCTTACTCATAGAAACATTTGTATGTACTGATGTGTACCACAAACTACCACCTCATGGCAAATTTATCGCGTAATTAAAGCTTTTTTAGGTGTTTCCTTCAATTGACACTTTTTAATAACATGACACACTATCACTCATTGGATAGATAAAAAAAGGATATTTATGATTAAATCACGCATACTTCTGACAAGTTTAGTGAGCCTCTTGTTCCTTTCGGGATGCACTAAAAATCTTAAATATGAATCGCGCCGCTTAACGCCATTAACCAGAGCAACGTCACACAGTTCCCAAACAAAAGAAAATGTCACCGTCAGCGTAAAATCATTTGATACCAGTGACCAAACTTATTATTTCGGCCATAAAACAAGTGGTCTGCATCCCGTGCAAATCACCGTCAACAATGATAGCGATACTACCTGGGTAATCAGCAGAGATCATATTAGTCTTCCACTCGCCGACACCACCGCCGTTGCAAATAAATATAAAACAAGCGGCTGGGCTTCAGTTGCACTCGGTATTCTTTCTTGGCCACTGGGCATTATGCATGGCTATATGTCTCACACGGCAAACAAAGAAATTGAAGCGGACATCGCTGATAAGAGTATTGAAACATCTGCCATCATTAATCCTGAATCTCATCGCAATGCAGTGCTCTTCTCTCGTTCAGATAATGAGCTGCAACGATTTACCGTTACCCTTATCGATGCCGATAACCCATCACATACTTTGAATTTTAATCTGAGTGCGTAGGAAATTATTAGGCAATTGATCCCTTATGTCCCGCGTTTACGGGCTACTAGGGACGAACGGGGATTAGGCTTCCTTTAAAAAATGAGGTTTTTTTATATGAATTTATTTATGTTGTTTTCTCTAAAAAAACTCGCTCAAACTAAAAATCTTAACCCCCGTTCGTCCCTAGTAGCGAAGCGTAACGCGGGATATAAGGGGCAAAAAATTGGAGATTTTTTAGATCGAATTCTTCTTATGCATTTGCGCATACTCTTGCTTCTTTTTTCTACTATTCCATTGAGTGCAATTGAACACAATCTCACCTATACCATTACCCAAGATAACGTAACGCTCAACGCGCATCTCATGCCGCGGCAAGAATGTTCAAATACGTTCCTGCATAATTTAATCGCCTATCAGCTCTGCTCGCTGCAATTGGTAATCACCAATAATAGCGAAAAAAGTTTAATGGTCTCCGGCAATAGTATTGAGGAATTATTACTCGTCCCGCCCAACACCATTACTAGTGGTATGATTTATAAGAATCAAACGATGGCAACCATCATCGCCTATGCATGTGCGCTCACCGGTTGCCTTGCCTTTTTTACAGGATTTAGCGCAGTGCAGCAATCATTGCCAGCTTTTGTTACCGACACCACAAAATATCTGAGCTCAGCCGCTGCGCTCGCAATGCTGCTTTATCAAGCGCATCGTTTTGCAACAAAGCTTTCACAGCATTACATACTCACTCAGGCAAGTATCATGCGGTACGGACTCAGCAATACAAACGTTATTATCGATCCTAATACCAGCGCAACACTCGTCATGTTCCTGAATAATAAATCCTACTCACAGCAGCCAGCTCCACTTGATACATTCTATTATTTATTCTCCGTCAAGCTCTATAACCTCTACGATAGTACAGACATCATTACCATTCCGGTTGAGGTGCCCAAAACATTCCCTGCACTTGCCCCCGCGCCAGACTCCTCCGTTTCCCAATAAAGATAAAATCCTGAATCCACGCTGGCCGTGCGCAATTGGCCCTTGCCGACCAAAAATATTGATTTGTGTATCAAAAAAAGAATAGGTTCACTCCAAAGAGTTCTTAATGGGAGATTGGCAGTGAATATTCGAATACCATATATATTGTATGGGATTATGGTTATGGCATGCGTTCCAAACGCCGTGCGCGCATACCGTAATCCGTATGCGGTATTTGCAATGGAAGAGAAAAATCGCTCCCTGCCCGTTATACCATTTTCAGAACTTGCATCGATCACCTATGCAAATCGTCCAAGCTTACAAGCATTCATCGAAGATATTCACCGCAGTGCAGAATTGGAAAAGAAAGAATTAGCGCTCGCATTCCCTCAAATTTCTCTCACGGGTCTTGCTGCAAAAACAGATTTCCAAGCCCTGCTTGAATTGCCTTATCCAGCACGCCAAGTAACCTTTAGCGTTAACCAGTTGCTCTGGAGTTTCGCTGGCCCTCTCCAACAATATCGCATTCAAAGAGCCACTACTAATGTGAACGAGCAAGCTGAACGTTTCCATCGCCTGGCAATCCGCCAAGAAAGTGAACAAACGTTTCTCGACGCGCTCCTGAATGTGCGTTACCAAGATTATACTAAAGCACTTGATATCTCATCTCGCAGCGTTTTTGCGCGAGCCATCAATCAAAATAGAATAGGCTTACTTTCAATCACTGACTGGAAACAAACAGAGGCTGACTTTGCCGTTGCTCAGAAAGAAGTATGGCGTTATCAGGATGATTTACGTAAATCATTCAGTTTCCTAGAACGAGCACTCAGCATTCCACTTTTGATCGAAGCTCGTAATGAAATTCCTCGTTTGTTGGTTGATCATGGGCTTTTGAAATTCGAAGTTGCGCCTTTAGAAAATTATCTGGAACAAGCCATTCACCTCAGGCCTGATCTTGCAGGCAAGGCATGGGAAGTAGATCGCGCAGAAAAAACGAGCTCTTTTCTCATGCATAAATATGCACCAGTTATTAGTTTCAGTTTTAATGTAGTGCGTTTTAACTTTGATACTCGCGCAGATGGCATTATTAAACAATTGACCTTCCAGCTGGCTATTAATGCATCATGGAACTTTGATAGCTTCTCAAGCGCTCATGAAGCGAGTGCAACTGAAGCTGAAACCATTTCTGCTAAAATGGAACAACTTGATCTTTCGCTTTCCATACAACGAGATGTAAAAGCAGCATATTATGATTTACAAGCACTGCTCAAAGAAGTGGATGCACAGAAAGTAAGTTATGTGGCAGCTGAAGCACTCTACACTACGCAGAAACATGCATTTGAAGTTGGACAGATTTCGCAAGTAGAGTTTGCAGTAGTGGAAACGAATTGGAAGGAAGCACAATTTACGTTAGATCAGAAATCAATCAATGCCGAAAAAAAATATAGAGAATTGCTCTTTAATTGCGGGTATCCACCCGAACTTGAATCGACTAAGAATCCATGGAGTCACACATGAACACAAGACAAGATTTCCCTTGGTTACCGGTAGTACTCGGTGGCCTTTGTATCATCCTTTTCATCTTCCAACGTTCTACTAAGCATGTTGAATCGGATGCAGCCTTCTATACCGAAAAAGCCCAATCTCGTAATATTGCTTCCATAGTAAACGCCAAAGGTATATTAATACCCGAAGAGATTATAAAGATTGGCAACTTAATTAACGGTATTGTGCGATATTTATATGTTGATGATAATGATTTCGTGCAAGAAGGTCAGTTGTTAGCCGAAGTTGATGATTCTCTAGAAGATTCTGGGGTGAATAGCGCTTTTGGGAATTTAGATGCAGCACAAGCGATACTCAAATATCAATGGGAATTTCTCAAACGCCAAGAGCAGCTGTATGAATGCAAACAAATATCACTTGATGCATATCAACAAGCAGAACGTGATTATCAAGAATCACTCGCAAAAGTTGAAAACGCTAAATCTCTCTATCAAACAGCAAAGCTCATCTATGATAATAAACGCATTCATAGCCCAATATCAGGTTTCGTTATAGCAAAAAGAGCATCGGTAAGTGAAGCTATCTCTAACTATCCGCCTGAAAGTATTTTATATTTCCTCGCAAAAGATATTAAGCATCTCAATGCATGCATCCTCCTGGATGATAAGCAGCTTGCAACACTCAGAACGGATATTACTGCTCATATGACGATTATTGCATACCCGCATCAAACCTTTAGCGGAGCAATTACCGCAATCGGCAACGTACCTAACGTCATGCAATCTCCTGATTATATCTATGCAAAGCTTTTGCCTGTCACTACCGTACAATTATACCCGTGTGCAATGGTGCCTGTTGAAAACCATGATTTAGCATTGAGACCCGGCATGACTTTCAATGCGCGTATCGTCGTCGATCAAAAAGAGAATGCTTTAACCATTCCTCAACAAGCGTTTGATATAAATCTCAAAACGATAGAGCAACTTGTTCACCAACTTGGATATACGTATCAACCACTCTCAAGCTCTGCAATCCTGCAATATGCGCATGAAAATCCAAGAGCAGTATGGGTTGTTGAACACAAAACGTTTATACAAAAGCTCGTCTCAACGGGAATTAGTGATGGTGACTTTGTTGAAATTACCAAAGGCCTTGATGGATCAGAAGATGTTGTCTGTATCATCAATGAGGGTCATAGCATCATACAAGGTTTTAAGAGTTATTTTCGCGCGTAATGCAATTACCACACGTTTCTCATATAGAAGATCACCGCACTCGCAGCTGCGTATGCCAGACCGCCCCACATGGTATCAATGATAACCAACCAAAATGGCCATCCTGCGATTATTGAATAATTGGTGCATTCATAGATGCCCGCAAGCACTACGCCAAACCGTGCGCCATATTGCATCGCTTGTAACACGGAGCGCGTCATCTGCACTTGAGGAAACACAAACCAGACAAAACCGGCAACCATAAAAGCGTATCCACACGCTGCCATAACCCAATCTGGTTGTGGACGCATTAATGCTCCAAGCTGATTTTTATAAAACGATCGTGCAATAAAGCCAAGCCAAAGCACATCAAGTGTAACAAACGTAATGCCGGCAACGATACCCGCTTTTAAAGAGAGATAATCCATATGCTCCTTTCTATTTTGATAACAATAACGCCTGCCTATATCCTAGTACGGTCTTAACCTCATATCTATGATTTGAATATCTTCACAGGAATAATCATGAAAAAAATATCATGTGCCATTCAAACTCGATTTGCCACGCGCTACGGACTGATCTATGCTAACAAAAAAAAGGCTCATGTATTTCATAGCCAATCTATTTGAAAGGGAATGCTCAATGAAATTACGATCTTATTATGCATTGATTCTCCTGCTCTCTTGCGCTGCTCCATACATATCCATCAAAGCCGAATCCCAAGAACATCGATCTCGCACAGGCTCTGCCACTGAAATAACCTCGCTTGCCCAACTCCAATCGATCCTGGCAAACAATGAAAATGTGGTTGTCGATTTCTATGCAAGCTGGTGCGCACCCTGCCAAAGAATGTTGCCAGTATTTGGCCACCTTGCTACCTCCATGCAAGATAAGAATATCGTGTTTGTGAAGGCAAACGTAGATATCGCTGGAGCTGCCTATGGCATCAGAATGTTGCCTACCATCGTCTGCTTCTCAGGCAATAAAGAAATCAGTCGTTTTTCAGGGTTCAAGCCCCTTAAAGACGTTGAAAACTACGTAAAAAGCGTATACCCATACCTTTTTTAGCAAGACAGCGTAAAAGAGCCATACGGGCCTGGATCGGTTTAAACCAATCCAGGCCCTTTTTTGGGCTCAAAACACGCTGCCAATGCGGGCCTTTGCGGCCTTTTCTCAATAACCTATACTGGGATATGAATGGTATATAAGGTTCATCCCAGAAATGGAAGGTTATTTGATGAAACTCAAACTTGGTATTTTTACCGTCTTAACAGCGCTCTTTGCAAGCGCAACCCTCGCATTTGGGACAACGTGTGTACGAGAAATTACCAGCACCCAAGAGCTTGAAAAGCTCCTTGTTGCTGAAAAAAATTTAGTGATAAAATTCTCAACCGAACAATGCCCTTATTGCGTCTACTTAGATCCTTTCTTTAAAACTGCTGCGCAGAATTCTCGCGGACCAATAGTATTTGCATCGGTAATGATTCCCTCTGATAAAAATGTACGTAACTGGTATAAAGAAACGTTCAAATTTGCCACTGTCCCAACCGTAGTCTATTATAAAGATGGTGAAAAAACATATGTCCATGGCAGTGACAATAAAACAATAACCGATCGCGATATTCTTAATAATATCACACGGATATACAGTATCTAAAAATCACGTGCCAGTAATGAAAAGGAACTTCAAGGGTTATTCATGAATCATATACGAAAAATAGTACTGACGCTCAGCATGTTACTCAGTGCATATCACGGTGCATATGCAACAGAACGACGATATCTTAATTACGACCGCATCATACAAGTGGTCGCCAAGCTTAAAGCGCTCGGCAGAGATACTGCAAAAATTGAAACGTTTGAAAAAACCTTTAAAGGCAGCTATGTAAACTCATGGTTCTTATTACCGCGAGAATATAACAAGCTATTTACCTTGATGGTGGAACTTCTTGATACAACCGATCATAAATCGGTCAATCAAAAAGATGTCTTACTGAATGTCCTTGAAATGCTTGATGATGAATTAAAAGGCCTCATTAATCGTTATGGCTATCGTAAAGAGCTTGTAGGGCTTTCACATAGAACGAGTGAATTGCGCATCAAAATTGTTAGAGGCGGATTATTTATGAGTCCTTTGTATGCTGCAGAACTCAAACGCGACACTCAAGATCTTCTTGCTGAAGCTTTGCTCAATGACGATAGCAGTAAATCAATCGAACGCTGTCTAAAAGAACGCACAAAAAAAAAGGACGAGAATGATAAAAAATCTCATCCCATCGATTCAGATCCTTACGAGGAAACGAATTGAACGCAATGAGAAGGTTATATTCTAACTAATACCAAATGGAGGTCTTATGAAGAACCTTTTAAGAAGCGCATTAGTACTATGCGCGATCGTAGCAGTAAACGCACAAGCAGCATGCCGTAAAGGTGGCTGTGGTAAACGCGTAGCTCGTTATGCAGTTGCAAGCCGTTCTGGTTTCAGAAACGCAAAACAACAACCTACAGCACAACAACCAGTTGTACGCCGTGGTGGTTGCGCTAACGGTAGCTGCAGCTTGTAAGCTATACAGCTTTAAAAAAAAGGCCCTGACATTTTTGTGTCAGGGCCTTTTTTTTGCATGTTTTTATAGTTTCTATCCAAAGATTATTAGGATCGAGGTCCACGCTCTAGACCATTGGTATTTTGTATAGCTTGGATTAATCCAATCATATCTTGCGCTGATACTCTGTCTGCCGGATCTGTATTCTCATTATGTACAATTGAGTCAAAAAACTCTCGTGCCTTATCAACATCCACAGGAACTACATGCCCGTAATAGTACATCATGCCAAGTGTGTAGCGTGCGATTATCCTCTCTTTGAACGGTAAATTTGCATTTTCCAATGCATTTTCTGTAAAGCGAGCTGCTTGAACATAGTTTTGAGCTGTTCCTTGGCCCCTATAATACATCCGCCCAGCGTATGCCTGCGCTGCTGCTTTATCCCACTCTGATGCCACTTTATTTTCTATTACGTGCATAAAATGATCAAATGCTTTCTTATAATCTGGCTCGATCATGCCCTCTTGCCCGTAATAATATATTTTCCCCAAATCCAATTGAGATTCTGCAACCATCCAATTCGGATTATCTCCAGTAAGTGCTATCGCTTTATTAAAATGATCACTCGCTTCGATATAATTTTTTTCAGTTCCATGCCCCTCATAGCTCATCTTACCAAGAATAAAATGTGCCGTTTGCTGAGGCAATGATTGCGCACCCTCATGAGCCAGTACCTTATGAGCATATTCAGATGCTAATGGATAATTAATCGGGATCTCTGGCGAACCGTAATAATATGCAAAAGCTAAACTGGACCATATATCAGCCAGCTCTTGGTCAGCAATCTTTTTTTGACTTTCCGTTGCATCTGCATTGGCGAGCACAGCTTTCATATACTTTTCAGCAAGATTAACATCTTTCGGAAAAGTACCTCCTTGTCCATTTCTATAAAGCCAGGCAAGCGCCAGCAGTGCATCGGGCCACTCAGCTATTTTTTCATATTCTTGGCGGGCTTTTACATAATCTGCAGGATCTCCATATGCATAAGCATCACCAAGCCTCATACGCGCTTGGTATATGTATTCTTTTTTTCCTGATCGCTCTGCCAAGGTAGCCATGTGAGTATACACTTTAATGGCTTTTGCCATATCTTTCCCGAGTGCGTTCTCGCCTCGTCCATACTGATAGAAAGATGCAAGCTCAGAGCAGGCATCCATACCGAGTTTGATTGGCATCTGCTTATTATAAGCAACGTTTTCATAAAACATTCGAGCTTTTTCATAATCAGGATTTCCCAAATGTCCGGCGCCATAGATATGACCAAGCATCAGACTTGCTTCTCCAATAGATTCAAGATCAGCATATTGCTCTATCACTTGCTCCAACAATACGCTCGCTTGCTGGAAATAAGCATGCGATTTATCGGCATCTGGCTCAACCCAATCACTCACATCACTCTTGCCACTATCACTCTTATCATCATCCGAGTCATAATCGTCACCTTCATATATATGCCCTAGCTCATAGTTGGCAGACGCAGCCGCTTTAGGATTCCTTTCGGCATTAGCAGCCAATTGCTCATAAGCACTCAAAGCTTCATCAAAATAAGTGCGCCCCTTCTGCTCATCCTGCTCTACCCCAAGACCATCTTTATATATATCTGCAAGATCCTGTTTTGCGTACGCAGATGAAAACGGATCATCTTGTTGAGCAGCAACTCGTTCTAATAGTTCACGGCCTCTTTGATAATCTGCCTTCTCTCCCGTTGGTGGGTATAGCAAATCATCTGCTTGATCCAATAAATCTTTCGGTCTGTCGTTAGGATTCATAGTATGCAAAACAAACATGCTCCCCATTCCAATCACCATCACCGCAGCAAGAACTTTTTTCATATTCTTCATAGTTCCTCCTTTTTTATCCCTAAATTTTAGAAACCCCCGGGATTTTAGTCCCGGGGGTTTTGTTTTGTCTTAAAATGCTGCGGCACGTTTATTCTCGATCTCTACCCGACATTACATCTTGCGGGAACGAACCTTTGAAACTCTGCATTATTTGTTGGCCCGCTTGCTCGGCTATATCTTCATCGGCTCTCTGCCCAACCGCAAGAAGGAAATAATCGAGTGCAGTCTTGTAATTTTTATTAGCCAGATAATGATATCCCAAACGTAACCAACCTTGAGCCTGCATTTTAGGATCTTCATATTGGTTAATACGGAAGGTATCCTTCCAGAACTCTCGGTTCTTTATATCTATGAATAAATCATTATAAGAGCAGAGCTTCTCTAAAACTACTGCCCCTTTATCATCTTTTTTCACTATTAAATACTCTACGTCCACTATAGGAAGCCGACTGACTGGATCCAGGAACTTTTCCGGCCGCTGACCATTGGCACTAGCAAGCCCTCCCAAAACCAGCTTATTAAAGGCTTGGGCATCAATAAAGCGCCAAAAGGAGTCTCCATTAACTTTGGTTTCTACCCGAGCAAGAATATATGGGACGTTGTGTTCTGCATAATCATCCAGTGATTTGGCATGGCTTATGAATGTCAGCGGATCATCTTCCTTTACATCAAAATCAAAGACAGTTGTGGCGATAACATCGCTGTTCAGACTGATCAGCACGATAGCAGTTATCAGCGCTCCAAAGATTGCAATTTCTTGTTTCTTCATGGACTCTCCCATTTTTGAATTATAGATACCTCTTATGGCCATGATAATATATCCCGGCGCTCAAGAGCAATGGTTCATTCGCTTTTGCTCTTATTTTTTTTACTCACTCCTGACGATGATTCAGGCTGCCCTGCTGCTTGTTGCATCTCATCGAGTGTTGCCCGAGCCTGTCTTGCGACCTCTGGAGATATGGTCTGATTTGCCGCCTTGGTCAGATACTCCCGTGCCTTATCATGCTGCCCATGCTGAGCATAAAGCTCTCCAGTTGCTAGTTGTGCTAATGCAGCCAAATCAGGCCGTTCCTGATCGTAGGCTACTGCAGCAAGATAATAGAGCGCCCTATCAAAATTTTTCTCTACCCCATCGCCACCCTTGCTGTATATCGTTCCGAGTATGAGTTTCGATTGTACAATGCAATTGCGTAACCTCATGGGTAAGGAAGAACCAAATATATATTCAAACGATGCATCAGCTATATGTTTTGCTTTTGAAGCCATTCCAGCACTCATCTTTGCATCAATGCACCGCTTTAAATGCATGACTGCGCGCTCATAATTCTTGGGAATATCACTTCCCTGAAAATACATTTCACCCATCATAAAATGGCCTACCCGTCGAGCAACGGCATCATTATTCGTTATGAGTAGATTCGCAATAAGTAAATTCGAAACAAACGCTTTTCCTGCATCGGCCACTGGGAGCGTCATCTGACCCAAGGAATATACAAAGTTAAACTGATCATCCGCATGATTATTAATGAAAAAATAATCAACATTTTTTTGCTCAAAGCGCAGTTCATTCTTAGCATTACGTGGGTTTTTAAAGTAGCCGCTCACGTGCCGCAACGTAATATCCCGTTTCAATCCGAGATTTAATAAAATAGGATCCAATCCTATCGCTCGATTAAAGAACTGCGCATCGTAATAATGAGCATATTCTCTATTATTTTTGTCTTTTGTTTTAACGCGCACTATGCAATATGGAACATTCAGCTTCTCGCTCTCCTGGATGAGCTCCTTGAATGAAACGAGCGTATATGCTTCATCCTCATCAATATCGATTTGCTCATTGATATTTTTAGGCGCGTATACAATATTTTTCATATCAACGGCCCATAGTGGCATGCTCATACCACCCAATAATGCTCCAAGTACTATTAACCGTACTCTATTCATGCCTCTCTCCATTTATTGATCTTCTTTTTTATTTAATCTTTGTTTTTTTGCCGGACGAGTTCCCGATGCTTCAGCTCGCGCGGCCTCTTGATTAAGCTCATCGATTTTTGCACGAGCAAGTGCTGCCGCCTCATCATTAATCTTCTGATTTGCTACTTGCTCGAAATACTGGCGTGCCGTTACAACATTCTTGGGCACCCCATCGCCATTATAATACATGAGCCCCAGATAGTATTTGGCATCTTCTCTTGCATCATCATTATCATTTTGGTTTGCTACTTGCTCGAAATATTGATGGGCCGTGACATCATTCTTAGCTACCCCCGCCTCGCCTTTATAATAGATCAGCCCTAGATAGAACTTGGCTCCCGCCGCTGCCCACAGATCAATATTTTGATTTGCTGCTTGCTCGAAATACTGACGTGCCATGACATCATTCTTAACTACGCCAAATGCATAATAATACATGTTCCCTAAGTTAAATTTGGCACGCGCAGCTGCTCCCAGATTAATATTCTGATTTGCTACTTGCTCGAAATACTGGCGCGCCAGTGCATCGTTTTCAGCTACCCCATTTCCATTATAATACATGCTGCCCAGACCGTATTGGCCGCCCG
>Ga0210395_10001608_pt1 | contig 17496 bp, 16 predicted proteins | sample IncBWH4OmetaG_FD_150861 | JGI IMG/M metagenome (GOLD analysis project Ga0210395, IMG submission 150861) | Forest soil microbial communities from Barre Woods Harvard Forest LTER site, Petersham, Massachusetts, United States - Inc-BW-H-4-O ...
ATTATGCACGAGATAGCGGACGCCATGAATCGCCACCGGCGCAGCCTCGCCGGCGAGGTTCAGGATGCCCTTGACACGCAGCACCTTGTCACCGTGCCGGTTGATCAGCATCGTCAGCCAGACGCCAAATGCCGTCCAGTCAATGGGCTCCTCCACGGTCAATACGAAAGAACGGATGCGCTCCCCGTGATCGCTCCAATAAACGGCGTCACATGTGCGGTGATGCATCGGCAGTGCGTGAGAGCCGGGCGCAGCTTCTCCGTGATCGAGCAGGGCGACGGCATCGAGAACGGGGTCTCCCGCGCGGATTATCGGGGCGTCTGGATTGATCTGCCTTACGTGGTCGAGAAGCCGCGCAATGGTGATCTCGTCCGTAAGATCCGTCTTGGTCAGCACCAACCGGTCGGCGGCCGCCACCTGCCGGAGCGATTCGGTGTGAACTTTGATCTGCGACAGTCCATTCACCGCGTCGACCGTTGTGACAACTGCTCCCGCACGGAAGTGATGGCGCAGAACCGGATCAGCCTTGAGGGTTGAGAGGATCGGGAACGGATCAGCCAGCCCGGTGCTCTCGACGACCAGTCGCCCGAATCCCGGCAGCTTCCCGCGTTCCCTCCGCGAATGCAGGTCGCGTATGGCCAGCGCCAGTTCGCCGCGGATGGTGCAGCAGAGACATCCCGATCGCAGCAGAACCACGGTTTCGTCAATGCGCTCGATAAGGTGGTGGTCGAGCCCGACTTCGCCGAATTCGTTGATCAGCACCGCGGTTCCTGACAGCGCCGGATCCGCCAGAAGACGCCGCAGCAAAGTTGTCTTGCCGGATCCGAGTGAACCAGTGAGCAGATTGACAGGCGTGAAGGCGGGATTTGCATCAGCCATTGCGCCGCTCCAGGCGCTCGATCACCGGCAACGCCAACGGATCGCAGATACGGCCGGAAAGCCGTTCCGCCGCCGGCCACAAATGCCCGAGATCGGCGATGATCTCGGTCTTTCCCGTGCGTGTCGACAACAGGAACGAACTGCCCTGCCAATCCGAAAGAGCCATCCCGAACTGCGCGAGGATCGCATTGGCGATGCGCATCCGGTTCCTGCGCTCACGCCGGCGTTCGATGACGTCGACATTGCGCGTATACACACCCGGCCGTGCGACCGCCTCGGCCCAGTGTTCGTTGCCACCCAGTACGCCGCATAGCGAACACATGTGCGGCTACTTCTTGCGCGGGAAGCGCCTGGCGAAGTCGTCCGCCATTTCATTCATGGTGACGAAACTCACGCCGGGATGCCTGATCATGTAAGCATACAGGCGCTCCAGCATCATCAGCACCTGAGGCCGGCCGGAAACGTCAGGATGGATGGTGATCGGGAACACGGCATAGTCCATCTCGCGATAGACCCAGTCGAACTGGTCGCGCCAGATCTGCTCGATATCGTGCGGGTTCACGAAGCCATGGCTGTTCGGCGACTTCTTGATGAACATCATCGGCGGCAGATCATCGAGATACCATGACGCCGGGATTTCTATCAGGTCCGTCTCGTGCCCGCGCTTCAGCGGCAGCATCCAGTCGCAAGGCTTTCCCGAGTAGTCGATCTTGGTCCAGCTATCGCCGACGCGCACGTAATAGGGCGTGAAGTCGTTATGCATCAGTGAATGATCGTATTTGATGCCTCGTTCGAGCAGCAGTTCGTTGCTGACGGTCGAGAACTCCCACCACGGGGCCACATAACCGGTCGGACGCCTGCCGGAGAGCCTGGTCACGAGGTCGATGCACTTGTCGAGCACTGCGGTTTCCTGCTCGCGTGTCATCTCGATCGGGTTCTCATGAGAATAGCCGTGAATGCCGATCTCATGGCCGGCATCGGCGACGGCCCGCATCTGTTCCGGGAAGGTCTCGATCGAGTGGCCGGGAATGAACCAGGTCGTCTTGATGCCGAACCGCTCGAACAGCTTCAGCAGTCGGGGTGACCCGACCTCGCCCGCGAAGAGCCCGCGCGAAATATCGTCGGGCGAATCCTCGCCGCCATAGGAGCCGAGCCAACCGGCGACCGCATCCACATCGATGCCGAAGCCGCAAAGTATTTCCTTGGTCATGATGTGCCTCCTTCGACGGTGCGAATGGGCGGCGATGGAATAGCTTGCCGCCTGTGAAGGTGATAACATGCTCCTAGAAAGGGAGAGTCCAATGAACATAACTCCTGCATCACCTGGCTGCCTGGCCGGTATTCGCGTGCTCGACCTTACACAATTCGAGGCTGGCACGACCTGCACCGAGGCACTTGCCTGGATGGGCGCCGACATTGCGAAGGTGGAAAACCCGAAGGGCGGTGAAGCCGGTCGGACAGGCTTCGGCGACGCTTACTATTTCATGATGTACAACGCCAACAAGCGATCGATCACGGTCAATCTGAAATCAGACCGCGGCTTGGCGCTGGTCAAGGAGATGGTGAAGAAGGCCGACGTCTTCACCGAGAACTTCGCCCCCGGCGCGGTCGAGCGCCTCGGGCTCGGCTACGACGTCGTCAGTGCGATCAACCCGAGCATCATCTATGCCCAGGTCAAGGGCTTCGGTGACGGCAGCCCGTACGAGAAGGGCCTGTCGTTCGACCCAATCGCGCAGGCCGCGGGCGGGGCGATGAGCATCACCGGCGAGCCTAACGGCAGACCGATCAAGCCCGGCCCGACGATCGGCGACACCGGCACCGGCATGCTGCTGGCATTCAGCATCGTCAGCGCTCTGTTCGAACGCGCGCGCACAGGCAAGGGCCGACGGCTGCAGGTGGCGATGCAGGACTCGGTCATGCACTACAGCCGCGGCGCATTCATCACCCAGGCGCGCACAGGCAAAGCCGCGCCGCGCCGCCGGCCCAGCGATAACCCGCCCGGCGGCATCTTTCCGTGCAAGCCCGGCGGCCCCAACGATTACGTCTACCTGCTGACGAGCCGCGCCAACCCCGAGCACTGGCCCCGCCTGTTGAAGCTGATCGGACGCGAGGACCTGATCGGTGACCCGCGCTATGACACTCCAGAGGCCCGCTTGAAATGCGAGGCCGAGGTCGACGAGATCGTCTCCGGTTGGACGCGGCAGCGCACGAAGCATGAGGCGATGACGCAGTTGAGCGCGGTCGGCGTCCCTGCCGGCGCCGTGCTCGACTCGATGGAACTGACCAACGAGCCGAGCTTCCGCCAGCGCGGCATTCTGCAAACGATGACGCACGGCGAACGCGAGATGACGATGCCAACCTGGCCGGTTCGCTTCGACGGTGTCCCAACAGCCGTCAAATCGGCGCCGCTGCTCGGGGAGCACACCAACGAAGTGCTTGCCGACTGGCTCGGCCTCGACGCCGACGCCGTTGGGGAGTTGCGGCGCGACGGGATCGTCTGAGACGCTTGCCGGCACTCTTGCTGCCATCCCGAGGGGCGGCAACGCCCAGCGTTGGGGCGCGCAATCAAGGGTAGGCGAGTCAGCGCGGTAAGTGATTACCGCACTGACGGCCTTTGTTTTCTGTGTTGCACAGCGGGAGGCCGCGCCAACCCGGATGGTTCTTTCTGTATTGTCAGGTGTATATTCATAGACCACTTCCTGTCGCACGCGCGCAGCGCGTCACCGATCGTCCGCACGACTCAAAACGCGTCCACCAGCCAGTCGAGCGTAGCCACCCCCAACAGGGCCGTTGCGATATCAAACACGAGCCACCAACGACTGCGACGGCGGGCGTTTCCAAGGATCCCGCCACGCTCGCGCAGAATGACGACCGAACAAGCAATTCCCAGCATTGCCAGCAGAAGAAATGGCGTCGCCAGGAATGCCACCAAGCCGCGCACAAGACTCGCAGGCAACCGCGGTTTCAGCGAGCCCCCGGTACATGGCCCGTCAGGACAATCATCCTGCGCCGAACCATCCGTTGTCATCAGCTTCTTTGGGGATTCCCGCGCCCCACTCTGTCTCCTTCGTGCCCGCAGCGTCCCCAAAGGCATGCGCAGACGCCGGACTCTGAGGGTGAAGGACGGATAAACATTGTCCACCGACGGATAGGCTTCACCTTCCGCCAGAAACGCAGCATGCTTCGCCAGACGCTCGAATCCCTCCGCGAGGATTATCTTGATGCGTCTCTCTTCCTGATCTTGCGTCGCATCGGCATCAGACCACAGGTCAGCCGCTCGTCGCAGCCACTCAGCCGTCGTCATGGTTGGTTGCATCTGCAACCGAATACTTTGACGATCGTGCTTATGTCGAGGGGCCTAGCGGAAGCGTGAAGCGGCCTCATCCGAGCCTCCACTGCGTGGCGGTGCCACCTGACGGCGACGGATTTGATCTCTTTGATATGCGACATAACGCGCCAGTCGCTCATAGCTGACTGCAATATCCGTCATCATTCGTTTAGCTCTCCGATCGGGCATTTCTCCCGCCAGCGTTCGCGCGGCGTAGACCTAGCCGACCAGACCGCTACCGTAATAATCGAGAATTGTTACCAGCAGGCGGCGAGGGGACAATCGCCTCTTCGCGCCTAACGAAAGCGTGATCACAAATAGTGATCTATGCTGCGCCTTGCCCGACGGAGCGCGAGAGTCGGGTTGAGGAAGTTGCGGCAGGGGCTGCGCTCGCCACCGGGCAATCCGGTGGCGCGGATGCGGTCTGCCTCGTTTCTGACTTCGACGGTCCTCGTCCCTACTGCCGGGGCGAACTCTCTCTCAGTCGCCAGACCCCCGACTGAACCGGGCAAACAGCGCCCTCACCCAAGTGTCGAAATCGGGATCATCTGCGTCGACAGCCCGCAGATAAGTAAACTGGCTCGGCTCGTGTCTGCGGTCGAAGATGCCGGGGTAAGGGTCGGTGCCGATGGAGCGAAGGCGAATCTGGCAGGGTTCCACCGAGAGAGAGCGCCGTCGCAGCTGGACGGGTTCGAGTGCAAGCACGCCAAACGATATGCCAACACCAGGGATCACCGATGGCCCCCCGCCGCATGTGCGCGGCACCGGTACCATAGCAACACTCCATTGCAGTGTCACCATGGAGGCGCGCCGTGGGCTGGCGCGCGCGCTGTGAGCGCCCCTGGGCTGTTCGTGCGGGCTTCGGTTGACGTGCGGCTCCAACCTTCACGCCGCCATCGGCACCACCTGCCCGCCCGGCACGTGATCCAGATGGCACGCCGACACGTGCCCCTCGCCCACCGACCGCAGCACCGGCTCCTCCACCCGGCAGCGATCGAACACGAACGGGCACCGCGTATGAAACCGGCAGCCGCTCGGCGGGTTGATCGGGCTCGGCACATCGCCGGTCAGGATGATGCGCTGCCGCTTTGCCGTCGGATCCGGCACCGGAACCGCCGATAACAGCGCACGCGTATAGGGGTGGTGCGATTTCGCGAACAGCGTGCGGCGGTCGGCCAGTTCGACGATCTTTCCCAGGTACATCACCGCCACGCGGTGCGTCAGATGCTCCACGATGGCGAGGTCATGGCTGATGAACAGCAGCGCCATGCCGAACTCGTCCTGCAGATCGACCAGCAGGTTGATGATCTGCGCCTTCACCGACACATCGAGCGCCGACACCGCCTCATCGCAGATGATCAGGTCCGCGCCAGGCGCCAGCGCACGCGCAATGCCGATGCGCTGCCGCTGGCCACCGGAGAATTCGTGCGGGTAGCGGCCGATCGCGTCGCGCGGAAGCTGCACCTTGTCCATCAGCAGCTCGACGCGCTTGGTCAGCTCGCGACCACCGCGCACGATACCGAAATTGATCAGCGGCTCGGCCAGGATGTCGCGCACCTTCATGCGTGGGTTCAGCGAGGAGAACGGATCCTGGAACACCACCTGCACGCGCCGCCGTAGCGGGCGCAGGCGCGCCGCCGACAGATTGTCGATCCGATCGCCGGCGAGATACACCTCCCCGTCGGTGATCGAGTACAATCGCAAGATCGCCTTGCCGACAGTGGACTTGCCGCAACCGGACTCACCCACCAGCGAGAGCGTCTCGCCGCGATTGATGGTGAACGTCACGCCATCGACCGCGTAGACCTTGGCAGTCTCCTGGCCCAGCAACCCGCCGAAGATCGGGAAATGCTTCTTCAGGCCGTTGACCTCGAGGAGCGGACGCACCGCGCTCACGCTGCCGCCATCCGCCGTTCGGCGTAGTGGCAGGCGACCAGGTGATTCTGCGCCTTGGTCTCGATCGCCGGTGCAACGCGCGTGCACAGTTCAGTCGCCGTCGGACAGCGCCCGGCGAACGGGCAGCCAACGATCTTCTGTCGCAAACTCGGCACCAGGCCGGTGATCTCGGCCAATCTGCTGCGTCCGCCATCCACCAGCGACGATCCGAGCTTTGGCACCGAGCCCAGCAACCCGCGCGTATAGGGATGCATCGGACGAGCGAAGATCTCCTCGACCGCTCCCTCCTCCACCTTGCGCCCCGCGTACATCACCACGACGCGTTGGCACATCTCCGCGACCACCCCGAGATCATGCGTGATCAGCATGATTGCCGACCCCAGCCGGCGCTTCAGATCGCGCATCAGGTCCAGAATCTGCGCCTGAATAGTCACGTCCAGCGCCGTGGTCGGCTCGTCCGCGATCAGCAGCTTCGGATTGCATGCCAGCGCCATCGCGATCATCACCCGCTGCCGCATGCCGCCGGAAAGCTGGTGCGGATACTCCCGCACCCGTCGCTCCGGCGCCGGAATGCCCACCAGCACCAGCATCTCGACTGCCCGCTTCTCGGCGTCGCGCGACGACAGGCCCTGGTGAAGCTGCAGCGTCTCGCCGATCTGCCTACCAACCGTCAGCACCGGATTCAGGCTCGTCATCGGCTCCTGAAATATCATCGAGATCGCATTGCCGCGGATGTCGCGCATCTCCGGCTCGGAAACCTCAAGCAGGTTGCGGCCCTCGAAGCGGATCGCACCCGCGATCTTGCCGGGCGGCTCCTGAATCAGCCGCAGGATCGACATCGCGGTGACCGACTTGCCGCAGCCTGATTCGCCGACGATGCCGAGAGTCTCACCGGCATTGACGTGAAACGAAACTCCCTCCACCGCGCGTACTACACCGTCAGGTGTGCCGAAATGCGTCTGCAGATTTTCGACTTCCAGCAGCGCCATCTCAGAGCCGCTTGGCGAGCCGCGGGTCGAGCGCGTCGCGCAGCCCGTCACCGAGCAGGTTCACCGACAGCACGGTGATGCAAAGGAAGATCGCCGGGAAGAACACGATGTATGGCTTCACCTGCCATAGCGCTCTGCCCTCCGCCATGATGTTGCCCCAGCTCGGAATGATCGGCGGCGTGCCGGCGCCGATGAACGACAGCGCCGCCTCGGTGATCATCGCCGATGCGCAGATGAACGTGGCGTTCACCATCAGCGGCGCCAAGGTGTTCGGCAGAATGTGCTTGATGATGATCATTGGCGTTCGGGTGCCGGACGCAACAGCCGCCTCCACATACGGTTGCTCGCGCAGGCTGAGCACCACGCCGCGGATCAGCCGGGATACGCGAGGGAAGTCCGCTATGCTGATGGCGATGATCACGTTCTGCACCGAGGCTCGGGTCAGCGCCATCAGGGCGATCGCCAGCAGGATCGGAGGAATGGACATCAGCCCGTCCATCACCCGCATGATGATGGAATCGAGCAGTCGGCTGAATCCCGAAACCAGGCCGACGAACGTTCCCATGATCGAGGCGATCGTCGCCACTGCGAACCCGACGATGAGCGAGACACGCGCGCCATAGATGACACGTGAATACACGTCCCGCCCCAGCATATCGCTGCCGAACCAGAATTGCGCGGACGGTTCACGCGTCCGTTTTGCCGGTGCCAGCGCCGTGGGATCCACCGTGCCAAGATACGGCGCAAGGATGGCCATCAGGATTATCAGGAACACCAGCGCCCCGCCGATCACGATGGTCGGATTGCGACGGACAAAAGTCATCACTCTGCCGCGCTGTCTGGGCGCCGGCAGCACGTCGGCCAGGGCAGGCGCAGCCACATAACCGGTTTGGCTGGTGGTCGCGGAGCTCATGGCAAGCATCCCCTCGTCACGGCCGACCCCAGGAATGGCATGTGCCGGCCATCAATACCGGATCCTCGGGTCAAGCAAAGTGTAAGTCAGATCGACTGCGAGGTTGACCAGTACATAGCTGAAGCTGAACAGCAGCACGACGCCCTGGATCACCGGATAGTCCCGGCGCAGGATTGCATCGACCGTCAACCGTCCGAGACCGGGGATAGCGAACACGCTCTCGGTCAACACCGCGCCGGCAATCAGCAATGCGATGCCGTTGCCGATCACGGTGACGATCGGCACCGCGGCATTCTTCAACGCATGCACGAACAGCACCGCGCGCTGACCGACCCCCTTCGCCTTCGCCGTACGCACATAGTCCTGGCTCAGTACGTCCAGCATTGTCGCCCGCGTGATGCGTGCCAGCAGAGCGATGAAGGCCAGGCCCAGGGCGATGGTGGGCAAGATCAGGTTTCGCAGGAACGGCCATAATCCGTCGTCGAGAGAATGGAACCCCTGCACTGGCAACCAGTCGAGCTGCAGCGCGAACAGATACGCCAGCACGTAGCCCACCACGAAGACCGGCACGGAAAAGCCCAGCACTGCCAACGCCATCACCGCACTGTCGATCCAGGAGCCGTGCTTCCACGCCGCGAGCACACCCAGCGGGATTGCGATGACGACGGAAAATACCACCGCCAGCACCATCAGCGACAGCGTCGGTTCGATGCGCTGCGCGATCATGTGGCTGACCGGCAGGTTGGTGAAGATCGAGGTGCCGAGATCACCGTGCATGATCTGCCAGAGCCACTCGCCGAACCGCACGAGGAACGGCCGGTCAAGACCGAGCGAGGCACGGATGCGTTCGACGTCTGCGGGCGTGGCCTGATCGCCGGCGATGATCGCGGCCGGATCGCCGGGCGCCAGATACAGCAGGCTGAACACGAAGAACGCGACAACAAGCATTACCGGAATGGTGGCCAGGATGCGCCGCGTGGCGTAGGCAAGCATGCGGTTGCGGCCGGCTCAGCGTGCGGACCGACCGGACGGACGCGCCGCGTCGTCGCCACCGAATAGGCCAGCCCTGAAAATTCCAAGCCGATGCATTGCCTGCTCGAGCCTCCGCCTTGCGTTTCTTCTCGCTTGCATGTCGGTCCCAGCCCCGACGGCACGTAGCCTGCCTCAGCCGGGCGGGAAAGGCCAGGGGTTGTGCGGTGCAGTATCCTGGTGCGTCCGTCTCCCCGCGCCGCACCGCAAGCTTGGTCGAGGCAGCAAGTTTCTGTAGTGACAGGCCCCATGCACGCGTTGCTGCTCCGCCTCGCCACCCAGCTTCCGCCACCCGCACGGCACTTCGCCACACCGGCGCGTATCGCGACGCTGGTGCAGTTCCTGATGTTCGGCACAGTCGGCGTGGTCGGCTTCCTCTTCGATACGGCGACGGTATACTCACTGCGCCGCTCGCTGGGCCTGTATGGCGCCGGCGCGGTCGCCTACCTGGTGGCTGCGACGGTCACCTGGCTTCTGAACCGAGTGTGGACCTTCCGCGGCCTGGGGGATGGTCCGGTGCATCAGCAGTGGGCCCGCTTCCTAGGCGTCAACCTCGGCGGCTTCGTGTTGAACCGTGGCGCCTACGCGCTGCTGGTCACTTTCGTGGCGCTCTGCGCGGAGCAGCCGGTCTATGCCGTCGCCGCCGGTGCACTCGTCGGCATGTTCCTGAACTTCAGTCTCTCGCGCGCGATCGTATTCCGCTGACCTTCGGTCCGTTCACCACCGCCTGAGCGACGGGATTGCAACCATACAATGTGAATGCCGGCAGTAACCCTTCGGTCAGACATTCGCGCGCTTAATTGCTACCGAAAGTTGTAACCAGGGCTGCACCACAACTAAAATAGATGCGACAGCCTCGCTCTCCAGGGCGTCGCGATCATGTATCAGTTCGCTGGCAGTTCGATCGGCAAGGCCTCGCTGAGCTCCGCCGATCTTGGCATCCTCCCCATTTCGTATGCTGAACCGGCCTGTTGGCCGATCTGCGGATGGCGTGGTGCAATAAAGCGCCTCATCGACATCGTCGTCGCGCTGCTCGGTCTCATCGTTCTCTCGCCACTCTTGCTGGTGACCGCCGTCGCCATCCGATTGGAAACCCCGGGCAACGCGCTGTTCCGCCAGCGCCGCATCGGCTTCGCCAATCTCGGCTTCGACATGTGGAAGCTCCGCACGATGCGTCAGCATGAGTCGGAGCCCGGCTGGCTGATCCAGGCCACGCGCAACGACAAGCGCTTCACGCGGCTCGGCATCGTCCTGCGCCAACTCTCGATCGATGAGCTGCCGCAATTGCTCAACGTGTTGCGCGGCGACATGTCCCTGGTCGGACCGCGACCGCACGCGCCAGGCACGCGCGCCGGCACCAAGCCGTTCGAGATGGTCACACCGTATTACGCCGAGCGCCATCGCGTGCGGCCGGGAATGACCGGACTAGCCCAGGTGCGCGGCTGGCGCGGTGAGACCGAAACGGAGGAGAAGCTGCTCCGTCGCGTCGAGTCAGACCTGGAATATATCGACAATTGGTCGCTCTGGCTGGATTTCGTGATCCTCGCACGCACGATCATGCCGGTATTCGCCACGCGCAACGCCTATTGAGCGGCGAGGGCACGACCATGTTGCACACACTGCCCGTCCGAGATGCTGACAAGCTGAGCCGCCCGACCAGCCTGAGCGTCGCCGTGCTGATCCCCTGCTACAACGAGGAACTTGCGGTCGCTGAGGTGATCGCGGGGTTCCGCGCCAGCCTGCCGGACGCAACCATGCTGGTGTACGACAACAACTCGTCTGACCGCACCCGCCAGATAGCCAGCCGCGCCGGCGCTGTGGTTCGCAATGAGACCCTGCAGGGGAAGGGGCACGTGGTGCGGCGCATGTTCGCCGACGTGGAGGCGGATATCTACGTGCTGGTTGATGGCGACAATACTTACGATCCCGCCGCCGCTCCCGTCATGGTGCGGCAGCTCATGGAAAACCGGCTCGATATGGTCACCGCGGTTCGCCTGCCAACCGGGCAGGACGCCTATCGGCCCGGCCACCGCATCGGCAACCGTGTACTGAGCTTTCTCGTGTGCCGCGTGTTCGGCAACCGCGTCAGCGACGTGCTGTCCGGCTATCGCGTATTCAGCCGGCGCTTTGTTAAGTCGTTCCCGGCGCTCGCCACCGGCTTCGAGACCGAGACCGAATTCACCATCCACGCCCTCGAGCTCAGAATGCCGATCGGCGAACTGGTGACGCAGTATCGCGGCCGCGTCACGGGATCGCGCTCCAAGCTGCACACGATCTCCGATGGGATCCGCATCCTTCGCACCATCATGCGACTGGTAAAGCAGGAACGCCCGTTGCAATCATTCGGGCTGACGGGAGCCGCGCTGCTCATCATCGGTCTCGCTCTCGGCCTACCGGTCGTGTTGCACTTTCTGCACAGCGGCATGGTGCCGCGGCTGCCCACGGCACTGCTGGCAACCGGACTGGTACTGGCTTCCTCGCTGTCCTTCGTATGCGGCTTCGTGCTCGAACAGGTGGCGCGCGGGCGGCAGGAGCTGAAGCGGCTGGCCTACCTCTCGATCCCAGCGATTGGCAGCGACCGATGACTGCACGGCACATAGCCGGCGCCGCGCGTCCATCGCATGGCGAGTACGATGCCGATGTGGTGATCCTGTCGTTCGACCGACCCGAGGAAACCCTGGCCGCAATCAACTCGGCGCTCGAACAGACCGGCGTGTCGCGTCATATCTTCATTGTCGATCAGGGTTCGCGGCCCGAGAACCTCGCACGGCTCGCTGCCGTCGTCGCCGGAAGACAGGACGCGACGCTGGTGGCACTTGACCACAACCATGGCGTTGCCGGCGGACGCAATCGCGGATCGGCGCTCGGCCATGGCCGTGTAATCTTCGGCATCGACAACGATGCCGAGTTCGCCGACACAACCACGCTAGCACGCGCCGTCGCCGCGCTGGATGGAGATCCAACACTCGCCGCGATCGGTTGCCGCATCCTGCTGGGCACGTCGGATGCAGACGACATGTCGTCGTGGGGCTATCCAACCAGTCTTCTGCCGCGCGCGGGCGAGTCATTCGACACGGTCACCTTCGTCGGCGCCGGACATGCCATCCGCCGCGCCGCGTGGGATGGCTACGACGAGGCACTGTTCTTCTGCTGGGAGGAATTCGATTTCTGCTTGAGCGCCATCGAGCGCGGGTGGCGCATTCGCTACCACGGCGACATTGCGGTTCACCATAAGGTCAGCCCGGAGCAGCGTGTCGCATGGTCCGGCACTCGCTGGTTCCACTTCGTGCGCAACCGGCTCTACATCGAGCGCAAATGGGGTGCCAAGTGGATCGGCCTGCTGCCGCGCCTCACGTTCTATCTGCTCAAGGGTGCACGAAATGGCGTGCTGACGCAGACTGTGCGGGCCGTGCCTGGGGCGATCCGTCTGTCATCCTTCGTGAAGGCGCGACACCATTCACCGGCAGCGCTCAGCTACCTCCGGGCGAATGACGCGGCCTATCGCACTCATTGGCCAACCATCGCCTGGCTTCCCCTTCCCTTCGCGGGAGGGGGTTAGGGGGAGGGGGCCGCCACCGCCCGCGCGAGCACCTCGCCGGCGTGCCGGCACTGCGCCGCATCGACATTCAGATGCGTCACCGCACGCACCGTTCGCGTCGCGAACGCCGACACCAGCACGCCGCTCTCCTGCGCGCGCCGCACCACCGTCGCGGCATCCGGCAACGGTTCGGGCACGCGGAAGATCACGATGTTGCTCTGCACTGTCGCTAGATCGATCTCCACCCGCGTATCCGCCAGCCGTTCGGCCATGATCCGCGCGTTCGCATGATCCTCGGCCAGGCGCGAGATGTTGGTGTCGAGCGCATACAGCCCGGCGGCGGCGAGAATACCGGACTGACGCATCGCACCACCGAACATGCGTCGTGCGCGCACCGCACGCTGCATGTCGCCGGTACGGCCGGCGATGACACTGCCGACCGGGCACCCAAGCCCCTTCGACAACGCCACCGACACCACGTCGAACGGTGCCGCTAGCTCTGCGAGTGAAAGTCCAGTCGCCACCGCCGTATTGAACAGCCGCGCACCGTCCAGATAGCTCGCCATGCCCAGCTCGCGTGCCGCGGCACAGATTGCCACGACGTCCTCCTGCGGGAACACGACGCCACCGCCGCGGTTGTGGGTATTCTCGATGGCCACCAACGTGGTCGGGGGAAGGATGATGTGGCCCGGGGGCTTGAACGCGGCACGCAGGTCGGCCGCAGTAAACAACCCGCCACGTCCGACCACGGTGAACTGCACGCCCGAATTCGCCGCCGCGGCACCCGACTCATGCCAGACGACATGCGCCTCATCGCCCACCACCACATCGTCGCCCGGGCGCGTCAGCAGCTTCAGGCCGATCTGGTTCGCCATCGTGCCACTCGGCACGAAGAGCGCCGCCTCCTTGCCCAGCAGCGCGGCGATCTTCTCTTGCAGCGCGCGCACTGTGGGGTCCTCACCATACTGGTCGTCGCCAACGGGCGCGTTCGCCATCGCCGCGCGCATCGGATAGGACGGCAGCGTCACCGTGTCCGAGCGCAGATCGATCCGTTGCATGAGCCGCTCCCTTACCTCGCCTGTTCGGCGGCAGCCGCGCCGCTGTGACGCCAGCCGCGTGCCACGCGACCAAGCCCGTAGGCGAACGCCGCGCTGAACAGTAGCGGTATCGCCGCCACATAGAACAGCTGATACCCCGGCAGATGCGTGCGCAAGAGCACCCCGCCGATCGCCGCCCGGCAATCGAGCCGATCTTGGCCACCGCCAGCGCCCAGCCCTCGGCGTTCGCACAACCACGAACGAGATGCCGGCGAAGTCGAACCCGTCGAGCAGCATGCAGACGAACATCCAGCCGAGCAGGCTCCATGCGAAGCGCCCGACCCGCTGCGTCTGGATCAGCGCCGATACGTCGACGATCTGTCGCTGCATGCCCGAACTTCTCCCCATAAGCACGATACTGAAAGCCCGCACAGCGACACCACGCCTATCCCCGCGAGGCAGAGCGATCTAACGTCACACACCAATGTCGCAGAGTTCTGTCATTGCGAGGAACGAAGCGACGCGGCAATCGCAACCGGTGCTGGCACTGACCGGTCCACTATCCTGACCGAGATTGCTTCGCTCCGCTCGCAATGACGGGCCAGCCAGTGTGACGGCTCCCGCGATCGACGGATTGCGCTGCGCGAACCCGCCGCCGCGAAAACGGCACAAGCTCCGTCACATACGCATGGATCAGGCGATGTCGCCCAGTCGATAGAACCGCGCCGCCGTGCCGTGGAACAGTGCGGCCTTCTCCGCGTCCGAACACCCGGCCGCCAGGTGCTTGAACGCGTTCCACAACACGGGATAGCTGCACATCCCCTTGTCCACCGGGAAGTTGCTCTCGAACATGCAGCGTTGCGCGCCGAACGCCTCGATGCATGTCTCCATGAACGGCCGCCACGCCGCAGCCAGCTCACCCGACGATGGCGGCAGTATCTCCTCATGGAACGCAAAGCCGCGAATGGTCATAGCAAGGCCGCCGAGCTTCAGATGCACATTAGGACACCTCGCCAGCTCGCGCAGATCGCGCCGCCACGCAGCAAACGTCTCGTCCGGCCGCTCGCGATACGGACCAACGCGGATCGGACCGCCGCAATGATTGGCGCAAATCGGCTGATCGGGAAACGCGCGCGCCAGATCGATTAGTTCGCGCAATTGCGGATGATACAGCGAGCATTCATACGACAGCCCGAAGCGACGCAGCCGTCCGAGCCCAATGCGGAAGGCGGGGTCCATCAGCAGATGCTGCACCGCCGGCGTGGCCGTAGTCAGGATTATCGCCGAGTCCCAGCCTGCACTCTGACGAATGCCCTTGAAGCGGTCACCGCCGGCCGCGATGTGCGCCTCCAGCACCGAATCGATCTGCTCACCCAACCGGAAGTCGCAATGACCGACGATGCCGGCGCATGCACGCAAGCCGGCGGCCTCCGCGCGCGCAGCGGTGGCGGCGACATATTCGGTCTCGCCCACCGGACGCAGCTCGGCTGGCCCATCGCTGCGATAGGCGAAGCCGCACTGGATGAACACGGTGGCCCGCACGTTATGACCCGACGCGAGGTCGGCGCGCAGCTCATCGAGCAGATAGCGCCCATTGCGCTCCCACAAATGATGGTGCGCATCGACGATCGGCAGCGCGGGATCGATGATGTCCTCGTGCAGCTTCGCGAGCCACGCCTCGTTCACGTGCGGATGCGGATAGGCCTGGGGTTCCCCGGTTGCCGCGCTCATGCCGGTCTCCTTGGTTGGACCGGCACGAGGCTACACCCGAACGTCATGTCGCGGAACTCAAGCCGCCTCGGCGAACTCCGCCTCGCGGGCGCGCTGTGTCGGCGTGTCCACCAGCACGCGAGCGAAGCGCTTCATCATCTCCGCCGACAGATCCTTCGCGGTATCCCACTGCGCGCCCTCACCGGCCATGACGAAGCGATGCAGTGCGGGTATTTCCCGTCGATACGAGACATCGCGCGCCGCCAGCCGGCGCTCGCGCAGATCGCCCTTGAACTGTTCGCGCAGGAAACCATAAGCAAGCAGTTCGCTCAGCAGGATCGTTATCATGTCCTCGGCCTGCGTCGGCTCGAACTCAACCAGATCGATGATTGCCTTGCGCGCACTCTCCAACGCGAGAAACTGCATGTAGATGACGTTGCATATCGCACGGTGCCAATCGTCGTCGCACGTGCTGCCTGACTCAGGCGCCTTGATCTCGGCGAGCCTGCGCAGCGAATCGCGCATGACCTTCATATACGTGTAGAACGCCGTGACGTGCTTGACGACGTTGGCCTCCAGCACCTGAAGGTCCTTCACCGATGCCTCGAACACCGGGAAGTAGCTTTCCTGGGAGGTAAAGCGGCTGGTATCCGCCGGCAGCTCGCCGTCGATCACGTGCGGCATGCCGCCCTGCGGGCCGCGCTGGAACAGGTCGACGTAGCGCTGCACCATCTCCACCACGGCGCTGACCCGGCACAGAGTGGCAATCTCGCAGGCGAACAGATCGACCACGCCGAGCCGCGCGCTGCCCGCCTGATAGGTCCAGGCCAACACGCCGCCACCCACTGCGCAGATCGCGCCAATGAAAGGACCGCTCGAGGCTATGGCAGCGAGTCCGTGCCTCACCCAGGGCCAGACGCTATCACTCTCGTGCAGCTCCTTCCAATTGCTCACGAGTTCATACTCGAAGCAGAACGCCAGCGCGGCAATCACGCCGACGACCATCAGGATGACGGCGACCGAGAAGATCAGTCGCAGGTCGGCGACATGCCGTGAGCGGCCGAGCCGCTCGAATGTCGAGGAATCCTTGCCAAGGCGAAGCTGGCGAACGATGGCGAATGGCGACAGCACTGACATGACACCCATGACCCCTCCCCAACGATGCCTGAGCGCAGCACACTGTCGCCCGCTTCGCTGTGACCAGGATCACGTCTGGCGCCGATTTCTGACGTCGTCCGTCTCGTACGAGGATCGGCCTGGTGGCTTCCCGCGCACCGTCAATCGGCATTGACGATTCTGGGCGGATGGTGTGTCCTAAATACCGCTGCGTGTGTGGCCCTTACCCGTGAGGATGGGGAACGTTGCGACCACACCATAGAGCTACGCGGTCGCCAAGTGCTCAAACACCGCGCAGCAACCTCTGCGCGCTGGCCGCAGCCAGCAGCAGGTTGGCCAGCAGGACGACGACAGTCCTGGCATTCCCGTGTCCTACCTACGCAGCGGCAAAGTGCCGATCAGCCCGACCACGCCGCCAGCCATCACATAATAGGCCGGCACCATGTTGCTGCCGGTCAGCGCGATCAGCCATGTGATCATTAAGGCCGCCGTCCCACCGAACACCGATACGGCGATGTTATCGGACAGGCCAAGACCGGTCGCGAGTGCCCTGTTGGGGAACATGTCGCCGATCCCGGTCAGAATCGGTCCCTGATAAATCGCGATCACCACGCCGAACACCAGTTGATAGATCAGCAACGTCGTCAAACTTGGCGCCGCGTTGATCAGCGCAAACATCGGATAGGCCAGCAGGATCAGCAGCACCGGCGCCGCGCGCAGCAGCACCTTCGCACCGATGCGATCGACGAAATGGCCGATCACCGGGATCAGCACACCGGCAGTGATCGTGCCCACCATTGTCGCGGTGAAGCCGGCAGATTGCGGCAAATGCAGAGCGCGCACCGAATATATCGGCGTATAGATCAGCAGCGTGTAGGTGCAGATCGTCGAAAGGGTGATCAGCGCGCCAGACGCGAGTGCCTCCTTCGGATGCTTGGTGATCACGTCGCGGAACGGCGTGCCGGTCGGTTCATGGGTGCGCCGATGCTCCGGCGGATCGGCAATACGTGTGCGCAGGACGTAGCCCACCGGCCCGATCAACAGACCGAGCAGGAACGGCA